>Ga0209347_1002669_pt1 | contig 22786 bp, 27 predicted proteins | sample AutmiccommuBRH23_FD_187382 | JGI IMG/M metagenome (GOLD analysis project Ga0209347, IMG submission 187382) | Deep subsurface microbial communities from Mt. Terri, Switzerland - Autotrophic microbial communities BRH/23 (SPAdes) (version 2) | ecosystem: Environmental > Aquatic > Deep subsurface >...
ACAAACCCATTTATAAATTCAATGTAAAAAAAAATAATGCAAGTTTCTCGTTGTAATTTTGGGGGTAGTATATCTAATTGAAATCCTTTATCTATCAAAGACTTGAAGCTGATATTTTTCAATGGCGTTTTAAGGCAATTATTTTTGCAGTCAGTACAATGAATATAAATCCCTTTAGAATAATTGAATAAGCTTTTAACAATTTCTTTTGATTTATCATTACTTATTTTGTTATATTTGTACAAAGTACTTGCTGTTATATTTAAAAACTCCAATAAAAATAAGTCAAATTTTATTAGTGGGTAGCCAGATAACTCTATGTATTCTTTTACAGAAAAATCTTTGTCTGATACATCTTCATACTACTACAACATGTTTTTTGTACGCTCTTTTTTCTTGATCACTTAACATGCAGCATTTTTTATATTTCTTGCCACTTCCACAATAGCATAAATCATTTCTCTGTAATTTAGGCCTTATATCAGTTATATTTGATTTATCAATATCTTTAATTTAAAATGCATTATTCGTCATTTAACGTTCCTCCCGATATCCTTCAGTATCTTAATATAAGTGTTACACCCCCCTTCACATTTTCTTATCCAATACCCAATAATTCATCGCTTCTCCTAAATGTGCAACCTTGATTAATTCACTTTTCTCTAAATCGGCAATTGTTCTAAATATCTTAAGAATACGATCAAGAAACCTGCCGCTTAAGCCTAACTGATTAAAGGATTTTTGCAGCAAAGCTTTAGCATTATCAGCTAAAATAAAATACTTTTTAACCTGCTTAGCATTCATCTCGGGAATTAAATTGAATTTTAGAATTCTTAAAACGCTGCTCCGGTATGCCTCTGACGATTTCAATCTGCTCCCGAATTACGCAGAACCTCCTACTAAATTGCCAGCTATTCCTTCGATTTTTCATAGGGTTGTTCTTGACTTGCGTGGTAATTTTTGCCGAGCACCGAGCAAGTCAAGAATCATCCCCAACTTATTGTATATAATCCTGCTCAACAAAACAAATAGCAGAATGATTTCGACAATATTCTGCAATAAGCAATTACTTTTCCATAATGTTCTTAATTAAAAATTAACAGATTAATTATAAAATACTATTATAAATAATTCATGTTAGGAGTAGCTTATCATATGATGCAACCATTCACCAATTCAAACAAGCTAGGGAATGTATTAATTATTCTCTTAGTATTAGGATTATTTTTGTCAATATTATCTTTAAGTTTCACAATAATTGAGGCATTTTTAACTCAATTTTATATTTTTTCAATCACTATAAATTTGGACATATTACTATCTAAGATCAGTATAATTTTACACTTGCTAGCAGGACTTGTTTTTATTTCATGGATTTATTTTGTTAATAAAGATTTAAAAAAATTATATGGTAACTATTCAATGAGCTCAATCGAAGTACTCATTAATCCGCTAATCCCGATATATAATATGTGGGCAATAGGGAACATATTTGCAAACGTTGCCGATGCTTTAACTGGTGAAGATGAATACTTAAAGAATAAATGCTTATCACTAAACAAGAAATTACCCTGGTTATTTGGGGTAATGTTTGTATCTTATGGAATTGAATTAATAGGAAATAGAATAATCTATCATAATCCAATGTTCTTCATCTTTTCTGATATGGTTTATATATTTCTTTATTATATTTGGTTAAAGATTAGCTTAATCACAACTAAATCTATAGGATATAAAATAAAAATGCGCAACCTCAATTAATTCACTTTGCTCTAAATCATCAATAGTTCTAGCTATCTTAAGGATACGGTCTAGGAACCTTACACTAAAGCCAAACTGATTAAAAGATTTTTGTAGCAGAGTTTTAGTTTTTAAAAGAAGCCTCGCCCCAAAATCTAATTAGGTGCAAGGCTTCCATTATCACAGCTGACTCCTATTTCTGTTTCCTCGTTTGTTTATTTAAACCAGTTTGCTGCATCTTCAACAACTTCATCTGGCTTATTCCAATGCAACTTATGGGTCGCATCCTTATACAATTTCGTTTTCGCCTTTATTCTTTGTTCAAAAGCTTTTACCATTTGAACATTTACTTCTAAGCACTCCTCTGGAAGTCCCACATACAACAGCAATATAATCTGTTAAGTCATTTCTAGATATTCTCAACAATACTCTTTATAATACATCCATTGATTTTTATTTTTCTTCATCCAGCATATAATCCAACTAAAACACCATTTAAACCACACATTGTCAATCAATTCGTTGAGTACTGTCTTTATTTTGCCAGCTTGTAAAGAGCATATTGATTTAAGGAAACTCCCTCTTTTTCCGCTTCTATTGATAATCTCATGTGAAGAGATTTAGGTAACCTTACTATAAACTTACCGCTAAAATCTTCCTGAATGACAGGACGCGGAATTTCCAAGTTGTTTTCTATTTTAGTTTCAATATAGCCCTCAATGGCTTCATTTAGATTTTTATAAAGTTCTTCAAGCGTATCCCCTGTACTTTGGCAACCATCAAGTTCCATTATCCTTCCGTAAAAATAATGCCCGCTTTCATCGTTCATTTCTTGAACAATCCTTGTATAAGGCAATCTAACATATTCTTCCGCTTTCATGTACATAACTCCTCGTATAATATTTTTTTAAAAAGTTTTTTTATACACCTATTCTGTTCAGAATATCTTTGACGTATGCCACTTTTAGTGGCGTTTCTATTTTTATCGTAATCAAATCCCCGCTTTTGTGCAAATAATGTCTGTGTGAGCCTTTCTGCCTTTTGTAATTGTATCCGTATTCTCTTAATACCTTTTCAGCTTCTTCAGGACGTATTCCGTTCGGCTGTTGTTTCATTTTTTCTATTATTTTATCTATTCCTGCCATAGCTATACCTCCCACGATCATAGTATCATATATAGTATCACATTGCAATAATTTTTAATGAATTATTTTCTTTTCTCAACTGTTGTCAATTATTGTCGGTCAGCCGGATAACATTACCGTGCTGATCATATTGATACCAATATTGATTATTATTATAGCTCATAAAAATTGGTTTGCCAAAATGGTCATTGGTAAATCTGTAGATCTTGCCATCGCTTTGGGTTACGTAGGTAATTTCGTCACCGTTGTAATGGTATTTTTTGATTACCCTGCCAGAGGGTGGGAAGGGGGTGATCTTGGAGGGCTCATAAACCAGACAAACAACCTGTCCCCACAGCTTAAGGGTTGATATAATTACAATATTATATTGCCAACGCATTTTTATCTTAATCATTTTTCACTCACTCCAATCAAAATTGTTAACAACATTTTGATGCTCGGAGCCTTAATTATATCAAAAAATATACTATTTTAACACAATAAGAACTGTTGTCATAGTTGCTCTTCTGCCTAGAGCATCGTAGATAAAGGTGGTAGTGGTTTTTGGGTCAAACAAAGCGAATTAAATAGCCTGACAAGAAACCTGTCCCCGTAGCTAGTATATAAATGCCTCCCATTTAAATGGAAGGCATTTATATTAGTTATTGCTGTTGTTCAGTTGCTTCTTCGTCATCTTTATCTTCCAACTTTTCACGTTCTTTTTTAGCTTTTTCCTCTTGCTTTTCTAATTCTTCCTTAGCTTTTTCCTCTTGCTTTTCTAATTCCTCTTTAGCTTTTTCCTCTTGCTTTTCTAATTCCTCATTAGCTTTTTCCTCTTGCTTTTCTAATTCCTCATTAGCTTTTTCCTCTTGCTTTTCTAATTCCTCATTAGCTTTTTCCTCTTGCTTTTCTAATTCCTCATTAGCTTTTTCCTCTTGCTTTTCTAATTCTTCCTTAGCTTTTTCCTCTTGCTTTTCTAATTCTTCCTTAGCTTTTTCCTCTTGCTTTTCTAATTCTTCCTTAGCTTTTTCTAGCTCTTCTTTGATTTCTTCTTTTGCTTCCTCAACTTCATCTTTAATCTGTTCCATTTGATCTTTATTTACTTCTGCAGCTTCTAGCTTCAGAAATGCTGCTTTAATAGCTGCTTCATCCCCTGTTTCTAGAGCATTTTTATATTCGTCTTTAGCTGCTTCAAACAATTTTTTGGCATCAAAGAAATTTTCCTTTGCAGCAGCAAAGCTTTGTACAGCAAGCGTTTTTTTCACTTCCGATTCAACTTTTTGTTTTAGTTCCTTAGCTACATCCTCATTAACTACTCCCGTTATCTTTATCAGCACTTTATCAGCATTAGCTTCAACAGTAATTATTTGATCTATGATACTTTCAACATCTTCATCACTTTCAATTGCTTTCTCTAAATTCTTATTAGCACTATTAATTGTCTGGAGATAATCCTCCATAACCCGCTCAACTAATTCCTGCTTGTTTGCTTCTGTCATTATTTCAGCTTCGGCAAGTCTTTCATTTGCAAATTCTATAAGTAACTCTGCCTTACCATCTCCAGAAAATGTTAATGAAACTTGCACACTCTCAATTAGTCTTTCTAAAGGATAAAAGAATTGGTCAGGTGTTAACCCTGCTACATCACTAATCTCCACTTCATCAGATTCAGTATCTTCTAAGGTATCAGCCTCTTCTGCGTTTTCAGTTTGTTGCGTTTCCTCAGTTGTGTTATCAGTTTGAATTGGCGTTGTTCCCGTTTGACCTAAGGCTGGTGAAGTTAAAGCTAGCATTAATATAATACTTAACAAAATAACATAGATCTTTTTCATTTCTTCTCACCCTTCTTGTGTTTATTTTTATAATACAATACGGATAAGGCACAGTTTTTTTTGGGGTCAATCTAAAAAAAATTCTATATTTCTAGCTTATACAGTTATCTAAGCTTTTCTCTTTTAGTTAACCATCCCTTTAGGGTAGTGGTTATTGACGATATCCTGACTCCTATTTAAGATATTTCTACTGCGTCGATTTATCCTCTTCGTTGAAATATGATCGTTGTACTCGAAGGGTGCCTCCTTCTCCCAGTTCTATAATTAATCAATTCGCCAAAAAAATAATTTTCCCTTTAAAGTAGATTTGCTTTTACAATATTGGTGCCTCCAACATCATTGAAAGATTTTCTCGGTATATTTTCAGGAACTGGGTCATTGGTAAAGGATTTTTCCCTAAACCTACTTCCACAGTAAAACCGGCTTTCTGATATTGCTGAATAAACCAATCCTTATAACCGGCTGCGCTTTCTGCGGTTCTTACTGGAGTATAAGCAGTTAAGACTGCAAAACGATTAACAATTTGGGCAGAAATTGCTGGTTCCAAACCTTTAAATCCCCAATATATTACCTCTTCTTGAGAGTGAAAGGCTAGAACCGTCTGAAAGTCATGAGATTTTGTGAAGTTATAGACAGCAATTGTTTCCGGCTCAGTTATGGGCGCTGATCCCCCAAACTTTTTTGGTGAAGGAATTTGTGGACTTTTGGCATTCTCCTTCTCCCAATCCGCCGGCCACTGATGATTTAGATCAACACCTCTAATATTTGCCGACCAACCTGCAAAGTCTATTAAACCATTGTTTATTCCTATAACTTTCTCGTAGAAAGGATGTTCTGGATTGATTCCCTTTTGAACCAACTCTACTCCATCCGGATTAACCATTGGGACAAGCCAGATAGACATATTAGTGAATAGATACTTTACATCGTACCCATTTAAAGTAGTGCCTTGACTATAAGCTTTGGCATAATCTTCAATGAATTTCATTAGTAGCGGTCCGGTTAAATCCTCGTTGGCATGCCAATCAGCACTATAAAAAACCTCTTTTTTTCCGCCTCCTAACCTTATAGCATAAATATTCTTGCCCATCACAGAGTTCCCGATAATCTCCACGAAGATAAATGGGTATCTTTCTTGTAATTCACGAAGATTATTAACCAAATCTTCATAACCATATCTCTGATCAACTTGAACAATATTATCTAAATAACTCGCCACAACTAGTGACCTCCTTAATATTTATTTCTACTTCGTCGTATTTGCGTCGTTGTTGAAGCGAAATCGTTGTGCTCGAAGAGTGCCTCCTTATATAAAATTCCTACTATTCTTTTTGCTTAACGGGTGATATATTTTATGCCTCAGGCTCTAAAAGATGTCTATCTAACAGGTTGGATGTCAATTAGAAAACATGATAAAAGAGGGTATGAAACACATACCCTCTTAAAGTAATCCTTAATTCTCACTTCCCTATCAAAATTTTACTTTTTACTTATTTCTGCGTCACCTGAAGTAGCCAAGATTTCTATCTTCATTGTGTTGCCTCCTACATATCCATTAAAAACATTTTCTTCTATAGGACCATTAACTGTTACCTCAAAACCGTTTAACTTTATTCTACCTGAAGAAGCGCTGTAATCAATACCGAACTCTGCCCCTGAAGGTATCTTCAATTTTGAGGAGCCTGAGGAGGTTTCAATTTTCACATTATTAATAAGTGTATTGAAATCGATCTCGATATCGCCGGAGATGGATTTGTGGTTTAGGTTGCCCGGTGAACCGCTTAGAACCGTTTTCCCTGATGATGTTACCGTCTGGGTGTATTTTGAGGCAAGACCTTCCCAAGTTATATCTCCGGAGGTAGTCTTAACAACGACTTTCTCCATACTTACACCATTAACTTCTATATCACCTGACGAGGTTTCCAAATTTGAAACAGCTGTATTCAAAGATCCTATCTTTAAATTTCCGGAGGTCGAGTTAAAAGTAAAATCTCCGCTTTCCATTTCAGCTATCCTAGTTAATCCTGAAGATGTTCTACGTGTTACGGTTTGCCCTTTAACGCTGTCTAGAATGAAATCTCCCGACGTCGATTCCAAACTGATACTGCCTGTGGAATTTAAACTTAACTCGAAGTTGCCGGATGATGATTTCAAGACTATCTCACCGGCCGAGACGTTTTTGCCGAATAAATCTCCGGAGGTAGTAGTTGCTTTGAACGAAGCTACGGTAATCTCCTCAAAATTTAGACTTGCTGAAGAGCTTTCGATATTTAATTTTTCGGTATAAGTGCGGGGCAGATAAATATCCAGCTTCAGATTGGAATTAGAGAAACCCAAAATCAGTATCCTTGGCCATTCAACACTTATTCTTCCGCTGTCGCCGTTTTTTTCAACCGCAAGCGTGGGAAAATAGTCTTCCTTGCTTGAGGATATTGATCCGTGTAAATGAGCTCTGATTATTTGTTCGTCAGTACCAATTATATTAATATCGGTGCTCGAGCTTCCAAGGTGCAGATTTTTCAAATCGGCAATTTCCAAATTCTTTTTTTCATCGATATCTTTGGTGAATTTGCCGTTAATACTCAACCAAGGACTTCCGAATAAATCACTACTTCCAAAATTGAAAAACAGCGCTGCTGACAGTGCTAATGAACCGATTGCAACGATTGCCAGCCACATGGCAGCTTTTTTTGTATTAAGATTATTCAACATTGGAACTCCTCCTACCTGTAATTATACCTATATTCATTTTTAAATAAGCTATCATTCCTTTAAGTAATAGACTTGTAAGCTTTGCCAATCCTAACAACATAAGTAACCCCAGAGCAGATAATCCTGTACCAGCAAAAAGATACATTGCGAAATTTAACTCAATATTGATTATATCCGGGAATAGGGGCGACAAAATAACTCCGAGGATTACCGCAAGACCTGCAACTGTGATGCCTATTGCAGCAGCGAAAAAGCCAATCATCACTCCTGCTACTCCTAGAATCGGCCCGAGGACAAACACGAGGTTCAGAAAACCGAGTCCGAGTGCTGCAAAAACCGCTCGGAAAACATCCCCTGCAGATGAGGAGGTTTCTGCCCTTTTTACAGCGTATTCAGCTTTATACTGTCTAGCGAGTAGTTTAGGGTCACCAAGCGACTTCGCAACCTCTTCTTCAGTTTTTCCTTTCTCCAGACCTATTGAGAAATGCTCTGCATAATCGTATAGGATATCCTGCTTTTCCGTCTCAGACATGCTCCCCAGAGTATCAGCAAATACTTGTAAAAACTCAGCTTTGTTCATTTATATCACCTTCCCCGATAATTCTACCTACACTGGCAACAAATTCGTGCCACTCGGCGATAAGCTCTCCTTTTGTAGTTCTTCCCATATCTGTAAGGCTGTAATACTTTCTTGGGGGACCTTCCTTGGATTCCTCGAGATATGTGATAAAATACCCCTCATCCTTAAGACGCCTTAACAGTGGATATATAGTACCCTCGGCAATGTCAATGTTTTTGGATATTTCATTGACAAGCTCATAACCGTAGCAATCTTTTTTGGCCAGCATGGACAACACGCAAAGTTCCAATACTCCTTTTTTGAACTGGATGTTCATGCACACCGTTCCTTTCAATATTATATATTACCTATTACAAGCAATATATTATCACAAGCTATTGTACATTACAAGGTACTATACAATATTTTTTTAGATAATATCACCAGTTTGATTATATCTGACAGACGGGACTTCATAGTCCAAAAAAGTCAAATACATTGCGTATTAACTTCTTCTTCTGATTTCGGCGTAAAATCACCCTACTATTGTTTATTTATATTGCGAGCACTCTAAATCTTTGTCAACAAAAAAAGACGAGGGAAACGTCCCTTCGTCTCGATGTTCACCCCCTTATACCCTTCTATATCTCAATCTCACCAGGATCGTTTTCAGAAATCACAACCTGCCACTCCTCATGATCCTCATTAAAATTGGCGATTTTGTCAATTGGTAGCTTCATATACTTGCCATGTGCTGTGACCGCAACATCGCCGTTTGGAAGTAATAATTCACCTGTTCCTTCAAATATTCTACTAGAGTCACTTGTGATTCTACCAACCACCTTCAATTCTTCATTTAAGGGAACTGGCTTTTTATACCTTAGACTTAATTCAATAGTAACGCCCCAAATATCCTCGTGGGTAATCATAATCGCTCTACCAATTACTTCATCTAAGACAGCTCCAGCCACTCCGCCATGTAATCTACCAGGGTAGCTTTGGTGTTCCTCTAATGCTATAAAGGTAGCAACAATTTCTCCATTTTCTAATTCGTAAAAGGAGGCCTTTAACCCCATATCATTTTTTAGTCCACAAACAAAACAATTTTTACTGTTGTGTTGTTTTCTTGCAACTTTATATTTCATGCTAACCTCCGCAAAAGCCTTATTCTAGTTGAGCAGTTCCCCTTCATTCCATAACTCATATTCACTCATATCTATATCGTCATTCCAGCTTATCCCATATCCGCCCTGATCAACCTTAACATTCCTAAACAAAACCTTATTCCTAAGCCCCTCGAATCTTGAGTCGGAAAGTTTCATTGATAAATCAACCTTTTTCACTTTTTCGTTGTCAAATGTTATCAATAAAACATAATTATCTGAAGCCCTCACATCAGTTATCTTAGGAAACATAATATTACACCCCTATTTTAAACTCTTTGCTATTCCACAAAATCTTGCAACAACTGGCATATTCCCACGCCCTGCTAAAATATTCCTTAAACTAATTATATTATAACTCAATGAAAAATTCCATCAACAGTCTTGTCGCATGAGGATAAATATTTATGAACATCATTGTAATTAAAAGGGTATAACCTGTGAGAAGTGCCGCAAAATCGAAAAGCGACCTAATAGTTTACGTCGCATCAACTTGTTTAGATTTTTTTCGGCAGTTTTCAACAAAAAAAGACAAAGGAAACGTCCCTTTGTCTTTTGCTTAATTAGCCTTTTAATTCTCCTAATTTCACTAATGCTTGGTGAGCAGCCTTTTGCTCCGATTCCTTTTTACTTTTACCAACACCCATACCGTAGGCTTCACCTTCAATCAATAATTCTGAATGAAATTCCCGGTCATGGGCTGGACCCACTTCATCAACGATTCGGTAAACAATATTGCCTAAATTGGCTTGCTGAACAAATTCCTGCAGCTGGCTTTTATAATCATGTATTTGAAAAAAATAACCATGATCTATTTTAGGGAAAACATATTTCTCCAAGAAAAATCTGACCATTTCAATACCCTGATCTAAATACAAGGCTCCAACAAAAGACTCAAAAACGTCTGCTAAGAGTGCTGGTCTTTGCCTTCCGCCTGTGTGCTCCTCTCCCTTGCCCAGTTGGATATACTCCCCAAAACGTAAGGACTCGGCAAACTCCACTAAGGATGATTCACAAACAATTGCTGCCCTTAGTTTAGTCAGCTGCCCTTCATTAAGCTCAGGAAAATTTTTAAAAAGGTAATCTGATACAGTCAATTCTAAAACAGCATCTCCCAAAAATTCTAGCCGTTCATTATCCTGCAAGTTCTTATGACGATGCTCGTTGACATAAGAGGAATGCGTAAAAGCCTGTTTAAGAAATCTTATCTCATTAAAAAATATTTTTAGGCTCTCTTGAAGAGGCTTAAAATCCGTTGCCACATTACTCACCACCAAAAGTAAAATTAAGCTTCATATTTTTTCATAACTATTGTAGCATTATGCCCTCCAAAACCCAAAGAGTTGGATAAAGCAACCTTAATATTTTGCTTTCTAGCTTTATTAGGAACATAATCTAAATCGCAGTCAGGATCAGCATTCTCATAATTAATAGTTGGAGGAATAATACCGTTTTTCAGCGCTAAGGCAATTACTATGCCTTCAACTGCTCCTGCAGCTCCCAGTAAGTGTCCGGTCACCGATTTTGTAGAGCTGACCAGCAGCTTGTAAGCGTGCTCGCCAAAGGCTCCCTTGATCGCCATTGTTTCAAATTTATCATTCAAATCTGTTGAGGTTCCATGAGCGTTAATATAATCCACTTCCTCGGGCTGGATATTAGCCCGTTTAATAGCGATTTTCATTGCTCTAGCTGCTCCCTCTCCCTCCGGTGCTGGAGCAGTTAAATGGTGGGCATCACCTGTAGCACCATAGCCGATAACTTCTGCATAGATTTGAGCCCCTCGCTCTAAAGCATGATCTAAAGACTCAAGGATCAAAACACCACAGCCTTCTCCCATAACAAAACCATCCCGGTCTCTTTCAAAGGGGCGGCTCGCTCTAGTAGGTTCCTCATTTCTCGTGGAGAGAGCACGCATAGATGCGAATCCCCCTACTGCTAATGGGGTAATTGTCGCCTCTGTTCCGCCTGTGATCATCACGTCTGCATCACCACGTTCGATCATTAAGTAGGCATCGCCAATTGCGTGAGTTCCCGTAGCACAGGCTGATACCGGAGCACTGTTTGGTCCTTTTGCACCAGTTAATATTGATACCTGTCCAGAAGCCATGTTGCTAATCAGCATCGGGATAAAAAACGGAGAGATTCGCTTTGGTCCTTTTTCCAGTAATACGTTATGCTGCTCTTCAATTGTTTTTAAACCACCAATCCCCGAACCAATATAAACACCTACACGCTCTGCATTTTCGTCATTGATCGATAATTTAGAATCAGCAAGAGCCATCTGTGAGGCAGCTATAGCAAATTGCGTAAACCTGTCCAGTCTCCTAATTTCTTTTTTCTCAATAAAATCCTCCGGGTTAAAATTCTTAACCTCTGCGGCAATTTTTACTGAGTAATCAGAGGTATCAAATTGAGTAATATAATCCACACCGGATTTTCCTTCTAATAAACCATTCCAAAACGATGCTATATCATTGCCTATAGGGGAGATAACTCCCATACCAGTAACAACTACTCGTTTTTTCATTTTTACACCCCTTAAAATTAGCCATAATAATAACTACAATTTATATTCAAACAGTCTTTTTTTATTAGAACTGTTCTGTTAATTTCATACTTTTCGACGATGTGCTCGAAAATTTAAGGGAGCACCCTGCGGGCACAACGATCTTCTCGAACATAGCTGTATTTCGACGATGTGCTCGAAAATTTAAGGGAGAAAGTCCCGCGAACGGGACTTATTTTTTTTAGAATTACAGTTGAGATTTTATGTAATCTACAACTTCTCCAACCCTATTTATTTTTTCAGCATCCTCATCAGAGATTTCTAGCTCGAATTCATCTTCAAGCTCCATTACTAACTCCACGATGTCCAAAGAATCTGCACCTAAGTCATCTTTAAATGAAGCCTCTAAAGTAATTTTATCTTCCTCTACATCTAAACGGTCAACAATAATTTTTTTTACTCGATCAAATACATCAGCCATGATCGTTCACCTCCTCTCAAGTATTATAAAAGATTCTATTAAAAAAAACTAGTACATTACCATTCCACCATCTACATGCAAGACCTGTCCGGTCAAATATCCCGCACTTTCTGAGGCCAAAAACTTTACCACATTAGCTACATCCTTCGGTGAGCCTAAGCGGGCAAGGGGAATTTGTTTTAATAATTCAGCCCGAATATCCTCTGATAAAGTCGCCGTCATATCGGTTTCAATAAAGCCTGGAGCAACAGCATTTACTGTTATTCCTCTTGTAGCCAGTTCTCTAGCTAACGTCTTAGTCAAACCGATCATTCCGGATTTAGCTGCTACATAGTTTGCTTGACCAGCATTTCCAAGTATACCAACTACCGAGGATATATTAATAATTCTTCCGGATTTTTGCTTCATCATGATTCTGGAAACACCTTTAGATAGTAAGAATGCACTTTTTAGATTGGTATTAATTACGTCATCCCAATCCTCTTCCTTCATCCGCATAATTAAATTGTCTTTAGTTATGCCAGCATTATTAACTAAAATATCAATTCTCCCGAACTCAGCGTTGGTAACCGCGATTAAACGTTCAACTTGATCACTCTTGGAAACATCGGCTTGGACAACCAGGGCTTTCGCGCCAGATTCCCTAACCTTTTCCGCCACCTCTTCGGCTAGAGCTTTATTACCGGCATAATTAATAACTACATTCGCTCCTGCCTCCGCCAAGGATAAGGCTATTTCTCGACCGATCCCTCTTGATGCACCAGTAACGATAGCAACCTGTGAATTAAGCATTTTTTATTCTCCCCCTTTATCTTCGGTTTCAACAAGACTCCCTCTTCAACCCCGTAAGAGCGAGTTGCGACCATACATTTCGTACAACGTCGATTAAGCTTCTGTGATCGAAATAATCGTTGTACTCGAAGAGTGTTTCAATCCTCGAAATAAGTCTCGCTAAATTCAGATGGAGTTAAAACTCCTTCCGAATAAGTCTCGCTTTATTAATAAATTGTTCTTTAAAGGTGGAGTAGGAGGCCAGATCTTCAATTGCAAAAACTTGAACATCTTTAGCAATTTTTTTGACTAAACCAGATAAAACCTTGCCTGGTCCAACCTCAATGAAGGTATCTACTCCTGCCTCAACCAGCCACTCGACTGAATTTGTCCATTGGACCGGAGATACAACCTGCTTGATTAAATTATTCTTTATTTCTTCCGCCGACGTCTCCGGCAATGCAGTAACATTTGTAACAACAGGAATACGTGCGTCCTGAATAGCTGCATTCTCTACTGCCTGAGCAAGCTGTTCTTTTGCTGGCTGCATTAACCGGGAATGAAATGGTCCGCTTACGGATAAGGGTATAACCCTTCTGGCTCCTTGTTCCTTGGCACGTTCACCGGCGATTTCTACCCCGTTTTTAGTACCCGATATTACAATTTGGTTCGGTGTATTTATATTAGCCAGTTCAACAGAATAACCTTCAGCAGTTACCTCTGCACATAATTTTGTGAGCTCATCTTGCTCCATGCCCATAATCGCTGCCATCGTACCTTCTCCTGCGGGCACGGCTTCTTCCATATATCGACCGCGTTTTCTAACTAACTGTAAGGCTTCGGCAATGCTAATACTTCCGGCAGCAGCTAATGCTGAATACTCACCCAGGCTGTGACCAGCCAAATAATCCACTTTTAGTCCGAGTTCTTCTCTGACAACTTCCCAAATTGCTAAGCTGGTTAACAAAATTGCCGGTTGAGTATTAACCGTTAATTTTAGCTCATCATCTGGACCAGTAAAAATCACTTTAGTTAAAGAATCGTTTAAAATATTATCAGCTGTTGTGAAAATGTGTTTGGCAACTTGATAGTTTTGATAAAAATCCAAACCCATTCCAATATACTGAGAACCCTGTCCCGGAAAAATAACCGCTATCTTACCCAAGCAAAATCACCTCTTCTAATTTTGTGCAAACCACTTTATCAGTGTCGCACCCCATGTTAAACCTCCGCCAAAGCCAACTAAAAGCACGTTATCTCCATGTTTTATTTTTCCGGCAGATAGCGCCTCATCTAAGGCTACTGGAATTGAAGCTGATGACATATTACCATAGCGGTCCAAATTAATTATTACCTTATCCTCTTGCAGCTCCAATCGTCTTACAGCATAATCAATAATTCGCATATTTGCTTGATGCGGTACTAAAAAGTCAACGTCCTCTTTCTTAAGACCGGCTTGTTCAACAACACGCATTGAGGCCTGCTCCATAATCTTAACAGCAAATTTGAAAACCTCGCTACCTGCCATTGTGATATAATGCAGCTTTTGATCAACCGATTCTTCCGAGGCAGGTAGTCTAGAGCCTCCAGCTTGTTGCTTTAATAAGTTGCCTCCCGATCCGTCAGAGCCTAACTCAAAGGATAAAAATCCATAGCCCTCTTCCACAGGACCCAAGACTGCTGCCCCAGCCCCATCGCCGAACAATACACAAGTGTTTCTGTCTGTCCAATCAGTTATCTTGGACAACGACTCCACACCAATTACCAATACGTATTTATACATTCCGGTTTTCACAAAAGAAGTTCCCACACTAAGTCCATATAAAAACCCTGAGCAAGCTGCCGATAAGTCAAAAGCTGCCGCTTTTGTAGCGCCTAAGCGATCCTGCAAAATGCTTCCGGTTGATGGAAAAGAGTGATCAGGAGTTACAGTAGCAACAACAATTAAATCTAACTCTGTCGGATTTACTTTTGCCTTAGCTAACGCCTGCATGGCTGCTTCATAGGCCATGTCGGAAGATGCCTGTTCCTTTGCTGCCACTCTTCGTTCCTTAATCCCCGTTCTAGAGACAATCCACTCATCACTAGTCTCAACCATTTTTTCCAAATCAAAATTTGTTACTACCTTCTCTGGGACGTAGGAGCCTGTTCCAAGTATTCCAACATTCATTAACAATTCCTCTTTTCGTAGTAATTTTAATCTGTCAAAATTCGCTTTTTGATATTACTGTTAACATCATTCAATAAAAATGTTCTGGCCTGTCGGACAGCATTCATAATTGCTTTAGCATCAGAAGAACCATGCGCTTTGATGAACGCACCATTTATCCCTAATAATGGTGCCCCACCTACCTCAGAATAATCCATGCCTTTTTTAATATTTCGCAAACCCGGCTTTAAAATTAATGCGGCAGTTTTGGAAAAAAAAGTTCTCGTAAGCTCAACCTTTAGGATATGGAAAATTGAGCTCGCTAATCCCTCAGTCAGTTTTAAGACAATATTACCGGAGAAACCATCGCAAACCAGCACATCACAAACACCCTCGGGAATATCCCGCGCTTCAACATTACCAACAAAATTCACTGGCAGCTTCTGTAAAAGCGGAAAGGCATGTTTGGTTAACTCATTTCCCTTTGTTTCCTCCGTACCGACATTTAAGAGACCAACTCGCGGATTTTGAAGACCCAATACCTGCTCTGAGTAGATACTTCCCATTAAGGCATATTGCGCTAAATGCTCTGGCTTTGGATCCATATTAGCGCCAACATCCAAAATCAACACTCCATTTTTGCCGATTGTCGGCAGAACCGGAGCTAAAGCCGGTCTTTCAATCCCCTCAATCCGACCGCCAATCAATAAGCCTACTGTCATAAATGCTCCAGTATTCCCTGCAGTAATAACGGCATCAGCAAGATTATCCTTTACGAGCTTAGCGGCAACAACTAATGATGAATCTTTTTTCCTTCGCACTGCTTTAACGGGCTCATCTTCAGTTAAAATAACCTCACTGGCATGAAGAATAGTTATATTAGCAGGCGATTCTTCGGATAGGTATTTTTTGATCTGCTCCTCTTGACCTACTAGGATAATTTCAAGATCCTTATAGCGGTTCGCGGCTAATATTGCACCCTCAATAGTGCTTTTTGGCGCATGGTCGCCACCCATTGCATCAATTGCTATTTTCATAACAAACCTCCCTATTCAGAGCTTACTTGATTTGAGCGATATACTACAAACAAGCCAATAAAGACTTCTTCCTTATCTACATAAGTTTTCACTTCAATCTCACTGCGATCATCTTTTCGATTAAGCACCTTGGCTTTAGCAACCAATCTTTCGTTTAAAAAAACCGGTCGAACAAAACGGATATCAGCTTTTGCGGTCAAGGCAATCTCTTGATTAATTAAAGCTATAGCTAAAGAATTGGCCTGCGCAAAAATATAATGACCTCTAGCAATGCCGGTCTTTTTAAATACTTGATCATCGCTTATTTCTAACAGTGAAATTCCGTAATTATCCAACTGAAGCTCAATAACCTCACCGATTACCTCACTAGGCTGCAAAGAGCGAACAGTGTCAAAAGATTGAACCGCCATTGTCTTCAACCTTTCCCGAAGCTCGGGAATACCTAACTCCATTCGATCGAGTCTGATCGTCTGGATACTCACTTTAAAATGACTTGCCAGCTCTTCATCAGTAGCAAATGGGTTATTATCTAAAGTCTTCACTAAATCCTGTTGACGTTTTTTTTTGGGCATCCTTGTGATGAGTATCACCACCTATCTTTATAACCTGTTTTTAGTATCAGGTACTAATTAAGTATAGTCAATATTTAGTTATTTTTCAAGCTTAAAATACTTTTATAAATCCCTAACTTTGCCGCCAACTACATTAACACCACTAACAATAACAATAATAAATATAAACCGAGTGCTTTAACTAAGCATCTCGGTTTAGATAGTTATTAATCAATATCCGACTCTACGTATTCTTTTAGAGCATATAGCTTTTCATCCCAATATTTTTCAAAAAAGGCAAGCCATTCTTTTATTTCGACCAACGGTTCCGGTTGAAGCTTATACCTTGTTTCCCGTCCGATCTTTTGACTACTTACCAGACCAGCATCAGATAGAACAAGCAAATGCTTATTGACAGCTGTCCGGCTTATCGGGAAACGATTAGAAATTGCAGTAATTGGCATTTCCTTGTCAGCCAGCATTTTTAACAGCTTGCGACGAGTTGGGTCGGCGAGCGCCTGAAAGACATCATGTTTTGCAGCCGTTGCAACCATCTTAAGCCTCTACGTACTTAACAAGCTGTTCTTTGACAATACTCTCCCATCCACCGTTCATAATTCCCCGAATGACTGAGTGCGGCTGACCAAACTCTGTAACTTTTTCCGGATCCCAACCAGAATGAATCAGTGTAAATTCTGTTTTATCTTCTTCTAACTTTTTCAATTCGAAAACCAGGTGCCAATCATTGCCCCAATCAAAACCAACCCGATTTGGAGGGTCGATTTCTGTTACTTTACATGGTGAATCCCCGAATTGACCAGTATGCAAGACGAATTCACTTCCCACTATAGGTTCAAAAGTATTATCCATCCACCAAGCAGCAATACCTTCTGAAGTTGCAACAGCCTTCCATACCTTCTCTATCGGAGCATTAAGTAGAACTGTTTTACGGATTTCCGGCAACGTTTCTTTTGTTTGCATCCTTTTTTATACCTCCTAATTTTATAACACCTTTAGGTGTTATGTTTTCTTGCTCATTATATAGCACCTTATGGTTGCGAGTCAAGTCGGAAGATACATCCATAGTAAAATAAGAAAAGACACTATCCTGGAGATAATGCCTCTCTTGTTACTTTTTTCGTTATCGGTATGGGTATTGTTTTGCACGTCCTGTGCTTCAAAACCCCACCTGATTAAGTCTCGTTTTATTTGCTCACTATTTCTTTTCCTTTGTAAGTACCGCAACTCTTACATACATGATGACCAAGTTTATACTCACCACATTGTGGACACTTAACCATTCCAGGTACTGCTAACTTAAAGTGCGTACGACGCTTATCGCGACGAGTTTTAGATGTCCTTCTAAAAGGTACTGCCATGAATTCCACCTCCTTGAAGTAGTAAAAGTGAATTCACCCAACAAATGCTGAACATCGACGTAGCGGATGAAACATTCCTGTTTTTGAATTCTCTTAAGCAACATTTTAATTTTACTCTGTTTTGGTAGTTTGGTCAAACAATTTTGCTAAATCAGCAAATTTGGGGTTAATTTTATTTGTCTCGCAATCACAAGAATGTCGATTAAGATCTATTCCACATTCATAGCATAATCCCTTACATTCAATTGAACATACGGGAGCTAAAGGGATTGCCAGGATAACCGCTTCTTCAACAACCGGGCTTAGGTCAATTTCATCAGAGTCCAGCATTGTCACATTATCCCCCAATACTGCCAGTTCCTCTGAGCTTTGAATAAAAATCTCCGCAAAATCGTTTTTTAAACGATAATGATAATGGGTCAGACACCTCGAGCATTGAATCTTCAGTTCAACAGTCACTGTCCCTTTTACAGTATATTCCTTTGCCAGCTTACTAGCTAGACCAGTAACATGAACAGGGGATATTTGCTCAATTTGCTTGTTATCATTAAATAAGTGCTTCAAATCCTCAATATAATCTATTGGCAAACCATTTGTTAACTTAGCAATTTCCCAAGTCTTAATCTTCATATACTCACCTCGACACAACAAGAATTATTATATTACTTTTTAAAAAATTGTCAATGCTTGATTCTTTAGTTATAATCAACAAAGTAGGAATGCATCAAAATGGAGGCACCCTGCAGACACTACAGTCCTTTCAATCGAAGTTAGAATTGCCATAAGCAGCGACTTTTGGGAGTTGCTTTTCCTCATTTTTTTCATTCCAGAAAAGCAACGGACGACGGAGCGCGTTGGCAAATCTAACTTCTAGTAGGAATAATCATAAAGGAGGAAACAATAATGTCAACTTTAGGAATTATAGTTGAGTATAACCCATTCCATAATGGTCATTTACACCACTTAGATGAGGCCAAGAAAATCACAAACGCTACAACAACAATCGCCGTAATGTCCGGATCATTCTTACAACGCGGGGAACCAGCTCTTGTTGACAAGTGGACAAGAACAAAAATGGCGTTGGCTAATGGCGTTGATCTAGTTATTGAACTTCCGATAATTTATTCTACTCAGTCTGCTGATTGGTTCGCCTTTGGCTCGACCTTCCTCTTAAATAGCTTATTTGTTGATAATTTTGTTTTTGGCAGCGAAACCAATTCTCTAAAGCTTTTGGATCAAGTGGCTGACCTTCTGTTAAATGAACCGTTAAAATTTCGAAACTATATAAAAGAAGAGCTTTCATTAGGTCATTCTTACCCAAAAGCCCTATCATTATCCTTAATAAAGCATCTGGGGAGTAAAGAATATACCGTTTCTAAGCCCAATGATATTTTGGGCATTCAATATTTATTAAATCTTAAACGCTTAAAAAGTCCGATTATTGCTCAAACAATTCAAAGAAAAAATGCCGAATACCATGATAATGCCCTAAATAAGAGCTCTATTGCCAGTGCTACGGCAATCAGAAGCACTTTTCTTAAAGAAAAAAATCTGCAGAAGATTAGCACGGTTATTCCCGAGAGTACCTTAGCTTTATTAGATCAGGAATTTAAGCAGAATCGAATCAATCTTTGGGAGAACTATTTGCATACCTTACAAATTATCGGTTTAAGCAATGATAAATCTCAATTGCAAAAAATTCACGGAATGGTTGAAGGCTTAGAGTCCAGAATCCAAGAAAAACTGCTTAATTGCCGCTCCTTCTTCCAATTGTTAGAGCTCTTAATAACTAAGCGTTACACCTCAGCCAAGATCCAACGCACCTTGCTATATCTTCTGCTAAATCTAACTAAAGAGAAAGTGGAAAAAATTAATCCTGCAAATGGTCCGCAATATATCCGGATTCTCGGCTTTAACGAGTTAGGCAGAGAGTATCTAAATAAAATAAAGCATCAGCTAGACTTACCACTAATTACAAAAATCCCTCGTGATAAGCCAGCCATGCTTGAACTCGACCTTAAAGCCGCTGCAATCTATGAATTGGGATTTAAAGAGCCGGCCTTTATTAAAGAAGAATATAAGCAGGCACCAATATACTGGAGGTGAGAATTCCTTCCATTCTCACTTCTCACTTCCTACTTCTAGCATCTTACTTAGGTGGTAGGTTTTTCAAGAAATCCACAGCTTCGTTAAGTGTCGAGACTGGAACAATTTTTAGGGGATTGCCTAAATCATTATTGGCTGATTCAGCATCAATTTGATTTACGTCATCTTCCTCAATATCTTTGGGAACAAAGAATATTTCTGCACCGGTTTCTAAGGCCGCTTTGACTTTTAACCTAGCCCCACCAATCTGACCAATAACTCCATCTTCGGAGATCGTGCCGGTTCCGGCAATTTTATATCCCTTGGTCAAATCTTCCGGAATAAGCTGATTGATTATTTCTAAAGTAAACATTAAGCCTGCCGAGGGACCTCCGATATTCTCGGTAAAAAACTTAATTTTTTTGGAAGGCAAAATATCTCTTTCTTGTTCAGGGTAAAACCCGATGCCAACTCTTCTCGGTTCAGAAACCTCAGCTTCTTGCTCAACTAAGTAGACTAACTCAACCTCTCCCGTATACAGCACTCCATTGCGGATAAAATCCAGACTAACGATGTCTCCGGCTTTTTTCGTTTGAAAATAGTCGATCAGTCCCTGTACTTTTCTTATTGGGGTTTCGTCTACACCAGTTATAATATCGCCAACTTGTAAAAGGTTCTCACCAGGTAATCCGGGAATTAAGTCTAAGACAACAACACCTATCGGATTAATAAAAATAGTCAGCGCCAACTGATTATGGGCTGCGATTATCGCATTTTCTTGCGACTGCTCCATCACCTTCAATTGGCGAATGGCATAATCCTCATTATCCTCATCGTCACTCAATACCCAGTCTTCCGGAATCAGTTCACTAAAAGTATTAAACTGAGCAGCAAGATAAGAGGCTACTGTAGCCGAACTCATTGAAACAGTTGTAAGCATAAACTCTCCCGCTTCATTGTAAGGAGATTCTACCTCAACAATTGAATTAAGTTCAATTGCTGAGCCTGGAAAAGTGATAAAATAAGGCATAGGAATAAAAAACAAGATATAAAGGATCAAGACTAAACCTATAATAATCCATTGAATTCTCTTTGTTTTACGGATGCTAAAATCTTTATGTAGATGCTCCCTCAATTAATGGTCCCTCCCAGTTGTTAATCAATTCCTTTATTTCTCCAATAGATGCACTGGCAATCTTATAGCCTTCATCAATAATCTCCTGAAGATTGGTAAAATCAATAGTGCCTTTGTGACTAACATCTGGTTTAATCAGATAATCAGACGCCAATATTTGTCGATGGTAAACCTCTCGTTCCAAAATGTCAATTGCTTGAGACATTACATCAATGATCGTCTTAACCTCCATTTTGGCCTCACTACGGCCTACATCAACAGCTATTACCAATTCTGCTCCAAGCTCCCGTACTGTATGGATTGGTACTCTCTCGACAACCCCGCCATCAACCAGCAGCCTTCCATTAATTCGTTCGGGAACAAAAATACCGGGAATCGAGACACTTGCTCTAACTGCCTCAGCAATCGAACCCTCTTTTAGGATTACTCTTTTCCCTTCCTCGATATCTGTTGCAACGATGGCTAGGGGAATTGCCAACTCTTCGATATTTTTCCCATGAGTTAAAATTCTTATTAGTTCCTTAATTTTATCTCCGGTTACAAAGCCTAGCTTGGGAACTGTCAGATCCAACCAATGCTTCCTTTTCAAATGAACCGCCAGCTTTTCAATCATTTTTATATCGTTATTATTGGCATATAAAGCCCCAACAAAAGCCCCGATACTGCTGCCGGCAATATAATGCACCGGTATTTGATTTTCCTCAAAAGCCTTTAATACGCCTATATGAGCTAAGCCTCTTGCCCCTCCGGCACCTAAAGCTAAGCCAATTTTTGGTTCCATAGTTAATCACCCCTTTTTAACATTATGCTAAGCAGGCTATTCGCATGATTTATCCATGGCGACATTACCAACAAATAAAGGTCTAAAACAAACAAGCTATACGTAAATATGTAAGAGAATATTTTTAAGGAGAACATATGAAAAATATGAACAAAGCAATAATACCTTATATTAACACCATTATTTTAGGAACAACTGCGATCTTTATTGCCGCAGCGATAGTTACCTTTCCAGATATCGCACTTAACGCCTCGATCCAAGGTCTAAAAATATGGTGGGACATAATTTTTCCGGCACTACTACCCTTTTTTATTACTGCCGAAATACTTCTGGGCTTCGGTATAGTCAGCTTTCTGGGAGTACTTCTTGAGCCATTGATGAAGCCAATATTTAATGTCCCCGGAGCTGGTGCCTTTGTTCTCGCCATGGGTTTTGCTTCCGGTTATCCAATGGGCGCCAAATTAACTTCACGCTTGCGGGAACAAAATATGCTAAGCCGAGTTGAAGGTGAACGATTAGTAGCCTTCACCAGTACATCTGACCCGCTTTTCTTGTTCGGGGCAATTGCCGTAGGCTTTTTTCATGATGTCAAGTTAGGAGTTTTTATCGCTCTTGTTCACTACTCCTCTAGTATTTTAGTCGGCTTAATTATGCGATATTATCAAAAAGGTTCACAGACAAAAAAAGAGTCTAGAGCAACTAATGTTAAACATCAAAACATCTTGATTAGAGCTTTTCAATCGATGCATCATGCCCGAATTACCGATGGGCGAAAGTTCGG
>Ga0209347_1002672_pt1 | contig 22781 bp, 17 predicted proteins | sample AutmiccommuBRH23_FD_187382 | JGI IMG/M metagenome (GOLD analysis project Ga0209347, IMG submission 187382) | Deep subsurface microbial communities from Mt. Terri, Switzerland - Autotrophic microbial communities BRH/23 (SPAdes) (version 2) | ecosystem: Environmental > Aquatic > Deep subsurface >...
GGCGAGCAGCCCGACCTCTTTGCGTCCGCCCGCCGCGCATACGCTGACACATTCGTTGCAGCCGACCAGGATGATCCGGTCATAAGGGGCCACGCATGCGATAATTTCTTCCATCGGTTTTTGAACAGCCGTTATCATCGTCTTTTCTCCAGACTTGTTATGCTGATGTTTTAGCCGCTGCCCGTTGATCCGGTTCAACAGCAGCCGTCTTTATCGGGTTGGGACCGAGTTGACGAATTTTTTCCGTGAACTCAAGGGCCGTTTGGGCGAATCGTTCCCCCATCCCGGCCGACATGGTGATCATCTCCACCCGCTCACCGGACCAGCCGATCGATTCGAGGATTTTTTGCACATGCCGGACGCGCTGGGCCGCCCGGGTATTTCCGGTCTTGAAGTGACAGTCGCCTTCCAGGCAACCGGCCACGTACACCCCGTCGGCCCCTTTCTGAAGGGCCTTCATGATGTGGATGGCATCGACCTTTCCCGTGCACGGGACGCGTATGATTTTCACGTTCGGCGGGTACGGCAGCCGTTTGCTCCCGGCCATGTCCGCCGCGGTATAGGCACAGTAATGGCAGCAGAACGCCACGATTTCGGGTTCGTAATTGTTCATCAGTTCACCCCTTCGAATAAGCCGTCGAGTTTCGCCAGGATCTGATCGTCCTCAAACTGCATCAGCTGGATGGCCTTGGCCGGGCAGTCCGCGGCACAGACGCCGCACCCGTGGCACTTGGCCGGATCGATCTCCGAATACCCATCGGCATTGATAAACGGTACGTGGAACGGGCAGGCGCGGACACAGATCAGGCAGGCGGCGCATTTTTTCCCGTCGACCTTTGCAACTGCGGCCCCCAGATTGATGAACCGCTTTGCCAGGAGCGTCTGGGCGCGGCCGGCCGCGGCCTGCGCCTGGGTGATGCTTTCCCGGATAGACTTTGGGGAATGGGCCGTTCCGGCGATGAAAAATCCGCGAACCGCCATGTCGATCGGCCGGAGCTTGACGTGATCCTCCAGGAAATAGCCGTCTTCCGACCGGGAAATATGAAACATCATTGACAGGTCCTCAGTGGTTTCATCGTCCGCGATCAGCCCGGTACTCAACACGAGCCGGTCGGCCGCGATCTCGATGGAACGCCCCAGGATCGGGTCCTTGACGGTTACGGAGACGCGGTCGCCGTCGGGCCGGACCGCCGGTTTGTCTTCGGGTTCGTAGCGGATGAACTTGATCCCCTGCTTCCGGGCTTCCCGGTAGTAATCCTCCTGGAAACCATAAGTGCGAATGTCCCGGTAAATGACGTAGATCTGGGCATCCGGGTTGAGGGCCTTGACCCGCAGGGCGTTCTTCATGGCGGTCTGGCAGCAGACCCGCGAGCAGTTCGGGTTTCCCGGTTCCCGGGAGCCGACGCACTGGATCATGACGATGTTGTTCCAGGCGGAGACCTCTTCCGGCGCATCCTCGATCCGGGCATCCAGATCAAGCTGGGTCATCACGGCGGCGTTTTCGCCAAGCAGATATTCCTTCGGGCGATTGGCCAGGGCGCCGGTCGCCAGAATGGTTACCCCGTGGGCGATCCGCATGTAGTGCATCCGGGGACCCATCTGGATACCGGTGGTGAACAGTCCCGGCATGCCGCTGTGATCGACGATGATGGCCTGGGTGAGCACCTGGATCCGTTCGTTCTTGGTGACCTTTTTGGTCAGGTCCGCCACGTAGGCCGGCACGTCATCGCCTTCCAGGGTCCGCCGGATCGAGCGGGCCAGCCCGCCGAGTTCCCGACCCCGTTCCACCAGGTAGACGCGGAACCCCTGCCCGGCGAGGAGCAGGGCCGAGTTCATTCCCGTCACGCCGCCGCCGACCACGAGCACGTTGCGGTTCATGGGAAATTCATGTTCCATGAGGGGATGGCTTTCGCGCACCCCGGTAACGCCCATCCGGATCAACGCCCGGGCCTTGATGGCGGCGTCTTCCGGCCGGTCCATGTGGGGCCAGGTATTCTGGTCGCGGATATTGACGATCTCCACCAGGTATTTGTTCAGCCCGGCGCGCCGGAGCATGTCCTGGAACTTGGTTTCATGGGTCCGCGGCGAGCACCCCCCGATGACCACCCGGTTGATCCCCCGGCTGGCGATGAGGGCTTCCATCCGGGTCATCGATTCGCTGCTGCAGCCGTATTCCATGACTTCGGCAATGTCGACATCCGGCAGGGTCGCCGCGTATTCGACCAGCGCCTTGACCGGAATCAGGCCGCCGATATTCGATCCGCAATCGCAGACGAAGACCCCGATTCGCGGCGCTTCCATCGATACGTCGCGTTCCGGCGGAAACTCATCCGCTTCGAGCCGGTCGGAAAGGGAGCCGGGGACGGCAGCGCCGGCCATGCAGGCGGCGGCACTTGCCTGAACCATTGTCTCGGGGATATCCTTGGGGCTTTCATAGACGCCGCAGACATAAATGCCGGGACGGGAGGTTTCCACCGGGGAGAAGGTTCCGGTCTGGGCGAACTGGTGTTCGTTCAGCGCAATTCCCAGCCGCCCGGCCAGATCGACCGTACTCTCCGAAACCCGGAAGCCGGTGGAGAGGACCACCATGTCGTACACCTCGGTCCGGTGGCGGACATCCTCGTCGGTGGCATAGGTGATCGACAGGTCATGGGTGGCCGCATCCTCGATGATCGAATGGGGACGGCTCCGGATAAGGTTGACCCCGTACTGATCCTTCGCCCGGTTCAGGTAGAGTTCGTAATCCTTGCCGCAGGTCCGCATATCCATGTAAAAGATCGACGCCTCGATATCCTCGGCGAACCGCTCCTTGGTGACGATCGCTTCCTTGAGGGCATACATGCAGCAGACGCTGGAGCAGTAAGGAACATCGGCCCGGTTAATCCCCCGGGAGCCGACGCATTGAATCCAGGCGACCCGTTTGGGGCGTTTTCCGTCCGACGGGCGCCCCAGGATTCCCTGGGTGGGGCCGGAGGCGGACATGATCCGCTCGTACTGGAGCCCGGTGACCACGTTGGGGTATTTCCCGCCGCCGAAATTGTCGAGCACGGCCGGGTCGAACAGATCGGCCCCGACACTCATCACGATCGATGCCACCGGCAGGGTGACGGCCGTTTCCGCATCTTCGGGGATGATCGCCCCGGCTTTGCAGACCGCCTGGAGGGCTTTGATATCGCCCACTTTTTCCATATCGACGGAAAACGCGTACGGGGTGGCCTGCGGGTAACGCATGCAGGTCGGGGCCCGCGGATCGAGTCCCGGTGTAAACCGGACCCATTCCGGAAATTTGTTGACGCAGTCGCCGCACGCCGTGCATTTGGTCACATCGATGTAGCGGGGCCGCGTTTTCAGGGTGACGGTGAAATCACCGGCTTCTCCCGTCAGCTTTTCGACCGTGGTCATGGGCATCAGGTCAATGTGGAGCTGCCGTCCGCTCTCGGACAGGTGGGGTGAAATGGTGCACAGGTCACAGTTGTTGGTGGGAAAGGTTCTGTCCAGCTGGGTCATCAGACCGCCGATGGCATAGGATTTGTCGATCAGCACGACATCCCGGCGCGACTCGGCCAGGTCCAACGCTGCCCGGATGCCGCCGACCCCGCCCCCAATCACGAGTACTTTTTTAGTGTTTGACTGATCCGATTGGATTTCGTTGTATTCTTGCATTCGCAACCCATTTATATAAAAGTATTGGATTTTCTGATCCTTGGGACTTGCGCGGCGTCTTAGAGACCGGCGCTTTCCAGGATATCGGGCAACCGATGTTCCCAGCCCAGGGTCGATATCTTGACGCCCTGCACTTTCTTTTTCAATTCGGCCGCCATCTCACCGGCCATCCGGATGCATTCGGCCTCGCGGTCGGGGGCCTTGCGGATCCGGCCGATGATCTCCTCGGAAATGCGGGAACTCGGGTCATTGATCGACAGGTAGCGCGCCATCCCCACATTCTTCAGGAGAAAAACAGTCCCCACCACCGGCACATCCAGGGGCTTGAGGGCTTCGACCAGTTTCGCATAGAATCCCATGTCGAACACCGGGGGGGTCATGATGAACTGGGCGCCGGCCGCAACCTTCCGCCGCGCCGTCTCGACCCGGTCTTTCATCTGGGCGTCATCGGCAAACGGGGCGATCGCGCATCCCACCGTAAATTCGGGGGCGCCCTTGAGGTCGAAGCCGGCCAGATCGACCCCTCCCTGGAGGGATCGGATCATCTTGAGGATCCCTTCTTCGTCCAGATCGTCCACGGCCGGGGCCTCACGATGGTCGCCATTGGCGATCGACTCGCCTTCGACCACAAGCAGGTTCTGAATCCCCAGGACATGGGCCGCCAGGATGTCGGACTGCAGGGCCATTCGGTTGCGATCCCGCCCGTAGACGTGGATCATGGTTTCCATCCCCTGCTGTCGAAGCAGCGATGCACCGGCCAGGGCGCTCATCCGCATGATGCCGTTGTCCATGTCCGGGACGACGATCGCATCGACCCGTCCTTTCAGGCGACGCGCATTGGTCACAAGTTCCGATATATCCACGCCTTTTGGAGTGTTCATCTCGGCCATCACCACAAAATCGCCGGCTGACATTTTTTTTCGTAAGCTCATGAATTACCTCATTTTTGAAGGCAGTTAGCGTTCACTCCATGTTTTTGAAGAAAATTCAAGTCGAGGAGAGCAACATGCAAATACCCGTTAATAAAGGAAACGTTCACCAGGCTTGTCGGGAGAGGGCAGGCGGGGAGAACCGATTGACTTTTTGTTGTGGTCATCACGCTCGCGGACCCGAAAAGTTTTATAAATGTTTATTAATTATAACCAGTTATATTTTTTTCCAAAAAGGTTGTATAAAACCATTTACCATTAAAATTGTCAAGAATGTATTTTTTAATTTTTTAGCCGGGAGGATAACGCTATTAATTCTAAGCAAATGCTCATTATTAATTTTTTTTCCCCTCACCATCCGCCTGCCGGTTGCCGCATCGCCCGGATTCCCGGTGAACCATCAAATGGCTTTGACAATAATTTGATTCAATTAAAGAAATCTATTATAGAGTTGAAACGATCGACGGCCATCTTCACCCCCGGTTCACGATTGGGAGATCGGTCTACTTTCGGCGATTCACCTAACCCACCAATTGGGATTTCCGCCATGCAAAAATGCACCGATGCGGCCTGGGGACGCCGGGCCTGCGGTTACCTGCTGAAGAACCTCAACTGAGCGCACGCCACCCTGGAAGTTATCCAGGACATGGCCGGGAAAAAGGACGCCGCCCTGGTGAAGGCCGTCACTGGTCTTGAAGGCGGCGTCGTCGGGTCCGGGTCCACCTGCGGCATTGTGTCGGCCGGTGCCCTGGGGCTCGCCCTGATCCATGAGGACCGGCTCGATGTGCCGGGGAGCCGTGATGCCATACGCGACAGGGTCCGGCAGTATGCCCGCTGGTATGCGGAGCGGTCCGGCACCACCTTGTGCCGGGAGCGGACCGGCGTCGATTTCCATTCCATGGGTGGCCAGTTGGCCTATTTCATCAATCCCGCCCGCCTATACCGGTGTTTCGCCGATATCGGAGGGGCCGTCTTCCATCTTCATTCCGTGATGGAACAGATCGACCGGGCGCCGGTGGAAGTAATAGAGGATGCGGCAGCAGTACCGGATCCGCTCTACTGCGCCGGGGCGGTTCTCGCCGGGGTTCGCGAGGCAACCGGGATGGGTGACCTTCGTCTGGAACGGATTGCCTTCGTGTTCGACGGTGGCGTGGGGCTTTCGGGAAATGTCTGCGGCGCCCTGGCCGGCGCGGTGATGGCGACAAATCTCCTCTTTGGCGTCGACAGCCGGACGATCGGACGGAAACAGACCATCGGGGGGTTCCTGATCGGGCACCTGAACCTGTTTGCCCGGGAGCGCAAACAGATGCCTGAACCTTATGGGATCGGCAAACGGATTGTCGACGAATTCCGGCAAACCACCGGCGGCCCACTGGAATGTCGGGCGATCACCGGTACGGAATTTGATGACTACAATGACTTTCAAGATTTCATGGCCGGATCGAAAACCTGCCAGGACCTGATCGAATCGGCCACGCAATCCGCAATTGATGTGATCGAAAGATGGCGGTAAAAACATCTTCCATCATCCTTCCCCCTTCTTCCCCTTTGCCGCCTGCCAGATCCGTTCCTTTTCTTCCATCGGCATATCGGACAGGCCGATCCCCTGCCGCCGGGCTGCTTCTTCAATCTCCCGGAAACGGGTCACGAACTTCCGGTTGCTCCGGCGAAGGGCGGCTTCCGGATCGACCCCGTGCATCCGGGCGAGGTTGACCACTGTGAAAAACAGGTCCCCGATTTCCTCGGTCACGGCATCCTCCCCCTGCCCCACAGCTTCCGCGACCTCCTCGGTTTCCTCCCGGATTTTTTCCATTACACCGTCCGGTCCGTCCCAGTCGAACCCCACCCGGGCGGCCTTCGACTGGATCTTCAGGGCATAGAGCAGGGCCGGCAGTGTTCCGGGAATCCCTTCAAAGATCGATGTCCGGTTTTCCTTCCCGTTTTCTTTCCGCTTGAGCCGGTCCCAGTTCCGGGTGACCTCGTCGGCATCCTTGACCCGGGCGTCACCGAACACATGGGGATGCCGGTATACCAGCTTGTCGCTCAACCGGTCGATGACGTCCGCCATGGTGAACGCCTTGTCTTCGGCGGCGATAATGCTGTGGAAAACCACGTGAAGGAGCACATCGCCGAGTTCCTCCAGCATATCTTCATTGTTTTCCTTTTCCACCGCGTCGGCAAGTTCGTAGGTTTCCTCGATGAGCCCTTTTAACATGCTCTTATGATCCTGCTTGGCATCCCAGGGACATCCCCCGGGGCCCCGCAGGGTTTCCATGATCCGGATGAGCCGGTCCATTTCTTTCATGAAATCCGATCCCCCATTCTTAAAGACAGACCTCATTTTCGAGCACACGCACGAAGGTCAGGTCTTAACTTGATTGCTTTACTTGTTTTTTCCCTTGTCCGTTCCCAAGGCGCGGGCTGAGCCCAAGGAAGCCATTTATCCAAAGCAGTCCATTAAGCTATTGACAAACCGCTTGTAAATTTCTATTTTTGCCGCCATGGGTAGTCGCCAGTGGCGGTTACCCGTAACTCCCCCTGAATTCCCCCTTTACAAAAGGGGGAATTTTTTTTATACGCTTACTCTACAGATCGGGTATACCCCCCTTAGTGATTGAAAAATATGCACATCCCATTTCAACGGGTAAATTGCAAGGAGAAACGTGCATGATTCATGTTGAAAACCTCACCAAGTATTACAACGATTTCCGCGCGGTGGATCACATCAGCTTTGACATCAGCGGCGGGGAGATCATCGGACTTCTCGGCCCCAACGGCGCCGGGAAGACCACAACCCTGAAGATGCTGACCGGGTTTTTCCCCCCCACCGAGGGTGCCATCCGGGTCAAGGATTTTTCCATCGCGGAAAACCCGCTGGAGATCAAGCAGATGATCGGCTATCTCCCGGAATCGGCCCCTTTTTACAAGGACATGCTGGTATACGATTACCTCATGTTCGTGGCCAAAATCCGGGGTATCCCAGCCGGAAACCGACTCTCCCGGCTCAAGTACCTGGCCGACCTGTGCGGGCTGAACGAGTCGATGCACAAGGCGATCGGCGAGCTTTCCAAGGGATTGAACCAGCGGGTCGGCCTGGCCCACGCCATGATGAACAACCCTGAAATTCTCATCCTCGATGAACCGACCCAGGGGCTTGATCCGAACCAGATTGTGGAGATCCGGAACCTGATCAAGAAAATCGGTCAGGAAAAAACCGTCATCTTCTCCACCCACATCCTGAGCGAGGCCGAGGCCACCTGCGACCGGATCATCATCATCAACCGGGGGAAAATTGTCGCGGATGGGACCACCGCCATGCTCCGCCAGAACGCGGGCCAGGGGTCGGTGCTCCACCTGGGGTTGCGGAATGCGGACCTTGAAACCGTCCGGCTCCGGCTAAAGACGATCGAAGGGGTCGAATCGGTCCAGAAAGTCGAGGAGACCGACGGGCTATTGTCCGTCAACGTGATCTGCCGGACCGCCCAGGACCTTCGGGAAGCCATCTACCAGAAGATCAAAACGACGGAATGGATCATTGTCGATTTCCACCAGGAAAGCTACGCCCTGGAATCGATTTTCCGGGATCTGACCAATGAAACCGGGAAGCGGTTGAATTAAAGGGAAGATGATGGACGACATGGACCACCTGGACGGAGTGGACAGAAAAAAGCATTTCGTCCATTACGTCCACCTCGTCCATGCCGTCCACCTGAAAAGCAGCTTTACGCACCAAATACAAACCAAATTCTCTATTAACCAAGGAGAGTGATATGCGGCAGTTTCAACATATCCTGAAAAAGGAATTTTCAGATTATTTCGTCTCTCCCATCGCTTATATCGTGATCTCGATATTCCTGGTGGTCACGGGATGGTTTTTCTTCTCGACGTTTTTCCTCTACGGCCAGGCGTCCATGCGGAATTTCTTCTCGCTTCTCCCGCTCATCTTCGCCTTCGTGATCCCGGCGATCACCATGCGGCTCTTCTCGGAGGAACTCGATCTCGGCTCGTTTGAACTTCTCCGGACCATGCCGATGAGCTACGCGGACATCGTGGTCGGCAAGTTCGCCGCCGGGGTTGTGATGACCGGCGCCATGCTCCTTCCCACCCTCCTCTACCCGATATCGATCGCCTTCATGGGTGATCTCGACTGGGGGCCGGTCATCGGCGGCTACCTGGGGGCGCTTCTCCTGGGCGGGGCGTTTTCCGCGGTGGGGCTGTTCGCTTCCTCGATAACGGAAAACCAGATCGTCGCCTTCATCCTGGGGGCGGCCATCTGCATCGCCCTGACCATCGTGGACAAGATGCTCTTTTTCTTCCCCGAAACCGCGCTCAACATCATCGAATTCATCGGGGCGGATTTTCATTTTCAGAACGTTGCCAAGGGGATCATCGATACCCGCGACATTGTCTATTTTCTGAGCGTCATGTTCATCGGCCTTTACGCCACGTACATTTCGCTGCAGCACAAGGAATAAGGAGTCCGGCATATGAAAGGTAAAAACCGATTCGAGGGGTATGTCAAGTTCCTGGTCTACGCTGTCGTGGTCGTCCTGGTCAATTTGGTCAGCCTGACCCTGTTCTGGCGGGTCGATCTGACCGAAAACAAACTGTTTTCCCTCTCCCCGGCCAGCAAGGAGGCGGTCTCGACCCTGTCCGAGCCGCTGACCATCAACGTCTTTTTCACGGAAAACCTTCCGGCGCCCCACAACAACACCAGCCGTTACCTGCGGGACCTGCTGGAGGAATACGGGGTGCATGCCAGCAAGCATTTCAATTACCGCTTCTATGACGTGAGCCCGAAGGAAGAAGGGATCGGCGACGCGACAGAGGAAAACCGGAAGCTGGCCGAAAGCTACGGGATCTATCCCGTGCAGATCCGGATGATCGAGCAGGACGAAATGAAGTTCAAGAACGCCTACATGGGGATGGTGATCATCCACGGCGACCTGATCGAAAAAATCCCGGCCATCACCGCCATCGACGGCATCGAATACAAGATGACCACGGCGATCGAGAAGCTCAACAGTAAGATCAGTACCCTGGTGGCTCTGCCGGAAAAGGTCGATATTAAATTGATCATGTCCTCGTCCCTGGAAAAGGTCGCTCCGTTCATCGGAACCGACGAACTCCCCCGACTTCCCGAGACAATCGAAAAGACCGTCGCTGAACTCAACAAGAAAAATTACGGCAAGCTGACCTATTCCTATGTCGATCCGGACCGGGAAAACAACCTCCAGGCCCTTCGGGACACCCATGACATCATGACCCTGAAATGGCCGGCACTTCCGGAAAACGGGATCGCCCCCGGTGAGGGGGGAATCGGCATGATCCTGTCGTATGCCGGCAACACCCGGAGCATCCGCCTGATGAACGTGATGCGGATTCCCATTTTCGGCACCCGGTACGAACTGATCGACATGGCCTCGCTGGAGGAGATCGTCAATGAAAATGTCGAGACCCTGATCGGGATCAACGCGGACCTGGGATACCTGGCCGACCATGGGGCTATCGAAATCTCCGGCGCCCCGCCGATGGGGATGCCGAACCAGACGCAGGAGCGGCTCCGCAATTTCGAGTCCCTCGTCTCGGAGAATTATACCCTCCGGCAGATCCGCCTTGCCGACGAGCCGATCCCGGACAGCCTCAACACCCTGGTGATCGCCCAGCCGACCGAGCCGTTCACCGACTATGAACTCTACCAGATCGACCAGGCCCTGATGCGCGGCACCAGCCTGGCCGTCTTCACCGACGCGTTTCAGGAAGTCCCCAACCCGAACCAGCAGTTCGGATTCCAAATGGGGCCGAGCTACAAACAACTCGACACGGGGCTCCAGAAACTGCTGGCCCACTACGGCGTGCAGGTCAAGCCCGCTTTTGTGCTGGACAAGAACTGCTACAAGCAGCAGGACCCCAACCGCGGTGGTGAGCAGCCGATTTACTTCGCCCCGCTGATCAAGAACGAGAACATCAACCATGATGTCGATTTTTTACAGAACATCAAGGGGATGGTCACCTTGAACCACTCCCCCCTGTTCGTGGACGAGGAAAAAATTCAGAGAAGCGGACTGACGGCCAAAAAGCTGTTTTCGTCCTCGGATGAATCGTGGCTGGCAAAGGGACAGATCAACCTGAACCCGATGTTTATCCGGCCGCCCGATAAAAAAGAGGAATACGAAAGCCAGCCCCTGGCCTACCTCCTGGAAGGGTCCTTCAGCAGTTATTTCAAAGGGAAGCCGATCCCGGAAAAGAAGGTGGACGAGGAGACGGAAAACCCGGCCGACATGCCCGGAATGGACATGCAGGCACAACCCGTGGCGGACAAGACGGACGCTCCCGGAAACGACCCGGCCAAACCCGATCTTTCCCGGATCCAGAGCGAAAACGGATTCCGTGAAACCGGATCTTCGGCCCGACTCCTGGTGGTCGGCTCCTCTGCCCTGCTCCGGGACAACATGATCGATGATGCGGGCGAAACCCCCAACGCGGCGTTTGTGCTCAATGCCATCGATACGCTGAACGGCCGGGGGGAAATGGCCGCCATGCGGAGCAAGGCCCAGCAGTTCAATCCGCTGGCGGAGACTTCGGCCGTGGCCAAGGGAATGGTCAAGCTGTTCAACATCGGGGGACTCCCGGTGATGGTGGTCCTGTTCGGCTTGATCGTCTGGTGGGCACGACGGATCAAACGCCGCCGGCTCCGGATGATGTTCGCCCGGTAGTGGTGATGCAAATCCGAAATTCGAATATCGCAATCCGAATTTCAAAGTGCTGAAAAATGGCAAAAAAAAGCAAATAAACCACAGAGTCACGGAAATCCCGGAGTTAAAAGTATTTCTCTGTGTCCTCCGTGACGCTGTGGTTAAAAGAAAGTTCAAGCTGGCTTCCAGGTCGGGCATTCCCGGCATTGCACGCCTTTGTGACAAACGCATCCAGCAAGGAGCGCACCGATGAAATTCAAGAAGGAATACCTTATACTCGTTCTGGTCATCGCGGCCCTGGGGTCGTATCTTGTGTTCCACAACACAGACAATACCAGCTACGAACTGCCGCAAATGAAAACAGTCGCCGGCAAGGAGATCACCCGGATTGCCATCGAAAAATCCGGCGAAACCCTGGAGCTGAAAAAGGCCGGCGACGACTGGACGGTGGGACCGGAGGCCTACCCGGCCGACAAGAGCCAGGTCGAACCGATGCTCAAGAATATCGAAACCGTGCAGCTGACCGCCCTGGTCTCCGAGGGGGAGAACTACCACCCCTACGATCTCGACCCGGAACACCGGATCCAGGTGACCGCCTGGGCCGGGACCGATGAAGTCCGGTCGATTTCCATCGGCAAGGCGGCCCCGTCGTTCCGCCACACGTTCGTCAAGCTCCCGGAAAACCCGCGGGTGTTCCACGCCAATGACAATATCCGCGGCGCCTTTGAAAAAGATACGGAGGCCCTGCGGGATAAGACCGTTCTCAGCATTGAAAAACCCGGGATCGCCCGAATAGATATCCGGAAAGGAGCCCAGGCCAAAGAACTCGTGCTGACCCAGCCCGCGCCCGAGGTCAATGTTGCAGAAGTTAAAGCAGAGGAAACGGCATCGGAAGCAAAACCCGCGGAGACGGCTCCGGAAGCGGCAAAAACGCCGGATCCGGCCTGGATGACCGCCGGTGGCGAACCCGCCGACAAGGCAGACGTGGAAAAACTTCTCAACGCGGTTGCAACCCTCAAGTGCCAGTCGTTCATCGACGGAAAGACGAAAGCCGATTTCGCGGCCCCGATCTATACCCTGACCCTGACCGGCGACCAACCCCATACCCTGGTCATCTATGCCAAACCGGAAAACGGCGACGCCTACCCGGCCACTTCGTCCGGTTCCGATTACCCGTTTAATATCTCGACCCATACGGCCGAGGAGATCATGAAGTACCTGGTCGAAGAGCCGGAGGCAAAGGCGAAACCGGTAGAAAAGAAATAACAACATAGGATGAGTCAATCTTAACCCCCCTCATCCCGACCTTCTCCCCCTAAAACCGGGGGGAGAAGGAGTAAACCCCTTCGGTGCGGCTCCTTCATTCTTCCAAATCCGCTTTTCAAACTCGTGGAGCAATTAATGACCGACATCCTCAACACCATCTCCGGATTCGTCTGGGGTCCCGTAACCATCTGCCTCCTAGTAGGAACCGGGATACTGATGGCCGTGATCACCAAGGTCATTCAGGTCCGGAAGTTCGCCTACGCCTGGCAGATTATCTCCGGCAAGTTCGACAACCCGGAAGACGAGGGTGAAATCACCCATTTTCAGGCGCTGAGCGCGGCCCTTTCGGCCACTGTCGGCACCGGAAATATCGCCGGGGTGGCGACCGCCATTGCCATGGGGGGCCCCGGCGCGATCTTCTGGATGTGGATGACGGCCCTTTTCGGGATGGGGTTGAAATATTCCGAATGCCTTCTTTCCCTCAAATACAGGACCATCCACCCGGACGGCACCGTTGGGGCCGGCCCGATGTACTACCTGGAAAAGGGACTCGGACAGAAATGGCTCGGCGTGCTTTTTGCCGTTTTCGCCACCATCGCTTCTTTCGGCATCGGGAACATGGTACAGGCCAATTCGGTGGCCGAACCGATCCGGGCGATCTTCGGCGTTCCTAAAATCCTGACCGGCATGGTTCTCGGTGTGATGACATTCGCGGTGATCGTCGGGGGGATCAAGCGGATGGGGCTGGTCGCCAGCCGGATGGTCCCGTTCATGGCCGCCGTTTACATCATCGGATCGATGGTGGTGATCGTTTCCAACTGGGTGAACGTGCCGGCCGCGCTTGCGCTGATCTTCCATGACGCTTTTACCGGAAGCGCCGCTGTCGGCGGATTCGTCGGCGCCGGTCTGGCGCAGGCCATCCGCTTCGGCGTGGCCCGTGGAATTTTCTCGAATGAGTCGGGGCTCGGCTCCTGCCCGATCGCCCACGGGGCGGCCCAAACCAAGGAACCGGTCCGGGAAGGGCTGGTCGCCATGCTCGGCCCGTTTATCGATACCATCGTCATCTGCACCATGACCGCACTGGTGATCGTCACCACCGGCGCCTATCACCTGTTCGACGCCGCTGGAAAGCCGCTGACCGGATCGGAACTCTCCGCCAAGGCCTTCGACATGGGGCTTCCCGGTTACGGCGGTTACATCGTTGCCTTCGGCATCATCGTGTTCGCCTATTCCACGGCGATCAGCTGGTCCTACTACGGAGACCGGTGCGTCGATTACCTGTTCGGGGAAAAGATGATCCGGCCTTATCGGGTTGTTTACTGCCTCCTCCTGCCGGTCGGCGCGGCCGTGCCGCTCCATGCCGTATGGGCGATATCCGATGTCTTCAACGCCATGATGGCCTGGCCGAACCTGATCGGTCTCATCCTGCTCAGCCCGGTCGTCATCCGGATGACCCGGGAATATTTTGCCGACCCGGCACGGGTCTACCCGTTTCACGGCAAAACACAAGTAAACCCGATAACCGTGCCCGTTCCCGGAAAGGAAAGCCTGCCATGACCCGGCCAATCCGCATCGGTGCCCTCATCAGCGGCACCGGGAGCAACCTGGAAGCGATCCTGAAGGCCTGTGAAACGGGAGTCATCAATGGAAAGGTGGTGTTTGTCGGATCGGACAATCCGGACGCTGCCGGACTCAAACGGGCCGAAAAGCGGAACATCCCCACTTTCGTGGTTGATTACGGCAGGATAATCCGCGACTGGCACTCCAACCCGGACAAATCAACCCTGCCGGCTGATTTTGATCCGCTGGAGATCCGCGCAAAGCAGCACCTGGTTGATCCGGATGACCCTGCTGACCGGGAACGGCTCGACACCTTCCTGCAAACCCGGGCCATTGCCGAAGCCGCCCTCCTGGAACAGATGGCCGCCCGTCCCTTCGATCTTCTAGTCCTGGCCGGATATATGCGGAACCTGACACCTTACTTTATCGACCGGGTCAATACCGCACCGGGCCGCCCCCGCATCATGAACATCCATCCCGCGCTCCTCCCCGCCTTTGCCGGAACCGACGGTTACGGGGACACCTTTCGCTACGGGTGCAAGATCGGCGGCTGCACGGTCCATTTCATCGATTATGGCGAGGACACCGGCCCGATCATCGGCCAGCGGGCCTTTGCCATCGAGGACGGCGATACGATCGGATCGGTGAAGGAAAAAGGGCTGAAACAGGAATGGGAACTCTACCCCGAGTGCATCCGGCTGTTTGGGGAAGAACGGCTGGTGACGGTCAAAATGACCCATTCCCTGCCGGGCGGGAAACTTTTTCAGCGCACGGTTGTGCGGGTGGTAGAGGAAGGCTGAAGAATGAAGATCAAAAGGTCACTTAAAAAGACTCCGCTGTTAAATGCATAGGATGTGCTGAGCTTGCGAAGCGCATCATTTTTTTAGCGATGCGCTTCGCAAGCTCAGCACATCCTATAATCCGACAATTTCGTAAAAAGCTCCAGTTTCAAGGCGCGCGAGTCATGAGGAATGAGGCGTACTTGCTGTACGCCGAAATGACGAAGGATGAAGCGCAACGCGGAAAATGGACTTTTACGGAATTGTCACCCCATCACCTTCACCATAAACGGCAGTGCCACGAACGTCCCGACGCTGCTTCCCAGATTCGCAAACACCACCACCAGCAATATCCGGGTCACTTTGTTCCGCCAGAACCCCCAGGCCGAGAGGATATCATCGGATAAATCCTCCAGGTCGCCCACCTTCGGCTTGCGCAAAAACGCCTCCACCAGGCCGGCGACCCATCCGGCGGCGATCATCGGGTTCAGCGATGTGATCGGCGCGGCCACCATTGCGCTAACCAGGGTCAAGGGATGGGGTAGGACGATCAGCGTCCCGATCCCGGCACAGATCCCGTGGACCAGGACCCACCAGAAAATCATGTCCGTACCCGCCTCGGCGCCGCCGTAAATAAAGCCCGTCGCGATAAGCGCCATGATGAGCCCGGGGATGATCCATTTGAAAAGCCCGCTGAACCGCCCCTTGGGAGGAACGATTTCGAGCGGTGCGATATCGATTTCCTCATTGATGTACCGCCGGATTCCCGGCACGTGGCCGGCGCCCACCACGGCGACGATTTTCCCGCCGTTGGCATTCCGGATCTTTTGGGCCAGGTATTGATCGCGTTCGTCGATCAGGATCTGCCGGATCGACGGATGGGCCTTTTCCAATTCGGACAGCAGGCTCTGGAGGATATCCTCCTGCTTCATCTGCTCGATATCCGCTTCATCGATATCCCCCACCCCGCCAATGGAGAGCATCAACTGGAAGAAGAGCTTGATCTTGTTCCAGAAGGACGTGCTGCGCCAGGTGCGCGACAAGGTCACCGTGATGTCGCGATCGGCCAGGCAGACTTCCGCCCCGATGGCTTCGGCCGAATCGAGCGCCCGGATCATCTCCTCGCCGGGCCGGACCCCCAGCTTCTGCCCCACCTTTTTCTGGAATGCCGCCATGAGCAGGTTCGCCAGCAGAAGAAATGCCTTTTTATCCTTGATCACCTTGATGATGTCCATCTCCCGCCACTGGGCGCTCTGGCGGATCGACTGGTGCCGGGCCGGGCACAGCTCCACGCAGACCGTATCCGGCCGCTCCGCCGCGATGACCCGGGCCACCTGCTCCGCGCTCTCCCGCGACACATGGGCGGTCCCCACCAGGACAATTTCCTTGCCGTTGATCGTCAAGCGACTCAGGGCCGCATCGGCCGCGGCTTCGGCTCCTTCAGGTCCGGCGTCGGCTCCCGTTTCGGGTTCAGCTTCGATTACACTATTTTCGTTCGGGTTCATCCCGCATATCCTTTCATTTTGAGGTTACACGGGTGTACCGTTTTTCGGCCAATTATTCAAGACAAGAGATAACCCGGGTTTGCCTGCGGCCGCACCCGCCCCTACTTTTAATGGAAGCAGCATTTTTAGATTGAAAAACTTACCGATATAAACAAAACTGGGACCGCAACCTTTGTTCACCGACGAAACACCGTTAGCAATCCGAATGCGCAAACCATGGGAGGCTTTATGACAGCACAGGCATCAACGGTGCCGGGAAAAGCGTGGGTGGTTGTATTTGCCGGAACAGCGGTAAATCTGTGTCTGGGAATCCTGTATGCCTGGAGCGTCTGGTCGAAGGCGCTGATCGATGTGAAACTGGCCGGCGAGCCGATGACCGGGCTTGACCAGGGATGGACCTATCTTACCAACGCCCAGGCGGCAACCCCGTTTTCCCTCGCGGTAATGATCTTTGCCCTGTGCATGATCCCGGGCGGCCGGATCCATGACCGGTTCGGGCCGAAGTTCGGCGCCATCGTGGGCGGCCTGTTCCTGGCGGCCGGCTGCGTCCTGGCCGGATTGATGAAAAGCTACACCGGGCTGATCATCGGGTTCGGCATCATGGGCGGCATCGGGATGGGGATCGGGTATGCGGCCCCGACACCCGCGGCGCTCAAGTGGTTCGGGCCGCACAAGCGGGGTCTTATCGCCGGCCTCGTTGTCGGCGGGTACGGCGGCGCGGCCATCTACATCAGCCCCCTGGGCCAATGGCTTATCGATAACTACGGCATCACGGGAAGTTTCGTCGGACTGGGGGTATTGTTCGCCATCGTCATCATCATCGCCGCGCAGTTCCTCTCCTGGCCCCCCCCGGGATACGTCCCCCCCGGAAGCAGCAAGGTCATGTCCGCCAAAATGACCGCCGCCACCACGGGAAAAGACTGGAAGCCCACGGAAATATTGAAAACCTGGCAATTCTATGCCCTGGTAATCATGTTTATCGGGTCAACCCAGTCCGGGCTCCTGATCATCGCCAATGCCACCGGAATCCTTAATAGCACGGCCGCATCCATCCCCTTCTTTGCCGCCAACGCCTGGATACTCGCCTCTTACGGAGGCCTCGTCAATGCATCCGGCCGCGTGGGAACCGGCATGTACAGTGACATCATCGGCCGGGACAAGGCGTATATGGTCAACTGCGGAATCTCCGCCCTCTGCCTTGCCGCCATGCCGACGATCATCGCCTCCCAGAGCGTTGTCCTCCTGTTCATCGTGGTGGGGATCGCCTACTGGCAGTACGGCGGCGGGCTTTCCCTGCTCCCCACCTTTACCGCTGATTTCTATGGCTCCAGGCACCTCGGCATCAATTACGGCCTGGTCTTTATCGGCTGGGGCCTCGGCTTCTTCATGGCCCGAGTGGCCGGCACCATCAAGGACATCACCGGCAGCCTGGACCTGGCGTTCTACATCTCCGCCGGCATCCTCGTGGCCACCGCGATCCTTGCCGGTGTGACCAAGAAGCCGATGCCGCGACGGTGATGAAACAAAAGCCTTGCGCTGGATGAGCATCGCGGCTCCATGTTATGGAACAATGATCAAGAGGCTGAAAAACGGATTCGTTTTTCAGCCTCTTATTTTTTCGCGATCTGTTTGATCGGATAAAATATAATCGCTGAAATCAAATAACGGTTGGGGTTCGGGTGTTACCCATTCCGATGACCAGCGGGCGATTGTAATGGCAGGGTTATAAAAATCGGGCATCGTTAAAGTTTCTGATCTCCTTCGTGTTTCTTTAGTTATCCTGAAGTTGCATAAGGTCCGCAGGAATCGTATAGTGACCCGTAATAGTGTCATTAAAAGACAAACTTCACTATTTTACAAAGGAAATTGTCGTTTTGATCCTGAACCCCATCGGCATTGCGGCTGATATCGCCATCATTATCGTGGCGGCCATGATCGGCGGGCTTATCGCCCAACGGCTCCGGCAGCCGCTGATCCTGGGATACATCCTGGCCGGCATCGCGGTCGGGCCGAATACCGGCGGCGTGACGATTTCCGAGATCCACGATATTGAAATGCTCGCGGAAATCGGAGTGGCGCTTCTGCTGTTCGCCATCGGTCTCGAATTTTCGTTTAAGGAACTCCGGCCGGTCCGGACCATCGCCCTGATCGGGACCTCCATCCAGATCCTCCTGACGATCGCCTTCGGGTATCTCCTGGGGCGCTGGCTGGGATGGAATGACGCCCATTCGATCTGGTTCGGGGCGCTCATTTCCCTTTCGAGCACCATGGTGACCCTCAAAACCCTGGAAAACCAGGGGTGGATGGGAACGCTCTCCAGCCGGGTGATGGTCGGAATGCTGATCGTCCAGGACCTGGCCATCGTCCCGATGATGATCATCCTGCCGCAACTGGCAAATCCCGGGGCGGGGCTCCCCTTCCTGGGCTGGGCGGCCGTCAAGGCGGCCCTGTTCCTGGCAACCATGATCATCGTGGGGACCCGGGTCATCCCCCTGATCATGGCGCACGTGGCCAACTGGAATTCCCGGGAGCTGTTTCTCCTGGCCAACATGGCCATCGGCCTCGGCATCGGGTACGGGACCTACCTGTTCGGGCTTTCCTTTGCGTTCGGCGCGTTTGTCGCGGGGATGGTCCTGAGCGAATCCGATTACAGCCACCAGGCATTAAACGACATCATCCCCCTGCGGGACATTTTCGGTCTCCTGTTTTTCGCATCGGTCGGCATGCTCCTCGACCCGGCGTTTCTTTTCGATAACCTCGGCCTGGTCCTTTTCGTCGTGGCAGCGGTGATGGTGGCGAAAGGGCTTCTGTTCGGGGGTTTGACCCGGTTGTTCGGATACGGCAATATCGTTCCCCTGGCCGCCGGGCTCGGCCTGTTCCAAGTCGGCGAGTTTTCGTTTGTCCTGGCACGAACGGGGATCGATTCCGGTTCGATCACGCCGGATCAGTACACCCTGGTGCTGACCATCGCCATTGTCACCATGATGCTCACACCGCTCGTATCGGGGCTCACCGGGCCGGTGTATGCCTTCAAGAACCGCCTGTTCGGCCAGAAAATCCTCATGGAAACCATGAACCTTCCGGAGAGCGGACTGGGGGAACACATCGTCATTGCGGGGGGCGGGCGGATCGGCCATCACGTTGCCGGGGTGCTCAACAGCATGAATCTCCCCTTCGTCATCATCGAACTCGATCACCGGCGGGTGGAGAAACTGAAGGCCGAGGGTTTTCCGGTCATTTTCGGAGACAGCAGCCAGGGCCGGGTCCTGGAGGCGGGCCGAATCGACAGGTCGCAACTGCTCCTCATCACCATCCCGGTGGCGCTGGTGGTGCGATCGATTACCGACCGGGTGCGGGAAATCAAACCCGATCTGCGCATCATCGCCCGGGCGGAAGGGATTGAACAGATGAAGATGCTCCATGAGCACGGGGTCCGCCAGGTCATTCAGCCGGAGTTCGAGGCCGGACTGGAATTCACCCGCCAGACCCTTCTTCACCTCGACATCCCCGTCGACCGGATTCAGCAGTTTACAGATGAAATCCGCCAGGAACTTTACCGGCCGATTTACGAGGCCCATGCCGATTACCGGATGATTGCCCAGATGGGGAGCGCCGCCCGCCTTCTCCGGCTCACCTGGATTTCCCTCGAACCGGATAGCCATTTTATCGACCGATCCATCCGGGAATTGGACTTACGGACCCGGACCGGTATCACCGTGGTGGGGGTCATCCGCAAGGGAATCCTTTATCCCAATCCCGAGCCGGATCTCGTATTCCGGAGTGACGATATGATGGGGGTCATCGGAAAACACGACCAGTTGACTGCATTCCGTGATTTTGTGAAAAATTCAAAAACCCTGTAGTCCGTTTGTTTTCCTCATCCTTGACCGGGGCTCCCGTTACACTTAAATTAGAGGTAAACAATCATTCGGGAAGGCCCTCATGTTAGTCCATGATTCCATATATTCCTGGGAAGGATGGGGCGGTAAACTGCGCCTTGCCAGCGGCAAATGCCGGCTGCGGATTTTCGACCGGAGAAAGGGCGCCGAGACGGTCACCATCCTGCGCCCCTTCGTGGTGGTGGTCTCGGACGACCCGGAGAGCAAGATGTCGATCCGCAGCTGTGCCGGTCACATCGCCACCACGGTGACCCAGGAGTTCCATATCGATCCACTGCGGATGATCTGGGTCGAGTACTACCCCGCCATCCGGTATGGAAAGAACAACGAGTACCAGATCGCCGAACAGTTCGTGGCCGTCGACTTCTCCTGGCGCGAAAATCGGGCGATCCACCCCAAATGGCGCCAGATCAATCCTCCCCTCCTCGATATCGTCAAAAACATGCTGAACGCCGTCGATACGCAAAGCGACTGATCCTCTCCATATTTTTCTTGCTCCGTTCCGACGAATTTCACTATAACCCCGAGTACCGCAATAGAATTCACGGCTTGCCACATATTGGCTTACATGCCGCAAATTCCTTGATCAAAGGAAAACCTGTGCAGAACATAGACAACATCATTGCCAAGCTATCCCGGGAACACAAACTCATTTCAGATTACGTGGTCAAGTTCGCCAAAGGTAAATTGAGCATGGACGAAGGGTTTTTTTCCGGGCTCGATGCGTTTCTCGATTTTCTGAAAAAAGACCTGTTGAACCATTTCGAACTTGAGGAAATGGTCTTTTTCCCGGCAGCGGCAATCGGCGCCGCCTCCTATGACACCACCCTGATGGTGCTCTCCTTCCAGAAGGACCATGGCATTCTAGAAAAGGAGCTGGAGAACATCCTGGCCCGGAAAGAAAAGGCGGGAAAGGGAAAGACAGACCCGGAGCTGATCGAGATTCTGAGCGGCTTCTTCAGTGCCTTAAAAGTTCATGCCAAGCGGGAATTCGTTGAACTTTACCCGCTGATCGATTCCGATCCGCGGTGCAAGACCCTGGTGAAGCAGTACCTGCAGGATCTCCGGACCGAACACTCAACGGGGCTGACCGCGCCGCCGAAATAACCGGGAAAGTCACTTTGCCGATGCTCGACATCAAAAAACGCCTTTACCTCCTCCTCGCCGTAGTCGTGTTCGTATTCGTCATCGGCAGCCTCGGCTACTACTTCCTTTATAACGGAGAGCACGGGCTGCTCGACTGTATCTTCATGACTGTCATTTCCCTGACCAGCGTCGGATACGGCGAAATTCTCCCGGTTACCGGCAACCCGACCGCCGAGATCTTCACCATCATTCTGATCCTGTTCGGCATGGGCGTGATCTTATACAGTATCAGTACGTTGACCGCGCTTCTGATCGAGGGAGAACTGACCGACATCCTCAGGAAAAAGAAAATGGAAAAAGCGATCGCCAAACTCAGAGACCACTACATCCTTTGCGGCGGGGGAGAAACCGGCCGACCGCTCCTAAACGAGTTGATCCTGAACCGGGAAACAGCTGTTCTGATCGAAAGCGATCAGGGGCGGATCGATGCCTGCCTGGCCCGGCATCCCAACCTGCTCTATATCCAGGGGGACGCTACCGACGACCAGAATATGGTCAAGGCCGGGATTGCCCATGCGGCCGGAATCATCATCTCGCTTCCCTCGGACAAGGACAACCTCTACATCACCATGACCGCCCGAATGCTCAATCGCGATATCCGGATCATCTCCCGCATGACCGATGAGCGGATCCGGGAAAAGCTCAAGAAGGCGGGGGCGGACAGTGTGGTTTCCCCGAACTTCATCGGTGCGCTGCGGATGGCCTCGGAGATGCTCCGTCCGGCAGCCGTCGATTTTCTCGATCAGATGCTCCGCAGCAACGAGGGGAACCTCCGGATCCACGAACTGCCGATCACCGGAAACTCCACCTTTGTCGGAAAAAGAATCATGGATTCGGGAATCAAGGATAAATACCGGCTGCTGGTCCTCGGCATCAAGGATACTTCCGGAAAAATCGCCTTCAACCCGCCGCCGGATACGATTCTTGAAAACGGGGTAACACTGATCATCATGGGTGAGACCGCGGCGATCAAGAAGGCGAGAAATTCGGTGTAGAAAGGGATCAACATTGAATAATGGGGAATATGGTTATCTGCTTCGCTTTAGTGAACGGATTCTCTCTGTGAACCTCGGTCCAAAGTCCCCCTTTTGAATGGGGGATTTAGGGGGATTTAGCGGAATTGCAACCCAAATCCCCCCTTGCCCCCCTTTTTCAAAGAGGGGTAAAGACAGGATGGGGGGCGGGTCTTCACCCGGCCCAGACCGCGGGTTTTCTATCGCACCAGGGGCGGGCTTGTTCCAGCTGCCCTGCCAGCCGGAACAAGGTGGCTTCATCCCCGGACGGCGCAATGAACTGCGCGCCGCATGGCAATCCGTCCGGACCCCAGCAGAGCGGATTG
>Ga0209347_1002673_pt1 | contig 22771 bp, 24 predicted proteins | sample AutmiccommuBRH23_FD_187382 | JGI IMG/M metagenome (GOLD analysis project Ga0209347, IMG submission 187382) | Deep subsurface microbial communities from Mt. Terri, Switzerland - Autotrophic microbial communities BRH/23 (SPAdes) (version 2) | ecosystem: Environmental > Aquatic > Deep subsurface >...
CACGGCGGGGTTCACGGCGGATCGACCCATCCGACCTGGACCAGTTCGTCGGGTCTGCCACGCACGATCAGCGTGCCTCGTCCCGCGGGCAGGGGACCCGGCCGGGAGGTGCCGAGCAACACGCCCTCGTCGGGGGCGGCGCTCATCATCAGACCCGAGCAGCCCATGTCCCGGAGCCGGGCGAGAACGGGATCGAACATCGCCCGGGCGGCACCTCCGGAGCGACGTGCCACCACGACGTGCAGCCCCAGATCCTTGGCGTGCGGCAGGAAGTCGGCGAGCGGTGTGAGCGGGTTTCCGGTGGCCCCCGCGACCAGGTCGTAGTCGTCGACGACGACGTAGATCTCCGGCCCTTCCCACCAGCTGCGGTCCCGCAGTTGCCGCTGGGTGACGTGTTCGTCGGGCAGCCTGGCGTGCAGCCGCTCGGTCAGCGATGTCATTCGCGAGGTCAGCGCGACGCTGGACACCGAGTAGCCGGCGAGATGCTCGGATTCGATGAGACCCAGCATCGCGCGGCGGAAGTCGACGATCTCCAGTTGCGCCTCGCTCGGGCGGCGGGTCCGAACGATCTCGGTGCACAGCAGGCGCAACAGCGCCGACTTGCCGCACTCGTTGTCCCCGAGTACCAGAAGGTGCGGGTGTTCGGTGAAATCGACTGCCAACGCCGATAATTCACGTTCACCGAGTCCCAGAACCACCTCGCCCCGGCGGATCGGCGGTGCCGCCGCAACCAGGGCGCGGTGCTTCACATGTGTGGGTAGCAGCGCGACCGGCGGGGCCGCCGGGCCGCCTCGCCGCTTGACGGGTTCGGCAGGGGGTGAGGCGATGACCATCTCACGGCCCTCACGGGTGATTCCCCGCCCAGGCGGGAGGTGGATCAGTTCGCGGGTCCGCCTGCGATCCATCTCCGAATCGGCGGGGTCGCCCAGTCTCAGTTCGATTCGGGTGCCGATCTGGTCTTTCAGCGCCGGCCGCAGATCAGCCCATCGGGCCGCGGCGATCATCACATGGATGCCGTAGGACAACCCCTGCGCGGCCAGCGCGGTGATCGGCCCCTCCAGGTTGTCGAAGTCCTGGCGAACCGTCGCCCACCCGTCGATCACCAGGAACACATCGCCATAGGGATCGTCGGACACCTCTGGCGCGGTGGCGCGCAGCGCGCGGTACTCGGCGAACGAGGAGACGCCAAGGCGCCGGAAGGCCGCTTCACGGCGTCGCAACACCGAATCCAGCACAGCGACCGTGCGGCGGCACAGGTCCGCGTCGGCGCGGCCGGCCACCGACCCGACATGGGGAAGGCCGGCGAGCGCCGCCAGGGCTCCGCCACCGAAATCGAGGCAGTAGAACTGGACCACCTCGGCACCGTGGGTGGCGGCGAGCGCGGAGATCACGGTCCGCAGCGTGGTCGACTTGCCCGCTCCCGTCGCGCCCACGACCGCGATATTGCCTGCAGCCCCCGATAATTCGATGATGCGGTGGTCGTGCCGCTGTTCGAACGGGCAGTCCACCAGGCCGATCGGAACCCGTAGGTGGGCGGCCGCGGTCTCGCTCAGCAACAGCTCCTCGAGCCGGGGTGGTCGACCCAGCGGTGGCCACCAGACCCGGTGCGCCACCGGGCCGCGTCCGGACAGCGCGTGCAGGACCGTGTCCATCAGGGACCGCGGCCTGCTCGCCGGAACACCTGGTGGCGCCGGGCCGTCGACTGGCGCCGGCGTGAAGAGCTCCACCACCGGCGCACCGGCTGGTGCGGCAGGACGCGGTCGCGGGGTGTACCCGCCCGAGACGAACGCGGTCTGGAACCGGGTCACCCTGCCCGAGGCGGTCTTCAGGTAGGCCGCACCCGGCTGCGTCGGCAGGTGGTAGGCATCGGCCACGCCGAGTACCGCCCGTGACTCGCTGGCCGAGAACGTCTTGAGGCACACCCGGTAGGACAGATGGGTTTCCAGTCCGCGCAGCCTGCCCTCGTCCAGGCGCTGGCTGGCCAACAACAGGTGCATACCCAGGGATCGGCCCAACCGCCCGATCGCCACGAACAACTCCGCGAAGTCGGGATGCTGGCTGAGCAACTCGGAGAACTCGTCGACGACGATGAACAGCGCGGGCAGCGGCGGGAGGGTGGAGTTGTGGGTGCGGGCGCGTCCGTACTCGGCGATGTTGACGAGATTGCCTGCTGCCCTCAGAATTTCCTGTCGGCGGTGCACCTCTCCGGCGAGGGCTTCGCGCATCCGGGCCACCAGCGGCGCCTCGTCGGCGAGGTTGGTGATGACCGCGGACACGTGCCTGGCGGTGTCCATGCCGAGGAAGGTCGCGCCGCCCTTGAAGTCGACCAGCACCAGATTGAGCGTCTCGGGTGAATGCGCGGCGATCATCCCGAGCGTCAACGTGCGCAGGAACTCCGACTTGCCCGAACCGGTCGCGCCCACACACAATCCGTGTGGGCCCATGCCGCCGGCCGCGGCCTCCTTGATATCGAGTTCGACGACGGTGCCGTCCTCCGCGACGCCGATGGGCACCCGCAACGATTCGCGACCGCCGGCCCACAGCCGATCCGCGTCGATGAGCTCCGGATCCCCTATCCCCATCAGCGCCGGCCAGTCCGCCGCCCGCCCGTCGCGCGCCGCGGCTCCCGGTGACGGCCGGTACCGCGCGAGCCGCCGAGCGCATGCGAGCGCGTCCGGGACAGAGAGTTGATCGTATTCGGCGGTGAGCTCCTCGCCGTCGGCGTGGACTGTCACCGGGGGCCCCTGCTCGCCGGCGCAGATCTCGATGACGGTGGTTCCGTCGTCGGACGCGGGCCCGGCGCCCCCGTCGACGATCACCACCCGAAGCCCGGCGTCATCGCCGTGGTGCGGCAGCCATTTCAGCCAGTCCCAGGCCTGGCGGGCAGCGGGCGCGGCGGTGACCGCCACCAGGCCGGGCGGATGCAGCGTCGCCAGTTGGCACACCAGCGCGCGCGCCACCGCGCGGGCCGAGCCGCGATCGCCGGTGACGGTCACGCGGGCTGTCGTGTGCAGCGCCACCACGACGGGCACCCCGTCGACGGTCGAGCGGCGATTCACCAGCCTGCGGACGGCCCCGGTGGTGACGGGGTCGGCGCCGTCGTCGGACGTCAGGTGCGGCGCCACCACCACGGTGGCGGCCGGCTGCGCCCCCACGCCGACGCGCACCGAACAGAACTGGGGATGCTCCGCGGTGCGTTCCCACATCCGGTCGCCGCCGGCCAGGGTCCACAACGTCGCCGGATCCGGGTGGGTCCAGTGCAGCGCCACGTGTTGTTCCGCGGCGGAGTCCGCGAGCGCGCCGTCGAGCGTGTCGAGGTAGCGCAGGTATTCGGCGCGTTGACCGTTGATCTCCGCTGCCCGCCCCGATCCCCTGGCGCCGTAAGCGAGGGTGCCGACGACCGAGACCAGCATCATGGCGGGAAAGAACAGGAACATCGGATTGCGCGTCGACCCACTGCCCGAGGTCAGGTACAGCACGCTCATCCCTGCCATCGCCGCGATCATCGCGACGGGCATCAGCCGCGCCATCGGGCTGATCGCCGCCTGCGTCGGCAACACGGGCGGGTCTTCGACGACGACCTGGCCGCCCGGCATGACCGGGGGCCGAGACAGCGGCGTAGGAAGCAGATCCATTGCTGAGTAGACGCGGCAGCCGCCGACCTCGTTCCATCCACAGCCCGACGAAGTTCTGCGCGGGCCCGGCTGCGTGCGGGGTTACGTTGTCTTGCGTGCAGGATACGTTGTGCAGGTTGGCCATCCAGGTGGCGGGGCCGGTGGAGCCAACCGCTGTGGACCTGGTGTTGCCCGCGGACTGTCCGGTGGGCGTGCTGATCCCGCCGGTCGTGGACGCGGCGCTGGGTGATTGTCGACCCGTCACCGATCCACGACGCTGGTATCTCATCCGAATCGGCGGCGACCGTCTCGACACCTCGCTGACGTTGCGGGAGAACGCGGTTCGAGACGGCGACACGATCCTGCTGGCGGCGGCGCCGTTGCCTGCCCCCTCCAGGAGATCCGGTGATCCGAGCGGCGTCGTCGCCGGCGCGGTCGAGCAGGCCCCGGGTGCGGCGCTGCGCGGCGGCGTTGCGGTCGCGAGCCTCGCCGTCACGGTTGTCAGCGCCGGGGCCCTGGTGTGGTCCGGCAGCACCAGCGGGACGTCCGCGCACCTGTGGACCGCGGCCGCCCTGTCGGCGGGCGCTGCCGCGGTGACCATCGTGGTCGGGCGGTCGGCCCGCCTGCTGTCGGGGACTTCGAGTGTGGCCGCGGTGGTCTTCGCGTCGGTGACCGGCGCCCTCGCCGTGCCCGGCGCCCCGTGGGCGCCGACCGTGCTGCTCGCCGCGTCTGCGGGATGTGCGATCTCGATTCTGCTGTTGCGCATGGCCTTTCGCGGTACCACCGTCCTGACGACGATGACGGCACTCATGGGTACGGTCGCCGTGGTCGGTGCGGTCGGAGTGATCGCGGCGGTGCCGTTCGACGCGGCCGGGGCCGTTCTGACGGTGCTGTCGCTGGGCGGCCTGTCCGCGGCACCGAAGTTGACGGTGGCGGTGGCCGGGCTGGGGCCCGCGCGCCAGGACGTCGGAAGCCGGCGCGCCGCCGTCGCCCATCGCGTGCTCACGGGACTGGTCGCGGGCTGGTCCTGCGGGGCGGTGCTCGGGGTTGCCGCCCTCGCCGTGCATCAGCGGGAAGCGCCGGCTGTCGCAGCCCTGTTCTGCGCTGACGTCGCCCTGGTGCTGCTGCTTCGCCAACGAACCCATGTCGACACGCTTCGCCGGATCGCGCTGAGCAGCGCAGGGGTCACCGCGGCACTGGCGGCCGCCATCGTGGTCGTGTGCAATGCACCGGAACACGCCTATTGGCTGTGCGCAGCCCTCGTCACGGTCGCCACCGCGGCCCTGCACCGAAGGGTCGCTACCACAACGCCGAACCCCGTTGTCCGCCAATGTGTCCAGGCGGCCGAGTACCTATCGTTGGCGGCGGTGGTGCCGTTGGCCGCGTGGGTGACGGGCGTCTACGGCATGGTGCGGGGCCTGGCTCTGCCATGAGGGCGGCCGTTCGCCTGCTGGCGGTGGCGGCGCTGGTCGCCGGTCCGGTCACCGCCCCCACCGCGGTCGCCGTGACGCCACCGCCACTGGACGACTCCCGGCTGCCCGCGGCGGGTCCGCCCGCCCCGCCGCGCCCCACCGCCCAGCGCGACGACTGCGTCGCGGCGCCACCGGTGTCTCCCACATCCTCGGCTCCCGGCCAGCTGACGGGTATCGACCTGCCGACGGTGTGGGCGTTGACGCGTGGAGCGGGTCAGACCATCGCCGTGATCGACACCGGGGTGGCCCGCCATCGGCGCCTGCCGCACCTGGTCCCCGGTGGTGACTACGTCTCGACGCAGGACGGCGCGGCCGACTGTGACGGCCACGGCACGATCGTCGCCGGGATCATCGGCGCAGCCCCGGATTCGGCCGACCCCGCAGCGTTCACCGGTATCGCGCCCGACGCCACCCTTCTCGCGATCCGGCAGTCCAGCAACAAGTTCCGTGCCATCGACGATCCCGCGGGGTCGGGCTTCGGCGACGTCGCGACGATGGCATCTGCGGTGCGCACCGCTGCCGATCTGGGCGCGACCGTCATCAACATCTCGTCGGTGGCCTGTCTGCCGGCCGACGCCGATCTCGATGACCGTGCGCTCGGAGCGGCGCTGGCCTACGCCGTCGACGTCAAGAACGTCGTCGTGGTGACGGCGGCGGGCAACGTCGGCGGTCCCGGACAGTGTGCCCGCCAGAATCCCCGCGACTCCGCGAACTGGGACGACGTCGCCGTGGTGGTGAGCCCGGCATGGTACGACGACTACGTGCTCACCGTCGGCTCCGTCAGCGCCGACGGAGGTGCGTCGGACTTCACCCTGGCCGGCCCGTGGGTGGACGTCGCGGCGCCGGGAGAGGCGATCGTGTCCCTCGCTCCGGCCGCCGACGGACTGGTGAACACCACTGCCTCTCGGTCGTTCTCGCCGGAGTCGGCGCCGATCTCGGGAACCAGCTACGCCGCGCCGGTGGTGAGTGCCGTCGCGGCCCTGGTCCGCGCCCGATCTCCGGAACTGACCGCGCGGCAGGTGATGCGGCGCATCGAGGACACCGCCCTTCATCCCGCAGCCGGATGGGATCCTGCGGTCGGCCACGGTGTCGTCGACGCACTCGCCGCCGTCACCGATGCCGGCGCCGCGGGTCATGGCATGGCGTCGGGCACGCCGGTCCGGATGGCCACCTCCGCGCCTGCGGCGGATCGGCCACCCGGACGGACGGCGGTTCAGGGCGCCGTCCTGTGCTTCGCGGTGACGGCGGGCATCGTCGTGGTATCGGTGTCGATCGGCCGCTTACGGCGACGCGACGAGGCCGTCCCTGGCGACTGACGCGTCGCGGTGGCTGAGTTCGGGGCCGCGCGGCAGGACCGCCAGCACCGGCCAAGGCGCAGGCACGGCGGGTCCGGTCAGGCCGAGGGCCACCGCGGTGTCGCCGTCCCGGATTCCGAAGCGCGTTCCCGAATCGGTCACCAGGAAAAGCGAATTCGAGCCCCGACCGCCGCCGGTGAGCCCCACCGAGCGGACGAACACGCTTCGGCCGGCGGGCACCGAGACGGCATCGACCGCGGGACCGTCGGCGTCGGCCTGCGCCAGCGCAACCGGGTGCCCGGTCGCCGGTGTCGCGTGACCGACGAGGACAGCGCTTCCGGAGGCGCGGGCAGGCTGCCATCGGGCGCAGACGACGGGGTCGTCGGTGACACCGCCGTGTTCGGGGAACGTCGCGACGGGCAGGATGTCGAGAACGGGCAGTGTGCCGATGGCGGCGGGGGCCACCGTGGGGATCTGCTCAGCGACGCGCGAGTCGGTGTATCGGATCAGGTCTGCGGCGACCTCGCCGATGCGCTGGACCCCGTCGGCGAGGACCACGAAATGGTCGGCGTCACTTCCTGAATCGGCATTCGTCCGCGGCACCTTCACCACGGAGCCCACCGGGTGACCGCCTAGCGACCGGGGTCCCGGTGTGCCAACTGCGGGGATGTGCGGTGGCACGATCTGCGGCGCTTCGGGTATCGCCGACAGCACCGCAGCCGAAACCGGACGCGGCACGACACCGTCGAGTCGCAGCGCGCGGACCACGGCGTGATGGCGCAGGTCCACCCGGGCACGCCAATCGCCGTACAGCAGGTAGGTGGCGGCGGCGCCCGCACCGCGCGGTGTCACCAGCACGCCGGATCCCGGCCTCACCGCGCCGTCGGCCGGCGACCCGGCGATGACGGTGGTGGTCCCGCGCGCGTCATCACACACCGTCCACCCCGACTCCGCCGGCCCCAGAGGCGTCGGGATCGCCTCCGGCGCACCGGGGATTCCTACCCGGGGCCCGCGGGGCGCGCGGTCGACGGCCCGCCGACCGACGACGCGCGGGTCCGCCGGTGTGCCCACGATCAGCCGCGCCGACGCGAGGTTGAACACCGGATGCAGGGTGTCGCCGATCTTCACGTACAACGCACCGGTTTCGCGGACCATGACGATGGATGCGTCACCCAACTCGCCGGACGGCCGCACCACGGCAAGCACCGCACAGATCGCGAGGGCGATCGCCGCGAGTACTGCGCCCGCCGCCAGTGAAAGCGATTGCGCGCGAGGCGCATCGTCGAGCATCCGGGTGTCGCCGCGCAGCAACGCATGCTCCATCCGGCGCACCAGAAACCGGTACCCGCTGACATGCAGACGCGTTGTCGGTTGTCCAGGCATCTCTCCCCCTCCGCCAGCGTAACGGCGGTGCGGGGAGTGCTCAGTTCACTTGTTGGAGCGGCGTTCGCGGTACGCGGCGACGTGCTGGCGGTTGCCGCAGTTGCCGGTGTCGCAGAACTTCCCCGAGCGGTTGCGGGACAGGTCGACCAACACGGCGTGGCAGTCGGGCGCGGCGCAGATCTTGAGCCGCCGCAATTCGCCCCAACGGATCAGGTCCGCCAGTGCCATCGCCATCTCCGCACCCATCCGCTGCCACAGCGGGTCGTGGATCGAGGCGAGGTGCAGATGCCACTCCGGCATCTCGGGGTGCCGCGTCAGCCACGGCGCCGCTCGGGTGTCCGACAGCAGCGCATTGACCTGGCCGACGGCGCGCTCCTCGTCGTCGGCGGCCTCCCAGATCCTGCCGAGGCGGGCCCGCAGCTGATGGACCGACTCGAGTTCGGCCGCGTCGTGGTCGCGGCGGCCGGTCCAGCCGAAGCCGTCCAGGTATGCGTCGAGCGCGGCGAGGTCGGCGAGTTGCTCGCCGTCGACGCGGTCGCTGTTGATCAGCACACACGCCGCCCGCAACGTGAGGTCGGTGTCATGATTGAAAAGCATTTGACTCATGACCCCCTTTCCGGATAGCGTCATGACCAAAGTCGATTTTACTCATTACATCACTGCTGACATCCTTGGAGGTGGCCCATGGCCGCGAATCTCGCGCACGCGTCGAACGAGCGCACGGGCGCAGGCCACTTTCGCATGGGCCTACTCTTCGCGATCGGATCGGCGTTCGCCTTCGGATCGTCGGGACCGTTCGCGAAATCGCTGATGGAGGCCGGCTGGAGCCCGACCGCGGCTGTCACCGCGCGGTTGGCGGGCGGCGCCCTCGCGATGGCCGTTTTCGCCTCGGTGGTGCGCCCCGGCTGGATCCGGGAGGCGCGCACGCATGCGCGCACCGTGGTGCTGTACGGACTCGCGCCGATCGCCGGTGCTCAGCTCTTCTACTACAACGCCGTCTCCCAGTTGTCGGTCGGCGTGGCATTGCTGCTCGAGTACACCGCGCCGATCCTCGTCGTGGGCTGGCTGTGGGCGACCACGCGCCGGCGGCCCACCGCCCTGACGCTCGGCGGCGTGGCGCTCGCGGTAGCCGGAATCATGCTGGTGCTCGGGATTCTCGGGCCGGGCGGGATCTCCGGTGCCGACATCAACCTCGCCGGCGTCGGATGGGGTCTGGCGGCCGCAGTCTGCGCGGCCTGCTACTTCCTGATGTCGGACAAGATCGGCGGGCAGGGTCCGGACGGACAGGCAGGGCTGCACCCGATCACGCTCGCCGCAGGCGGCCTGATCGTTGGCGCGGCGACGGTAAGCCTGCTCGGCGTGGCCGGCGTGATGCCGCTGACGTTCACAGCGTCCGACGCCGTCATCGCGGGCTGGACCACCTCGTGGCTGGTGCCCGTCGTCGCGCTGGCGCTGATCCCGACGGCGATCGCCTACACGCTGGGGATCGTCGGGATCGCCCGGCTGCGGCCGAGGTTCGCATCCCTGGTCGGACTGTCCGAGGTGATGTTCGCGGTGCTGGCGGCGTGGGTGCTGCTCGGCGAGGCCGTCACCGCGATGCAGGCCGTCGGCGGCGCGGTCGTGCTCGTCGGGCTCGCGCTGGCCCGCCAGGGCGACCGCAGCGAGCAGTTCGAGCTGGCCGACGCGGCATCGTGGCCGGATGGGCCCGTCGCCGAGCTAGCATCGTCGGGTGAAGACCGATCTTGATGCCCGCCCGAACCGCAGGTTCGCCCGAATGGTGTCGCTGGCGGCGGCCGTGCTCACCGTCGGTGCACTGCTCGCCGCTCCGGCAGTGTCAGCACCCACCGCACACGCGCAGGGCTGTCCCGACATCGAGGTGGTGTTCGCCCGCGGCACCGACGAATCGGCCGGCCTCGGCCGCGTGGGATCGGCCTTCGTCGACTCGCTGCGGGGCCGTGTCGGGAACCGCTCGGTGGGCGCCTACGCCGTCAACTACCCGGCCACCTTCGACTTCCTGGCCGCGGCAGGCGGCGCCAACGACGCCAGCGCCCACATCCAGTACATGATGGCCAACTGCCCGGCCACCAGGCTGGTGCTGGGCGGGTACTCGCAGGGCGCGGCGGTGATCGACGTGATCGCGGCGGTGCCGGTCCCCGGCGTCGGATTCACCAACCCACTACCGCCCAACACCCCCGATTTCGTCGCCGCGATCGCCGTCTTCGGCAATCCCTCGGCCAAGGTGGGCCTGCCGCTGACGGTTAGCCCGGTTTGGGGTTCGCGCTCCATCGATCTGTGCACCGTCAACGACCCGGTGTGCTCGCCTGGCGACGACATCGCCGCACACAGCAACTACGTACCCGCGGGCCTGACCAGCCAGGCCGCCGCCTTTGTCGCGGGACGGCTGTGATGGGTCGTCCGTTAAGGTGTCTTGTGACTTCCGATCGCCTCAGCCGCCGGATTCTGGCGGCAGCCTCCGCTGTCGCAGCCGTCCCGATGGCCGCCACCCTGGTGATGCCCGCCACCGCCGCCGCGCAACCGTGCCCCGACGTGGAGGTGGTGTTCGCCCGCGGAACCAGCGAGCCCCCGGGTGTCGGCCGAGTCGGCCAGGCACTCGCAAATGCACTGATACCGCAGCTCGGCGGCCGGACCGTCGGGACATACGGCGTCAACTACCCCGCCAGCTATGACTTCCTCAACACCGCCGTCGGCGCGGCCGATGCCACCAACCGCATCGCCATGATGGCCCAGCAGTGCCCCGGCACCCGGATCGTGCTCGGCGGCTACTCGCAGGGCGCGGCGGTGGTCGACATGCTCGCGGGCGTGCCGCCCCTGGGGAACAAGGTGGGCAACATCGGCTCCGCCCCACCGCTGCCCGGCGGCCTCAGCGGGAACGTCGCAGCGGTAACGGTCTTCGGCAATCCGGCAACGAAGTTCGGCAATCCGGTCTCGGCCGCAGGGGCGTTCGCGGGCAAGGCGATCGATCTGTGCGCCGACGGCGACCCGATTTGCTCGGACGGCCGAAACCCGTTCGCCCACACGAACTACGAATCCTCGCCGTTCGTCGCCCAGGCCGCCGGTTTCGCGGCCGGCCGTATCTGACCGACACGCGAACGTCACGTCCTGCGTGCTGAAACGGTGGGACGGCTGTTGCCTGCTGTGGCTATGATCGGCGGGGTGATTCGCAAATTGACGGTCGCGGTCGTTCTCGCCGCACTCGCGCTGGTCGCTCCGGCGGCGATTCCGGGTGCCGCCGCACCGATTCTGCCCATCGCGTCCGCCGCACCGTGTCCCCAGGTCGAGTTGATCTTCGCCCGCGGACGCGTCGAGTCCCCTGGCGCCGGTCAGATCGGCAACGCGCTCGTCGGTGCCCTGCGGAACAAGACCGGCAACGACATCGACCTGTACGCGGTGAAATACCCCGCCGACACCGAGGTCGACATCGGCGCCAACGACATGAGCCAGCGCATCGCGTACATGACGGGCAACTGCCCCGACACCCGCCTGGTGCTCGGCGGCTACTCGCTGGGCGCCGCGGTCACCGATGTCGTGATCGCGGTGCCGATCGCCGCGTTCGGCTTCAAGAATCCGATGCCGGACGGCGCCGACCGGCACATCGCGGCGGTCGCGCTGTTCGGCAACGGCAGCAGTTGGGTCGGCCCGATCGCCAACTTCACCAACCCGGCGCTGCGCGACCGGATCATCGAGCTGTGCCACGGTGACGACCCGATCTGCAATCCCACGGCGCCGGAGAACTGGCAGGACTACTGGCCCGCACATCTGGCGTCCGCCTATATCGGTGCAGGCATGATCAATCAGGCCGCCGACTTCATCGTGAGCAGGCTCTAGACCTGGATCACGGACCAAGCTCGCCGGGGGTCCGCACGTCCCGGGTGACGAGGTTGCGCGCGGCGAGTTCGCCGTCGGGCGGATAGTCCACCCCGACCAGTGTCAGCCCCCGCGCCGGTGCGGCGGCGAAGTCGCTGGAGCGCCGCGTCGCGGTGAGCAGCGCCGCGCACCATGACGGTTCGCGACGATACTCGCCGACCGCGAGCAGTGCCCCGACCAGCGACCGCACCATGTTCCAGCAGAACGCATCCGCGCTGACGCGCACCTCGATCCGGTGCCCGTCGCGTGTGCAGACGAGCCGCTGCAGGTCCCTGATGGTCGTCGCGCCGTCTCGATGTCGGCAGAACGCGGCGAAGTCGTGCAGCCCCAGCAGTTCCCGTGCCGCCGCGGCCATCGCGTCGACATCCAGCGGCCGCGGCCAGGCGGTCACGAACCGTGCTTCATGTGGCTCGACGCCGTACGGGGCCGTCGACAAGCGGTAGACGTAGTGGCGCCGCAACGCGGAGAACCGCGCGTCGAATCCCGGTGCGGCACGGCTGATCCCGAAAACCCGGACGTCCTCGGGTAGCAGCTTGGCGAGCCGGCGCACCAGCGGGCCGAACTCGGTGTCCTGCGCACGAACCATCCGCGGGTAGGCGTGGGGCAATGCCTCGACCGGGACGTCGACGTGGGCGACCTGCGCGGTGGCATGGACGCCGGCGTCGGTCCGGCCCGCCGCACGCGCCTGCAGCGGCACCCGGAACACCGTCGACAGTGCCTCGTCGATGACCCCGGCCACCGTGCGCCGCCCGACCTGGGTCGCCCACCCGGCGAAGTCGGTTCCGTCGTAGGCAATGTCCAGGCGGAGACGAATCACCGGGCGAGCGGAGCGACGGGATAATGAGTCATGCCCGCCACCGGAATCGATGGCGGGCATGGTCACAGCGTTATCGCTAGGACTTCGTGTCATCCTCAGCCGGGGTCTCGACCTCGGCCTCGTCGGCAGCTGTCTGCTCCTCGGCCGAGGCCTCGTCGGCCGTCGGGCCGACGGCCTCCTCCGGCTCGACCGCCGCCTGCGGCGCGGCCGCTGCGGCGACCGGCTGCGAAGACGAAGCGACGCTGGGTCCACTGTCGCCGCCGGAGCGGCTCCGGCGAGCCCGGTCGGCCTCCGACGTCACCGTCTTCTCCCGTACCAGTTCGATGACCGCCATGGGCGCGTTGTCGCCCTTGCGGTTCTCGACCTTGATGATCCGGGTGTAGCCACCGGCACGATCGGAGAAGAACGGACCGATCTCGGCGAACAGGATGTGCACGATGTCCTTGTCGCGGATCTTCTTCATCACCTCGCGCCGGTTGTGCAGCGTGCCCTTCTTGGCATGGGTGATGAGCTTCTCCGCGTACGGACGCAACGCCCGGGCCTTCGGCTCGGTCGTCTTGATGCGGCCATGCTCGAAGAGCGACGTGGCCAGGTTGGCCAGCAGCGCCTTCTGGTGCGACGACGACCCGCCGAGGCGAGGACCCTTAGTGGGCTTGGGCATTGCGACTATCTCCTAGATGGGGCCGGTCCCCGTATCAGGTAGGACCGGGACGACGGATTCTTTAGAGCTGTTCGGTCTCGGCGAAGTCCTGGTCGGCGTCCAGGTCGTAGCCTGCATCGCTGTTCCAGGTGCCGGTGGCGACGTCGTAACCGGCGACCTCCGACGGATCGAAGCTGGCCGGGCTGTCCTTGAGCGACAGACCCAGCTGGTGCAGCTTGATCTTCACCTCGTCGATGGACTTCTGGCCGAAGTTGCGGATGTCCAACAGGTCGGACTCCGTGCGGGCCACGAGCTCGCCCACCGTGTGCACACCCTCGCGCTTGAGGCAGTTGTACGACCGGACGGTCAGGTCCAGGTCGTCGATCGGCAGCGCGAACGACGCGATGTGGTCGGCCTCGGCAGGCGACGGGCCGATCTCGATGCCCTCGGCCTCGACGTTGAGTTCCCGTGCCAGACCGAACAACTCGACCAGTGTCTTGCCCGCCGAAGCGAGCGCGTCACGGGCGCCGATGGAGCTCTTGGTCTCGACGTCGAGGATCAGCTTGTCGAAGTCGGTGCGCTGCTCGACGCGGGTGGCCTCCACCTTGTAGGTCACCTTCAGCACCGGCGAGTAGATGGAGTCGACCGGGATGCGGCCGATCTCGGCACCGGAGGCCTTGTTCTGCACGGCGGGGACGTAACCGCGGCCGCGCTCGACGACCAGCTCGACCTCGAGCTTGCCCTTGTCGTTCAGCGTGGCGATGTGCATGTCGGGGTTGTGCACGGTGACACCGGCCGGCGGGACGATGTCGCCCGCGGTGACCTCACCGGGTCCCTGCTTGCGCAGGTACATGGTGACCGGCTCGTCTTCCTCGGAGGACACGACGAGGCCCTTGAGGTTCAGGATGATGTCGGTGACGTCTTCCTTCACCCCTGGGACGGTGGTGAACTCGTGCAGCACGCCGTCGATGCGGATGCTGGTGACTGCCGCGCCCGGGATGGACGACAGCAGCGTGCGACGCAGCGAATTGCCGAGGGTGTAACCGAATCCGGGCTCCAGCGGTTCGATGACGAACTGGGACCGGTTCTCGGCGATGACCTCTTCGCTGAGTGTGGGGCGCTGAGAAATCAGCATGTTTTTCTTCTTCTCCTTCTCGGCAACCGCTATTTGATGCCGTTAGGTGATCCACGACCCGTTTGGGCCGTGAACGTTTACTTCGAGTAGAGCTCGACGATCAGCTGCTCGGTGAGCGGGATGTCGATCTGGGCGCGCTCGGGCAGCTGGTGCACGAGGATGCGCTGACGCTCGCCGACGACCTGAAGCCAGCCCGGGATCGGCCGGTCGCCCGCGTTGGCCCGAGCGAGCTCGAACGGCAGCGTGTTGATCGACTTTTCCTTGATGTCGATGATGTCGTACTGCGAGACGCGGTAGCTGGGGATGTCGACCTTCACGCCGTTGACGGTGAAGTGGCCGTGGCTGACCAGCTGACGCGCCATGCGACGGGTGCGGGCGAGCCCGGCACGGTAGACGACGTTGTCCAGCCGGCTCTCCAGGATGCGCAGCAGGTTGTCACCGGTCTTGCCGGGCTGACGGTTGGCTTCTTCGTAGTAGCGACGGAACTGCTTCTCCATCACGCCGTAGCTGAAGCGGGCCTTCTGCTTCTCCTGCAGCTGCTGGCGGTACTCGCTCTCCTTGATCCGCGCACGGCCGTGCTGGCCGGGCGGGTAGGGGCGCTTCTCGAAGGACTGATCTCCACCGACGAGGTCGACGCCGAGGCGGCGCGACTTGCGGGTGACGGGTCCGGTGTAACGAGCCATGAGTGTTTCTCCCTATTCCCTAGACCCGGCGCCGCTTGGGCGGACGGCAACCGTTGTGCGGCTGCGGGGTGACATCGGAAATGGCGCCGACCTCGAGCCCGGCGGCCTGCAACGAACGGATCGCGGTCTCGCGGCCCGAGCCCGGGCCCTTGACGAAGACGTCGACCTTCTTCACACCGTGCTCCTGCGCCTTGCGCGCGGCGTTCTCGGCGGCCAGCTGCGCGGCGAACGGGGTGGACTTACGCGACCCCTTGAAGCCGACGTGACCCGACGATGCCCAGGCGATCACGTTGCCCGCAGGATCGGTGATCGTCACGATGGTGTTGTTGAAGGTGCTCTTGATGTGAGCGGCGCCGTGCGGGACGTTCTTCTTTTCCCTGCGGCGGGTCTTCTGACCCTTCTTGGGGCCGCCCTGCCCTGCCTTTTTTGCCTGTGCCACTTCGGGTTACCTGGCCTTCTTCTTGCCGGCGATGGTGCGCTTGGGGCCCTTGCGGGTACGCGCGTTGGTCTTGGTCCGCTGGCCGCGCACCGGGAGGCCACGGCGGTGCCGCAGACCCTGGTAGCAGCCGATCTCGATCTTGCGGCGGATGTCGGCCTGCACCTCGCGGCGCAGATCACCCTCCACCTTGAGGCTGCCCTCGATGTAGTCGCGCAACTGGCTGACCTGGTCGTCGGTCAGGTCCTTGGTGCGCTGGTCGCGGCTGATGCCGGTCGCGTCCAGGATCTCCTGGGAGCGGGTGCGGCCGATGCCGTAGATGTAGGTCAGTGCGATCTCCATGCGCTTGTCGCGCGGGAGGTCAACGCCCATAAGTCGGGCCATGTGTGCCATTCCTCGTGTTCTCTGCGGAGGTCTGATCCCAGTCCGTTCCCGGATCGATGTAGCCCGGGGTCCGGCCTCCGTGCCGGACGTGTCCGAGGGCCCTATGCCCTCAGTGGTGCTGGGAGGTCATCATTCAGTTGTGGCTTCAGCGTCTGCTCTTCGCGCAAGCGCTCATCGCGTGCTCGGGCTGCTAACCCTGCCGCTGCTTGTGGCGCGGATCGGAGCAAATCACCATGACCCGCCCATGCCGGCGGATCACCCTGCACTTGTCGCAGATGGGCTTGACGCTCGGGTTCACCTTCACGGCTCGTTCGATCCTTCTGTGCTTCTTGAGTGTGGGATGTCTGTGCGGTTACTTGTAGCGGTACACGATGCGGCCGCGGGACAGGTCGTAGGGCGAGAGCTCCACCACGACGCGGTCCTCCGGGAGGATGCGGATGTAGTGCTGCCGCATCTTGCCGCTGATGTGGGCGAGCACCTTGTGTCCGTTCTCCAGCTCAATGCGGAACATCGCATTGGGCAGAGGCTCGACCACGCGGCCCTCGACCTCGATGGCACCGTCTTTCTTGGCCATACTGTGTAGCGATCCTTGCTTTCGTTTCGTATCGGCTTGTGGGCCATTCGACACAGCCTTCGTCCGACTTGAGAACGTGAGCCGGATCCGGGCAATTCCCGTATATCTTGGACGGGAGTCCTGACAGGCACGCAAGAAGTCGGCGCAGAAGCCGCACCGTTGATCCATGTTACTCGCAGACCGGCCGGGCCCAAAATCTGCGCAGGACGGGTGCCGGATCGGCGCTAGGGTGTGCCGTGTTTCTCGACGTAATCGACGATATCGCCCAGCGTGCGCAGCAGCTTGTAGTCGGCCTCGGGGATGTCGACATGCAGCCGCTTGTGAATCCGGACGAGGAAGTTCAGCCAGTCCATCGAGTCGAGATCCACTTGATCCCGCAGCAGCGCGTCGTCGCTGATGTCGTCCGCCTCGACCTCGGGGGCGATCGTCGTCAGTTCCGACAGGATGTCTTCACGGATGCCGTTTTCGTCGTTCATGCGTTGTCACTTCTCCAGGAGTTCGGGCTGTTGAAGCAGTTCGTTGATCGCGGCCAGGAACAAGGCGCCGCGGTGCCCGTCACTGGCTCGGTGGTCGGCCGCCAGGGTGGCCTGCACGGTGGTGGCGATGCGGATACCGCCGTCGACCGCACGCACCCGCGGTGCCGGCTTGCCGAATCCCACGAGCGCGACCTGCGGTGGATAGATCACTCCGAACACCGTGTCCACGCCCTGATCTCCGAGGTTGGTGATCGTGATGGTGGGGTCCGACATCTCCGAACTGCGCAGCGACCCGGCCCTGGCGCGAGCCACGAGGTCGGTGAGACCACTCATCAATTCGTCGAGGTTCTTGTCGGCGGCGTCGTGGATCGCCGGCGCCACGAGGCCGCCTCCCCTCAGCGAGATGGCGACGCCGACATGCGCCTTCCCGACCGGTTCGAATCCGTCATCTCGCCAGAACCCGTTGAACTCGCCGAAACGTTGGGCCGCAACGGCGACCGCCTTGATCTGCAGGACGGCCGGCAATACCCGCTCGGTGATGGTCCGTTCGGCGTTGCGGCCGGCGAGCCAGTCGAGCGCCGGGTCCATCAGGACCTCGTCGGCGAGGTAGTAGTGCGGGATCTCCCGCTTCGACCGGCTCATCGCGGCCGCGATCGAGCTGCGCATCGCGGCACCGCGTCGGGCGGCGAGTTCCCTGGGCGACAGGGACGTGGCCGGTGTCGCATCGGGTTGCGGCTGGGATGTCGGCTGGACTGGGGGCGCCTCGGGCGCGGCCGTCTCGATGTGGGCCGCGGCGTGTTCCACGTCGCTGATGACGACGGCGCCCTGCGGGCCGGTGCCGGTGACGGCGTCGACGTCGACGCCGAGGGACGCCGCCAGGCGACGCGCGGCCGGCGAGATCCACCGACGGTGGGCGTGCCCGGGTATGGGACCCGCGGTCGGAGCCGGCTTGGCCTCCCCTGGTGCCGGCTCGACGACCGCGGGCGGTTCGCTTGAGGTGGGGGCGGTGATCACCGGCGGTGCCTGCGCTGTGTCGGCCGACTCGCCGGCTTCCAGCAGTGTCGCCAGGGGCGTGCCCACTTGGACGGTCTGGCCGACCGGCACCAGCAGATCACCGACGGTGCCGTCGTGCCAACATTCCACTTCCACGGCGGCTTTCGTGGTCTCGACCACCGCGACGACCTGACCGCGGGTGACGGTGTCGCCGGGTTTGACCAGCCATTCGTTCAGCGTCCCCTCGTCCATGTCGGCACCGAGCGCGGGCATCTTGAACTCGATCATGACTGGTCACCGAACATGGACCTGACCGCCGCGACGATGCCCTCTTTCTGCGGCAACGCCGCCTGTTCAAGGTGTTTGGCATAGGGGATGGGCACCTCGGCACTGCACACCCTGACGACGGGGCCGTCGAGGTCGAAGAACGCGTTCTCGACGATCTGGGCGCTGATCTCGCCCGCGAGACTGCCTGTGCGCCATGCTTCGTCGACCACGACCGCGCGGTGGGTCTTGCGCACCGAGTCGATGAACGTGTCGGTGTCCAACGGCCGCAACGACCGCAGGTCCACCACCTCGCAGTCGATGCCGGCCAGCGAGAGCTCGTCGGCCGCGTCGATGACCTTGGGAAGGGATCCGCCGTAGGTGATCACGGTGACGTCGGATCCGCTGCGGCGGATCGCTGCCCGCGAGATGTCCTGGGGTGTCAGGGATTCCACGTCCGTCGTGGTGTTGTACAACTGGACGTGCTCGAAGATGATCACCGGGTCCGGGTCGGCCAGCGCGGTGGGCAGCATTCCGTAGGCATCCTCCACCGTGGCCGGGGCCACCACCTTGATGCCCGGGATGTGGGCGAACCAGCCCTCCAGGCTGTGCGAGTGCTGGGCGGCCAGCTGGCGGCCCGCCCCCGTCGCCATCCGCACCACCAGCGGGACCGAGAACTGGCCGCCGGACATGTGCCGCAGCGCCGCAGCGGTGTTCACGATCTGGTCCAGCGCGAGCAGGCTGAAGTTCACCGTCATGACCTCGACGATCGGGCGCAGCCCGCCGAGCGCGGCACCGATCCCGATACCGACGAAACCCAGCTCCGACAGCGGGGTGTCGCGGATGCGGTCGGGTCCGAACTCCGCCAGCAGGCCCTTGGACGCGGCGTATGTCCCGCCGTAGGCGCCGACGTCCTCACCCATGAGCACGACGCGCGGATCGGCGAGCATGGCGTCACGAATCGAATCGTGCACCGCGGTGCGGTATGCCGTCTTGTTCATGACACCGTCTCCGCCGCCGCAGGTGTCATCACGTCACGGGTGAGGTCCTCGACGGGTTCCCAAGTCCCGGCCTCGGCATAGGCGACGGCGTCGGCCAGCTCCTCCTCGGCGGCGCGGCGGATCGCGGCGACGTCCTCGTCGGTGAGCGCGCCCGCGGTCAGGCACCGCTCGGTGAACGTGGCGATCGGATCACGTTCGCGCCAGTGCTCGACCTCCGCCTTCCCGCGGTACAACTCGGGATCGAACATCGAGTGCGGGCGGAACCGATAGGTCCGGAACTCGAGGAAGAACGGGCCGCCGCCGTTGCGGACGTGGTAGGCCGCCTGCTCTGCGGCGGCTTGGCAGGCGAGCACGTCCATGCCGTCGACCGCCAGCGCCGGTATCCGGTAGGACGCCGCCTTCGCGGTCATGTCGGTCTGCGACTGCTCGACCGCGATGGCGGTTCCCATCGCGTAGAGGTTGTTCTCGCAGCAGAACAGCACCGGCAGCTTCCAGAGCTCGGCGAGGTTCAGCGACTCGTGGAAGGCGCCCTCGGCCACGGCGCCCTCGCCGAAATAGCAGGCGGTGACGCGTGGGTTGCCCAGCTGCGCATCGGCCAGCGCCAGACCGACCGCCAGCGGTAGACCACCGGCGACGATCGCGTTGCCGCCGTAGAAGCGGGTACGCGCGTCGAACAGATGCATCGAGCCGCCCCGCCCGCGTGAGCAGCCCTCCTGCTTGCCGAACATCTCGGCCATGATCTTGGTCATCGGGATTCCCCGCAGCAGCGCATGCGCGTGATCGCGGTAGGTGGCCACCACCGCGTCCTCGGCTTCCAGCACCCTCAGCGATCCGGCGGCCACTGCCTCCTCGCCGACATAGAGATGCAGGAATCCGCGAATCTTGGCCTCGCCGTAGAGCTCGGCGCACTTCTCTTCCATCAGCCGGACTCGCACCATGTCCGACAACAATGCTGTCGCGACGTCGTGGTCGATCACGATGGCACCCTCGTTTCGATCGTGGACGTGTCGCCCTCGGGCAGGCCGAGTTCGCGAGCCTTCAACAGCCGCCGCATGATCTTCCCGCTGCGGGTGTGCGGCAGTGCGTCGGCGAACTCGATCTCCTTGGGAGCCACGGCCGCGCCCAACCGCTTTCGGGCGTGGCCGAGGAGCGCCAGCCGCAGATCCTCGTCAGCGGTGTAACCGTCCTTGAGGGTGACGAAGGCCTTCACGACTTCGCCGACGGTGGGGTCGGGCATGCCGATCACCGCCGCCTCGGCGACCGCGGGGTGATCGGTCAGGGCGTTCTCGACCTCGAACGGACCGATCAGGTGGCCGGCGGACTTGATGACGTCGTCGGCCCGCCCGACGAACCAGAAGTAGCCGTCGGCATCGCGTTTGACCAGATCGCCCGAGAGATAGAAGCCGTTAGCGAAGCTCTTGTCGTATCGCTCCTGCTGATGCAGATACTCCCGGAACATCGAGGGCCAACCGGGTCTGAGCGCCAGCTCACCTTCCACATCGGGTTCCTCGACGACCGACACCGTGCCGTCGTCCCGACGGCGGACGACCGAAGCCTCGACGCCTGGCAGCGGCCGTCCCATCGAGCCGGGCTTGATGTCGAATGCGGGGGTGTTGGCGACCATGATGCCGCCGGTCTCCGTCTGCCACCAGTTGTCGTGAATAGGCAGGCCCAGCACCCGTTTTCCCCACCACACCGCCTCGGCGTTCAGCGGCTCCCCCACGCTGGCGATGAATCGCAGACTCGGGAACCGGAACCTCGCCGCGAGTTCCGGCCCGGCCTTGATGAGCATGCGAATGGCCGTCGGCGCGGTGTACCACACCGTGACGCGCTCGGTTTCCAGGATGCGGTACCAGCGTTCGGCATCGAACTCCGCTTCGTCGACGATCGAGGTGACGCCGTGCAGAAGAGGTGAGATCACACCGTAGGACATGCCGGTGACCCAGCCGGGATCGGCTGTGCACCAGTAGATGTCGTCGTCGTGCAGGTCGAGGGCGTACTGCCCGGTTATGTAGTGCATCGTCACCGCGCCGTGCACGTGCAGCGCACCCTTGGGGGTGCCGGTGGTGCCGCTGGTGAAGTGAAGCAACGACGGGTCGTCGGCCGTGGTGTGTTCGATCGGGGCGTCGTCGGTGACTGCGTCCATCCGGCGCCAGAACCCCAAGGTCCCCGGCCCGTCGTCGCCGGTGTGGCCGTCGACGATGAACACGTGCCGCAGCGAGGTCAACCGGTCCCGGATCTTCGCGATCTTGCGGTCGTAGAGCGCTTTCGTGGTGACGAGCACGTCGGCTTCGCCGATGTCGAGCCGGGTCGCTATCGGTTCCGGACCGAAGGCGGAGAACAGGGGCGAGACGACGCTCCCGTTGCGCAGGGCGCCGAGGATCGTGATGTACAGCTCGGGGCAACGACCCATCAGGGTGAAGACCCGGTCGCCCTTGGTGATGCCGACCCCCCGCAACACGTTGGTGAACCTCTTGGTAAGGCTTGCGAGTTCGGCGTAGCTGAGGTCCCTGGTGGCCGGCGTGTCGTCCCCGGCGGCGGACACGAAACGCAACGCGGTCCGGGAGGCGGTAGGACCGTCGGCGTGCCGGTCGACCGCCGCGTAGGCGATGTTGCAGCCGGCGTCACCCATGCCGGCGCAGACATCGGGCGCCGTCGCCCAGTCGAACGCTGCCCGGGTCTTGTCGTAGTCGGTGAAGTTCGGGACGACGCGCCAGTCCTCGGCGGTCTTGTGGATGACCGTCATGGCTTTCCCTGCGCGCTCACTGATCGCAGGACGCCTTCGCGCTGCGCGGGGGCGATGTTGGCCATGACCCGGTCGAGCAACGCGCCGTAGGCGGACCCGTCGTCATGCAGCTCCCGGTAGCCTGCCCGATCGCTGTGGTGCCGAAGGAAGGCATCCAGTCGCCGGTCGATGGGCCAGTCGGTGTAGATCTCGCCGGCGAACTCCGATCGGAGGAACTGCCACGCCACGTCGTCGAGCTGAACTGCGGCTCTGTCGGTGCGTTCGGTTCTTGCCATGGCGACTCCTCTGGGGGCGGGCGATCGAGCCCATCGTTTTCCAGTCCGCCGCCCGGCGCTAGAGACGAAAGTCACTACGGGGCGACAGGTGCCCTAGGTCACCGAATCGGTTGTCCGAAGGTCCCTGCCCGTCGGCAGACGTGGCGACGAGCATCAAGGAATGACCACCAACGCGATCAGACACGCGCGAGATGCAGTGCGCACGTTCAACAAGCACGTACTCAACCCCGCGATGATGCTGTTGGCCGGTCGCAGGCACTGGTACGCGTCGGTGATCCGGCATACCGGGCGTCGCTCCGGCAAGAGTCACGCCACCCCGGTGGTGGCTGACCGGGTGGCGGACGGCTTCGTCATTCCGTTGCCCTATGGCACCGGTGTCGACTGGCTCCGCAACAGCCTCGCAGAAGGTAGGGCCACGCTCACCGTCGGTGGGCAGACGTACGACGTGGTGAATCCGCAGGTCCTCGGGGCGACGAGCGCTGCGGCGCAACTCCCGCCAGCCCGGCGACGCATCTACCGGCGGTTCGGCATCGACCATTTCGTCAGGTTCGACGTGGCCGATCCGGACGCACAAAAAGACGGCTCTTCCGGGAAGTCCGTGGGTCATGGTGTGACCGGGTAGAGCTGTAATCCGCCGAGGTGGAAGTAGATTGCGGTCTTGAAGTGCTCTCGGTTGCGGTAGCCGCGGGCGGAGACGC
>Ga0209347_1002674_pt1 | contig 22770 bp, 21 predicted proteins | sample AutmiccommuBRH23_FD_187382 | JGI IMG/M metagenome (GOLD analysis project Ga0209347, IMG submission 187382) | Deep subsurface microbial communities from Mt. Terri, Switzerland - Autotrophic microbial communities BRH/23 (SPAdes) (version 2) | ecosystem: Environmental > Aquatic > Deep subsurface >...
AAGGGCCGCCAGCATGGTTGAAATCACTGTTCCATATATGTACGGGAGGGCTCCGAACTCTTCATGCACCGGGTCCCAATGCCTGGAAACAATAAACTCCCAGCCGGACTTCTGGAGCGAGGCTTCCGCCTGCTGCCAGATTATGTAAGCCATCAAAAAAGCCAGCAATATCAGGCCAATTGAAAGGCACACAGTCATTCCCCTGAACAGGTCCCTGATCTTCTATCCTCTCTTTGCGCTTTTTATCCTGGCCATCTCATTACAGCAGCGGCTTGCCTTTATAACTGATGCTTTTCAGCTTTTCCACCACTTTTTTCTGCACTTCCCCGGGTAGAGGCGCATAATGCAGATCGTTGGCGGTGCCGTCGCCTTTATGGATCGCCCACCAGAGGAACCTGGCCAGTTCTCTTCCCTTGTCGGGATCGCACTGTTCCCTGTAAGCCAAAATGTAAGTATAGCCGGCGATGGGATAGGCCTTTTGTCCCGGCGCGTTAACGATGGATACCCGCAAGTCGTCAGGCATTTCACCGGCCGCACCGGCGGCGGCAGCCATGGTTCCATCAACACTGGGCTCCACGAACTGGCCGGAACTGTTTTTCAGCAGCGCATAAGGCAACCTGTTCAACAGTGCGTAGGCAAGCTCCACATAGCCGATGGCCCCCTCCGTGGCCTGCACCTGCCGGGACACACCTTCGTTGCCCTTGCCCCCCACCCCCGCAGGCCAGTCAACGGCGGTGCCCATACCCACCTTTTGTTTCCATTCCGGACTTACCGAGCTTAAATAGTCAGTAAAAATGTTGGTTGTCCCGCTGCCGTCGCTGCGGTGAACCACCAGAATCGACCTGTCCGGGAGGGTTACCCCCGGATTGAGGTCTTTCAGGCGCCGGTCATTCCACTTTTCAATCCGGCCCAGGTAGATATCGGCCAGGACGTCCGGGGACAACCTGATTTGGCCTTTAACCTCCGGAATATTGTAAGTTACCGCCACCGCCCCCATGACGGTGGGAATGTGCAATACCTCCCCCTGCGCCCTGGCTAGCTGGTCGTCCGGCATGGGCGCGTCGGTGCCGCCAAAATCAATGACCTTCTGTGAAAACTGCTGAATGCCGGCGCCGCTGCCGATTGACTGATAGTTTATCTGCACGTTCTTATTCAGCCTGCAGTATTCGGCAATCCAGTGTGAATAAAGGGGGTTGGGAAAAGAGGCGCCGGCGCCGGCGAGCAACACCTTTTTACCCTCCGGCGCGCCGTTCCCGTCCCCCCGGCCCTGTTGCCCGCCGGAGGCCCTTAAAGCTTAATTAACTAGTTGTCTTCATCTTTTTGTTAATCTAAGAAACCTTAACCCCCGGCCATTCATGTTTTATTATAAACTGAGGCTGTTAAAGACCAATTATGACCATGTTAATTAAAAAAATTTTTTGATATGTCCTGAACTTAATGTCAGGTTTCCTTAACTCATAAAGCACGAAGCAGTGTAGATAAATGCACTTTTTTATTTGCAGGAGATTATAACAACTGGGAGAATAATTAATTCACCGACATCATTTTTGTAACTGGTAAAGAGTTTGGACATCCTCGTGATTTATCCGGGAGGGTTACTATGAATAAGTTGCAGGAAATATTAGACTACAATAGAATGTTTGTGGAAAATAAAGAATATGCAGAATATATCACATCAAAAGTACCAAGCAAAAAGTTGGTAATCTTGTCTTGTATGGATACAAGGTTAACTGAACTCCTTCCGAAGGCATTAAATCTTAAAAACGGTGATGCGAAAATAATTAAGAATGCCGGGGCTTCTATTATGCATCCATTTGGCAGTATAACAAGAAGTGTTCTGGTTGCGGTTTATGAGTTCCAAGCTGAAGAGGTTTTTGTAATTGGTCATTATGATTGTGGCATGAGCAACTTAAATTCAGAGGAAATCTTAGAAAAAGCAATGGAGAGAGGAATTTCCTCAGAAGTGATAACAACATTATTTAATGCAGGAATTGATGTGAAAAAGTGGTTAAAAGGGTTCAACTCGGTGGAGGAGTCCATAAAAGAGAGTGTCGAATCTATAAAAAATCACCCGCTAATTCCGAAAGATGTAAGAATCCACGGCTTAATAATGGAACCAGAAACAGGAAAATTAGATGTCATAGTTAACGGGCACTAAATAAATAATAATGAACTCGTTTTCTATTTCATAAGCGGGGGGAAATAGCCAACCTTTTACCAACAAAATTAACGAAGGTGTAATTTAACTTTATCCGGAAAATAGACAGATAGTTGGAGCTGAATTTGTTTATAAAATAAAAAGACACCGACAGGTGTTTGATTTGGCTTACTCATGCGATTCATAGAACTTAAAATGTCATTGGATATATTCCTTTAAAAGGCATATCTATAGATTGCTGACAAAAAAGAAAAGCATAATCTAATCTCCGGACGTTTCGATTTTTAGTTTTCCCTTTGAATCCGAATAAATTTTTACATGGTTCCCTACCTCGTTAAAGTCGAAAGACCGGTTTCCCACCTTGACTGTAGTTCCCGGATAAGCCTTTCGGAGGCTGATTGAGGCCCCCTCGGCCACCCTTATATGCGCCACACCGGTAGATAACCCCGAAGAACCGGATTCAGCAATTATGACGTTACCAAGGGCAAATATCTCCCCGCCCCTGAATACGCCACCCACCCTGACCCCTTTTCCGGCTGTGAGGGTTGACTGATAACAATCCTCGCCGGCGATAATGTTGCCACCGGCGTCCAGGACGCTGTTCTGGATATAGGCACAGAGAATGTCCCCAGACTGGTCCAGCAGTGAGTCCAGGAGATGGCTTATGTCCTCTTTTTTTCTGACGATGCCTTCCAAATCCTCATGCCTTGGCGCCTCCCGGTTAACCGGACCGGTAAAGAAGTTCCTGATACCCAGGGCCAATTCAGAAATTACTGGAGGAAAAGGCAGGTCCACTCCTTCCAGGGCAGCAGCGTACCTGTCGGCAAGGGCTTTAATTTTCTGCCGTTTTCTTTCCACAAGGACCATCACTATCTTATCGATATCGTCCTTCTTCAGTCTGTCGTGATATCCCGGGTGCTGCTGAATTCTGGATGTTTCCCGGGCGATCTCGTTCAGTATCCTGTCCAGGTCGTCCAGCAATGGCGCCAGGCGGTTGTAAAATGCCTTCAGGCCGCCGGCTCGCACCCTTGAACCGATGATTTTTCCCTGGCATACCACCCTGCCCCCGGCCTGAATTACAGCGCCGGAGACGTTCCCCATTATATTGATGTCTCCGTAAGCCGCTACCTGCGTCCCCTCTGTGACGTTGCCCAGTATCAACAGATCACCCAGTAACGCAGGTTTCCGCTCCTGATGTCCACATCGCCGGAGTGAACCATCAGCTGCACGATCTTCAAATAAGGTTGCCGGTACCCCTCCAGCACTGGCCTGCCGGCAACGGCGGCAACGGCGGCAACGGCTTTTCGCCCGTCTTCACTGATTACAACCCCGTCTTTTACCCTCAGCGAGGCTTCCCGGGCGGGAAGCGGCAAAACGTCCTCCCCCGTTACCTTTTTACCCGGCATCCCAGGCACCGGCGGGTGCAGCACGGCCAGCACATCTCCCTCTTTTACGGAGGGGAAATCAAAGCGTTCCCAGTAATTGACCCTATCCTCGTCCCGGTAGGCGATCTCCTCGGGATCAAGTTTGAACAGGTACTCAACAAAGCCGTCCCGGCCCTCCCGCACCGGCTCGCCCCTGGCCACCACCCGGGTTGCACCGTCGGCGGCGGCCACCAATCTTGAAATTTCCTCGTGATCGATCCCGAAGGTCACTCCCTTGGACCGCAAGGCTTCTTCCACCTCAGGGGAGGTAATGACTTTAATCTTTTCTTCATGCCGCCTGGTAACCAACTGGATAACATTTTGGGCATTCTGGTCCACCAGGTCATAGCGCGCAGTTATCTGCGGGGTTATTTTCGCCCTGGCGGTAAATCCGTCCGAAGACACTTCAACCTCAAGGACGGCGGGGTGCACTTCCTCCGGGAGTTCCACCCCGATGTCATCATTTTCCCTTACCTGACGGGGACTGTGCACGGCTATTCCGTTCACCCGCAGGACGATCCCGGGGGTGGGGATGATCACCGCCGCCTGTCCCGCACCTTGCGGGCCATATACCCGGATCCTGCCGCCGCTCACCTCGGCGGTTCCCTCCTGGTCCGGCTCACTGTCCCAGATCTGGCGCACCCTTTTTATTTTTGGCCGCAGCACCACCCGGATGGTGGCCGGACGTCCGAGCAAGCCGAACAGTCCTTTACTGCCCTCATCCAGGACCTCAACCCGCAGCCGGTCATCACTCACCTGAAGGAGTTTTCTGGCCGCAAGTCGCGCATCTTTCACAGTTTTGCCCTGGACCACAATTTCCCTGCCTTCCACCCGCCTCTCCTCCCGGAACATGGTAACATTGGGTGTTCTACCTGCAAGTCAAGAGTCAGGTATGATCGCTTCGCTGACGCGGGGTGTGGGAAAGAAGGCCGTTATAATTCTGGAAGGAAAGTCTGGTATGCATTTCCTCCGGTGCAATCTTGCGCAGTTTGATTCCCTTTTCTTCTATAATATACTCGCGGATGTCCTTATCGTGGGCACCTCCCCGCATCTTGACCACCAGCAGGGCCTTCCTCAGCTCGGACCCCAGTTCCACGTAGCGCAGGAGTATAATGGCGTCCACCAGGAAAGAAACCTTGTGGAAGGTGATGGTGTTCAGCCCCAGCAATTCGTCCACCTCGGTGATCAGGACGGAGGTGACGCCGCTGTTTTTGAAGTAGTTGATCAGGGAGTGAATGTACTCCTTGTACAGGGCCGGGTCATCAACGCAGCCCTCGTAATTGCTGATGGTGTCGATGACCACCCGTTTGATTCCCTTTTCCCGGACTAACTGTTTGATGTTGTGGAAATGCTCGTTGAGATCCAGTTCCACGGGGGAGGTGCGAAGCGTGAACACCTTTTCCCGCCGGATCAATTCAGCCAGGTCAAAACCAAGGGTGGCGGCGTTTTTGACTATCTGGGAGGGGTGCTCCTCCAGGTCCACCAGCAGTCCCGGCTCGTCCCGCCGCGACCCTTCCATCAGGAACTGCAGACCCAGCAGGGATTTGCCCGATCCCGACCAGCCGGCCAGCAGCAGGGAGTTACCCCTGATCACCCCGCCGCCCATCATCTGATCCAGCTCCGGAACACCAAATCCGTCCCTTTTTTCGCAAACCGGCTGACTGTCCAGAATGGCTGCCGGGGCGGTGATGCGGGGAAACACTTGCAAGCCACCGTTTTTGATTCTGAAGGTGTGCAGTCCGGGGATAAAATTCTGCCCGCGGCTTTTGACCACCCGCAGGTGCCTGGTGGACATCCGGCCCTTCAGCTCATCACTCAGGGTAATCACTGAGTCCACGGCATATTCCTCAAAGGCCACCCCTTCACGCACCGTGGCTATTTCAGCAATCATGAGCGGCGTCATTCCCTCCCGCTTGAAAGCGTTGATCATTCTGACCAGTAATTCCCTCAGTTTAACCGGGTCCTGTTCCAGCCGCTGCAGGTGGGTGATGCTGTCCACCACCACCCGCCTGGCACCTATTTCCTCCATCAGTCCGGTGAGAAAACCCTCCCTTGCCCCCAGTTGCTCCTGGATCAATTGGGGTGAAGTGCACATCACCCGCAGTTTTTTCTGCCGCTCAAGTTCCCGGAGATCCCACCCCATGTTCCCGGCGTCCCGGTAAACCATTTGAGGGAATTCCTCGAAACTGATAATTAACCCCGGCTCGTCGCACTCTACGATCCCGTGATGAATAAACTGCATGGCCAGGGTGGTTTTGCCGCTTCCCGGAGGCCCCTTGACCAGCACGCAGTTACCACTGGGAATACCGCCGTACAGTATTTCGTCAAGCCCGGAAATACCGGTCGGTACGTTCGGCATAACATTTCCTCCCTTTTAACTATGCTCATCCCTACCTAACTTGCGAATTTTTTGCGATTCCAGCTTAGCCCGACTTATACGCTTTACGAAGCTTTTGATCTGAGCCGGGCGCAGAACCTTTCAACCAGATCATGTATCACTCCGACCAGCTCTGTATTTTCCGTAAAAGCATAGTACGGGTGGGTTTGACGACCGTGCCTGACCAGCAACTCCATCCTGCACAGTTCCTCCATGGCAGCGGCTATTTCCTCCTTGTGCATGCCCACCCAGATGGAAACCCCTTCCAGGTCATCAACGGTAAAGGGGTTGTTGTAAAAAAACAGGAGCAACTGGAGTTTTACCTTCGAATCCCTTACGCTCTCAATAATTCCCTGCCACTTGTGGCACACGGTATTTCCACCCCCATTTTTGCTTTATGTCAGCCGGCTACGCCAGCCCGCAGCAGCGATTGCGCCCTGACTCCTTGGCCCTGTACATCGCCTTGTCGGCCAGCTTCATCAGTTCCTCCTGCGTCGTGGCCTGGCCCGGATAGCTGCTCACCCCTATGCTGACTGTTATCAGCGGTTTGCTCCCCCGCCTGGCTTGACACGTTTCCGAAGCCACTGTCCGCCGGATGCGTTCCGCCGCCAGCAGCGCCCCCCATAGTCCACACCGGGCAGAAGAACCGCAAACTCCTCTACTCAATAAAGACCTGAAGTTCCCGGTTCACGATCTGCCTCCCCGGAGGCTATGTCCGACATATCCTCCTTCAGCACTTCCATGAATGCCCTCACTATATCGGGAGCAAACTGGCTTCCTGTGTTTTGATGTATTTCCAGAACAGCTTTTTCAACTGAGAGCGCCCTCCGGTACGGCCGGTCGGCGGTCATTGCCTCGAAGGCATCCGCCACCGCGATGATTCGTGCGCCCACGGGAATGTCCTCACCCTTCAACCCATGCGGATAACCGTTACCGTCATACCGCTCGTGGTTATACAACACCAGAGGGACAATCAACCGCAGCGGCCCCTCCGGTCCCAGGATCCTGGCGCCTATCCCGGGGTGCTCCCGGAAAATTTCGAATTCCTTTTCAGTAAGTCCCCCGGGTTTAAGGAGGATGTCGTCCCGTATCCCGATCTTACCAATGTCGTGCAGCAGCGATCCTCTGCGGAGAATTTCAATGTCATCCTGGGAAAGCCCCATGTGCACCCCGATTATCACCGCATACCTGGTAACCCGCATAGAGTGCATCCGGGTGTAGTTATCCCTGGCATCGATGGCCATGGCTAGGCTCTTGAGCAGATTAAGGCTGAGTCCGGAGATTTCGCTGTTCAGCCTGGTGTTTTCCATGGCCAGAGAAATGTAGCCCGCCAGTGTGGAGGCCGCCTTCACCTCTCCGGATGTAAACAGCCGCTGTTGTCCGGCGCTGCCGAGGGCAATCACTCCACGGGCCTCGTGCCCGACAACAAGGGGAACATACAGGGCGGCTACGGGTTCGTTGGGAGAATGACTGTAGTATGGTGAGGATCTGTGTTGGCTGGTCATAAGGTGGGGTTCCCTGCCCAGGATTACCTTTCCCGCAATTCCCTCGCCTGGCTTAAGGCGATATTTTTGAGCTTCAGTTAGTGTAAGACCCCTGAACACCTTCACGCTCAGGTCTTCAGTCACAGTATCCAGAAGCAGCACAGAAGCCTGTTCAACCTGCAGCATATTTCTAATGAGGTCAATGGAACTCTCCAGTAATCTTTCCGTGGAATGGGCCGTAAAGGCCAACTGGGACAATTTATCAACGGTACTGAGATAATTACGGATTAATCTGGCAGAAGTTCCCTTCGATATAGAGGAAAAAAATAATTTCATGCGCAAACTCCAAATTGTTGGGTTAAAGTACTTGAAGTTGTAAGTATAAGAGGAGAATTGATCAGTCGCGCATGCTCTGAGGGCGGCACTCAATTTTTAAAAGAACCCTCCACCGAAATAATGCCATTTCACTGTCAGGGTTCAATTTTGGGCTTCTCCGGCAGCCTGGCAATCATGACAGTTTTCCACTGCTTTAGATCCATGACTTTGCGTCGCACTCTTTCGCGTGCTTTGCCTTTTGCCTTACCCGAAAACGAAACAAACCAGGAACTAAAAAATCTAATGTCGATCCTGGCCGGTAAAGGGCCTGGCCCTGTAAAATTTTTGAACGCAGTGGCCATCGCTTACTTTAAGTCACTGGAAAATTATTTTATGCCTGGCTCCCAATACCACCTGACGGGGGAGGAAGAATAATCCTTTAAGGAATCGGCTAAAGATTTAGCTTTTAGATCGAGCTTGCGTGGTGGGTGGACTGCAGGGGGCGCGACTCTTTGCTCATACTGCTTGTACACCCGCCCGGGGCAGATCTGGAACTTCAATCATCTATTAGTTTAACTTTATATAGCCGTTACTATCTAAAGCAGCGGCTAGACCGTTCATCCTGCTTAAAACCCTGCTTACCTGGTTACCAATTCTGATTATTACTCCCTCATTGCACTCACATATTCGCACCTTACTTCCCTTTCCAGCTTCGATAATTGTTTTTACCCCTATTTCAGTGCCGGCCTCACCAATCGAAATATTTCCATTTGCTTTGATCAAACCACCACGGAAAACATTATTAACAACCACATTGCCATCAGCCTGTATAGCCGTATTGAAGCAGCCATATCTTCTAATAACTACATCCCCTGTGGCAAAAAGCTGACAGTTAACCGCTCCAGCCATATCCAAATTGGCTTTATGCATACTTCGTCCTTTAAAATAATCCCGGGTAAATTGAATGCCTTGCAAGAGTTGAATCAGGTCTTCCTCCATTGTGACAACATAGGGGTTATCGATGATTCTTTTCACAGCAAGTACTGTTTTCTCAACTTCCTCGGGCAAATCCATGAATAAGAATTGGCACATGCTTATTATCTCGTTAATCAGGTTGGGTATCTGAGTCATTTTCTTTTCAATAACTACCCTTAACATATAACCATATTTCACCTGGTTAATGTTAATACATTCCTGTTTACTCAGCAGGTTCAAGATTTTCACCGTCTGTCCCAAATCTCTTTCCAGTAGCTCAATCTTATTTCGAAGGTCGTGCAGTAATCTCTCGTCGATGCCTGCATATATGGTACTGTTCATGGCATTACCATCGATGCGTATTCCATCGTATCCAATCACCCTGGCACTGGAAACCGCGCCATTTATGGCTATAAGACCGGTTGTCTGAACCGTCAGGGAGTCCTGCACGCTGCCACGTACTATTACCAAACTGCCCTTGAAAGAAATGTTACCTGATCCTAAATCTACATTCCCATTATGAATCAGCACATCTTCCACACCGACAAGATACACATTGCCCAGTTCTTTTACAACAGGGCGGCCGCTCCTCCTGGCAACCACCTTTTTGCCGTTTTCTATTAACTCGGCGCCCTTGTCGGCCTTCAGGACAACTTTACGGGGAGGTGGCGGCAAAACCGGTTCACCGTAAACATCTATTCCAGGTTTGCCAGGAGTCTCTTGATGGACATACGCCAGCGCGGCGCCCTCTTCCACACAAATAATATTCCTTATATTGTGGTAGTCCACTTTACCATCTTCTCTTATAACCGGTGACAGGTCAAAACTTTGTTGGAACAGTATTTCCACCCGCTCGTCTGCCGGTGGCTCAGGCGGCAATCCCTTGGCAACCAGAACTTTGGCGCGCTGGGGATTGACTATTGAACTGAATGCCTCACTTAAATTAATTCCAAAGGTCACATTTGTGTCCGAGATGGCTTGTTGGAGTTGATCAAGATCAAAGGGACTTCTCAACTCCTCCCAGAAGTTTTTTTCAAGAACCAGGTGCTGCCGGGGTTCCTGATCAATAAGTTCATAACTGATAATCCTTGCCGGATCTACCACAAGATTTGCCTTCATCTTATCTTCAGTTACCTCTATATGAAAGAAGCCGGTAAGTTCCCTCTGAATCAACTTCACCTCGATCCGGTCTGTGGACAGTACAGGAACCTGTCCAGCCTGCAATGAACCGTTCACGTACAATTCAACCCCCTGGGTGGGAGTCAGGGTGGCCGGTCTTCCCTGTCCTTCAGGATCACTAACGAAAATTTTTCCGTCCTTGACCCAGGCCGCTCCGCCCCCGGGTTCGGGTTCCGGTGCAGGGACATTATTATTCGCAGGTACAATGGAGATTTCGTGATCAAATGAAATTTTCTTAAGCAGATTAATTAATTGTTTTTCTGATATCATGTATTTCACCCTTATATACTATGGTTTGATGTTAATAACCCCAGGTTCGGACTTTTTATGTTGCCATCCTGCCTAAACTTATATTCGTGACCGGTATCTGAAAAAACACTCAAACATGCTTCCACCACCCGGGAGTCATAGAGAACACCGGATTTTTCACTGATTTCACGGAGAGCCATATCGACCCCGAGAGCCGGACGGTAGGGCCTATGTGAGGCCATAGCCTCCACAACATCAGCCACAGCCAGGATTCGTGCTTCCAGAATGATTTCATTGCCTGACAGCCCCTGAGGGTAACCGCTGCCATCAATCCTTTCATGGTGCTGGATTATTATCTCACCAATCGGCATTTTAAATGGGATGGCTTTCACGATATCAAAGCCGACCTGGGGATGAGTCTGAATCAAAGTTCTTTCAATATCAACCAGATAGTTCGGTTTATTTAGAATATCAGTAGGTATATAGATTTTACCGATATCATGAAGAATGCTGGCCACACGGATTCCTTCAATTTGTTCCTCCGGTAGCCTCATTTTATTTGCAATTTGGCAGGCCAACTCAGCAACACGATTCTGGTGTCCCGAGGTATACGGGTCTCTCTTTTCGGCCATCGCTGCCAGGGCATTTACCGCTCCATCCAGGGCCTTGCCTAAAATCTCATAACTTTGCTTATATGCCTTCTCAGCCTCTTTTATTGGGGTTACATCCATGGCAAATCCAAACCGAACATCCCTGCCGTCCGGCCACTTGATTATCCTGTCCACAATTATTAAATGCCTGTCAAGATGCGGGTGATAATATTCCCATTGATGTGGATTGCCATTGTTCTTTAATATTATCTCGTTGGTGCAAAATTCACAGGGATACTCAAACCCGTGAAATTCCCTGTAGCAAGCGCCGCTGACAAGCTTTTTCCCAAATAAATCCTGAGCGGCTTTATTGGCATATAAAACTTCATATGTATTCAGATCGGAAACATATATGATCTGGTTAATGCTACTGAATATGGATAGCATCTGTTCCCTTTCAAATTCTAGAATACCCTCCATCCGCTTGCGTTCGGTAATATCAATTATAGTTCCCCGCAAACCAACAGGACGGCCTTCGCGAATGACCGGGCAGGAATGTATCATGATGGAAAATTTACTGCCGTCTTTTCTCTGTGCCATGTATTCATTTATACCTACATTTTCTTCCACCAGTGAATTTAATATGTTGTCCAGTATCCTTTCCCTGTCCTCCGGAACCAGAGCCTGCACGGCGCTTATACCGTTCTCAAAGTCTTCCTCAGTATAGCCAAAAAGGTCATACGCCCGTTTATTGCCAAAGGTAATCACCCCCCTGGCATCCATTTCGAATATCCCTTCCTGGAGTGAATCTACCACTTCCTTGTACCTGACCTCGGACTCCCTCAGATTCCTCTCGACATGTATCCGCCCGTCTATTTCCCGCCGAAGTTCCTCATTGGCTTTCTTCAGTTCAACAGTCCGCTCTTTGACCAGTTCTTCCAGGTGGCCGCGATATTTTACCAACTCGTCCTCCAATCCAAATTTATTAACCGCCTCCGCGATACAGGGAGCTATCGACTCAATATATTCAACGACCTCCGCCGACACTTTCCCTGGTTTTTCATCCGCTATATGAATAACCCCGGTTAACGTGCCGCGATTATTTAATGGAATAACGGCGATAGACGCATAACCATTCTGAACGCAAACCCCTCTATATCTCATCCTGTCTTTTTCGGGAAGTCCGTCAAAGAACTCCGGTAAATTATTACAGCAGAATGACCCGGCCTCGGTAGTAGACGGCAAATCCTGTGGTTCAGGCTTCCCCATGATCACACGCGTACAAACACACTGATCTTCCTTAACTGATAACCAATTTTCTCTTTTCCAAAATCCTTCGCTGAATCCGGTATAGGATTCATATGGAATTTTACCCTCTTCATTCAACAACCTAATTCCCACACAATTACAGTCACTCCGACTCCGAATCAGACCAACAACAGAATCCAGATATTCTTTTCGGGAATTATTTCTTGTGATTGCTTCAATGAGGCTTTTAGTATACTGTAAATCGTCCCGCATTAGACTACCTCCGGAAATTTTGCCAGATGTAACATTTGATAACATAAGACATTATCTGACATTATTGTGCATACATTTACATTTCCCTCTTTAATTAAAATCAGGAAAAATAAGGAACAGCCTTTCTGCAAAAAATAAGGGCTGCTGCCAGCAACCCCTGTCAAAAAATAAAGAGAATACTTGCAGCCTGGCAATCGTAGTCACCTGCCGTGACCTTAGACCCATGGTTTTGCGTCCCCGTCTTTCAACGAGTTTGCCTTTAGCTCTTTTGAATATATAAGACTTTTTTCCTGTTGATTATGCGACTTTTTTCTTAATTATTCTACATTATTCACTAATTTTTAATAATAATCAAGCATTTTCATTAAAAGGTTTTTTTAAATTTATGTAATAAGCAACTCAAAATAGTTACCTACCCTTTTATTCTTGGTTTGCCAAGAATAAAAGGGTAGGTTGTATCGGATTAACAGAAGAAATATCTTGTTATTGAATTAAGAAAATACTGCCGGAGCTGTCATGCAAGTCCGGCAGGTTTCTAAGTGGTTAAAATCCGGCCTTGATGTCAGCCGCCCACCAGTAAAGGGGTGGTAAATATTACTTCGTCGCCTTCCTTCAGGCGGCGTCCAAAACATGAGGCGTCAACCCTCTCACCGTTTACCAAAATCCAGGCGGTGATTGGCAGATTACCACTTCCGTCTAACAGTTTCCAGCGGAAATTTTCTCCGTATTTCAGGACCATGAGGTCCACCAGTATCTTCAAGTCGCCGCCGCTTTCCATTTCGATCTCATCCTCCCGGCAAAAGCCGGCGGCCACACAAAAGATCGAGTAAAACTTCACGGTAACCTTGATCATTTTTCTTCCCCCGCAGCCGGCAGGCCCAGTTCCTTTAGTTTGGCCTCCGCAGGAATACCGGTTTCCCGGTCCCATCCCCGGATCTGGTAATACTCGTTCAGCATCCGTATGTACTTTTCCCGATCCAGGCCGTGTCCCCGGGCGGGACCGTCCGCGATGGGTTCATTTAGGAGGCGCAGGGGCGGCAGGTCGTCCTCCCGCCGGATTCCCTCCCTGACTCCGAACAATCGCTCAAGGTTCCAGATCCTTTCCCCGATCTGCTCCAGATCTGCGGCGCTCGCCTCCCAGCCGGTGGCGGCCGCCAGGAGTCTGCGGAAGTGGTCCGGCAGCAGGGGCTTTAAGGCTATCCCCTCCAGCTTGCAGATACCCAGGGAATCCACCACGCAGTGCCAGTTTTCATGCCAGCACATCAGCCGGGCCTTGGTTTCATACTGCAGCCAGTAACCGGGGGTCACTTCAATGCCTGTCTGTTCCCTGATGTCCCGGGCATATATGTCCGGCGCCACTTCGTACAGGGGAAGCCCCTTCAGGTGGTCGCCGCCCCGGGGCGATACCGCGAAAGAAAGGGCCATGCCCTTGGTGCCCCGGACATCCACCGCCGGGTAGTCCATGCCCTTGCTCTGCACCACCAGCCCGGCGCCGCCAAACTTCCTGGAGGCCGCCAGTGCTCCGTCGGCCAGCAGTCCGCCCACCCCCTCCCGGAAGGCGATCTTGCGAATCAGATTGATCATAGCCTGGTGGTCACCCCATTGCAGTTGCCCGCCGTCCAGTTGTTCCGGGGTGAGAATTTTCTTTTCAAAGCACTCCATGACCCAGGCGATGGTATTGCCGGTGGAAATAGTATCCAGGCCCAACTGGTTGCAGATCATGTTGGCGTGCAGAACGGCTTCCAGGTTGTCATTGCCGCACTTGGAGCCGAAGGCCGAGGTGGATTCATATTCCGGGCCCTCACCCCGGGTTCCAGCATAGGGGCCTTCATTCACCCGGCAGTACCTGCTGCAGCTTACGGGGCAGTTAAAGCAGCCCTTGTGCCTGGTCACGTATTTTTCCAGCATCACCTCTCCCCGGAGCTTTTCGGCCCCCTCAAAGGTGGACTGCTGAAAATTTCTGGTGGGAAGGAAGCCCAGCATCTGAGCCAGGCCGGTGATGGCAGTGGTGCCGAAGGTGCTGGCCACTTCGTACAGGGGGTCGTCCCTGATGGCGCTGACGGCCATTTCAACCGCCTCCAGGAATTCTCCAGGCCGGGCCACCTCCACCCCCCGGTTGCCCCGCACGGCCACCGCCTTGAGGTTTTTTGAGCCCATTACCGCCCCTGGCCCGCAGCGGGCGGCGGCCCGGGCCAGGTTGCAGATAATGGCGGCATAATGCACCAGATTTTCTCCGGCCGGGCCGATGCAGGCCACCTGGGCGGTGCTGTCGGCCACTTCTTGCTTGATGGCGGTATCTGTTTCCCAGGTGTTTTTTCCCCAGAGGTGGCGGGCATCCCGGATTTCCACCCGGTCGTCGTTGATCCACAGGTAGACGGGGTGGTCAGCCCTTCCGGTAATGATTATATGGTCATATCCGGCCATCTTTAGTTCGGGACCCCAGTGACCACCGCAGTTGGAATCGCCAAAAATACCGGTGAGGGGGGACTTGAAGGTGACGGTAAAGCGCCCCGAGCAGGGAGCCATGGTGCCGCCCAGGGGCCCCACTCCGAAAATCAGCGGTGCGGCCGGATCCAGAGGGCGCATCCCCCGGGCCGTCCGGTCATATAAAAGCCTGGCGTTGACGCCGGCTTGGCCCAGGTAGCCGTAGGCCAGTTCCTCCGGCAATTCTTTTTTAACAGCGGTTTTCGCGGAAAGGTCGACCTCCAGCATCGTGCCCGCCCAGCCAAACCAGCGCTTACTCATTGCCGGGCACCTCCCCGGTCATTCTGATCCCGCCAAACAGGCAATTGGTCACGCACAGGGGCTCATCCTCCCTTTTCCTCCTGGGATCGGCCTTGCCGCAAAATTGATCCAGGCAGAGCTGGTTAAACAACGGATAATCCTTACCCTCCTCCTCCAGTTTCCAGATCCTGATCCCGGCCAGGCGTGGGTTGACAGTTCCATATCCGGTCCAGGAGCAGGCCATCTCACACCTCCGGCAGCCCCGGCAGTTCTCCGGGTAAATCTCAATCCGTGACTTTCTGTACATAAACTTGGCCTCCTTCAATTCAGCTTCCTTATGCAGAATGTCTTCAGCTTAAAAAAAATAAAGCCCCACCCCCATTGAGGGCTGGGACTTTACCATTATCCCTGCCGTGATCTCCCCGGCGGGGAGATGCTAGCAGTTTCCAGGCAGGTCTCCTGGCTCCCGGATCATTACCGGCCGCGCCTTCCCCCGCAAGTGCGGAGTGGCCTGATGCGGCCTATTTCCCGGTTACAGTGGCGGGACCGCTCAGGTTTTTCACCTGATTCCCTATTCTCCCCGCACGGGCGGGGCACCTGAAAACACTATGACATATTAAAAGGTTAATTCTGCAAACACAATTATTCTCCTCCGTCTGGATACAAATATTATGGCAGCATCACCCATACCATGGGAGCTTTCGATTGAGCCCCTTTTTGGTGTAGATTGATCTTTTTCTCAGCACCCTGGAAAGTAGGCGCATTTTACCCTGCTGGAATACTCTCCCCACCGGAAATCAAAGGCGGATACATCATGATGGCCTGGTTCTCAGCCACAAATTCGTCCGCTATTTGTCTGTCATTCAAATCCGACACCACCCGCCGGAGGGTGTTGTGGCGTATGTAACCGCCCCACCAGGCGGGGATGATCCGGTGTTCGCTCTGATAAACCCGGTATTTTACCATATGGGGCTTATCGGACCGCCACTCTCCGCACAGGTGTTCCTCATCTGGCCAGACCAGAAGCTGGTAGTTTTCCCCAGTGTCGTTGCGGATTTGCAGGTCGATGTAGTTGTACTCCACCGTGGCGCCGCTCCCAAAGGGCTGAGTCCGGTCTGAGTCGGGAAAAACATCATAGTTGTGTCTCCATCTCTCAGTTACTGTCAGAGGTGTGTGCAGGGTCAGCCAGTAAATCAGGTTGGACAACTGGCAGATCCCGCCCCCTACATCCGGGCGGATCGATCCATTGTACAGGACCATCCCGTCAACGTAGCCCTTCTTCCGGGTGGGTTTTCCCACCCGGAAGAAGGAAAAGGTCTCGCCGGGCCTGAGGATGACCCCGTTAATACGGCCCGTGGCCAGTTTCAGGTTTACTATTTTATTGTGCTGATGCCACATGTCCACCTTGCGCAGACGACGCAGCAATGGCGTCCGGTGCTGGCAGACCATATGCGGCAGTAGTTCATCTGGCTGTACGGACCTTGCATATTTTATTCCGCCTGTATGCCACTGGAGATATCTGCACCAGGAAAAGTAGGTTTTTCCGATGAGCATGCGGATTCTGGAACGGTCACGGGGTCGGGTTAAAACATCTATTGACATATAGAAAACATCCCTACGAATTTATTTCCTGGCGCCAAGTTTGTAAACTCCCACCATTAACAGGCCCATGCTGATGGCCCACAAAACAGCGGCGCCGCCTATTACCAAAGAGTTGTTCTCTGAAACCATGGCACCCTGGGACCGGTCAGGGCCGCTGAGAAGGTATATCCACCTGTAAATGCTGAGAGATAATACTACTAAATGAGCCGTTATCCAGCCATAGGCTGAATTTTTGGTAACCACCCACTGTCCAATTACTATGAAAAAGGATAAAAACATCACTACACAGACACCGGCGACAAGTAAGGGTATTACTTCTGCTCCATGGGCACGGGCAAACCCCTCCCTAAAACTGCTATATTAAAATAATACCAGCCCTGTTCATCTCAATCCCCTTGTAAATATCTAAAAGACTTTTGATAATCTAAACTTTTAGACGATGCCCATACCCTGAATGTTTCAGTGAAATTTGGAATCCCCTGTCAATTATCAAACCCTTCGGTAGAGGCTGGCGGCAGCCTCATTCCGGCAGGTTAACCGGGAACCTTTCCTTTATCAGTATCGTCATGATTAACAGATGTTTTATGGTCGGAAGTGGTGGCACATTGACCAGATCAAAAATCATTGTATCAGCTTTAGCGGTGTTCCTTGTCGTTCTATTCAGCATTTACTGGATTGCTGCAGCCCCCCGGGAACTTCTGGCCGACCCCGGGAAGGATCAGCCAGACAACACCGCCGGAATAACAAAGGATTCAATACCGGAGTTAAAGAAAAATTTATGGGCTGCCCAAAGCTACCAGGAAATAAACCAGGTTATTGATTCCTTAAGGTCCCTGCCGGGCCCAAACGCCGAAGCGGCCGGGGTTTTGCTGGAATATTTAAAAGAAGATAACCGCGACGACGTCTGGAGAATCAGTGACGCCCTGATTAACCTGATGACCGGCGATCAGGTGGCGCGGCTGGCCGGGGAAATGGCCCTATACCCCGAAGCCAACATCGGAAGGTATCTCATTCCGGTGCTGGCTGCCCGTATAGATGACGAACAGTCCCTGACCAACGCCATTATCTCCTTGCAGAAAATGACCGGCCCTGGATTCTACAGACAGATCATGGAACGGGCCTGGGGAAAGATATTCACTGAAACCGGTGATACTGCGCGGTGGCTTGACGACATCCACGCCGGGCTGACCGATCCCCGGGGCATGGAAAACCTGGTCCTGGCCGTGACTCTCATAACCCGGAAGCAGCTCACGGGGGACCGGCGACTGGAAGTTATCAACTGGCTGTGGAAGATTCAGATACTGGATCTGGTTTGGAGCGACGACCTTGGCCATTCTGACAGCCGTCTTTTCCGGCGTGAGTGGCGCTGGGACCGCGTGCCTGCGGGAGACCTTCCGGCGGGGGGTACTTCAACCAATCGCCATTTATTCGGTTTTCCTGGCCGGATCTTCTCCATGGGGGGATACTTTTCAAACCACCTTCTCCGGACAAGGTTGTAGAAAAAAATAAACCGCATCTTAAACACTCCAGGGCTGCCTTTTCCTCCCTGGCCTGCATAAGAACATACTGCCGACAACCGCAGTGCCCATACGCTTTTTTCGATATACGCAAAAGGCTTTGCCATCATCAGCTCCAACAAAAGACCGGTTTTCTTCCTTTCATCTTCAGCTTCCTGCCGGTACGCACCAGCCTTTTAGGCAAGAGCCTCCATCTCTGTGGCTTTTGTTTTGGCCATGGCAGCTGCCTCTTCAGCCAGGGCCGCCAGCTTCGCCGACTGTTCCCTGGGGATTCCAGCGCCCTGTCCAGGGCTTCCCGCATTTCCCTCACTTCTTTTTCCGACTTCTCCCCTTCTCCCGAATCAGTGCTGCTTCCGCCCTGACGGCTTCAAGCTCTTCCCCGGCCTCTTTGACGGCTTTATCAGCCTGTTCTTTTGAGTCCAGTGCAGACGACTTTGCCCTTTTAACTTCCTCTTCAGTCCGGGAAACCCTGTCGGCATCGGCTTCCTTCTGATCCCTGACGGCAATGACCAGACTGAGATAAATCTCTTCCACTCTGGCCAGGTGATAGCGCAGTTCGTGATCCCTATCCCACCCACAATCAGAACTATGGTGGCCACGATAATTAATAAAACAGACATTGTCCTGGCTGTATCCTGGGATGCCGCCAGCTTGCTGCCGGCATCCCTGACGTAGGCACCTAGAATCACCATCCAGTTGTTACTTGCCAGTGGAAGAAGAACCACCTGAACTGCCCAGAGTGCTGTACATGGGGGCCCACGGCTTCTGGAACACCAACTTGGTGTACGAGTATTGGGCGGCTAGTTCCTTAAGCAACTGCCTTTCCCCGGCAAGGAATGCCTCCGCTGAGACCACGTCGGCTTTTGTAGTTAAACCTGCTAGATACATCTGCTTACTGGCCTCCAGGTCTTCCTCGGCCAAGGCAAATCCTATCTCTGCGGACTTATATGACTCCTCCAGGGTTTTTAGGGTGTAGTACAGGTCCCGGACCAAAATCTTTGCTGCCTCCTTGGCATCTATAGCCTCCAGTTCGGCCTGTTCCCTTTCGGCCTCCCTGGCATCGTAAGGCGTGTATTGACCTTTTGCCCACAGCAAGTCCTGCAGGTATTTCTGCAACTCCGCCCCCTGCTGGGCCAGCCACACCGACGGGTTTCTTTCCAGTGCCCGGCTGACCTCGATTTCCAGGTCACCCACCTCCAGCGGGGAAAAATCAATCTCATCCACCAGGTCCGGCCGGTCCTCCGGCCACAGCCCCACCATTTGATTCAGTTTGGTATAAGCTTTGTCCAGTTCATTTCGCGCCGCTGCCAGATCGCCTTCCGCCCTCCCCAGGTTGGCTTCGGCCTGGGACGATGCCATATATGCCGATCCTGTCCCGCCCTTGGAATCACTTTGGGTCACCATGGCGACAAGCCCCAACCTACTGGCCGTAAGGGATCTCTGCAGATCCAGACGGGCTTTTTCAACGGCAACCTCTTTCACTTTCACCTTTTCCTCCGCCTTTAATACATCCCAGTACAGCTGGCAGACGTCAAGGGCAATGCCGTCCAGGCGCGCATCGTAACTTTTTTTGGCCATCTGCCAGGTCAGGTCAGCCTGCAGCAGGGAGGCCCACGCCGCTTCTACCTGGGGGTTGTAATTGTTGCCTTCAACAGGTGTAAACTTTAGCTGATCCGCGGATTCCTCCCGCAGGGCCTCAGTGCGCTCTATTTCCACCCCGGCCTTTTTTACTGCCTCGCTTTGAAAAACCGCCTTTTCTATGGCCTCGTTCAGTGATAGCCGGGGATATTCGGGCTCCTTTGCCAGCGCTGTAGGCACCACGCTAAAGGCTATAAAACAAAAGGTTACAACCGCCAACACCAGTTTTTTCAACAAAGCCAACCTCCCCCTATGAGTAAAATCAAGCAACTTTCAGGATAATCTCTTTCCTGCCGGTTAGCCGCATCTTTGCACCCTAGCCGGATCCTGTACAATAAATCATCCAGACTGAACGTCTCTCTAAAAATCGGACATTTCAACACCCTCTTTGTTATTCATACCTCAAAGCCTCCAGGGGACTCAGCCCGGCAGCCTTCATGGCGGGATAGTAGCCGAAGAATGTTCCGGTGGCCACCGAGAAGGCCAGGCTCAACAGCACCCCTGACAATGAAGGGATAGCCTTTAAGTCCATGTACTGTGTTAAAGGAACCATAACGATACCTAGAAAAGCCCCGACCAAGCCTCCCACAAAACTGATCAACATCCCCTCCATCAGAAACTGAAGCAGGATATCCCTCTTTTTAGCCCCGATGGCCTTTAAAATCCCTATTTCCCTGGTCCGCTCCCTGACCGAGACAAACATCACGTTCATGATCCCTATTCCACCCACAATTAAAACTATGGTAGCCACTATAATTAACAAAACAGACATTGTCCTGGCTGTATCCTGGGCCGCCGCCAGCCTGCTGCCGGCGTCCCGGACCATAAAGTCGTCCTGCCCCTTTATCTTGTGGGTATCCCTCAAAACAGCGGTAATTTGGTTAATTGCCGAAGGAACACTTTCCATGTCCCTGGCCAGAGCAACAATCCTGGGTTGCGCGTTAGGACCCAGGAGATATTTTTCCGCCACCGAATAGGGCACCAGGGCGCTGTCATCAATACTTATGCCCCCGGTGGTGTCACCCATCCGGCTGAGCACTCCAATTACCTCAATATTTCTCTTGCTAACCTTAATTACCGACCCCACTGCCATTGAGGTGTCGGGTCCGAAGAGTTCCTCCGCCAGTTCAGCCCCCAGAACAGCCACCCTGGTCCTTTTTGCCTCGTCGTCTTCGGTAATGAATCTGCCCCGGGTAATTTTTAAATTATTCAGGGCTTGGGCCTCCGGAAAAACTCCCACCACTGTGGCCTGAGAGGATACATCGTTATAGCCCGTATCTGCTTTGGCGTTGATCATAATAGAAACCAGGCTCACCGAGGACGCCTTTTCCTTTATTTGCTGTACGTCCTTGACGCTCAGAGGAACCTTGTATCCCTTGGAATTTGATGGCATCACAAAAATGGTGCCCACGCTAAGTTTGGCAAACTGTTCCGCCACGGACACCTGGCCGCCCTTTCCCACCGCCACCACCATAATGATGGTGGCGGCGCCCACTATAATACCCAGGGCGGTGAGAAAAGCGCGGAACCTGTTTGCCCATATGTTGACGAAAACCATTATAAAAAGATCTTTTAAACTCATCGGCGTATCTCCTTATTTTGCTGCAGGGGTTGAAGCGCCGACAATGATTTTATCTCCGGGCTCCAAGCCTTCCAGCACCTCGACGTTCCGGCCGTCGGTAAATCCCGTCTTTATCTTCAGGCTGGCGATACTGCCGTCCAGATTCACTTTATCCACCACCTGGGTGCCCTCTACCCTTTTTACCGCCTGGTTGGGAATGAGTACCACAGCCTTCTTCTGCTCGATGATGAAGGATACAACGGCGGTCATCCCGCTTCGTATACTGTCATCGGGGTCGGACAGCTTTGTGGTGACCTTGTACGCCACAACGCCGCTCGGGTCGTTCACCGGCAGGTTTTCTATCTCCGTCACCCTACCGGGGTATGTTTTATCCGGCCTCGCCTCAAATTTGACCTCTACCCCCTGGCCGGTTGAGATACTAGCCATATCCAACTCTAAAACATTTGCCGTCACGTATACCCCGTCATCTGCGGATAATACGGCAATCTCAGCGGAACTGGAAGCCGTATCCCCTTCTTTATCAGAGGAAGCAGAAACCGTTTCCCCTTCCTTTTTAAGAACGGCGAGAACCCTTCCGTTTACTGGGGATGTCAGTGTGGTATCTTTAAGATTGCGCCGGGCTTTATCGAGGTTGCCCAGGGATTGATTCATATTGGCTTCCTCAAGCCTGATTGCGGAGACCCCGGCCTTTACTTCTTCATAGGACTTTTCCGCGTATTCCAGGGCAGTTTTCTTTAAGGTAATTTCCTGCTTGGAAAAAAGCTCGGGAGCTTCCTGCATGGGCCTGTATTCCTTGCGCAAAACATCCAGCTTCTGGCCTTCCGACAGGAGTTTTTGGTTGTAATCTTCTTTGGCCTTCTCCAGTCTGGCCAGGGCTGCGTTATGGTTGGCCGAAGCTATGTTAAGTTCTATCTGATACTTTTCAGCGTCAAGTCTTGCTATTACATCACCCTTTTTCACCGTGTCACCGGCCTTAACGGCAATCTCTTTAATGGTGCCGGGTATTTCGGTCTTCAGGCTGAAGAGGGAGAATTCGGCTTTTCCGTCCACTTCCACGGCAATTTTCAGGTCTCCCTTTTTAACTGTAAATTCTTTTGTTCCCACAGCGGCGGTATCATTCCTGGCGACCACTCCCTTGCTGTTGAATAATACCAGCAGTGTAGCGCCTAAAAGGAATAATAGTGTCAGATAGAAATACTTCTTTCTGCCCGGTACAGTTGATAGCTTGCCTAATTGACTCACCATGTAATCTCCTTCCTCGGTGTATATTGCCATATATTATTTTTCTTCCACTATCCGCCCGTCCTGGAGGTAAATAATCCTGCCGGCTATTTGCGCCACTCCGGGGTCGTGGGTGATTATAACGAGGGTTTGACCGCTTTGGTTCAGTTCATTAAAAATGTCCATGATTTCCCTGCCGGCTCTGGAATCAAGG
>Ga0209347_1002676_pt1 | contig 22758 bp, 24 predicted proteins | sample AutmiccommuBRH23_FD_187382 | JGI IMG/M metagenome (GOLD analysis project Ga0209347, IMG submission 187382) | Deep subsurface microbial communities from Mt. Terri, Switzerland - Autotrophic microbial communities BRH/23 (SPAdes) (version 2) | ecosystem: Environmental > Aquatic > Deep subsurface >...
GACGTCGCCGGTAAGCACCTTATGCGGCCCGGTGCCAGCCGTCTGGACGACGGCGAGCGTGTTGCCGATCGCGTCGGCGTAGGCGTCGGTCACGGCGACCGGTGGGTCGTTGACGTCGACCACGGAGACGACGAGGACCTCCTCGTGGGTGAGGGATCCCGAGTCGGTGACGCGGACCCGGATCGAGAGGCTCGACCTCACCTCGAAGTTGAGGAGTGCGGCGGTCTTGAGCGTCGTGCCGGTGATGCTGAAGGACGCGTTGTCCGTGTCGCCGGCTCCGGGAACGATGCTGAAGCTCAGCGTGTCTCCGAGGTCGGGGTCGGTGCCCGAGAGCAGGCCGACCGTCGTACCGCTCGGCTGGTTCTCGTCGACCGAGCTCGCCGAGAGTGCGACGTCGGTCGGGGCCTCGTTGAGGTCGATGACGGTGACCACGAGGGCCTTGTCGAAGTGAGCGCCCGCCGAGTCGGTCGTCCGCACCCGGATGCTGCGGGTGGACGAGGTCTCGAAGTCGAGACCAGCGGCCGTCGTGAGCGAGCTCCCGTCGATGGCGAAGAGCGCGTTGTCGGTGTTGCCCGGGCCCTCGACGAGGGTGTAGGTGAACGTCTCACCGGGGTCACCGTCGATCGTCGAGAGGGTACCGACGGTGGTTCCGGCGGGCTGGTTCTCCCGCACACTCGCCGGGTTGAGGGTGATGTCCGTCGGGGCCGAGTTCGCGCTGACGGTGAAGCTGAAGGTGTGGTCGGCGGCCATCTGGTCGGGCGGGTCGACGGAGTCGTCATCGGTCACGGCAGAACCGCTGACGGTGACGGTGCAGACGGTGTCCGCGGGCAGTGGGCCGTCCGGGGCGAGGGTCCAGACATTGCCGGCGCCCTCTGCGGTCGTGAACGAGACCGGCGAGCCGATCGGGCACTCGAGGGCGAGACCGCCCGCGGCGACGTCGACCGCCTCGCTGAAGGTCACCGTGATGTCGGTGCCGGCGGGAACGTCCGTGGCGTCGTCCGTGGGTGTGGTCGCGACCACCTCGGGAGCGGTGTCGACCGTGGTGTAGGCGATCGTGGCGTCAGCCGCCATGGTGTCAGGAGGGTCGAACGCGTCGGCGTCGTGGACACGGGCCCCGAGGACGGTGAGTGAACAGGTCGCAGTCTGTGGGACGCCCGTCGGGGTCAGCGTGAGCGTGTCCGTCCCCGAGCCGCCGACGGCCACCGAGCGCTCAGTCGCATCGCAGGTCAACGTGAAGGCCGAGGCGGTGGCGGTCACCGCTTCGCTGAAGGTGAGCACGATGTCCGCGGCGGGGTCGACGCCGGCCGCCCCGTCGGCCGGGGACGAGGACACGAACGTGGGCGCCGCGTCGGTTGCGAAGGAGAAGGTGTGGTCGGCGTCCGGGTGGTCCGGTGGGTCCACCGAGTCGACGTCGCTGACCTCGGTACGGTCGACGACCACGGTGCACGTGGCGCCGTCGGGGAGGGTGGCGTCAGGGGTGAAGGTCGTCGTCATGCCGGGGGAGCCGCTGATCGCACCGGCCACCGGCCCTGAGCCACAGTCGAGGACGATCGCGTTCGCCCCTGCCGTGACCGCCTCGCTCCAGGTCGCCCGCACCTGCGTGTCCGTCGCCACGTGGGCCGCATCGTCGAGGGGAACCGTGTCGGTGACTGCGGGGGCCACGTCCGCGGTGACGAACGCGACGGTGTGGTCGGCGCTCGGGTGGTCGGGCGGGTCCGCTGCGTCCTCGTCGCTGATCTGGCTCGCGTCGACGACGAGCTCGCACGCGTCGGCTGGTAGCAGGCGCGCCGTGGGGGTGAGCGTGATGCTCGTCCCCGGGGAGCCGGCCGCCACGACGGCAATGGCACCCCCGACGTCGCAGGTGAGGGTGAAGGCTGAAGCGGGCGCCGTGACCGGCTCGCTGAACGTCACGACGAGGTCCACGTCGACCGCCACGTCGGTCGCGCCCGCCGCTGGAGTGGTCGAGGTGACGATCGGTGGCGCGTCGACGGTGAAGCTGAAGACGTGGTCGGCCGCCATCGGGTCGGGCGGGTCATTCGTGTCGGTGTCGCTGACCAGGCTTGCCGTCGTCGTGACCGTGCAGGCCGCGCCCATGGGCAGGTCACCATCGGGGGTGAGCGTGGCTGTGCTCCCGGGGAGCCCACTCAGCGCGAACGGGATCGTCACGCCCCCGCAGATGATGGTGAAGGCGTCGGCGAAGGCACTGACGTCCTCGCTGAACATGATGGACACGCTCGAGTCACGAGCGGTCAGTCCGCCGTTGCCCGGGACGGTGGAGGCGACCGTCGGCGCGTCGTCGTTCGGGGTGACCTGGAGCGCGAGCTCGGTCGCCAGACACTCGCCGGGGTCGCCGACCCAGCGCAGCACCCCGCTGCCCGCTGCGGCGCAGAAGTACGTCGCGCCGGAGGTGGGCGGGACCGTGAGCTGACTCGCCGGCGGACGGCAGTCGCGGAAGCTGCTGAGCAGCCGGACCGAGCCGGAGGGCTGGACGCACAGCTGGACCGTGCCAGGTTTGAAGGTGACCAGCGTCTCCTTCTTGCCACAGTCCCCGGGACCCTCGGCGAGGCGCATGGTGCCGTTGCTCTTCAGTGCGCAGGCGTACTGAAGCTCCGTCGGGCCCTCCTCGGCGGCCCCCCTCAGGGGGGACAGCATCCCGACGACGAGCACCAGCCCCAGGAGGGCGGCGATGCGGGCTGGGAAACGGGCTGCGATGCGGGCGGCAAGACGGGGGGACATGTGGAGGCCTCCTGCGCACGGCCCTGGTCGTCTCGGCGCGTGGCCCCCGTGGACGCACATCACCTGGAACGCCTGCCCGTGCAGTGGCTCTTTGGTACCACGGGTGACTCAGGTCACGTGACCGATTCCCGTAAGGTCCGATTCGCCCGGGTACTCCGGATCTGGAGCCACAGGACTCGGCCGCAAGCACGACCCAGCACTGCGCCGCTGCGCCGGCTCAGCGGCATACGGCCCCATCCTCTCCCACCCGGGAGGCCGCACCACCGAGCGATCGCGGGCGATCAGGCACTCACCGGGCTGACGCCGAGCGAGTCCAGCAACGACAGGACGCGTCGCTTGATCTCGTCGCGGATCGGTCGGACCGACTCCACACCCTGGCCCGCGGGGTCCTCGAGCTCCCAGTCCTCATAACGCTTGCCGGGGAAGATCGGGCAGGTGTCGCCGCAGCCCATCGTGATGACGACATCGGACTCCTTGACCGCCTCGGTCGTGAGGACCTTGGGGGTCTCGGCGGACATGTCGATGCCCTCTTCGGCCATGGCGGCGACAGCCGAGGGGTTGACCTGGTCGGCGGGCGCCGATCCCGCCGAGCGGACCTCGACCTGCCCTCCGGACAGGGCCGTCAGGTAGGCGGCGGCCATCTGGGAGCGGCCGGCGTTGTGGACGCAGACAAAGAGGACGGAAGGCTTGTCGGGCATGGGTTCTCGGCTCCTGGTCGTCATGGTCGCCATGGTCGGCCCGCCGGTGGGAGGGCCGAGGCGGTGTCATCGGGCATGGGTCAGGTTCACTTCGCGCGTGGGCTGGGTGAGCTCGGAGAGGGCTGCCGTCCCGACGGGCTCGTTCGCGAGCAGGGGGACCACGGCGACGCGTGACGTGAGCTCGGCGACCCGGGCCAGCGCCGGCGCCTCAGCAGCAGCGCGCGCCCGCAGGAACGGCGAGGTGGGCTCGGCGGCGGTGAGGCTGTTGTTGACCACCCACGCGAATGGGCTGATCCCGGCGCGCGCGAGATCGGCCTGGAGGTCTTCCGCCTCGAGGACCGGTGTCGTCTCGGGCAGCGTGACGAGCACGACCTTGGTCTGCTGCGGGTCCTGCAGCCGCATCAACGGAGTCGTGTAGTGCGCGCCCGGGCTCATCTGCCGGACGACCTCACGGTGGTAGGAGCCGGTCGCGTCAAGAAGGAGCAGCGTGTGGCCGGTCGGGGCCGTGTCGAGGACGACGAACTGCTTCCGGGAGCGGAACACGACCTGTGAGAACTGCTGGAAGACGGCGACCTCGTCGGTACACGGGGACTTGAGGTCCTCGGCGAGCACGGCTCGGCCGGCTTCGTCGAGGCTGGCGCCCTTGGTGGCCAGGACGCGGGCGCGGAACTCGGTGATGGCTCGTCCGGGGTCGATGCGGGAGACCGTGAGGTGGGCCACGTCGGCGGCCAGGGTCTCGGTCAGGTGGGCCGCGGGGTCGGTCGTGGTCAGCAGCACCTCGTGCCCCCGGCGCGCGAGCTCGAGCGCGACCGCGGCAGCGACGGTCGTCTTCCCGACGCCGCCCTTGCCCATGCAGAGCACGAGAGCCGGTCCGTCCTCCTCGACCTGGTCGACGAGCGTTCGCAGGTCGGAGAAGCCGTCGGGCACGGCCGCGGCAGGGTGGACGTGCTCTGGCGGCTCGAAGGAGGGGTCGAGCAGCGCCCGCAGGGCCGGCACGCCCACCGTGTTGAACGGCAGCAGCGGGATGGTGGTTCGCGGCAGGGAAGCGAGGCGATGCGGGAGGGCGCCCAGGGCGGCCGTCTCACGTCGGGTCACTGCAGCGGCGAGGGGGTCGTCGTCCAGACCCGCCGGCATCGTCCCGTTGATCACCAGGTGGGCGTCGTGCATGCCCAGGTCGCGCAGCTCGTCCAGGGTCCGCGCGGCTTCGCGCAGTGAGGACGGCTGGGGACGGCTCACGAGCACGAGTCGGGTCCGGGCGGGATCGGTGAGCGTGGCCAGCGCGCCGGCGTAGTCGGTCCGAAGCCGGTCGAGCCCGGCGACCGGGCCGAGGCAGGAGACATCGCCCTTCCCGTCCGCCAGGTAGGAGGTCCATTCACCGGGCAGCTGCAGCAGTCGGATGGTGTGGCCGGTCGGGGCCGTGTCGAAGAGGACATGGTCGTAGCGGGCCGTCCGAGCGTCGTCGGCCAGCAGGGCGGCGAACTCGTTGAACGAGGCGATCTCGGTCGTGCACGCACCGGACAGCTGCTCGGTCATCGCGGCGACCTCGGCGGCGGGGAGGAGCTGCCGCACGGGGTCGATGATCCTCGCCCGGTAGGCGTCTGCGGCCTGCTGCGGGTCGATCTCGATCGCGTCGAGGCCCGGCAGACCCGGAACGGGGGTGACGACGTTGCCGATGGTGATGCCGAAGACCTGACCGACGTTCGAGGCGGGATCGGTGCTGACCAGCAGGACCGACGCGCCGCCCTCGGTCAGTGCCACCGCCGTCGCACAGGCCAGGGACGTCTTGCCGACCCCACCCTTGCCGGTGAAGAACACGAACCGGGGTGGGTTCGCGAGGTAGGGCATCGGTGTCATCAACAGCACCCTTCTCCTCGACTCGGTGGGGCGGACGCGGCGTCCGATGAGACTCGGGTGAGCAGCGGGAGCCCGCGGCGCTCCTCCTGGGCAACGGTCGACGCGCCATCGCCGCGGTTGAGGCCGGCGAACCGCAGCAGCTGTTCACGGGTGGGGTAGCGGCCGGTCAGCACGGTGACACCGTCGACCGTCGTGACGGGCAGCCCCTCGGACCCGACGACGTGGAGGAAGTTGCGGATCCCGTCGGACTCGATGAACGCCTCCGGGTCGCTCGCGAGGTTGTGACGCGCGACCGAGCCACCCGAGCCGCTCACGTGCGCCACATCGGCGGTGAAGGTGACCAGGGCCTGGTCCAGCTCGGGACCGCAGACACCGGTCCGGCAGCAGAGGGCCGGCTCGTAGACGCGGACCTCACTCATGATGGCTCCCCGCGAGGGGGACCGGCGCGTGCGGGAAGCGGCGACGCAGCCAGAGGCTGACGTAGACGAGGCCGACCAGGACCGGCACCTCGATGAGGGGGCCGACGACCCCGGCGAGGGCCTGACCGGAGGTGATGCCGAAGGTCGCGATGGCGACCGCGATGGCGAGCTCGAAGTTGTTGCCGGCGGCGGTGAACGCCAACGTCGTGGTGCGCTCGTACGTCATCCCGAGGGCCTTGCCGAGTGCGTAGCCGCCGCCCCACATGACGGCGAAGTAGACGAGCAGCGGCAGGGCGATCCGGACGACGTCGAGGGGCTGGCTCGTGATCTGCTCGCCCTGGAGCGCGAAGAGGATGACGATCGTGAAGAGCAGCCCGTAGAGGGCCCAGGGGCCGACCCGGGGAAGGAATCGCCTTTCGTACCAGTCACGTCCGCGAGCCCTCTCGCCGTAGGTCCGTGAGAGATAGCCGGCGAGGAGGGGGATGCCGAGGAAGATGAGCACCGACTTCGCGATCTGCCACGCGGAGACGTCGAGCGTCGCCTGCTCGAGTCCGAGCCAGCCGGGCAGGACCGACAGGTAGAACCACCCGAGACCGCCGAACGCGATGACCTGGAAGATGGAGTTGAGCGCGACGAGGACGGCAGCGGCCTCTCGGTCGCCGCAGGCCAGGTCGTTCCAGATGATGACCATGGCGATGCAGCGGGCGAGGCCGACGATGATCAGCCCGGTGCGGTAGGCGGGCAGGTCCGGGAGGAAGACCCAGGCCAGCGCGAACATCAGCGCTGGCCCGATGAGCCAGTTGAGGACGAGCGAGCTGACGAGCATCGGTCGGTCGGCGGTCACCGTGTCGAGCCGGTCGTAGCGGACCTTGGCCAGGACGGGATACATCATGACCAGCAAACCGAGGGCGATGGGCAGTGAGACGCCGTCGACCTCGACGGCTCCCAGGGCCTCGCCGAGGCCCGGCACGACCCGACCGAGGAGCAGCCCAGCCACCATGGCGGCGCCGATCCAGACAGGGAGGAACCGGTCGAGCGTCGACAGGCGCTCGGTCACATGGTCGGTCGCGGGACCATCGGGCCGTATGCCGCTGGGCTGGGTCACGTCGGCGTGCTGGCTCATGTCGGGTGGCGTCTCGCTTCCATGGAGGTGGACCGGCAGGTTCAGGGTTCCAGTCGGTATCGATCTATGTCAATATTGACCGTGTTCGATATGCCGTGGAGTGAGCAACGAGACAACAGGAGGTGAACGACGGGTGGCACGACCAGTCGCGCTCCAGGGGAACCTGCTCGAAGGCGCCATCGGCAAGTGCTGCGGAGCCCCCGCGCGGGCACCGCTGACCCGGCCCGAGGCCGAGGAGGTGGCGACCCTGCTCAAGGCGGTCTCCGACCCAGCCCGGCTCCAGCTCCTGAGCATCATCCGGTCCGCCGACGACTGCTCCGCCTGCGTGTGCGAGCTCGTTCCGGCGGTCGGGCTGTCCCAGCCGACCGTGTCCCATCATCTGAAGGTGCTCACCCAGGCGGGCCTTCTCACGCGCGAGCAGCGTGGCACGCAGGCCTGGTTCACCCTCGTCCCGGAACGGCTCGACCAGCTCGGCCAGATCTTCGCCTGACGGCGAAAATCTTGCGTGACGCCGGCCTCGACGCTGCTGATCTGCAACGCGACCTTAACGGGGCCACAGTGCTGTGGAGACTCCAGCACGGCGAAGGCGTAGCCGCGGTTCTCCGGCTGCTGAACAGCCGCGAAGACGACGGACAGACCGCCTAGGGCACCGGCGCTGACGAAGGCTCTGACCCGGTTCGATCCCGTGGCGCGTCCAGCGTTCGAGGCCCCGGCCACGCGATAGGGGGACACCGTGGCGGGTGCTCAGCCCTTGCCACGCTTCTTGGTCGCGTTGGGGTGATGGGTCTCGACCCGCTCCAGCATCACCGTCTGACCCTCGACCCAGTACCAGATCCGGGCACCGTTCTTGAGCTCGTACTGGCGACGGTCATGGCTCACGCCGCGTGACCGTCGCCAGGTCGCCCTTGAGCCGGCCATGCGGAGACTCGTCAGCGAGGGGCTTCTTGGTGAGGTAGTCCCATGCGTCCGTGAGCGCGTTCTTCTGCGTCGCGCACATGTCGGTCCATCCATTGCGTGCCTGCGAGGTCGCGTATTTGATGACCCACTCGGTGCTCTTGGTCGGGCGTGCGACGGTCCCCTGCTTGGTCGCCATTCGTTGTCGTCAGACGACGTCGGTCCGCGGATCGGCCGCGGCCTCATCATCCTCGAGCCAGTCCACGGCCATGTCGGCGGTGTAGCCGGCCGCGTACGCCTGAGCCGTGCGATGCCATTCCTCCAAGACTTTCAGGAGGCGGTCAAAGTGGCGCACCGCGGCGCACGCCCGGGCAACGCTCACGATCTCCTCAGCAAACGCCTCCCGCTCGGCCTCACTCAGGAACATGAGCCAGGGAAATGGACCCAGCAGACGAGCGGTGAATGGCTCGTTTGAGGGGTCCAGGGACGCCGCAACGAGCTGGGCGGCAAGTTCAAGGCCGAGTTGGTCGCGGCGCGCCTGGGCCTCAGACGTGAGGATCAGAGGCTCCCCGTCTCGCCGGGTGATCAGGACAGGGCCATCCTCGGCGGCAGCAAAGACGGCCGCGGGCTGACGTGAGAGTTCCGAGGACTGGAACGTGTGGACCTGCAGAGCAGCGGACATGACCCCATCTTCAGATCACGTTCTGAATTTGTCAAATCGTTTGGCATGACGGGAGACCCTACGGCGCGTGCCTCTCGGAAGCAGCCGACAAGGTGCTGGTTGCACTGAGCGCCGTCCAGCCCGTGGGCGTGCCGCGCGGTCATGCAGTGAGCTGGCCGTCGCGCTTCTCGATCGAGCGATAGAAGCAGGGGCCCGATCAGCAACAGCACCGGACGCCAGGTGCCCTGGCTCACGAAGTCGTCGGCCGCACGTCGTAGCTGGGACGACGTCCCCGTCCCACCCCAGACGGACCACGGCGCCACGTCCGGATTTGCCGCACTGAGGGCGACGACGGTCGTCCGAAACTGCCACGGACGGGACGTCTGGTCTTGCCTCGAACTGGTGGCATGCGGGCTGGACACCCACGCCGATTATGGTCATACTTTGGACCATGACGAGCATTCCACTGGCCGACGCCAAGGCACACCTGTCCGAGGTCATCAGCCGAGTGAGCAAGCACCACGAACGAGTAACCGTGACCGTGCACGGTCAGCCCTCGGCCGTCCTGCTGGCGCCCGATGACCTCGCGATGCTCGAGGAGACCATCGCCGTCTTGGGGGACCGCGACCTCATGACGCAGCTTGCCACCGCCGACGCCGACCTGGCTGCCGGCCGTGTCGAGACCCAAGGCGACCTCGAGGCGGCGATGCGGTCACGCCGGACCTCGGCGTGACCAACGGTCGCTACCAGTTGCGGATCGTCTCCTCAGCTCGCCGACACATGACTGAAGATCTCCCAGAAGCCGTCGCCACCGCCGCCTTCGAGTTCATCACCGGCCCCTTGCTCGAGAACCCTCACCGCGTGGGCAAGCAACTGCGCCCACCCCTGACAGACCGACACAGCGCACGACGTGGCACCTATCGCATCCTCTACCGCATCGACGAACAAGCCCAGACGGTAACCGTCCTAGCGATCGGCCACCGTGGCGACATCTACCGTGCGTAACTGAGCACAGAGGTCTTCCTCTTCTGCCGCAGGTGGTGCGAACGGGCGTGCCGATGTGTGAGCAGTTGAGCGAGACGCGCTCTGGAGAGGCCGGGCGATCCTCGGCCTTCGTCTTGGACGGGCACAATGGCCATCGTGGCATCCGGAGAGCGCCCGAAAACAAGCCAGTCACCCTCCCCGTGGGAAGACGGCCCAACACCGGTCGTCACCGCTGGTGACGCAGTCCTCGTCCGCGGCGACCTACGACCCATCTGGCGTGCCGCGCTACCGGCCCTGGTCCTCGCGGCATTATTCGCCCTGTTGGGCGGAACGGCCGGCGACGATGACACCGCGTTCATCTGGGTCGTGGCGGGACTCTTCGTTATAGCCGCTGCCCTGCGCGTGCTGATCTGGTTTCGTGGCATGGCGGCTCGGGTTCTGATCTCCACCGAGCAGTATCTGGTCGTGATGCGCCGAGGAAGGGTCGAACGCTGGATTCCGTGGGCAGCCATGACCGTTATCCGCGTGTACCCAGGCGACCTCATCCCGGAATGGCACCGCGGTGGAGGTACCTGGTTCACGGTCACAGCCGAACCCGTCACTGCGATGCGCCCCATCTCGCCCTTCGTGGGCGACCTTGGAGAGTACTTGGTTCGTAGGCGCGACCGGGCTCACGCCACCGCCAACATCGAAGCGGCAGCGCATGCTCACGGCGTTCGCCTCGTGAGCCAGTAGCCGAGTCAACCCCCGCTACCCGGGGAGACTGGGCGCGAGTGTCAACACACGGACCTCAGCGTGAGACGTTTACCGGATTTGCCGCTCTGCGGGCGAACGCCCGACCATGCCGCGGATCGCGCTCGTCTATCGGCCGATGACCGCCTCCCGGTCCGACCCACTCATGGCTCAGATGGCAGGCTGACCCAGTGGCCCACGTGATCGAACCACCGAACTCCGTAGTGCTGCTGGTCGGCCGCGACGAGCACACGCCACCAGAGTCCCTCGCGGACAGAATCGTCGCAGCCACGGGCGACTGCGTGGCGGTTGGGGTGCTATCGGTAGACGATGGCGCAACGACCGTAGAACTCGCACCGACGCCACACATCGATGGCTTGAGCCGTCGCGGTGAGTTCAACCTCGAGACGGAGGGGCGAGTGTCGATCCGTGACGTCTACAACGGCGAATACGCCAGCCTTCTGGTGACGTGCACCGCTTCCCCACCGCGGCGCACCTGGCCTCGTGGGCCGGGCTGACCCCCAAGCACCACGAGTCCGACACGCATGTGCGGCGCGGGCGGATCACCAAGCAGGGCTCGAAACTGGTCCGCTGGGCCGCGATCGAGTCGGTCAAGCGGGTCGGGCCCCACATCGGGGTCGGCGCGTTACGGGAGCGGGTCGCGGCCCGTCGAGGCGGTCCCGGCGGCAAGAACATAGCCGCGGTCGCCGCGGCTCGCCGGCAGATCGAGCACGTCTACTACGCCCTGCGCGACGGACACGTCCGCGCCCTGCACCGGGGCGCGGCATGACCATCCCGATTCTTCTTGGCCGGTGCTCAGTCGTGCAGGTCATGACCCCCGAGCTGATCGGCGCGGTCGCGCCCGTTGATTGACCACACCGGCCAGGACACCCCGCACCACGTCATGCCGCCGTCCCCGGTGGCGCAGGGATGACTGACACCCAAACGGGCTGTCCACTCCCACCGCATCAGCACTGACGAGGAACGACCCCTCTGCTCCTGCTCTCCTGAAGGTGGCCAGGACAGCATCCATAACCAAGGCGTTCGACGGTCCCCGCCGAGCCACATCGTCGACCCGCTGGACGCCGGCCTCAAGGCCCTCCGCTTCGCGGTCGAGCCCCGCTCGAACCTTGACCCCGACGTCCGTCGGGTCTTGTCCAGCAATCGTCCGGGCCTGGTCAAAAGCAACCTCCGCACGCTCTTGACCGGCCCCGCTCCTACAGGGATGACCTACGGAAACGTGGGTGGGGCAGCAGGGGCTTGAACCCTGGACCGACGGATTATGAGTCCGCTGCTCTAACCGGCTGAGCTACTGCCCCGGACCGTCGACGGACGTCGAGGGTGTGGTGATTCTAGCGATGGGACCGGCGCGTGCCTGACCGGTGGCTCGGCTCACGGGCACGGGGGTCGGTGATGATGCCGAGGAGTTCTGCCGCACAGGCCCCGACTCTTCACTTCATGAATCCATGGAATGACAGTACTATGCCGCAGTGACCACGCCGGCCTCCCCCCAGCTGCCCCCCACACCCCCCGGGCGGGCGCGAGCGCGCCCGCTCCAGCTCGGACTCCGCCAGAACGCCGCCCAGTTCACCCTGCTCGTCGTCGTCAACGCCCTTGTCGGCGGGATGCTGGGACAGGAGCGCACCGTGCTCCCACTCCTGGGCGAGCGGGAGTTCGGTCTGACCGCCTACACCGCGGGGCTGACCTTCATCCTCGTCTTCGGGCTAGCGAAGGCCGCGACGAACTACGTCGCCGGCACCCTGTCGGACCGGCACGGCCGCAAGCCCGTCCTCGTGGCCGGCTGGCTCGTCGCGGTCCCCGTCCCACTGCTGCTCATCTGGGCGCCGTCGTGGGGCTGGGTCATCTTCGCCAACGCCCTCCTCGGGATCAGCCAAGGGCTCACGTGGTCGACGACCGTCATCATGAAGATCGACCTCGTGGGACCGGCCCGCAGAGGCCTCGCCATGGGCCTCAACGAGGCTGCAGGCTACGGGGCGGTCGCCCTGACGGCTCTCGTCACGGGCTATCTGGCCGAGGCGTACGGACTGCGCCCCGCGCCCTTCCTCGTCGGTATCGCCTTTGCGGCCCTCGGGCTGGGCTTGTCCGCCGTGGCCGTCTCGGAGACCCGAGAGCACGCTCGCCTCGAGGCAGGCTCCCACGTCGCCCGGGGAGACGGCCGCCATGACCACCTCCACGAGGGCCTCAGTGACCGAGAGGTGTTCCTGCAGACGAGCCTGCGTGAACCCGCGCTCTCGTCGGCGAGCCAGGCAGGTCTGGTGAACAACCTCAACGACGGCCTCGCCTGGGGTCTCTTCCCGATCCTGTTCGCCGGTGCCGGGCTCTCCGTGAGCCGCATCGGGATCCTCGCCGCCCTCTATCCCGCTGTGTGGGGCGTCGGCCAGCTGCTCACCGGGGCGCTGTCCGACCGATGGGGCCGCAAGTGGATGATCGCCGCCGGCATGTGGCTACAGGCCGTCGCGTTGGCGATCATCGCGGTCGGCGACACCTTCGGGGCGTGGGCGTTCGCCGCGGCGCTGCTCGGCGCCGGCACGGCGATGGTCTACCCGACCCTCCTCGCAGCCATCGGCGACGTCGCGCACCCCGCGTGGCGGGCCAGGTCCGTCGGCGTCTACCGGCTCTGGCGTGACGGCGGCTTCGCGGTCGGGGCGCTGCTGGCGGGCGTTGTCGCCGACGCGCTCGGGGTCCGGGCCGCAGTCTGGACGGTCGCTGCGCTCACGGCGGCATCCGGCGTCGTGGTCGCCGTTCGGATGTACGAGACCCACCACCAGCCCGCCAGACCGGGCGAGAGGAGTCACGCCGATGACTGACGGCAGCGCCAAGGACGACCTCTTCGCCCAGTTCGCGGCAGTCGGCAAGGCCCTCGGCCACCCGAAGCGACTCGAGCTGCTCGACCTGCTGGCCCAGGGGCCGCGCAGCGTCGAAGACCTGGCCCGGACCACTGGTCTGCAGACCAGCACCTGCTCGGCGCATCTCCAGACCCTCCGTGAGTCCGGTCTGCTCACTTCGCGGCGCGAGCACAAACGCGTCTTCTACGCGCTCTCCGGTACGGACGTCGCGGCTCTGTGGGACCAGCTCCGCCGGGTCGCGGAGGAACACCGCCCGCACACCGAGCTGGCCCGCCGTGCCTACCTCGGCCCGGAGGACACCGTCGCTGTCGACACCGACGAGCTCATCGCGAGGCTCGAGAGCGGCGACGTCGTCCTGGTCGATGTCAGACCTGAGAGCGAGTACGTCGCCGGCCATGTCGAGGGGGCCATCCACATCCCGCTCGACGAGCTGGGGGAGCGGATCGCCGACCTGCCGACGGACCGGGAGGTCGTCGCCTACTGCCGTGGGCGGTACTGCGTCCTCGCGCGGGACGCCGTGCGCCTGCTCGCCGCACGTGGGGTGACCGCCCGGCGGGCCACCGACGGAGTCCTCGAATGGCGCATCGCTGACGGTCCCAGCCTGACGTCGTGACACGGCCGGCCGCGCACCCCCCAGCAGGATCCACCGCTGAGGGTCCTAGGCTCGCACCACCGTTGTCAGTCGAAGGAGAGCTCATGACCGAGGGGATCCGCGTTGCCGCGGTGGATGACGTCGAGCCGGGGGAGGCCCTCGTCCTCCCACAGGAGCTGACCGGCACCGAGCAGCCCATCTCGCTCTTCCGCGACGACGACGGCACCTACTACGCGCTCGACGACACCTGCTCGCACGAGGACGCCTCGCTCGCCGAGGGATGGGTCGAGGCCGGCGAGGTCGAGTGCCCGCTGCACGCCACCCGCTTCTGCCTCGGCACGGGCGAGCCGATGTGCCTACCCGCCACGAAACCGGTCGCGACGCATCGCGTCGAACTGCGCGAGGACGAGGTCTATCTCTTCCCAGGAACGCCCAGAGCCCGCTGAGCCGGAGCCCACCGCTCTTGGCCCCAGCCGAACAAGGGGCCCTCGGTTGCTGGTGCGCATGGGACTGGTGGTGCACAATGGTCAGGTGCTCGCGGAAGCGAGCTGAGCGGCATACAACTTCACACGAAAGCCGGCAGCACGAGCTGACCGCCACACGCGAGGTCGTTGGGGAAGACGTCCCTTGCAGGTGAGGAGGCCAGGATGTCTGTCGCGATGCCGTCCACCCCGCGTCACTCGACGCGCGGCGTGGTCTTCGTTCACGGCGCCCCGACGGCGCTGTGCCCCCACATCACGTGGGCGATCGAGGCCGTCCTCGACCAACGGGTCTCCTTGGCGTGGACGCCACAGCCGATCCTGCCCCGCACGGTTCGCACGGAGCTCTCCTGGACAGCCGCGGTGGGCACTGGAGCCGAGTTGGCCAGTGCCCTCCGCGGCTGGGAGGGCCTGCGCTACGAGGTGACCGAGGACCCGACGTCCGTCTCCGACGGGGCGCGCTGGTCCTACACTCCGAGCCTGGGCATCCACCACGCCATGACGAGCGTCAGCGGTGACGTCGTCGTGCAGGAGGACCGGCTGCGCGAGGCGATGCTCCGCAGCCGCGGCGACGCGGCGGCCCTCCAGGACGAGATGGACCTGCTCCTCGGCGTCCCTTGGGACGACGAGCTCGAACCGTTCCGGTACGCCGGCGACGGAGCCCCTGTGAGGTGGCTGCACCAGGTCGGCTGACGGTCGGCCGGCGGCGCTCGTCTCCAGCGCCGGTCGGCAACGAGGGCCCGGACGGTTCGTGCGTCCGGGCCCTCACCACGCCCTGTGGAAAACCCATGTCAGGCCACAGGCCCCCCGTGGCAGGCTTGAGGCACGCGGTCGGGCTCCTCGTCCGAGCTTGCGCCGGCTGCTGTCACCCCACCCCCTGAACCCACGGTTCCGGCCCGCAGCCGCCGTCGACGTCCGGACGGCGGCCCTTGTTTTCCCACCCGGCCACCCGGCCGGGGCAGACCCAGCGACGACACCAGGCGACCAGAGGAAGGAGGGCTCGACGATGACCCAGGTCGAGGTGTGGAACGCCGACGAGACACTCCTTCACCGGGTGTCGGTGCGGCACGCGGTTCAGATGATCTGGCGCGGCGTCGCCACTCCCGTGTCGGTGCACGAGTCCGAGACGCTCGGCCCCTATCAGGTCCCACTCGTCGTCCGGCTCGTGCGCTACGTCGAGCAGAAGTGGCTCTACTCGCGGACCCGGGCCACCTACTCCCGCGAGGGCGTCCTCCTGCGCGACCGGGGCCAGTGCGCCTACTGCGGCCGGTTCGCCGCGACGACCATGGACCACGTCCTGCCTCGATCGCGCGGCGGGGCGACCTCCTGGCTCAACGCCGTGGCCGCCTGCGACGACTGCAACGGCCGCAAGGGCGACCGGACCCCGGAGGAAGCGCACCTGCCCCTCCGGTGGCAGCCCTACGTCCCAACGCGAGCTCAGCTGCGCTTCGCCCGCCACGCCACCGGCACACCGACACCGCATGGGAAGGAGCCCGTCACATGAGCAGACACCGCCTGAACCTCACCACCCGGCCGATGGCCGAAGCACGTTCGGGTGCCCGGGGTCGCCACACTGTGGAGGGCAGGGCGCTCACAGCTGCGGGGGACCACCCCTTGGTGCTGGGGGACGTCACGCCGCCGTGCACCGCCGCGGACCCTGAGCTCTTCTGGCCCGCGACCGAGTCCGCGGCTGCGCAGGCCAAGGCCGTGTGCCGCGGCTGCCCGGTCGTCCGCTCCTGCCTCGCCGTCGCCCAGGAGCGGCGCGAGTGGGGCGTCTGGGGCGGTGAGCTCCTCGGTCGCGGGCGGAGCACCACCGACCTCCCCGGGAACGTCCGGCCACCGCAGCACCGCAGATCCGCGAGCGCCTGACGCCGCGCCCATCCAGCCCTGTGCCGTTGGGCCAGCTCCCGTCCGGAGCTCGCCCAGCGCGACGAGACCGCACATCCACCGCCTCGGGCACCGAGCCTCGAGGTTCCCGTCCTGAAAGGAACCCCTCCATGCAGACCTTCCCGGTCGCACTCCCCGGCGCGAGCGCCTCAACGCTGATGTGGGCCGACCCTGCCGACGTCGAGCCGGCGGCCCAGGAGCAGCTGCGGAACATCAGTGCCCTCCCGTGGGTCCACGGAGTGCGAGTCATGCCCGACGTCCACCTGGGCAAGGGCGCGACCGTCGGCTCGGTCATCGCGATGCGCGACGCCGTGTCCCCGGCGGCCGTGGGGGTCGACATCGGCTGTGGCATGACGGCGGTGCGCACCAGCCTCACGGCCTCCGACCTCCCCGATGACCTGGGCCCGCTGCGGGCCGCCGTGGAGCAGGTCATGCCGGTGGGGTGGGCGGCGCACAACGGGTCAGCCCCCGTCCTCGACCGGGACCCGGTGCTCGCCGCACGGGTCGACTCACTCATGGGGCGGTTCCGCGAGCTACGGGCCCCCAAGATCGCCGAGCGCCAGGGACGGGCCCGGGCGCAGTGCGGCTCGCTCGGCTCCGGGAACCACTTCTGGGAGCTGTGCGAGGGCGACGACGGCCGGATCTGGCTCATGCTCCACTCGGGGTCCCGCAACATCGGCAAGGAGCTCGCCGACCGGCACATCGAGACCGCCAAGACGCTGGAGCACAACCTCGGCCTGCCCGACCGGGACCTGGCCGTCTTCCTCGCCGACACGGAGGAGATGGCGGCCTACCTCCACGACCTGTACTGGGCGCAGGAGTACGCGCTGCTCAACCGGGAGGTGATGATGGCGAGCACGCGGGAGGTCGTCGCACAGCACTTCCCGCACGTGAGGTTCGAGGAGCCGGTGCGGTGCCACCACAACTACGTCTCGGAGGAGTCCTACGACGGCGTCGACGTCATCGTCACGAGGAAGGGTGCGATCCGTGCCGGCGCCGGGGACCTCGGTCTCATCCCCGGCTCGATGGGCACCGGGTCGTACGTCGTGCGCGGCCTGGGCAGCGAGCAGTCCTACAACTCGGCCAGCCACGGGGCCGGGCGACGGATGTCGAGGAACGCAGCCAAGCGGCGGTTCACCGTCGAGGACCTCCAGGCGCAGACCCTCGGGGTCGAGTGCCGCAAGGATGCGGGGGTCCTGGACGAGATCCCCGGTGCGTACAAGGACCTCGAGTCGGTCATCGCGGCCCAGACGACGGGTGCGAACCCGCTCGTCGAGGTGGTGGCCAGGCTCACGACCCTGCTCTGCGTCAAGGGCTGAGGGTCAGGCGACCCCGACGCCACTGGGCCGGGACCGCGCGATCGACGCGGACCCGGCCCAGCGGCATACGGGATGGGGGCGTCGTCAGACGCTCTTGATCGCCAGGGCCACGTTGTGGCCGCCGAAGCCGAACGAGTTGTTCAGGGCGGCCACGTCACCGGAGGGCAGCGTGAGGTGCTCACCCTTGACGACGTTGAGCGGGATCGCCGGGTCCTGGTTGTCGAGGTTGATCGTCGCGGGCACGGTCCGGTGGTGCACCGCAAGGATCGTCAACACGGCCTCGAGGGCACCGGCGGCGCCGAGGAGGTGGCCGGTCATCGACTTCGTCGCAGTGACCGCGATGTTGTCGGTGTGGTCGCCGAAGGCGCGCTTGATCGCGTTGTACTCGGCGACGTCACCGACCGGCGTCGACGTGGCGTGCGCGTTGATGTGGACGATGTCGGTCAGGGACAGACCCGCCTGCTCCACTGCCTGGGCCATCGCGCGTGACGCCCCCGACCCGTTCGGCTCGGGCGCGGTGATGTGGTGTGCGTCCGCGGAGAGTCCGACGCTCGCCAGCTCCGCGTAGATCTTCGCGCCGCGGGCCCGGGCATGCTCCTCGGACTCGAGGACGATGACGGCGGCGCCCTCACCGAGCACGAAACCGTCGCGGTCGGTGTCGTACGGGCGGGAGGCCTTCTCCGGCTCGTCGTTGCGCGTCGACAGGGCCTGCATCGCGGCGAACCCGGCGATCGGCATGGCGTGCACCGCGGCCTCGGTGCCACCGGCGACGACGATGTCCGCGCGGCCGCTGCGGATCATCTCGATGGCGTAGCCCATGCTCTCGGCGCCAGATGAGCAGGCGCTGACGAGAGTGTGGACACCGGCGCGGGCGCCGAGCTCGAGCGAGACAGCGGCTGACGGGCCGTTGGGCATGAGCATGGGCACCGCGAGCGGGTAGACCCGGCGGGGTCCTTTCTCGCGGAGGGTGTCCCACTGGTCGAGGAGAGTCCACACGCCGCCGATGCCGGAGCCGATGGCCGTGCCGATCCGCTCGGGCTCGACGTCGGGAGAGCCCGCATCAGCCCACGCCTCACGCGCTGCGATGAGGGCGTACTGGCTGGAGGGGTCGAGGCGCCGGGTCTCGACCTTGGCGAGCACCTCGTCGGGCCTCGTGTGGATCATCGCGGCGAACGTGACGGGCAGCTCGTACTTGGCCACCCAGTCGAAGTCCATCGTGCGGGCTCCAGAGCGCCCGGCGAGGACGGCGTCCCACGTCTCGCGGGCGGTGCCGCCCACGGGCGTCGTGGCGCCCAGGCCGGTGACGACGATGCGTCGGTCAGTGGACGTCATGGTGAGGTGCTCCTCGTGAGGTGGGTCGAGTGGGTCGTGCGTTCCGGTGGAGGGTCGTATGCCGCTGGGCTGGCTCCGCGTGCCCGGTCGCCGCCGGGGTGGCCGGGCACGCGGGTGCCGAACTGGGGTGGAGTCGCGTCAGCCCTGAGCGCTCGAGATGAAGGTGACGGCGTCGCGAACCGTCTTGAGGTTCTTGACCTCGCTGTCGGGGATGCGGACGCCGAACTTCTCCTCGGCGTTGACGACGATCGTCATCATGGACAGCGAGTCGATGTCGAGGTCCTCGGTGAAGGACTTGTCCATCTCGACCGATGCGGTGTCGAGGCCGGTCTCCTCGTTGACGATCTCGGCGAGACCCTCGAGGATCTCCTGCTCGGACTGAGCCATTTGCTGCTCCTTAGGTGGTCACCAGGGTGGTGGTCATGTGTCGGTCACTTGCACTGTCGGTCCTGCATGGCGGGCGTCCGGGTGAAACACCTGAACCGCCACCGTGGCCCCGATTACCCGTCGGGACAAGCGGGAAACGATGGGCGTCCCTATGGCAGGACGATCACTTGAGCCGCATAGACCAGCCCGGCCCCGAAGCCGATCTGCAGGGCGAGGCCGCCGCTCGGGATCTCTCCCTCGGCGAGCATCCGAGTCGTGGCGATCGGGATGCTCGCGGCCGACGTGTTCGCCGTCGTGACGATGTCTCGGGCGACGGGGATGTCCGGCGGCAGCTTGAGCTGCTTGACCATCGCATCGACGATGCGGATGTTGGCCTGGTGCGGGATGAACGCGTCGAGGTCGTCGACCTTGATACCCGCCCGGTCGATGGCCTGCTGGGCGATCGGGGCCATCCCCCAGACGGCCCACCGGAAGACGCTCTGACCGGCCATCGTCAGGGCGGGCCAACCCTTTGCCGTCACACCCTCCGCAGAGGGCGGGACGGCGGCGGCCTCGACGCCACCGTCGTCCAGGAGGTCGCGGATCTCCAGCCACGAGTGGCGGTTCGTGATGACGTCGCGCTGGGCGCCGTCGGAGCCCCAGACCGTCGGGCCGATCCCGGGAGTGTCGGAGGGGCCGATGACGCAGGCGCCGGCGCCGTCACCGAAGATGAACGCGGTGCCGCGGTCGTGCGGGTCGGTGAAGTCGCTCAGCTTCTCGACCCCGATGACGAGGACGTAGTCGACGGAGCCCGCCTTGACCATGTCACTGGCCGTTGCGATGCCGTAGCAGTAGCCGGCACAGGCGGCCGAGATGTCCATCGCGGGGGCGGTCGAGCCGAGCCGGGCGGCGAGCTCCGGGGCTGCGGCCGGGGTCTGGTAGGGGTGCGTCACGGTCGCCACGAGGACGAAGCCGAGCTGGTCCGCGGTGATGCCGGCGTGCTCGAGGGCCTGCCGGGCCGCGTGCTCGGCCATGTCGATGACCGACTCGTTCTCGGCCGCGCGGTGGCGGCTGACGATGCCCGAGCGCTCGCGGATCCACTCGTCACTCGAGTCGATCGCGTCGACGATCTCGGCGTTCATGACGACGCGGTCGGGTCGGTAGGCGCCGACGCCGAGCATCCGGGAGTGGCGCGGCGAACCGGGGTCGACGATGAAACCGGTCCCCTTGGGGGTCAGGGCGCTGGAAGCAGTCACGGGAGAAGCCTTACTCGTCGACGCGGGTGGGGGAGGTGGGGGAGGCGGGGGAGCCGCCGTGCTCGGAGATCATCCGCTGCGCGGCCTCGAGGTCGTCCGGCGTCTTGAGGGCCAGCGTCTCGACGCCCTTGAGGGCACGCTTGGCGAGACCGACGAGGGTGCCGGCCGGCGGCAGCTCGATGATGCCCGTGACGCCGAGCTCCTGCATGGTCTGCATGCACAGGTCCCAGCGCACCGGGTTGCTGACCTGACGGACCAGCCGGTCCAGCGCCTCGCGGCCGTCGGTCACGGCCCGGCCGTCCGCGTTTGACAGGAGGGTCACGGTCGGGGCCTCGGTTGGCAGGGTGCCTGCGAGCTCACCGAGGGTGCTGACGGCCGGGGCCATGTGGTGCGTGTGGAAGGCGCCGGCCACCTGCAGCGGGATGACCCGAGCCTTGGCCGGCGGGTCCGCCCGGAGGGCCTCGAGCTGCTCAAGGGTGCCGGCCGCCACCGTCTGGCCGGCTCCGTTGACGTTGGCCGCGGTGAGGCCGTGGCGCTCGAGGACGGCGAGCACGTCGGTGGGGTCCCCGCCGAGGACGGCCGCCATGCCGGTGGGTGTCACCGCGCTGGCCGCAGCCATGGCGCGACCACGCTCCCGGACGAAGACCACCGCATCGTCGGCCGCGAGGACCCCCGCGGCAGCCGTCGCGGTGATCTCACCGACGGAGTGGCCCGCGAGCAGATCGACGCCGTCGAGGGTGCTCGCAGCCGCGCCAAGGAGGGGCGGGAGTGCGATGAGCCCCGCCCCGACGATGAGGGGCTGGGCGATCGCCGTGTCCTTGATCGTCTCGGCGTCCGACGTGGTGCCGTGGGCGACGAGGTCGAGGCCCGTGGCCTCGGACAGGCGGGTGAGCTCGTCCCGCATCCCGTCGAGCTCGAGCCACGGGGCGAGGAAGCCGGGGGTCTGGGAGCCCTGTCCAGGGCAGACGATCGCAAGCACGTGTCCAGCCTCTCTGATCTCACGGGCGGATGCCGACTCTGAATGTCACGAAGTCGTCGGGGCAGGTTTGGAGGTTTCCTCCAATGGTCCTGTGGTGCTCAGGCGGCTCAGGCGCGGTGCGGCAGCCAACCGGCCCAGCACCAGCGCGATCCTGGCCGCCCACGCGTCTCGGGGCGTCGTCAGGTCGAAGCCGGTCAGGTCGTCGATCCGGCCGAGCCGGTAGCGGACCGTGTTGGGGTGGATGAAGAGGGCCCGGGCCGTCGCCTCGAGCGAGCGTCCGGTCTCGAGGTACGTCTCCGCGGTGGTCAGCAGGGCCAGCTGGCCGGAGCGGGTCAGGGGGCGGTGGACCTGGTCGATGAGCAGTCGCTGCGCGGGCACATCGCCCGCGAGGGCCCGCTCGGGGAGCAGGGCCTGGGACTCGACGATCCGAGGGGCGGCCGGCCACGCCGCCGCAGCGGAGAGCCCGCTGAGGGCTGCGCGGGCCGACCGTCCGGCCGCGAACAGGTGCGGCACCGTGGGGCCGATGACGATCGGCCCGTCGCCGAAGCAGTGGGCGACCGCTGTGACGACCGCGAGCGGGTCCTCCGTGCCGCCCAGGATCGCGATGAGGCGGGAGCGCTGGACGATGGCGAGGGCCTCGACCCGCTCGTGGCGGACGGCCCGTCGGAGCGTGTCGACCGCTGCGGCAGCGCCCCCGTCGACCAGCGGGGTGGTGCCGACGACGAAGGTGACGTGCGCGACGTCGCCCCAGCCGAGCGCCGAGGCGCGGGACTGCATCGACTCGTCGGCCTCGCCACGCAGGACTGCATCGACGACGAGCGCCTCGAGCCGGGCGTCCCAGGCGCCTCGGGCCTCGGCTGCGCCGGCGTAGACCTCGGCGGCGGCGAACGCGATCTCGCGGCTGAAGCGGAGGACGGACTCGCGGAGCAGCTGCTCGTCGCCGGGACTCGCCAGGGTCTCGACGTGCGACTCGACGACGCCGACCACGGTGCGGACGAGGTCGAGGGTCTGGCGCAGGCTCACCGTCCGGGTGAGCTCCTGTGGGGCGTTGGCGAAGATCGAGATCGCCGACGGGCTGCTGTCCTCGTCGCCCCGGAACCACTCGATGAACTGCGCGATTCCGGCGTGCGCGACGAGCCCCACCTGCGAACGTTCCGCGGCGGGCAGGTCGCGGTACCAGCCGAGGTGCTCCTCCATCCGGCGAGCCGCGAGCGTCACCAGCTCCCCGGCGCTGCGGTCGACGGCGCGCGAGGTCTCGCTGCTCGGTCGCCGGCGCTCGCGGGTGCTCACCGGCCAAGCCTACGGTGCTGGGCGATCGTCCGGGTCCGACGACTTTGTATGTCGGACACAAACCACCCTCCCGCAACACACCCGTGTACCGCGCGGTGGGACCGCCTGCAGGCGGCCGGCGCACGCGGTAACCGGGTGTGTTGCCGGGTCAGGTCGAGGTCAGCGCCGGGTCAGGTCGAGGTCAGCGCCGGGTCAGGTCGAGGAACCGCCGGGGGTGGTCAGTCGGTGCCGAACTCCATGGCCGCGCGGTCGAGGGCGTCGTCGGTCGAGTCGACCTCGGCCGCCGCCGG
>Ga0209347_1002677_pt1 | contig 22746 bp, 24 predicted proteins | sample AutmiccommuBRH23_FD_187382 | JGI IMG/M metagenome (GOLD analysis project Ga0209347, IMG submission 187382) | Deep subsurface microbial communities from Mt. Terri, Switzerland - Autotrophic microbial communities BRH/23 (SPAdes) (version 2) | ecosystem: Environmental > Aquatic > Deep subsurface >...
AAACTAACATACGACGATTTTAAACTCTATTTAAACTACGCCTTTGTTAATACCGAATTACAATACGATAATATCAATAACCAGAAACCACTTACACCAAAGCACAATGCGGGTGCAGTATTATTCTATGAAATTGAAGAAAAATGGTCTGCTGGATATGAGGTTTATTACACTGGGAAACAGTTCGATAATTTATACAATCAAAAAACAGATTATTGGACAATGGGAATAATGATTATGCGACATTGGGAACGTTTATCTTTATTCGTGAATTTCGAGAACTTTACAAACGTTATGCAATCTGATTTTGAACCTTTGGTTTTGCCGCCAACAAATAATCCTACTTTCCCTGATATTTGGGCACCGGCTGATGGATTTGTATTTAATGGAGGAATAAAACTTAGATTATCAGGCGACAATGATTAAATCAGAATACCACATATCGAAAATGGATTGTCCATCCGAAGAAAACATGATTCGTATGAAGTTGGATGGAATAGAGGTTATCAGGAAATTGGAATTCGATATTGAAAATCGCAATCTTACTGTTTTTCATTCTCGGGAAGATGAAGAAATATTATCGCGTCTGGAATCATTAAACTTTGGAGCAAAACATACATATTCAAGTTCTATTGATGAAAAGGAAGTAACAATAGAAAGTTCCGATGTACAATCAAAACTGTTATGGACGATACTCATAATTAATTTTGGATTTTTCATAATTGAAATGACTACCGGACTTATTTCAAAGTCAATGGGTTTGGTGGCAGATTCTTTAGACATGTTAGCTGATTCTTTTGTATATGGATTAAGTCTTTGGGCAGTTGGTTCAACAGTTCTGAGAAAAAAGAAAGTTGCACGTTGGAGTGGTTATTTTCAATTATCCTTAGCCTTTTTAGGTATTATAGAAGTGGTAAGACGATTTATAGGTTCTGAAGAAATGCCAGACTACAGAATTATGATTGGAGTTTCAGTTTTAGCATTAACTGCCAATGCCATCTGTTTGTACCTACTCCAGAAATCGAAAAGTAAAGAAGCACACATGAAAGCCAGTATGATTTTTACTTCCAACGATGTAATAATAAATTCAGGAGTTATTTTAGCTGGAGTATTGGTGTTGCTGACCCAATCAAAATATCCTGATTTGATTGTTGGTTCTATTGTTTTTTTGATTGTATCTCAGGGTGCATTTAGAATATTGAAACTTGGGAAATGATAGCCATCCCTTTTTGTAAGCACATTGTCAAGTCGCACGAGCCACTCTAAACCTAAACTTGCCAAAGAGCTTACAAAGCCAACCCTAATTACCTGCTCTTCGGAATATGTCAAAAGCTTGTAGTGGGCTGGATCGGATTTGGAATCCGATCCGTGTTGACCATGGATTTGCAATCCACAAAAGTTAAATAATTCATATCTTCACACGGCATGGGGACACACAATAAAATATCACGGGGATATACTTACTACCTAACATTGACGGTTGTGGAGTGGATCGATCTCTTCACCAGACCGGTTTACAAACACCTAATTGTTGATTCCTTGAACTATTGTATTGCCAACAAAGGTTTAAAGGTTTACTGCTGGTGCCTGATGTCAAATCATCTACATATGATTGCCGGGGCTGCAGATGAAGATGTTCTGTCAGATATCCTTCGCGATTTTAAGAAGTTTACAAGCAAGGCGCTTGTCGGCGCCATAAAAACAGAGCCTGAAAGCAGGCGTGACTGGTTGCTGAACTTATTTTGGTATGCCGGAAAGAACAATAAGAAGATAAAACATTACAAGGTATGGCAGGATGGGAATGATGCAAAGGAAATCCATATGACGGCGTTTCTGGAAGAAAAGATGGAGTATATCCACAACAACCCGGTCAAGGCCGAAATTGTCGCAAACACAGAAGAGTTTTTGTACAGTTCGGCCAGGGATTATGCGGGAGAAAAGGGCCTGGTCAATATTGAATTCGTATGACTGCGACTTGTTGGTTTAATAGGATTACAAATCCCAAGCTACAAGGTCAGGATTGCAAATCCTGACCAGCCGCTTTGAGCAATATTAGTGCAAATCCGGAGGAGCCAGGAAGGCTGGGGTGGTGATGCAGCTTGCCAGTGAGGGCTTCACTCCAAGTGAAACCCTCACTAATCAGCGAGAGATCAGCATAAAATGAGATAAAATGAATTTTTAGGACTACTTTGAATAATATTGAAACATAAATAAAGAATAAACCATGAGACCAGTAGCACACGTTATTTTCTTTTTCCTAATGACAGCCGGATTATGCTTTACGGGTTGTAAGCCACAAACAAACAACAAGCAGGAGCCTGTTGTAAAAACCACCTATGGCGATATATCGGGCAGTATGAACGATAGTGTTTACGCCTTTAAGGGCATTCCCTATGCCAAGGCCGAACGGTTTATGCCTCCTCAGGAACCGGATGCCTGGGACGGAGTTCGCGAATGTACCGAGTTTGGCCCGGTAGCCCGACAAGTGGTACCCTGGTATCCCGATTCTGTTCAAAACGAAAACGAACTGTTTAGTGCCAATGTGTGGACACAGGGAATCGGGGATGGCAAAAAGCGCCCGGTCATGCTCTGGTTACATGGTGGTGGATTTCGTGTTGGCGCCAGCAACGACCCGATGACCTATGGCGAAGCTTTGGCGAAAAAAGGCGATGTGGTGTTTGTATCCATCAATCACCGTTTGAACATTCTTGGTTTTCTCGACCTGTCGGCATGTGGCGATAAGTATGCAAAATCGGCCAATGTGGGTGTGCTCGACATTGTAAAAGCCCTGGAGTGGATTCAGAAAAATATTGAGCAGTTTGGTGGCAATCCGGCTGACGTAACCATTGTAGGCGAATCGGGAGGCGGTGGAAAAGTGGGTACCATCATGTGTATGCCGGCTGCAAAAGGTTTGTTTCACAAGGCCATTATTCAGAGTGGCACCTTGATCAATACCATGACTAAAGAGAAATCGCAGGCCCTGGGATTAGCCGTTCTCGAAAATCTGGGACTCACACCCGACGAAGTTGAAAAACTGGATACGATCGCTTATAAAGACCTGGTTAAGACAGGAAATGAGGCCATTGCCAAAATATCGGGCCCGAGAAAACCGGGATCGCCAACCATGTTTGGCTTTGCCCCTTCGGCCGATGGCGATGTTTTACTTCAGCAACCTTTCAGCCCCGGATTTGCAGACATTTCAAAGGATATTCCGTTAATGATTGGCTCTACTCTGAACGAGCTGATGCCAACCGCTTATGGCGAAAAGGACCTGACTTTGGAAGCAGCAAAAGAACGCCTGGCAAAGGAATATGGCGACAAAACCGATGAATACATTTCGCTGTTCGCAGAGGCTTATCCCGATTATACACCTCAGGATTTGCTTTCTGTTGACAAGACTTTCAGGCCATTTACCATTCGAACTGCCGATGCACGGGCACAGGAAACTGATGCACCGCTGTATGTTTACTTTTTAGCCTGGAAAAGTGGTGTTGACAATGCTTCGAAAGGTTCGTTTCACGGACTGGACATTCCGCTGGCATTTAACACCGTTGACCTGAGAGCAGACTGGACCGGCAATACGGAAGAAGCCTGGAAGTTAGCTGACAAAATGAGCTCCGCATGGATAAACTTTGTAAAAACAGGCAACCCGAATGTTGAAGGTGTGCTGCCAACCTGGGAGGAATACACTCCGGAAAACGGTGCGACCATGTATTTTGATAACGAATGCAGAATTGTAAATAACCACGACCGGGAATTGATGAATTTCGTTAAGCCCATTAATTAGTCGGTCTGACAGGATGCCCACCTTTCGCCTTCAGCGCGAAGGTTGCATGACACTTAACTATCCGTGCGGGTTTCCGTTGCATATCCAAGACTCAGCGGGTGACTCGAGTCACCCGCTGAGTAAAGGAAACAGGATTGGCCGGCTTATTCTTCGGCCGGTTTCAGGTGTTCATCCAAAAAGGTAATCATGGCCCGGTAAAAGTCGAAACGGTTTTCTTCATTTCTAAATCCGTGGCCTTCGTTGTCTTTCACCAGGTATTCCACATCAATGCCACGCGATTCCAGGGCTTCGACAATCTGATCCGATTCGTCCTTGTTTACGCGCGGATCGTTGGCTCCCTGCGCTACAAACAAGGGGGCCTGTATTTTATCGACATGAAATACGGGTGATACTTCGGCTAACATCAGGCTGTCGGTTTCCGGGTGGCCAACCATCTCGTAAAGCATGTCCAGCATGGGTTTCCAGTAGGGTGGAATGGTGTTCATGAAGGTGAACAGGTTTGAAACGCCCACATAATCCACGCCGGCAGCATATAATTCAGGAGTCAGCGTAAGTCCGGCCAGGGTTGCGTAGCCGCCATAACTTCCTCCGTAAATGGCTACCCGTTCCGGATCGGCTATGCCTTGGTCGATCAGCCATTTCACCCCATCCGTAATATCGTCTTGCATGGTGCGCCCCCATTGTTTAAACGAGGCTTCCCAAAATGCTTTCCCAAATCCGGTAGATCCGCGGAAGTTCATCTGAAGCACAGCATAGCCGTTGTTGGCCAAAAACTGCACTTCGGGATTGAATCCCCAGTAGTCGCGGGCCCAGGGACCGCCATGCGGATTGACCACCACCGGCAGGTTTTTGGCTTCGTAACCCTTTGGCAGGGTCAGGTAGCCCTGAATGGTCATTCCATCGCGCGACGTGTAGGATATGGGCTGCATTTCGCATAAATCATCCTCGTTTAGCCACGGACTTAGCTCAGCCAGTTTGGTTAGTTCCTGGGTGTTTTTGTCATAGAAATAATAGGCGCCCCGGGTCCGGTCGCTGTAGGTGCGAATCATAAACTGGTCTTCGGCTTTGTTGTGGCTGCCAACAGCAACTTCGTAGCCCGGAAGTTCGGTTTCCAGTTTTTGCTGCATGGCCTCTGCTTCGGCATCAAAAAAATGGGTTGTGTCTTTGTCGGTGGTCCAGCTTACCGAAAGCAATTTTTTATCTTTCCGTGAATAGTCAACACCGTCAAGGTCTGCTTCGTCGGTTTCGAATAGCACTTCAGCCTCTTTGCCATTGGCTACATCGAACTTAACCAGTGCGGTTTTGTCTCTTCCAAGATTCGACAAAGCATAAACCATTTCATTATCGAAAGTAAACAGCACCGGCGAAACCGTTTCCTTGAAACTGGTGGTCAATACGGGACTGAACTCCTCTTCCTCGGTGTCGCGGTAAAGAATGGTGTTGTTCACCCCGTCGGAGGTAATGGCCAGCCGCAGTTTGCCTTCGTGGTCAGTCATCCAGCCCATAATGTTTCCCGGGTTTTCGGCCAGCATGGTCATTTCGCCGGTCAGCACATTCAGCCGGTAGGGATCAAACACCGTGGCATCGCGCTTGTTCAGACCTACGATCACTTCGTCTTCATCTTCTTTCAGATCATCGATGAAAGTGGTGCGGACTTTCTCGAAAACCGTCAATCCCTTCAGGTCGCTACCATCAACATTCACTCCGTAGAGTTGAAAGTTCTCGTCGCCGCCGGTGTCTTTCAGGAAGAGCAGGCGGTTGTCACCTTTCCATAGGTATCCGGCAATGTCGCGTTCGGTTTCCGAAGTGAGGCGAACCGCTTCATCCGCTCCGGTTTTTTGGACAAATACATTCAGTCTGCTTTCCCAGGGCGCCAGGTAGGAAAAATATTCTCCATTCGGCGAAAGCTGAAAAGCAGTCTTTTCAGGATTACGGAAGAAATCTTCGAGCGGAATTTCCGGCGCTTTTTGCGCTTCCTGTGCGCAGGAAAAGAGCATAAGAACTAAGATTAAAAGGCTTAAAATCTGTTTCATTTTTAATGAGTTTTAAATTGAATAACAAGTTCCGAAAAAAAACGCTTGCGATGCAATTATTTTGGGTTTCATTATTCAAAATGAATCTAAATTACCTGAATTTCAAATTATCAGAAACTTGGTCTGAAATCTTACAAATGCTTGTTTTTCGGCTTGTTTGCTTGATGGATCGTAATTTAATCGGCTTGTTTTAAATGAATTGACTTTTGTGTTTCGTTGATCGGACTGTGTTTTCTCTTATTTTTGATTCCCAATCAACCAAAATGACGCTGACGAACTTTCAGGATACCTTCCGTTACGGACTGTTTTTCGATCTGATAGCAAGCAGTTTGCCGAATTTTGTCGATTAAAAAATCAAAAACAAAGCCTTTAAATTGATGAGAAATTTTTTTGGATTGCTCTGCTTCGTTGGTTTCGCTCTTTCAGCCGTGGCGCAGCAAAATGATGATAGCAAATTAAGTGTTGATCTGTATGGATTTATCCGGAATGAGATTTTTATCGATTCCTACAAGGGATTGGATGCTGCCAATGAGTTGTTTTATCTGGTTCCGCTATATGTTGGGCAGGACGACAACGGAGCGGATATTAATGAGCAATACAGCTCCAACTTGTCGGCCATTGCTTCGCGCTTGGGGGTGAAGGTGGCCGGGCCCGAAATTTTTGGGGCCAAAACCAGCGGAACCATTGAGTTCGATTTTGGCGGGATTGTAAAAACCGAACCCACGCTTTTCCGAATCCGGCATGCCAACATGGTGTTTAATTGGGAGAAAAGCCGGCTGGTGGTGGGGCAAACCTGGCATCCGTTTTGGGGCGGCGGCGCTTTCCCTTCGGTAGCTGGCTTAAACACCGGTGCGCCGTTTCAGGCATTTAACCGTTCACCACAAATCCGTTACGATTTGCTGGCTGGCGACTGGACGGTTTCGGGGGCAGCCGTTTACGAAAACCAATACACCTCCAAATGTTTCGACGCCAGCAACTACAGCTCGCCAACACAGGCACAGCGCAATGGGGTGATGCCCGAATTGGTGTGGTCGGCCGAATACAAAAAGAACGGTTTAACGCTGGGGGCGGGCGCGCAAATCAAGCGGATTAAACCCCGAATGACGGTTACCGGTTCAGCCGGGAAATTTAAGGCCGAAGAGTTTTTGGCCAGCACCGGTTTTATGGGCTACCTGAAACATGCCAGCGATCGGTTCACCATAACAGCTAAAGGTTACTACGGGCAGAATATGACGCACCTGACGCTTTTGGGAGGTTATGGCGTAGCGACCCGCAACGAAGCCACCGGCGAAGAAACCTACACCAATTATAATAACTACACCACCTTGCTGAACCTGGTTTATGGTCGCAAATGGCAAGCAGGCCTGATGCTGGGCTACGGCGAAAACCTGGGAACGGATGCTGCGCTGTATGATGATGGCAGCGGCACGGGTATCGTTACCGGACTGTTGCCTAATGTTCAGGACATGGCACGTGTAGCGCCAAATGTGGCACTAAACGTATCGAAGTTTCGGCTGGTTGTCGAGTATGAAATGACGACCGCCAATTACGGAACAGGCACCTTCGATTTTTCGGATGGCTTGTATGCCGATAAACACCGGGCAACAAATCACCGGTTTATTGCCATGATGATGTATTTCTTTTAATCGCTGAAAACCGAGACCGATGTATTGGGAAAGAGAATTTGAAACTTTAGAACGAAATAAGCTGAGAAGCTTGCAGCTCGAACGTTTAAAAAGAACGGTCAAGCAAGCGATTCAATCACCTTTCTACAAGGAATTGTATCAGCGTAAGAGAATTTCGGCTGACCGCCTGAAGCATGTTGAAGCCATTCGCGAGCTGCCTTTTACCACCAAGCAAGATTTGCGGGAGCATTTCCCCTATGGTTTTTTGAGTTTGCCGAAAAGAGATATTATCCGCCTGCACAGTTCAAGTGGAACAACCGGCAATCCCACCGTGATTTTCCACAACCGGCACGACATCAGCAGCTGGGCCAACCTCATGGCCCGTTCGCTTTATTGCGCCGGAGTTCGCGATACCGATGTGTTTCAGAATATTTGTGGCTATGGTTTGTTTACCGGAGGCCTGGGCTTTCAATATGGCATTGAGCGGTTGGGTTGCCTGAGTATTCCGGCGGGGGCGGGCAACAGCCTACGCCAGATTAAGTTGATGCAAGACTATGGAACCACGGCCATTCATGCCATTCCCAGTTACCTGGGACGTTTATACGAAGTGTTTCAGGCTGAAGGACTGGATCCGCGAAAAGATACCGACCTGCGCTTGTTTGTGATTGGCGCCGAGCCGCACACCGAAGAGCAACGCCAGCGGATTGAAGACATGTTTGGCGTTAAAGCCTACAACTCCTTTGGCTTGTCGGAGATGAACGGGCCGGGCGTGGCTTTTGAATGCACCCTACAGGCGGGTCTGCATATTTGGGAAGATGCCTTCTTGATCGAAATTATCGATCCGGAAACCCTGGAGCCGGTTCCCGATGGCGAATTCGGTGAACTGGTCATGACTACACTCGACCGCGAAGCCATGCCGCTGATTCGCTACCGCACACGCGATATCACCCGGATTATTCCCGGGGTATGCGCTTGCGGACGTACCCACGCCCGCCTGGACCGGATTACTGGCCGCAGCGACGACATGTTTATTGTGAAAGGCTGCAATGTCTTTCCCATGCAAATTGAAGGGGTGCTGCTGAAGATTCCGGAAGTGGGAGCTGACTACCTCATCACCCTGGAACGAATCAATGGCGTGGACGAAATGATTGTTGAGGTGGAAGTGAAGAAAGACTGGTTCAATGGCGACATTGCCCGTTTGGATCGGCTGAGTAAGTTTATCACCCATCAAATCAGGGATGAAGTGCTGACCAAACCGATTGTCAGGCTGGTAGAGCCCGGCTCCATTCCCAAGTCGGCAGGTAAAGCCGTTCGCGTGGTGGATAAACGGGTTTTTGATTCAGTAAAACTTTAAACAGTTCAACCATGGCTTATCAGGTTTCTATTTTTCTTGAAAACAAAACCGGGCACTTTGAGCGGGTGACCCGGGTATTGAAAGACAATGGCATCAACATCCGCTCGATGACTTTGACACACACGGTGAGTGGTTGGGGTATTTTAAACCTGCTGGTCGATCAACCCGAGAAAGCCAACCAGGCTTTGCAGGAAAGCGGACTTTCGTCGGCTTTGCGCCGGATTTTGGCTTTTGGCATGGAAGATCATCCGGGTGGGCTGGACGATATTTTGCTGCAGTTGGCCCAGGCCGGTGTTAATTTCCTGAATGCTTACGGGCGGGTGCTCGAAAATGGCAAGCAAGCCTTGCTGATTGTGGATGTAGATGATTATGATTTGGCGCTGGAACAGGTTTCAAAAATCGATCTCTATCCGCTAAACGACGAAATGGTGTACGGGAACTAATCAATAAACAAAATACTTATGCTTGGAATTCATGATCCTTCAATTTACCTGGGCTATTTACTGGCCGTTTTAAGTTTGGTAGCTTGTGTTTGGTATGGTGCGAAAAACTGGAACAACGGGCAGGAACCCGATGAGGCTGAGCTTAAGGAAGACCTCGACTGGGAAGTTAAAGACGAACAATTGAAGGAACAACTTTAAAACGAAACTTATGAACACTTTTTCGCTGGGAGTGGTCGTCATCACTTATTTATTGGTGATTGCCTATCTGGGGTACGTCGGGTTTAAGAAGACCAAAACCGCCAAAGATTATTTGCTGGGAGGCCGCGAAATCCATCCGTTTGTCATGGCGGTTTCGTATGGCGCCACCTTCATTTCCACCTCGGCCATTATTGGTTTTGGAGGAATCGCGGGCGTGTATGGCATGGGACTGATCTGGCTAACCGTGTTGAATATTTTCATAGGAGTATTGATTGCTTTTGTTTTCTTCGGAAGACGAACCCGAAAAATGGGGCACAACCTGGATGCCCATACGTTTCCTGAGTTCCTGGGAAACCGCTTTCAGTCCAAAACCATTCAGATGATGAGTGGAGGAATTATTTTCGTAGCCATGCCCCTGTATGCCGCCGTGGTGCTGATCGGGGGCGCCCGCTTTATTGAGAGTATTTTTGAAATAGACTTTGGAATCGCGCTGACCTTCTTCTCGCTTATCATTGCGGCATATGTTATTGCCGGCGGGTTGAAGGGGGTGATGTACACTGATGCGCTTCAGGGAGGCATCATGTTTTTCAGTTTATTCTTCCTGCTTTTTATGACCTACATTAAATTGGGTGGCGTTTCGGGAGCCCACGAAGCCTTGGGGAACATGGCCAAGCTGGTTCCGGAAAGTCTGCAAGCCAAAGGACATCATGGCTGGACTGCCTTTCCCACGATGGGCTCATCCTGGTGGTGGATTCTGACCACCAATATCATTTTGGGCGTGGGGATTGGCGTACTGGCTCAACCCCAGTTGGTGGTTCGCTTTATGACCGTAAAAAGTAACCGCGAACTGAACCGCGCGGTGTTGATTGGCGGCGTGTTCATCTTTGTCGTTACCGGTTTTATTTATACCGTCGGCGCCTTATCCAATCTTTATTTTTACCGCGAAACCGGCAAGTTGGCCATCGAAATTGCTCAGGGGAATGTGGATCTGATCATTCCTGAATTTTTGAATGCTGCGATGCCCGAATGGTTTGTGTACCTGTTTATGCTGGCGCTCCTTTCAGCTGGAATGTCCACCTTAAGTTCGCAGTTTCATACCATGGGCACATCGATTGGACGCGATTTGTTCGAAAACCTTTTTCCACGTAAAGAGATGAACAGCATGTTGATTACCCGCGTGGGCATTGTGGTGGCCATTCTGATCAGCATTATTATTGGGTATCATTTGCCGATTGGTATTGTAGCTCGAGGTACCGCGATCTTCTTTGGCATTTGTGCCGCCGCCTTTTTACCCGCGTATTTTGCGGGCTTGTACTGGAAAGGGGCTACCCGCGCTGGCGCGATGTGGAGCATGGGTGCCGGCTTGTTGTCCAGCGCTTTCATGCTGGCGTTTATGCACCAGGCCGAGTCGGCACCACTGGGTATCAGCCAGGCTATTTTTGGAAAGGATTTTTTAGTCGGCCAATTCCCCTGGATGATTATTGACCCGATTATGATTGCCTTGCCATTTTCCATTCTGGTGTTGGTGGTGGTGAGTTCAATGACGCAAAAAGTTGAAGCAAAACATTTGGATGTCTGCATGAAAGGTGTCCGGCAAATAAGAACAGGATTATGATTTGGAATGAAAAAATAGAATGTGCCAGTCGCGACGAAATGAAAGCGCTGCAATCGGAGCGCCTGATCGACACGGTGCAGCGGATTTATCACAGCATCCCCAGCTACCGCAAAAAAATGCAGGAGGTGGGATTGGTGCCCGGCGATATCAAATCAATTGATGATTTGTCAAAATTACCGTTTACCACCAAACAGGACTTGCGGGATAATTACCCTTTTGGGATGTTTACCGTTCCCATGAGCGAGATTGTGCGTGTACATGCTTCATCGGGAACCACCGGAAAACCGACCGTTGTGGGCTACACCCGGAAGGATTTGAATACTTGGGCCGAAGTGGTCACCCGCACCTTGTGCATGGCCGGAGTTCACCGAAACGACATGGTGCAGATTGCTTATGGCTACGGCTTGTTTACCGGGGGGTTGGGCATGCACTACGGCTGCGAAAACCTGGGTGCTTCCGTAATCCCCATTTCCGGAGGAAATACCCAGAAGCAGTTGCAGCTGATGCAGGATTTTGGTACCAGCGTGATTGCCTGTACGCCTTCCTATTCGCTGTTTCTGGCGGAAGCGATGGAAGAAGCCGGCATTAAAAAAGAAGATCTGAACTTGCGGGTGGGTATTTTTGGCGCCGAACCGTGGACTGAAGAAATGCGCCGCGAAATAGAGTCGAAGCTTGGATTGAAAGCCATCGATATTTATGGCTTAAGCGAAGTGATTGGGCCGGGCGTTTCGTGCGAGTGCGAGCACCAATGTGGCATGCACATCAACGAAGATCACTTTGTCCCTGAAATTATTCATCCCGAAACATTGGAGCCGATGCCCGCAGGAGAAGTTGGCGAGCTGGTCTTTACAACGGTGACGAAAGAAGGAATTCCAATTATTCGCTACCGCACGCGCGATTTAACCCGCCTGATTTACGACCAGTGTGCTTGTGGCAGAACCCTGGTGCGCATGGAAAAATGCAAAGGTCGAAGCGACGACATGCTCATCATTCGCGGGGTCAATGTGTTTCCATCGCAAATTGAAAGTGTGCTGCTCGACATGAGTGAAACCGAGCCACATTATTTGCTAATTGTGGAGCGCGAAGGTAACTTAGACAGCTTGAAACTGATGGTGGAAGTGCAGGAGCAGTTTTTCTCCGACGAGGTGAAAAAACTGGAGGTGCTGCGGAAGAAAATTACGCACAACATTCAAAGCACGCTGGGCATTTCAGTACAGGTAAAGCTGGTGGAGCCGAAAACCATTGAACGCACAGCTGGTAAAGCCAAGCGGGTAATTGATAACCGAAAAATCTAGGAGGTTGATATGATTATAAAACAATTGTCTGTTTTTTTGGAAAACAAAAGCGGACGCTTAAATGAAGTTTCCCAATTGCTTGGCGATGCCGGAATCAACTTGTCGGCTTTAAGTGTGGCCGACACCTCAGAGTTTGGCATTCTTCGCCTCATTGCATCCGACCCCGATAAAGCTTACCAAGTGCTGAAAGCAGCTGACTTTTCAGTCAAACTAACCGATGTGGTTTGTCTCAACAGTCCGAATGTGCCCGGTGCCTTGGCAAAAGCCTTGAACATTTTGTCATCCGAAGAGGTCTTTATTGAGTATCTTTACGCGTTTTCGATGGATAAGCAGTCGGCCAACATTGTTTTGAAGCCGGATGATATCGAAAAATGTATCCAGGTTTTACAAAAACATCAGCTCGAACTGGTGAAAGCCAGCGATCTGTATAAAATTTAAGAGCATTTGATTATGCGAAAATTGAACACCAACGAAAAATTCATGATCGGTTTTATTCTGGTGTTACTGTTGGCCATTGCCTTTACCTGGGAGGATTTTTCAAAACGTATAAAAGGTGCCCTGGATCAGACAGCCACGGAGCAAGTTGAGGAGTAAGGACTTCATTCGTCAGATGGAAAAGCCTGGGAGGCTTTGAACGCGGTGATCTTCTTTTTTCGTTAATTCTTTTTTTGCTTTCGGTTGCCAGGAAAGGATATCAACGTGTTTTTACGTAAATTGTCCCGGCTTAAATCCTCCGGGATTTTTTAATCTTATAATGAAGCTATGAAGAAAATTGCTATTCAGGGAATCGCTGGTTCTTTTCACGAAGATGCTGCACGGAATTATTTTGGCGACGAGGAAATCGAAATTGTGGAGTGCCGGTCATTTCAGAGTGTCTGCGAATTGATTGATACCGATCAGGTTGACATTGCCGTCATGGCCATTGAAAATTCCATTGCCGGAAGTATCATTCAGAATTATTCGCTCATTCGCGATTATCACCTGCGGATTATCGGTGAAATTTATATCCATATTCAAATGAACTTGATGATGCTTCCTGGTGCCAAGCCTGAAGACATCAAAACCATTTACTCACATCCCATTGCCATTCGCCAATGTGCCGAATACATTGAGAAGTACTTTCCCGAAGCGAAGATCAGGGAGAACCAGGACACCGCCGCTTCAGGAAAATTGCTGGTAGAGGAGAAACTGACGGATGCCGCGGCAATCGGGAACTTGCGTACCGCCGAAATTTACGGACTGAATGTGATCGACAAAGGCATCGAATCGAATAAAAAGAATTACACGCGTTTTTGGATCCTGTCCAAACATGCCAATCATGCCGAGGAGAATAACAAAGCATCGATTTGTTTTGAAGTGGGACACTACTATGGCGCATTGGCCAAAGTGCTGAATATCTTTGCAGAAAATAAAATCAACCTGAACAGAATTTTGTCGGTTCCCATTCTTGGCAAACCCAACGAATACACCATTCATGTTGATGTGGAGTGGGATACCACGGCAAATTACGAGCATGCCATTCATTTAATTTTGAAAAATGTCTCCAGTTTGTCTATTTTAGGCGAATATGTCCGGGGCGAACTCGAGATCCAGAATCAATAAAACCCCGATTCATTGGTGTTCCTGCCAGTGAGTTCCGGATAGAAAATAAAAAAAGAAACTGTTTCGTGACCTTTTAAAAAACCTTGAGATATGAGTAAAATAGGACTGTTTTTTGGACCCGAAAAAGGTTCCGTTCATCGTGCCGCAGAGAAAGTGGCTGCCGCGATAGGAGAAAATAAAGTTGATATGATTTCGGTAAATAACGCCACTGCCTCCGATCTGGAGAAATACGATAAAATCATTTTTGGAATTTCGACCGTTGGCAAAGAAACCTGGGATTCGGAATACTCCAATACCGATTGGGCCAAATTTTTTCCTGAAGTGAGCAAGGCCGCCTACAAAGGACAGGTCGTTGCCATTTTCGGGCTGGGTGACCACATTACTTATCCCGAGCATTTTGTGAATGCCATTGGTCGTTTGGCCAAAGAGCTGATGAAACAAAATGTGAAACTAGTCGGCGCGGTTAGTCCCGAAGGTTACGAGTTTGACGATTCGGAAGCCCTGATTGACGGGCAGTTTGCCGGCTTGCCACTTGACGAGGATTTTGAGCCGGAACTGACCGACGAGCGGATTGCTGCCTGGCTCCAGTCGATTCAGCCCGATTTCGGATTCTAAGGCAAAAACATGATAAAATTCAGGTCGTCCAAAAGGCCTGAATTTCTTTTAATCTCGAAAGATTTATTTCAAAACGATATCAATTTTGTTCTTTCAATCAGTAAGTTATTTCGAATTGTAAAACCTGTTCTGTAATAGTTTTCAGATGCTTGGTAATTCGCGAATACTTTACTTTTTTTAATCAGAATTTCTGCCTGTTACAGCAAATTACTGAAGTGATTTTTGATTGGAGTTTGACCTTTTTTCAGCCAAAGCACCTTCGGTTGTGTCCCGTACAGCAGAATTCGGTCAACACAAAAAAACGATGAAAAAAACACCAATCAATCAACAACTTGTTGATCAGAATATCGCCAAACTCCGGATCGATCATATTGGGCAAGCTTCCATTCGCGAAATAGTCGCCTTGGTTAATTTAGTAGAAGAGGCGGGTAGTGAGAAATTTATCCGTATGGAAATGGGCGTTCCTGGCCTGCCGCCCGCCCAGGTGGGCACCGAAGCCGAAATTGAAGCCCTTCGGTCCGGTGTCGCTTCCAAATATCCGATGATGGATGGCATCAAGCCGCTGAAGCAGGAAGCATCGCGTTTCATCAAACTTTTTATGGATGTGGATGTCAGTCCTGCTGGCTGTATTCCAACCGTAGGCTCCATGCAGGGAACCTATGCCGCCTTATTGGTGGCATCGAATGTTGATCCGAAAAAGGACACCGCCCTGTTTATCGATCCGGGCTTTCCGGTTCAAAAACAGCAAATGCTGGTCATGGGCCATCAATACGAAACATTTGACGTATTCAACCACCGGGGTGCCAAGTTGCGCGAAAAGCTGGAGGGCTTTCTTGCCAAAGGGAATATCAACTCCATTATTTATTCGAACCCCAACAACCCCAGTTGGATTTGTTTCACCGAGGAAGAGTTGCAGATTATTGGCGAACTGGCCAACAAGTATGATGTGATTGTGATGGAAGATCTGGCTTATTTTGGCATGGATTTCCGCAAGGATTTGTACACGCCGGGCAAGCCACCTTACCAGCCAACCGTGGCCCGTTACACCAACAACTATGTGCTGTTTGTATCGAGCTCGAAAATATTTTCATACGCCGGACAGCGTTGCGGCATGATGATCATTTCAGATAGCCTGTTTAATCGTGATTACGACAATCTGAAAATCCGTTTCAAAAGCAACACCTTTGGAAACGCCATTGTGTTGCGGGCTTTGTACACGTTGTCATCCGGAACCAGCCATTCGGCCCAGTATGCCCTGGCGGCCATGTTTAAAGCCGCCAGCGATGGCCAGTTCAACTTCATCAACGATGTGAAGGAATACAGTGAGAAGGCCAAAATCATGAAATCGATTTTTCTGAAGCATGGCTTCTACATTGTATATGAAAAAGATGGCGACGAATTGGTGGGCGATGGCTTTTATTTCACCATTGCTTACCCGAACATGACCGGCGAAGAGTTACTGGCCAATTTGCTGTACTACGGCGTGAGTGCCATTACGCTGAAAAACACGGGAAGTGAAAAAGAAGGATTGCGGGCCTGTGTGTCGCATGTGCAACGCAGCCAATTTGATGATTTGGATAAACGACTGGAACAGTTTGCAGCTGATTTTCCGGTGAACTAAATCGATTGAAATGAATAGCTATTCAAGCAAAATATCTGATGGTTCGACTTTGATACAGTTGAAGACGTATTTTGCTGACCAAGCTCCTATTTCAATAAAAAAAGGCGAAACATTTTTGGCTTATGGCGAGGCGAACCAGAAGTTGGGAATTTTATTGGACGGTTTGATGTATGCGACTTATGTGTCCGACAATGGACAAGAGTGGATTTCCCGGTTCTTTTACACGCCCGACAACGCCATCGTTAGTAGTCATGATTCGTTTTTGTCGGGTGATAACTCGGTTGAAGCCATTCGGGCATACGAAGATTCATCACTTATTTATATCAGCAAGACGGAATTTGACCAAATGCTGGCGTCCAGTAGTGAGCTGCAAGGGCTGGTGAGGCGCATGGCCGAAGAAAGCTATGTCAATGCACTCAAGCGGGTGCATATGCTGCAGTCGCTTACCGCATCGCAGCGAGTCAAGCGGTTTGTAAAAGAACATGGCGATCTGGTTTCCAGGGTGCAGCGGCAGCATATTGCTTCGTACCTGGGCATTCATCGGAATATATTTACACGAATATTGAACAAAATTTAGAAGATTAAATATGCAACTTTTGTTGCAGGCATAGAAGCGTTGATACTTTAGATTTGTATAGCCAGATGGAGTTTGCTGTAAGATGTCAAAATCCGGGGCTTTGAAGACTTAAGAAATTCATAAAAAACAAAACCATGGCAAAAGTAGTAGGAGCAGTTGTTGTTGACACCGAGGAATGTAAGGGCTGCGGCCTTTGCGTTGTCGCTTGTCCGCAGCAGGTTTTAGGACAAAATAAACAGGTCAATAGCCGGGGATATCATTATTCATTTATGGAAAACCCCGAAGCATGTATTGGTTGTTCAAACTGCGCGGTCGTTTGTCCGGATACCTGTATTACCGTTTACCGCGTGAAGATCTAATTGCTGTTAACATTAAAAGATTCAATAGATGGGAGATTTAAGATTAATGAAAGGGAACGAAGTCATTGCTGAAGCAGCTATTCGCTGTGGGTGCGACGGTTACTTCGGATACCCGATCACCCCGCAGTCAGAGGTGATGGAAACGCTAATGGCCCGCGAACCCTGGGACGAAACAGGCATGGTGGTATTACAGGCCGAAAGTGAAGTGGCTTCGATTAATATGGTTTACGGAGCAGCCGGCTCGGGAAAGAAAGTCATGACCTCTTCGTCAAGCCCCGGAATTAGCTTAATGGCTGAAGGAATTTCCTACATTGCCGGAGCTGAGTTGCCCTGTTTAATTGTGAATGTGCAGCGTGGCGGCCCGGGATTGGGAACCATTCAGCCCTCGCAAGCCGATTATTTCCAGTCAACTAAAGGAGGCGGACATGGCGACTACCGGCTGATTGTGCTGGCCCCTTCTTCGGTGCAGGAAATGAATGATTTTGTTGACCTTGGCTTTGAACTGGCCTACAAATATCGTAATCCGGCCATGATTTTGACCGATGGCGCCATCGGGCAGATGATGGAAAAAGTGGTGCTGAGCGAGTACAAACCGCGAATGACTTCCGAAGAAATTAATGACAAATATGGAAGCTGGGCGACCAATGGGAAAAAGCCAAACCGCGACTACAATATCATCACATCGCTGGAAATGGACTCCGCAAAAATGGAAAGCAATAACCTGCGTTTTCAAGAAAAATATAAGCAGATGGAAGAGGAAGAAGTTCGCTACGAAACCTTTCAGTGCGACGATGCCGAGTACATTCTGGTGGCTTTTGGTTCGTCGGCTCGAATCTGCCAAAAGTCGGTTGATCTGGCGCGTGCCAAAGGCTTGAAAGTTGGTTTGCTGCGGCCCATCACCCTGTACCCGTTCCCCAAAAAGCCCATTGCCGAACTGGCAAAAAAAGTAAAAGGCTTTTTGACTGTTGAAATGAATGCCGGACAAATGGTGGAAGACGTTCAGTTGGCTGCCGGATGCGGAAATAGTTCGGTACCTGTAAAATACTTTGGCCGCATGGGAGGCATTATCCCAACGCCGGGCGAGGTAGTAGAAGCATTGGAACAAAAACTTATTGAAGCTTGAAAAGATGGACGTAAAAGATATTATCAAACCCGAAAACCTGGTTTATCAAAAACCAAAACTACTGACCGACAAAACCATGCATTACTGCCCCGGCTGTACGCATGGTGTGGTGCATCGTTTGGTGGCCGAAGTAATTGAGGATTTGGACATTCAGGAGAAAACGATTGGCGTTTCGCCGGTTGGTTGTTCTGTATTTGCCTACAATTACATTGACATTGACTGGCAGGAAGCTGCCCATGGACGTGCTCCGGCAGTGGCTACCGGCATTGCGCGGGTGAACGAGGACAAGGTGGTGTTTACCTACCAGGGCGATGGCGATTTGGCATCGATTGGAACAGCCGAAATTTTGCATGCATGCAATCGTGGCGAAAACATCGTGGTCATCTTTATCAACAATGCCATTTACGGAATGACGGGCGGGCAAATGGCACCAACCACCTTGCTTGGTCAGGTGACGGCCACCACGCCTTGCGGGCGCGATTTAGATCGCAATGGTTATCCGCTGAAGATTACCGAACTGATTGCCCAGCTGCCGGGAACTTCGTACGTGACACGGCAGTCGGCACATACACCGGCTACTGCGCGCAAATGTCGCAAAGCCATCAAAAAGGCGTTTCAGAATGCCATCGACAAAAAAGGAACTTCCTTTGTCGAAGTGGTGTCAACCTGTAACTCAGGCTGGCGTTTGAGCCCGGTGGATGCCAATATTTGGATGGAAGAGAACATGTTCCCCTTCTTTCCGATGGGAGATATGAAAGATGGCGAGCGCGATGCGCCTGATGCCTATTTAAAAAAGAACTAAAAAACTGAAATCATGACTGAAGAAATCATTATCGCCGGATTTGGTGGGCAGGGAGTGCTTTCCATGGGTAAAATATTGGCCTATTCGGGTGTGATGCAAGATCAGGAAGTGACCTGGTTTCCATCGTACGGCCCCGAGATGCGAGGCGGAACAGCCAATGTTTCGGTGATCATTAGCGATACGCGAATCAGCTCGCCCATTCTACACGAATTTGATACGGCCATCATCCTGAACCAGCAATCGATGGATAAATTTGAGAAGACGGTAAAACCCGGTGGCGTCCTGCTGTACGATCCCAATGGTATTGTGAATCCGCCTACCCGGACCGACATTAACATCTACAAGATTGAAGGAACCAAGATTGCCGCTGACCTGGGCAATGTAAAAACCTTTAACATGGTGGTGTTGGGAGCCTATTTGAAAGCCAAACCCATTGTTAAGATGGAAAGCATCCGCAAGGGACTGGAGAAATCGCTTCCCGAGCGCCATCACAAGCTCATTCCACTAAACCTCGAAGCTATTGAAGCCGGACAAGAAAAGCTGGAAGCAGTAAATGAAGTTTCCGTATAGCAGGGAGCATTCACTTCGAATAGTCATCCGATGAATAATCCGGCAAGTTGTGGTGATGTTTCCTCCGTTTAAGTCAGTTAATGATGGATTCATCGGTTGACTAAAATCAGCAGAAATTGACTGGTAAAAAATAAAGAGGCTGTCCCCATTGAAAAGGACAGCCTCTTTGCTATTCTGGTACTTCCGTATTTAATACTCCATTTCCAGATTTGTGTCGTGAATTTCGTGCCAAGGCAGGCCATGTTCGTTCAACGCTTCCATAAACGGATCCGGATCGAATTCTTCTACGTTGAATACACCTTCTTTTTTCCACAAGCCTTTCAGGTACATCATGGCACCAATCATGGCCGGAACACCGGTGGTGTAGCTCACCGCCTGCGTGCCGGTTTCGGCATAAGCCACTTCGTGGTCGCAGTTGTTGTACACGTAGTAAGTTTTTTCCTTGCCATCCTTCAGCCCTTTAATGCGGCAACCGATGGAAGTTTGTCCCTTGTAGTTTTCGCCCAGGTCGCCGGGGTTGGGTAGTACAGCCTTCAAAAACTGGATTGGAACAATTTCACGTCCTTCATACATCACCGGTTCAATGCCGGCCATGCCAATATTTTGAATCACCCGCAAGTGAGTCAGGTATTCCTGTCCAAAGGTCATCCAAAAACGGGCTTGCTTAATGGTTGGGAAATTTTTTACCAACGATTCCAGTTCTTCGTGATAAATCAGGTACGATTCCTTCGGCCCGATATGGGGGTAGTTCAATGGTTTGTGAATTTCGTGTGGCTCGGTTTCCACCCACTGGCCATCTTTCCAGAATTTGCCTCGCTGCGTCACCTCGCGGATATTAATCTCCGGGTTGAAGTTCGTCGCAAAGGCTTTTCCGTGGTCGCCGGCGTTGCAGTCAACAATGTCGAGATACTGAATTTCATCGAAATGATGCTTGGCTGCATAAGCCGTGAAAATGCTGGTGACGCCAGGGTCAAAGCCACAGCCCAGGATGGCGGTAATTCCCGCTTCCTTAAAGCGGTTTTGGTAAGCCCACTGCCATTTGTATTCGAATTTTGCTTCTTCTTTGGGTTCGTAGTTGGCCGTGTCCAGGTAGCTCACTTCCGTTTCCAGGCAGGCATCCATAATGGGCAGATCCTGGTAGGGAAGAGCCACATTGACCACCAGGTCAGGTTTAAAACTCCGGATCAATTCAACCAGTTGAGGCACGTTTTCCGCGTCTACCTGCGCTGTTTTGATACGGTTACCACCAATTTTATCTGCTATTTCATCACACTTGGCCTTGGTTCTGCTGGCCAGCATGATTTCAGTAAAAACTTCAGGAAGCGCAGCCATTTTATGAGCTACAACGGTTCCTACGCCACCTGCGCCAATGATCAATACTTTTCCCATGAATGTTATCTTTTTTGCATGAATTTATTTGTTCCAAAGGAACTAAATTTTTTATTATCAGTAAAACACTTTCTTTGCTTGTTCATCGTGTCCGAGTCTTTTTATTGAATCAACACAAGTTTGATCATCTTGTTTGAAAATGATTATTTTTGTGACTTATTATTGAAAATAAACGAAAGGGAAATCAAATGGTTACTATAGAAACAGCAGCGCAGCTTAATGCCGAATTTAAGGAAAATGAAATTGTGAATGTCTTAAAAAGCCTGGCCGATAGGTTCGAAGGAAAAGTGGTTTTTACCACCAGTTTTGGGATTGAAGACCAGGTGATCACCGATTATATTTTCAAGAATGATATCCCGATCAAGGTGGTGACCCTGGATACCGGGCGCTTGTTTGAAGAAACCTACAAAGTATATAACCGCACGCTCGAAAAATACCAAAAGCCCATTCAGCCCATGTATCCCAATCAGGAGGAGCTGGAAAAATTTGTTGGTGAAAAGGGACCCAACAGCTTTTATCTCTCGGTCGAAAACCGAAAAGCCTGTTGCCACATCCGCAAGGTTGAGCCTTTGGGCCGCGCCTTGAAAGGTATGGAGTGCTGGATAACCGGCATCCGGGCTTCACAGTCGAACAACCGCGAAGATATGCAGTTGTTTGAGTGGGATGGCGGACACGAAATTGTGAAATACAACCCCTTGCGCGACTGGAGCCTGGAGGATTGCCGCGAGTATGTCAAGGAAAACCAGGTGCCCTACAATGTGCTACACGATCGTGGCTTTGTTAGCATTGGCTGTGCGCCCTGTACACGAGCCATCCAGCCGGGTGAAGATTTCCGCGCCGGACGTTGGTGGTGGGAGAGCAATTCGAAAAAAGAGTGCGGATTACATACGCACGAATAAAGCCTTTGGCTTTTAGGGATTGGGCTTGAGTAGTTTTGTAAGAATCCGATTTTCCATTTCCAACTCCCGGATTCGTTGATGCTCTTCCGTTTCCGGCTCTGTTAAATTAAGAAGCCCGGCCAGGGCCGTGAAAAAATTAAAATCCAAAGCAATCGATAATTCTTTAAGCCGTGCCAGGTTCATGACTTTGCCATTCAGCATTTTTTGTGTGGTGCTTGTGCTTAGGTTGAGCCGCCGACCCAGTTCGGCATGGCTAAAACCTTTCTCCCTCATTCTTTGATTAATCATTTGAAGGGCTTTTAGTTGAATGTCGGCAGTGTTTTCCATGATTGATTCGTGTTTAAATATCGTTTAAAGCTCCTTTGGTGGATAAAAGATGTCCTACTTTGCTTTAAACATATCTTTGTATGCAGAATTGGAGGAAAATGTTTCGTTATTGTGTCATTATTCTGGTATGAATGGTTCAATGTATGGATTAATCTATCCTAAGTAGGATATAAATTGAGCAAAACAAATAGGTCGATTACCTATTACAATAGGTTAATAACCTAAAATAATTACGTTGATTACCTATTTAAGGATATATATCACCTATAAATTTATATAATATACCTAGTTTAAGGTGTAAAGTACCTATAAAATTATACTGTCTACCTAAAATAGGGTGTTTATTAAGCAAGTTAGGATATATTTTGCCTAATATAGGATTAAATAGTTAATCCTTATGAACTAATATTTACTGGAGATAATTGTTTTTGTCTAATGATTATTTCCAGTAAAATTTTAAGCCAAAGAACTTCTTCTTTGATTTTCCGAAGTAATCCTTTGAAGTTGAAGCC
>Ga0209347_1002679_pt1 | contig 22736 bp, 14 predicted proteins | sample AutmiccommuBRH23_FD_187382 | JGI IMG/M metagenome (GOLD analysis project Ga0209347, IMG submission 187382) | Deep subsurface microbial communities from Mt. Terri, Switzerland - Autotrophic microbial communities BRH/23 (SPAdes) (version 2) | ecosystem: Environmental > Aquatic > Deep subsurface >...
TACTCGACGTGCGAGATCGATATCGTCAGACCGCGCGCCTTTTCTTCCGGCGCGTTGTCAATCTGATCATAGGCCAGGAACTGGGCCTCTCCCCGCAGGGAGAGCACCTTGGTGATCGCTGCCGTCAAGGTGGTCTTGCCGTGGTCGACGTGACCAATCGTACCGATGTTTACGTGTGGCTTGGTGCGTTCAAATACCTTCTTCGCCATGCCGAAAAACGAACCTCCTTCACATGACCTGTACGGGATGAGGGCTTGGCCCTCATACAAGAGTGAAGCCCACGATGGGATTTGAACCCATGACCCCGTCCTTACCAAGAACGTGCTCTACCGACTGAGCTACGTGGGCATCTCTTACAGCGGATAAAACGCTGAGGTGGGCAGGGAAGGATTCGAACCTCCGAAGGCTGAGCCAACTGATTTACAGTCAGTCCCCTTTGGCCGCTTGGGTACCTGCCCACGCTTGTGGTTGTTTATGCCCACCTAAATCGCTTTGTGTCTGACCCAATCTGGGCCACACTTTATCCGGTGAGCTTCTGGACTTGACGTCCAGAACCAGTTAAACATTATACGAGGATGGTAGGGGTTTGTCAAATGCCTATCTCGAAAGGTATACGCTGTTCTTCTGCGCATACGGCGGGCTTTGCGCCTCCTGCCAGTTCGGCGCCCCGCTGACTTTACCCACTCCCACAAAAAACCGATGCGGCAGGACCAAGAGCCATGCCGCATCCTGAGCCGACGGTGGGACTTGAACCCGCAACCAGCGGTTTACAAAACCGCTGCTCTGCCATTGAGCTACGTCGGCGAGCTACAAATCTCTGACGCATATTATAGTGCAATGTGCGCTTGGGTCAAGTTTTATTGATTGCGTGCATTCCAGGCCTGGTACAACACCAACGACCCCGCCACCGAGACATTCAGCGAATTGATGTGCCCGCGCATGGGGATGCGCACCAACAGATCGCATTTCTCCGTCACCAGCCGCCGCGTGCCACGTCCCTCGCTGCCCACCACTAGCGCCACGGGCATATTCAGGTCCACCCGCCGGTAATCCTTCGCTTCTGGCAGGTCTTCCACGCCCACCACCCAGATCCCCGCCTCTTTCAGCGCGTCCAGGGTGCGAGCCAGGTTGGTGACCATCGCCACCCGCAACCACTCCACTGCCCCCGCGGAAGCGCGGCTCACTGCGGGAGTCACCCCCACGGCCCGCCGCTCTGGCAGAATTACGCCATGCACGCCCACCACCTCGGCAGTACGCAACAGCGAGCCGACGTTCTGGGGGTCTTGCAGCGAGTCCAGGGCCAGCAGAAAAGGCGGCTCGCCCCGCTCGTGGGCCACTGCCAACAGGTCGTCTACCTCCGCATAGGGATAGCCGGAAACGCGGGCAATCACGCCCTGCGTTTTGAGCTCGATTCCCCAGCGGTCCAAATCCTGCCGCCTGGCATGCTCGACCGGCACCCTGGCCTCGCGGGCCAGTTGCACGATCTCTTCCACAATCCCCTTCTCGCCCACGCCCTCTGCCAGGACCACCTGGTGGATGACGCGCCGGCGAGCCAATAGCGCCTCGCGGACCGAATTACGGCCCGCGAGGGTTTCGCTTCCACTACTCATACCCCGTCCTTTGAAAGGCCAGCGACCGGCCCTCCCTCCAAGGGCTGCAGCAGACTGGTTTGCCGGCAAGGGTGCCGGCGCTCCACTTTGCAAACGCCCTTTATTCCAGCGTCCAGGTGGTGCCCTCGGCGCTATCCTTGAGTTGCACACCCATCTCGGCCAGCCTGTTGCGCACCTCGTCGGCCAGGGTCCACTGCTTATTCTGCCGTAGCTTGGTGCGGGTTTCTACCAGCAGATCGATCAACTGGGTCGCCATGCCTGCTCCCGGTCCTGCCTCGGTGGGCGGCAACAGCCCCAGCACGTCGGTGACCAGGGTTCGGTAAAAACCGTCCACGGCCTCCAGGCTGCCCCGCGAAAGGGACCGCTCCCCGGACAGCAGGCCATTTACCTCGCGGGTGACGTCGAACAGGGCGGCAATCGCCCCAGCAGTATTAAAGTCGTCGTTCATGCTCTCTTCAAACTGCTGGCGGCCGCGCGTTAGCAGTTCCTGCACTTCCGTAGCAACCTCGCCCTCAGGGGCAGTCACCAGGCGGCGGCGTACTGCACCGATGGCAGTGAACAACCGGCTCACTCCCTTGCCTGCCCCTTCAATGGCCTCCTCCGTCAGGTCCAGCGGCCCACGGTAATGGCTTTGCAGCACAAAGAACCGGATGGCCATCGGGTCCCAGCGCTCGAATGCCTGCTCCAGCGTGACAAAGTTGCCCAACGATTTGTGCATCTCTTCGCCACGGATCATCAGCATGCCATTGTGCAGCCAATAGCGGGCAAACGGCTCGCCTGAGGCTGCCTCCGCCTGGGCCACCTCGCACTCGTGGTGCGGGAACTTGTTTTCCACCCCGCCCCCGTGAATGTCGAACGGCTGCCCCAGATACTTGGTTGACATCACCGTGCATTCGAGGTGCCAGCCGGGATACCCCTCGCCCCACGGGCTGTTCCAGCGCATCAGGTGATCGGGATCGGCCCGCTTCCACAAAGCAAAGTCCGCCGGATTGCGCTTTTCCTCCAATACCTGGATGCGCGCGCCCGCCTCCAGCTCTCCTACCTTGCGACCGGAGAGCTTGCCATACTCGGGAAATTTGCTCACCGAGAAATAGACCGAGCCGTTGACCTCATAGGCCACGCCCGCCTTGATCAACTCCTGCACCAGATCAATCATCTCGGGGATATGGCCGGACGCGCGCGGCGAGATGTCTGGCCGCAACACATTTAGCCGGTCCATGTCCCGGAAATAGCGATAAGTGTACATCTCGGCCAACTGCATGGGCTGCACGCGCACGCGCCTGGCCTCCTGGATGATGCGGTCCTCACCGCTATCACGCAGGTGGCCCACGTCGGTGATATTCTGCACATACAGCACGTGATACCCCAGGTAGCGCAGATAGCGCACCATCGTATCAAAGTTCACATAGGTCTTGCCGTGGCCCAGGTGCGAATCGTTCCACACCGTAGGACCGCACACATACATGTGTACCTCGCCCTCGTGCAAGGGAACGAATTCCTCTTTTTGTCGCGTCAGCGAGTTATATACAGTCAGAGTCATTGCTTTCATACCTCTGGATAGGATGGGGATTGCGCGCCGCTCTCAGCGCGCCAAATACTGGCTTCGATAGATGGGCATAGCGGAGATGGGACGTTACCTTGCGGCACGTCCCGATGTACAGATGCACTGGCGCGCGATGCGATAGGTCGTTCTCATCCCAGGCTATCCTCTAATCTCTCCAGGCAGCGGGTGTAGCCCAACAGCGTCGTCACGATACCCAGGCATGGCCCCACCAGCGTGCCAGTCAGCGCCGCTCGAATGGGGAACATCACCTGTCTCCCCCGCAGTCCGGCGGTCTCTCGAAAATGGTGGCGCATCTGCTGGTAGAACTGCGCCGCCTCGTCATAGGTTGCCATCGCCTCGGCGGTCAGCGTGCGGTGGCAGTAGGCCAGCACCTCGTGTGCACCCTCCCCGGCCAGCGCCTGTCGGGCTTCCTCGGTGAACTCGGTCACGCGCTCGACGAAACAAAAGCGGCTCAGGCCCACCATATGGTCCAGCGTGGTCGCCTCCGCTTGCAGGGAGGAGACCAGCAGATCGTACCACTCCTGCGCATCGTAGACCGTGCCCTGCGAGCGTTCCCACGCCCCATAGGCAGCCTCCAGCCGCGGCTGGAGCAAAGCCGCCACATAGCCGGTTTCTGCCATCCGCAGTCGTTGCCTATTAAACCATAAGAGGCGCTCGGGATCAAAAAGAGGGGGATGGACTGCACGCTGCAAGTCGAACTGCTCGACCAGTTCCGCCAGGGAAAGCCGCTCGGCGTGCCCGGCAGACACGCCGCACAGGGTTGCCAGATAGGCGCAGACCGCTTCGGGCAGATACCCCTCCGCCTCATATCGTCGCAGCGAGGCATCCTCCCCATCCGGCATAGTCAGCATGGGCAGGTGTCCAAAACGGGGTTCCTCGTAGCCCAGCGCCCGGTGCAGCAAAATTTGTCGCGCCGCGTCCGGCAGAAAGCGATCTTCCTGCAGAATGTGGGTGATGCCCAACTCGTGATCGGCCACCACGCGCGCCAGGTTGGGCAAGGGGTGGCCATCCACCCACTCGCCGCCCTCGACACAGTAGACGACGAAATCCCCGATTTCGACCCTGGATATGCACGTCTCGCCGCGGATCAGGTCGTGGAAAACCAGGGTGCGCCCCTCCGGCATGCGAAAGCGCAGCACGGTGCCGTCCGCGCACCAATAGGCCCGCCCATCTTTCACCAGACGGCGCACAGCCTGCCGACAGAGCTCGTCATGCTGCGGCGTGACGTCAGCGCCCTGAATCTCGTGCAGCCCCAACCAGACCAGATCGCGGAGACTACCCTCTGCGCCATCCATCAGGCGCAGAAACAGAGCGCCGCCCATCTGGCGCGCGTAGAAATAGTTGCACAACGCCACCCGCGCCTCGGCGATAGACAACCTGTCCGCCGACCGGGGGACGTATCGCAAACGCACAGCTCCCGTCACCGCGAATTGCCGTTCTTTTCGTCCTGTACCTGGCCGAAGATCATCCTCCCGGCCACCGTTTGCAGCACGCGAGTCACCACGATGCCGCGCGTGCTGTTCATGTACCGTTTACCCTCTTCCACCACCACCATCGTACCATCATCCAGATACCCAACGCCCTGGCCTACTTCTTTTCCTTCTTGAATGATGTGCACGCTGAGGATTTCCCCGGGCAGCACCACCGATTTGACCGAGTTCGCCAGTTCGTTCACGTTCAGCACCTTGACCCCTTGCAGCTCGGCTACCCGGTTCAGGTTATAGTCGTTCGTCAGCACGGGGCAATCCAGGTCCTGGGCCAGCTTGATCAACTTGCCGTCCACTTCTGCAACGCGGGGAGCATCCATCTCACAGACCTCCAGCAACACGCCTGCCTGCTTCTGGAGCTTGTTCAGGACATCCAGACCGCGGCGGCCGCGGTTGCGGCGCAGTACGTCGGCAGAATCGGCAATATGCTGTAGTTCGTCGAGGATAAAACGGGGTACGAGGAGTGTACCGGTGATAAATCCCGTCTGGCATACGTCGGCGATGCGGCCATCGATAATCACGCTGGTATCTAGCAAGATGACGTTCTGCTTGCGCTTGATCACATCGCGCGTAATCAGCAGCCCTATCGCAGAGAGGATATCGCGGTCACGCGAGACCATCAGCGTGGCTCCCAGCGCACCCAGGAAAATGGCCGCTACCAGAGGCATGATCTGGCCCACAACGCCGGGCAACATGGACAGGGGCAGGGCCAACAGAGCAGCAATCAGAATACCAAAGACAAAGCCCAGAATCCCCATAATCAACGTTCGAGAGGGGATGCGACGCAGGTGATTATGCAGCGCGCGGTACGGGCGCACCGTGATATAGGGCGCAACGACAAAGCCCACCACCGCACCTACCAGCATGGTGATCACCCGGTAGTAGTTGCTCGCCAGGGAGGCCGTGTTCAGCGCCACCCACTGAGCAACCAGCAAGCCCAATTCCCATCCCGCAAAAGCCACAACCACCATCATCGAAAGGCGCAGAAAAAGATATATCGACAAGTTATTCCTCCTGCCATCATGAAGAATTGCTTGCGCCTTTGGAAAAGCAATTGAGGAGTACTCCCATCCCGGAGTACCTGCACCTCCTTGAGCAACCTGCGCTCAATCGGCCCGATGGATACAGGCCGGTATGCCCTGCCCGACACATCGTCGAACAACTACCGGCAACTGCTAGATTCGATGGGGGGTTCGGTGGAATTTCGGGTTATTGCCCGAAAACGCGCCGATCAGATGTGATTAGCGTTAGATTCCGGTGTTTCCATCTGAAAACCGCTAAACCAACAAACAGGCTAAAAAAGCCCATGTGGGCATCATAACACATCAAAAAGCTTCTGTCAATTCGCACACGAGGATAGAGCCCATTCGGGCTTGCGGCGGCCTTCACCGGCAGATCAGAATCGCTCCGGCACGCATAGAGCAAGCTAGTGGATGCGCCCGCGAGGGTACATCCACAAGCTGGGCATACGCAGGTCGCCACTCCCCCGCCAATCCTGGCGCGAGAGCGGCTGCCAATCGCTCTATTCGAGGGCCATGCTGACGGCCTCTGCCAGAGAACGCGCCATGAGAAGCTCTGCCCCACTCACCGCGAGTTCCTTGCTATCCCGCGTGTAGGGCATCAAACTGCGCTTAAAGCCCAGCTTGGTGGCCTCGTTCAGTCGCCGGTCCGACTGCCCCACAGCCCTTAGCTCACCGGCCAGGCCGACCTCGCCGAAAATGGCCAGATCGTGAAACACTGGTCGGTTGTAAAAGCTAGAAGCAAGGGCTATCGCTATCGCCAGGTCTATGGCGGGCTCGCGGATTTTCATGCCGCCGACCACGTTCACAAAGATATCCTGGTCAGACAGGCGCAACCCGACCCGCTTGGTCAACACCGCTGTCAGCAACAGCAGGCGGTTGATGTCGATCCCATTGCAGGTGCGCCGGGGGTTCTCCAGGCTGGCCTTGCTCACCAATGCCTGCACCTCGACCAGCAGCGGGCGCGTGCCCTCCAGCGTCACCGCCACAGCAGAACCCGTTGCCTTGGCCGGGCGCTCCTGCAAAAACACATCCGAAGGATTGGCGACCTCGATCATTCCCTTGTCGCGCATCTCAAAGACGCCGACCTCATTCGTGGACCCAAAGCGGTTCTTGACACTCCGCAGCAGCCGATAGCTGTGAAAGCGCTCCCCCTCCAGGTACAACACCGTATCCACAACGTGCTCCAGCACGCGCGGCCCGGCGATGCTGCCTGTCTTGGTCACGTGCCCCACGATAAAGATGGGAATATTCTGACTCTTGGCTACCCGCAACAGCGCCCCAGCGCACTCGCGCACCTGGCTGACGCTTCCGGGTGAGGAGGTTAACGCTTCCAGATGGACCGCTTGAATCGAGTCCACAATGGCAAGCGTGGGGGACAGCGTCTCGATTTGCGGGAGGATCCGCTCGAGGCAGGTCTCGCCCAGGATATAAAGATTGGGGGTATTCACACTGAGCCGATCGGCCCGCAGCTTGACCTGCTGCGGCGATTCTTCGCCCGATACGTACAGCACGCGCGATTCGCCGAGGCTCATCATCGACGCCAATTGCAGCAACAGGGTAGACTTGCCGATTCCCGGGTCGCCTCCGATCAGCACCATAGCGCCGGGAACGATGCCGCCGCCCAGCACCCGACTTAGCTCCTGCATGGGCACGGGCAAACGCTCGTAGCTCTGGGAGCTAATATCGGGTAGCGGACAGGCGCGGTTATCGTACACCGCCATCTGCTTGGAGGCCAGAGTGGAACTCGTCGTCTCTACCCATGATTCGACTAACGAGTTCCACTCCCCGCAATCAGCACAACGACCCATCCATTTAGGAAATGTTGCGCCACACTGCTGGCACACAAAACGTGTGCGGCCTTTGGTCATACGTTACGCTGCCTTCCTTAGGCCAACTTGGGCTCGCTCGCGGCCTCCGGCAGCCTCAGAACGACGCGGTCCTTCTCGGCGTCTACCATCACGACGTCCCCGTCCTTAAAGACGCTCTCCAGCATCTTCTCGGCCAGTTCGTCCTCCACGTAGCGCTGGATCGCGCGGCGCAAAGGTCGGGCACCAAACTGCGGGTCGAATCCCTCTTTGACCAGGGCCTCTCGGCCAGCGTCGGTGCACATCACCGTGATGTGGTGTTCAGCCAGACGATCGTTCAGTTGCTTGATCTGGATACCCACGATTTTGGTGATCTCTGCACGGGTCAGTTCGTGGAAGACCAGCACTTCGTCAATACGGTTCAGGAACTCGGGCCGGAACAGCTTCTTGAGTTCCTTCATCAGCTTGCTCCGCATCTCTCGGTAGGCGTCAGTGTCTCCTTCAACGCCCTCGTGGGCCGTCGAGAAACCAAAGTACGCATCCCGACTAATCACCGAGCTGCCGACGTTCGACGTCATGATGACGATCGTATTACGAAAGTCCACCTTGTGCCCCTTGGCATCGGTCAGGTGGCCGTCTTCCATGATCTGCAACAACATGTTAAAGGCTTCGGGGTGCGCCTTCTCGATCTCGTCAAAGACGACCACCGAATAAGGCCGACGCCGAATCGCTTCGGTCAGTTGACCGGCCTCCTCGTACCCCACATATCCTGGAGGAGCACCCACCAGACGAGAAACCGTATGGCGCTCCATGAACTCGGACATATCGAACTGGATCAGGGCCTCATCGCTGCCGAACATGAACTGAGCCAGAGTCTTGCATAGCTCGGTCTTGCCCACACCCGTCGGCCCAAGGAAGATAAAGGACCCGATAGGTCGCCGAGGGTCCTTGAGGCCCGTGCGCGACCGTCGCACCGTACGAGACAGCGTGTTGATGGCCTCATCCTGGCCCACGATACGCTCGTGCAGCACTTCGGCCATCTTCAGCAGGCGAGCGGATTCCTCCTGAGCGATGTTCGCCGTCGGCACGCCCGTCCACATGGAGACGATTTCGGCAATGTCCTCCGCCGTCACGTTCAGGCCCGACGCCTTGTCGGCAATAGCCATGTCGAGGCCAAGCTGGTCGCTGACCAACGGCAGGTCCTCGCCAATCGAGTCCAACGCAGACTCGAACATGTCCTCGGTGGCAGGTCTGCTCACGCGCGCCGCCTTGTCAAAGTGATCGCCTTCCTCACGTCGGGCGGCCTTGAACACCCGCACGCGGGACGCTGCCTCGTCGACCAGGTCAATGGCCTTGTCGGGCAGGAAGCGGTCCGGCACATAGCGGGAGGATAGCCGCACAGCGGCCTCCAGGGCTTCATCCGTGATTTCCAGGTTGTGATGCTGCTCGTATCGCGGACGAATCCCCTGGAGGATGTCCAGAGCCTCCTCAGGAGTCGGTTCGTCCACATGGACCGGCTGGAAACGCCGCTCCAACGCCGGGTCGCTCTCGATGTGCTTGCGGAACTCGTTCAACGTGGTGGCCCCGATACACTGTAGCTCACCCCTGGCAAGGGCTGGCTTCAGGATATTGGCGGCGTCCACCGAGCTTCCGGCAGCCCCGGCGCCCACGATCATATGTAATTCGTCAATGAACAGGATAGTCTCTGATGCCTTGATCTCGTCGATGACCTTCTTCAAGCGTTCCTCGAACTGGCCGCGGTACATCGTACCGGCCACCAGCGATCCCACATCCAGGCGGATCACTCGCTTATCCTCCAGGTCACGAGGAACCAGGCCGTCAATGATTCGGTGTGCCAACCCTTCGACAATCGCCGTCTTGCCCACACCCGGCTCACCGATCAGGGCGGGGTTGTTCTTGGTCCGGCGGGCGAGGATTTGCACCACTCGCTCGATCTCTTTGGTCCGGCCAATGACGGGATCCAACTCCCCACGTCGGGCCTGTTCTGTCAGGTCCACACCCAACTGCTCGAGCAGGGACTTGTCCTTATTGCGTGGCTGTTCGGCAGCAGCCTCCGACGGCGTAGACTCCTGACGCATCAGGTTCAGCACGCGTCGGCGGACGATCTCACGGTTGACATTCAGGCTTTGCAAAATAGCCGATGCCATCGAGTCCTGGCTACGAACTAGCGCCAAGAGCAAATGCTCCGTCCCGATATAGTGGTGACCGAGCCGCTTGGCTTCCTCCACTGCGATCTCGATAACCATTTTGGTCTGATCGGACAACTGCAAGCCGGGAGCTGGCCGCTCCCCTCGGCCAACCATCCGCTCCACGGCACTCCTCACCTGGCTCACCGACACCCCCAGGTCGTCCAGCACGCGAGAAGCGATTCCATCCTCTTCACGCAGCAGTCCCAACAGCAGGTGCTCAGTTCCGATGTAGCCGTGGTTCATCCGACGAGCTTCATCCTGAGCCATAGTTAGAGATTGTCGTGCACGTTTGGTAAACCGACTAAACTTGTCAGCCATAATAATTCCACCTTGCTTTCATGCAATAATGTCAAATTACAATCGTTCGGGCCTTCCGCCCGGCTACTACGACGACAGCAAGCACGCCTTGCCCGCCAAGATGCAGTGGATCATCTAATGATCGGTCTGCAAGATTCGCTCCCAACCGGCAGAGTGCTATGACCTGCAATTTGAGAGAAGCTCGCTTTCTCGTCCGATAATCCCTTCTCCTTCTTACGCGAACGAAAGACGTCCCCACTATCTACACAATCTATGTGATATAAAGAAAAGGGGGCAGTGTGTCACCACACCGGCCCCACCATTCTTTCAGACCTACTCGCTTTCAGCCCGACCGTATTCAATTACGGGAGTGAGAGCCCCCTTGGCCTCCCACAGCGAGTTCACTGGGCCGGTATTCTCCGATCAACCCGCGTCACAGTGTACTCGCCAGAAGAGTCTGGGTAATACTAATAGCCTTCACTACCCTCTGTCGAGTCATCTAGCTCGCCTAGTTGATCGGATTCGCTCCAATCATCGGCATATTGGTCATCCTCGACTCGTCGCACACTCAATCCAATGCGCTGCCTGTCCGCATCGATGCGGATTACACGGGTCGTTATTTCCTGTCCTTCTGTTAATACATCCCTTGGATGACCGATCCGCTCATCCGAAATCTCGGAGATGTGCACAAGACCTTCGATGTCTTGATCCAGTTGAACAAAGGCCCCAAAATTCGTGAGCTTGGTCACCTGGCCCGTTACCAACTGACCGATTTGGTACCTTTCTTCAACCGTGCTCCAAGGCTCCTTTTGCAGCCTCTTGAGGCTGAGGGCGATCCGCCGGCGGTCCTTGTCCACCGAAAGGACGTACACCGCGACCTCTTGCCCCACCTCGAGAACCTGCTTGGGATGCCCTACACGTCTCCACGATAGCTCGGACAGATGGATCAAACCATCGGCCCCCCCCAGGTCCACGAAAGCGCCAAAGTCACATAGGCTGCTGACAACCCCTCGCCTGGTATTTCCCGGCTGGAGATCGTCCAGCAAGCGCTCTTTCTGTTCCTGACGCCACTCGCGCACCGCCGCCCGTTCCGAAAGGATCAGGCGATTCCGTTTGCGGTCCAGCTCGATGATCTTGAGACGAAGAGTAGTGCCCTTGACCTGTTCCAACATCTGCTCCCGTTCTTCATCACTCACATCCCTGGGGATGCTTGTGCTGACAACCTGGGATGCCGGAACGAATCCCCGGACACGTGCCAGATTCACAATAAGACCGCCCCTATTGAAATCCGTCACAGCCTCTTCGACGATCTCACCGGCCTCAAAGAGCTTTTCGGCCTTTTTCCAATCGCTCTCTAGCTGGGCCCTGGTCAATGACAGGACAATGTTCCCTTGGGCGTCCGACGGACGTACAACGTAGACCATCACGTTGTCCCCTACCTGAAGCGATCGCCGGAAATCCCTATCCAGGTGCTCCAGGTCGCGCGCGCCCACAAACCCTTCCGTCTTGCAGCCTACATCCACCAGCACTTCCATCGGGCTGATACTGACAATGGTTCCCTCGATCACGTCCCCACGCTGCGGGGGCACCTGCCAGTTTTCCTGCTCGAGCAAGTCAAACATTGGATGAGCAGCCTGCTCCGAGTCACCTCCTTCTAGTGACAGAGACCTGATAACCCGTTCCTCCACTCTTCCTCTCCTTGTTGGCGTAGCCAGGATTCACTTGTAATTATATTGCGTTTAAAGGCAAAACGCAAGCGCCAGTTCTGGAATTCAGCATTTTTGCTGAAATCAGGAGCCGATCCATAGCGTGACTATACCCACTACTCGCATGCTGCGGTCGTCATACTGCACGACCCGCAGGCTAAGCTCGGAATAGACGCCAGGCCGCAATTCCCCTTCCCAGAGGATCGAATCCCCCTCTTTGCGATAAGGATACCCAGAAATGCCCCCCAACTCGGCGCCATCGTCCGAAATTCCCTCGTAGGTCAGGGTCGATCCGGGTATTACGGCTCCCTTGGCCAGGCCATATGCTACTGGCCCGGAGTACTTGATCGGTGATGTCGTAACTATCGATACCGGTCGCGGGTTAATATCCTGAATCGCGATCTTGGCTGTGCCCACAAGCCGCAGGCTCTCTTCCGTGTACCACAATACGCGCAGGTTCAGGTCAGCATCCACACCTTCTCGGAACTGCCCACTCCAATCCAGGGAGTCGCCACGACGCTTGAGCGCTTCCTGACCATCGATCAGCACAAGCGCCCCATCATCGCTCATCCCCTGATAGCGTATGTTGGTACCCGGCAATTGTCCGTCTGTTGGAATCGTAAGTGTAGTAGGCAGGCTGTAGGTCAGTTCACTGGGATTCTCTTTTGATCGACGCAAGCATCCCGTCGCTGTCAGCAACAACGCGATGCTCAGGACTGCCACGATGATCCACCACGTTCTCTTGGCACTCAAACTGCCCATACGATCCTCTTTTTTAAGGCATTCTAATGTACGTTATTAATTGTACGGATACTGCTATATATGTCAAGTATCGGGACTTGGGCGATATCAGTATACCATACGCGGCCATCTACCACGCATGGTATACCGTAAAAAAATCCGCAAGCTGCGATCCAGCGCCTCATACGCTGGTCTATCGAGCGACGATGTTCACCAACCGTCCCGGAACATAGACGACCTTGAGAACCTTCTGTCCATCCAGGTAACGCTGCACATTCTCGTCTGCCAACGCCGTCTGTTTGGCGGTTTCCTCTGCGATGTCCGCCGGAACGTCCAGGCGAGCGCGCACTTTGCCGTTCACCTGCACAACCAACGTAATCTGTACGTCGGCAGCCAGTTCAGGGTTGTACGCGGGCCACGACTGGGTATGCACGCTATACTCCCCGCCAAGCTGCTCCCACAGCTCCTCAGCCAAGTGGGGCATGATCGGAGCGATCATCAGGGTCATGGTGCGGCGAGCCTCTTCCCATGCCTCGGTGCCGTATACGCTCGTTTCCTTGGCCTTGACCAAGAAGTTGTTGTACTCCATCATCGCGGCCTGGGCCGTGTTGAACTTGAACACATGCAGGTCCGAGGTGACGCGCTCAATGGTCTGATGGGTCTTGCGTCGCAACTCGGCGATCTCGGTCGCGGTGGCTGGCTCCACCGGCTGCTCGCGAGGCTCCAGGATCATATTCCACATGCGGTTGATGAACCGATAGATCCCATCAATACCCGTCGAGCTCCAGCTACCACCCAGATCCCACGGGCCAATGAACATCAGGAACGACCGTATAGAGTCCGCGCCCATCGTCGAGACATAGTCGTCGGGGTTGACCACATTGCCCCGCGACTTGGACATTTTCTCATTGTCTTCGCCCAGGATGATGCCCTGGGTAAACAGCCGCAGCATCGGCTCGTCGAAATCTACCAGCCCGATGTCGCGCATGGCTTTGGTGAAAAAGCGCGTGTACATCAGGTGCATCGTCGCGTGCTCGATGCCGCCGGTATACTGGTTCACCGGCAGCCAGTATTTCCCTTTCTCAGGGTCAAAGGGCTGATCCCCCTGATAGTACGGGCTGACATAGGCATAGTGATACCAGGATGAACACATAAAGGTGTCCATCGTATCCGTTTCGCGCTTGGCCGGTCCGCCACACTTGGGGCAGGTGGTGTTCAAGAACCCCTCGTGATACTTGAGCGGCGACTCGCCAGTGGGCATAAACTCGGCATCTTCGGGCAGCAACACCGGTAGATCCTCATACGGGACCGGCACGATGCCGCATTTTTCGCAGTACACCATAGGGATAGGCGCGCCCCAATAACGCTGACGGCTGATCAGCCAGTCGCGCAGCTTGTAATTAACTTCAGCACCCCCGATGCCCTGTTTGCTCAGCCACTCGATGACTGTCGCTTTGGCCCGATCTCCCGGTGTGCCACTGAAATCGTTAGAGTGGATCATGGCGCCATATTCAGAGTGGAACAGCACATCGCGGTACCATACCTGCCGATCCAGCATCTCCATCGTCGTGCGCGCCGTCTCTACAGACGCCTTGTGCTCCCCTTCGGCAGCAACCAGCGCCTGGCAGCGCCGCAGAATGGCCTGGTCCGACTCGGCAGAATCCAAGGCCATCGTCTCCCCAGGGAACACGAACAACCATCCGCTGCCGACCACCTCTACCCAGGCATTCTCCGCCACGTGGTCCCGAATCAGAGCCACATAGGCGTCGACCTGCTCGGCGCCTGCCAGGCTGACGTATAGCGCACCATCGCGCTGCTCAAACGCGATGCCGCGCTCCTTCAGCAATGGGGCCAGGTCCAGCGTGACTGCACCCTGGCGCACGATGCTCTTGGCCGTGCCGTCGGGCCGGGCAATCACCGGGATAATGGGCAGGCCATACTTGATGGCGAACTGGAAATCGCGCTCGTCGTGGGAGGGCACGGCCATGATAGCGCCCGTGCCATACTGCATCAACACATAGTCCGCGGTCCAGATGGGAATGCGCTTCCCGTTCACCGGGTTGATGGCATACGCGCCGGTAAAGACGCCGGTTTTCTCCTTGTCCGTCGCCAGACGCTCGATCTCGCTCTGCCGGGAAGCCTGGAACTTGTAGGCCTGCACCGCCTCGCGCCGCGCGTCGGTAGTCAGCCTGTCCACCAGCGGGTGCTCAGGGGCCAACACCATAAAGGTAGCGCCCCACAGGGTATCCGGGCGCGTGGTGAATACCTCGATGGTGTCCCCTTGCTCGGAGCGAAACTGCACGCTGGCGCCTTCGCTGCGACCGATCCAGTTGCGCTGCATCGTCTTGACCCGCTCGGGCCACTCGATCTTGTCCAGATCATCCAACAGTTGGTCGGCATAGTCGGTAATGCGGAAGAACCACTGCTCCAGGTCCTTCTTGATCACTGGCGTGCCGCAGCGCTCACAGTGGCGGTCCTCCCCCCAAACCTGCTCGCGGGCCAGGGTCGTGTTACACTTGGGGCAAAAGTCCACCGGGGACATGGCCCTGTAGGCCAGGCCATGCTCGTAGAATTTCAAAAAGAACCACTCGGTCCATTTGTAGTAATCCGGCAAGCAGGTAACCGCCTCATGGTCCCAAGCCCACATGGCTCCCATGGTACGCAGTTGTCCGCGCATCCGCTCCACGTTGTCCAGGGTCCACTTGCGGGGATGAATGCCCCGTTGGATGGCGGCGTTCTCTGCGGGCAACCCAAAAGCGTCGAATCCGATAGGAAAAAAGACATTATAGCCCTGCATGCGCATGAAACGCGCCTTGGCGTCCGAGGGGGACATGGCATACCAGTGGCCGATATGGAGATCTCCCGAGGTGTATGGGAGCATAGTTAACGCATAATGTTTGGGGCGCGAAGGGTCTTCCACCGTCTTGTAGAGGCCGGTTTCCTCCCATCGCTTCTGCCATTTCGCCTCAATCTCTTGGGGCTGATACTTCGGAGCTTGGCTCATGTTCAACCTTCCTTCGTCGCCACGTCCTGTCACGCAGGCCGTGCCCCCTATCTATCAATACGTCGGCAGGGCGCAGTTCGTTCCCCGCCCGTGCACGGGAGCTTGGCTGGCGAGACGTGTAAGATTAACCTGTTGTACCACCAATACACAAGGCTTGTCAATTATCGAGGCGCAACCGTAACAATTCAGATTTGAGGGGAGAGAAAGGCCACGGTGGCGATTGCAATTGCGGCTACCCTCGCATCACGATGTATGACGCGCATGCCTTCGCAGGCTACAAACAGCCGGGAAGCCAGTCGCCGCAGGGCGACGCGCCATGTATGGCGATGCAACGGTTGGTGCAGTTTCAACTGCCAATGACGAACTCGTCCCCAAAATGTGAACGGTTACGCGCAACCTGGCGCCGCGCACGCCAGCGATCAAGGTACAATCACTGACCGATAAATAACAAAAGACCCCTTTCACCTGGCGATGAAGGGGTTCTTTCGACAAACCCTGTCTTTTCTGTACAGTAGACTAGAGTGGAGCTGAGGGGATTCGAACCCCTGGCCTCTTGAATGCCATTCAAGCGCTCTCCCAGCTGAGCTACAGCCCCTGGTCAGGTCACTGCTCGCCCGGCAGTGTTCGGGTCGGAAGGTGTGGAGCTGAGGGGATTCGAACCCCTGGCCTCATCAGTGCGATTGATGCGCTCTCCCAGCTGAGCTACAGCCCCTTACCGTTACCAGAGGAGAGTATACACGAATAGGATTTGTTGTCAAATACGCTCATTAACCCTTGCGAGCAATCGTGTCTGCGGGCCACCGGCTTCATCAGATCCGTAGGGTCTCCGCCGACCTCGTCTACGTTCGCTACCGTCCGATCATCTCGCCGAGGCGCACCAACTGCTCGCGCAGCGGCTCCGGCTCGCGGAAATACTCCAGCGAGATGGCCTTGGGCTGTGTCCGCGCCAGCGCCCACTCTAGCAGGGCATAGTCCCACTCCAGCATGGGAGCGTGCGCATCCACCAGATTGTCCTCGTCAAAGGCCAGCAGATGGGCGATACTGGCCGCGTTGCTGCGCACCAGATTGTAGCGCCGCTCTTCCAGGTCGCCCAGTCGGCGCGGACCGCTGAGATGGATCTCTACCGTACGATGCAGCGGCAGCCGCAACAGATAATCGTGAATCTCGTACCCCAGCACATTCGCGCTCACCTGCGCGTGGGCCAGGTCCAGCAGCAATCCGCACCCCGTCTCTTCGATTACCTGGGCCACAAAATCAGGCTCACAGATGTGCAGGTGCGCCAGATTGGGAAACAGCGGCAGGTTCTCCAGCAACAGCGGCACTGGCAGGCGTTCGGCCAGGGCGCGGGCATTGCGGATAATGTTGGCCTGGGCTTCCTCCCGCGTCAGCAAAGCCCCGGCTGGCTGCGTAACCAACGCGCCATCCAATGTAGTGTCCGGCACGCTGAATCCGATGTGCTCCGAAGCCCACGGCGTGGCGCACAACTCTACCCAGCCGCAAATGCGCCCCACCATCTCCTCGCTGGGCAGTTGGCGACCGCTGAGGGTGTCATCCAGGTGCAGTAACAGAGGGTGGAACGGGCGCAAGGCAGCGATGGCAGCCTGCCCCATGAACGGCCCTACCTTCAGGTAATCCACCAGCCCTCCCTGCCCTTCCTGAAGCAGAGATTGCATGGCCTCCGTGCCATTTGTGCCCAACAGGGGCCGCCCATCTACCTCCGGCCAGGGAATCGCGGTTGTCTGCAACGTGCCTCCTCCAGCAAGCGTTATGCGAAGCTGCCCGTTCGTAAGAACGCTATCGCGGAAACGCACGCTATGCTAACACCAGCGAGCGAAACTGTCAAAAGGAGAAATAGACGAGCGCCAGCCCCGTTGCGGGAGGGGCTGGCGCTCGCTGAGGAGGAAAAGATAAACTGCGCAGACTAGAGGGCCAGCCCTCCATCCACACAGATCACCTGACCAGTGATATAGGCTGCCGCATCCGAGGCAAGAAACGCCACAATGGGCGCGATGTCGTCGGGCTGCCCCAGCCGCGACAGGGGAATTCTCTCGATGACCTTTTCCATCATGCTGCCCGGCAGGTCGGCAGTCAGCTCGGTCTCCACAAAGCCCGGCGCTACCAGGTTCGCGGTCACATTGCGCGATCCCAGCTCGCGGGCCACGGTCTTGGTAAAGCCCACCAACCCGGCCTTGGCCGCCGCATAGTTGGCCTGCCCCGCGTTACCTGATAGGCCCGATACCGAGCCGATGCTGATGATCCGCCCGTACCGCTTTCGCAAAAAGGTCCGCTGCACAGCCTTGACGCAATGGAACACACCCTTGAGATTGGTGTTCAGCACGGCGTCCCAATCGTCTTCGGTCATCCGCGCCAACAGCGTGTCACGGGTGATCCCCGCATTGTTCACCAAGATATCCACCGTGCCGTAGGCGTCTATCGTCGCTTTCACCAGGGACTCGGCATCCTCGCCCCGGCTCACATCGCCCTGCACCGCCGTGGCCTGCCCGCCACCTTCCGCGATCTGGCGCACTACTTTTTCCGCCGCCTCGCGATTGTTGCGATAGTTCACCACTACCTTGCAGCCCCGTCGAGCCAGCTCCAGGGAAATGGCCCGGCCAATTCCTCGCGAGCCGCCGGTTACGATGGCTACCCGGCCTTCCAATTCGCCCATCTCAGACCGCCTCTAGAGCAAAGGACTGGACACTGGCCGCGTCTGTGACGCTGTTCAGGGTCGCATCCCGCACAATCCGCTTGATCAGCCCCGATACCACTGAGCGCGGCCCGACTTCCAGCATACTCGTCACTCCCTGAGCACCCATCCACCGGATGGATTCCACCCAACGCACAGGCGAGGACAACTGCCGCAGCAGCGCCTCTTTGATCGCTTGCGGGTCATCCGTGGCGGTAGCCGTGGCATTGCTGATCACCGGTACCCAGGGGTGGCGCAGATGAATTCGCTCCAGCACCATCCCCAACCGCTCGACGGCGCCCCGCATCAGGGGGGTGTGTGAAGCAACGCTCACCGCGAGAGGTAGAGCCCGCTTGGCCCCTCGCTCGCGCGCCAGGTTCAGCACCCTGTCCACGCCGAGCTGTTCCCCGGCGATGACCACCTGTCCGGGCGAGTTAAAGTTGGCCACCCAAACGCCATGACCGTCGCGCCCCTCGTCCACCAATGCCTGCACGACTTCGTCGTCCAGGCCGATAATCGCCGCCATGCTGCCGGGAGCCTGCGCCCCGGCCTCGCGCATGGCCTCTCCCCGATGGCGCACCAGCCGCACGCCATCTTCGAACTCGAGCGCGCCCGCGACCGTCAGCGCCGCGAATTCGCCCAGGCTATGCCCCGCCGCAAAAGCGACTCGCTCTCGCAAAGGTTCCAGGCGCGACTTGATAACCTGCCAGAGCGCCCAGGTAGCCACATAGATAGCCGGTTGGGTATTGCTGGTTTCGTCCAGCTCTTCCTGCGACCCTTCAAAACAGAGCTTGGAGAGGGAAAACCCCAAGATATCATCGGCCTGCTCAAAAACCTGGCGCGCCTCAGGATAGGCAGCGCACACGTCGGCGCACATCCCCACGAACTGGCACCCCTGACCAGGAAAGACCAATCCCATCTGCCCCGTGGCTGTGGTCATTCGCTCAACTCCTCATCATAGACTGCATGCGCTGCAAGGCACTCTCCGCCTCTGCCACCGTGCGCAGCACCAACTCTGCCGCGGGGATAACGTCATGCACCAGACCCGCCACCTGGCCTGCCATCACCGAACCTTTCGTCACGTCACCCTGCGCGGCAGCCATACGCAGACGCCCCGTGCCGAACTCGATGATCTCCTGATCCGACGCCCCCCGCCGCTCCAGTTCCTCGAAATCGCGAGACATGGGGTTGCGGATGCAACGCACCGGATGGCCGATCGTAGCGCCCGTTACCATCGTGGAGCGCTCGTTGGCCTTGACGATGGCCTCTTTGTAATTCGCATGCGCGGTGCACTCGTCCGTGCAGATAAACCGCGTGCCCATTTGCGCCCCGGCTGCGCCCAAGGCCAGCGCCGCCGCCAATCCCCGCCCATCGCCAATCCCACCGGCAGCAATCACCGGAACGGTCACGGCGTCTACTACTTGCGGGACCAGGGCCAGCGTCGTGACGGTACCGATGTGCCCGCCCGACTCTTCGCCCTCGGCGATGACCGCGTCCGCCCCGGCCCGCTCCAGCCGACGCCCCAGCGCCGCCGACGCCACCACCGGGATGACGATGCAGCCCGCCTCTTTCAAAGGGGCGATAAACGGTGTGGGGTTCCCAGCGCCAGTCGTGACGACCGGCACGCGCTCTTCCATGCAGAGCGTCAGAACCTCTGCCACACACGGCGAAAACATGGGCACGTTCAGCCCATATGGCTTGTCAGTCCGCTCTTTGATCTGCTTGATCTGATTACGCACAAAATCCACGGGAGCGTTTCCAGCCCCCAAGATACCCAGAGCACCCGCCTCTGACACGGCTACAACCAGTTCCCAGGTGGCAACCCACGCCATGCCGCCTTGCATGATCGGGTGAGTGATTCCCAGCAAATCCGTTAGCGCCGTTTGAAGCATAGACTACCCCCTTCTGTGTACTGCCAGGAATAACACCCCAGTCGAAAAGAAGTTGCGACCTCACTCAAGACGCAGCGCAAATCTCGTGTATCTCTAGCCCGTAGGTTGCAGGGCGCAAAAGAAAACGACCACCGTGTGGGTGGTCGTCTCTTTTGTCGCATCGAGTCTGTCAGAGCGGGGGGAGCGATGGACGCTACTCGCCATCCTCGGCCATTTCCGCCTGAGCCATCTCGCGCTCTTCTTCCTCTTCTTCCGACTCCTCGATCACTTCCGGGTCGGCTTCCGGGTTCTCTACGCCCAGCGCCTCGTAAAACGCCGGGGCCAGCCGCCAACGGTTCTCATCCTGCGGGTACAGGCTGAACTCGGTCTTGGGATGCTGCACCTCATAGGATTCGGAGCGCCGGTTGACTTCTTCCTGTAGCAGGTTCGCCAACCCCTGGCCATCAGCCATTGCCGGGTCGACTACGGCCAGCACGTCCAGCATCGTCTCGTCGTTCAGCGTCCATTCGGGACCAACCACCAGGAAGGCGATAACCTGCCCGCTCTGATCCAGAGCGATGGCGGCCTCGCGCCAAGGCTGCCCCAGCGAAGGCAAATAGCGATCGGCGATTTCCTCCGGGTCTAGCGGCAACCCGGCATCCCGGAGCTGCTGCTGCACCTGGCGGAATAGCTGAATGACGCTGTCCAGGTCCGTGATCATGCACGTGCGCACGGTCACGCCCTCGACCTCCTCATCAGCCGCTTCCTCGCCATTGCCCGTCTGCTGCACCCAGGTGAACTTGCGGCGCAAGATGGAGGGATAGAAGCAGTCCAGCACGTCGTAATCCACCGAGCGGCCCCACTCATAGTAGACGCGGGGGTCCACATAGGATTTCAGGCTCGTGGTCAGGTTCCAGGTGCGCTTCTTTCCTGCGATCAACGCCTGGGCCTTGATCTTGCCCAGGGAACGGACCGCCTTGTTGCGGCGCTCCTTGGCCTGCTCGACGCGCTCCTTGGCCTTGGCGATGCGCTTGCGATATCGCTCGCGAGTCGCCTGCTTGCGCTCGTCCGAGGTGGCCGCCTCTTCCTTCTCTTTGGCTTCCGCCTTCAACTCGGCCAGCTTGTCGGTCAGCTCTTGCACCTGCTCGCGGTAACGCTGGATGCGCTCTTCGGCCTTGCCCTGGCGCTCCTTGTAGCGGTCGCGGGTGTGCTGCCAGTTCTTGCTGGCCTGCTTGGTATGGTTGCACAGGATGGCCGCCTCCAGGTTCGCCAGGGTGGCTGCCCTCCATTTCACATACTCGTCATCATCCGGCGAAACGCCCGAACCGGTCAAGCACGATTGCACGGCTATCGTCGCGTGATGGGTACGAAATACCTTGGCCGTCAGGCCGCGCTGAATGCTCGACAGGTAAGCGTTCACGTCCCGACTGCCAATGTCGGGGAAGAGCTGCGGCTTGTTGCCGTTCCCGTTTCCGGTGCCGGAAGGGCGGGCATTGCGCGCCAGCTCGGCCAGGTTCTTCAGGACAACATCCGGCAGAGTCAACTTCTTGTGCCATTCCACCGAGTCCTTGCCCAGGAACTTGAACTCGACCACCCCGCCTTCTCCCATCAGGAGATGCTCCGGGCGGAGGGTCGTCGCGCCCACCGTGTCGGCCTCGTCGGCTTCCTTTTCGTCACCCACGCGCAGACATAGCTGGTCAATCAGGAAACAGGCCGTGGCAATCATGCGGGTTCTGGGATTCGACGAAGTCAAATCCTGCTGGATTCGCTCCCGCACCGCGTCCAGTCGTTCTTCCAGCTTGATAGCCTTGTCGAACTTGGCGGCTTCCCGGCTCTGTTTGATGGGCGCGGTGTCACCCAGCCAGATGTATTTCATCTTGTCGGCCAGCTTGTCTCGCCAGCGAGCCACCCACATGGATTCAGGCTCCCAGACGATCTCGCCCCAGGTCCCTTCGGGCCGAGGCGCGTCGGGGCTCAGGTTCAGGGTCACGTCCTGCTGCGTGGCGCCCTCTTTCCAACGCCCGCGCAAGGGGTGCTGCCCCCGCCCCATAAAGATGCCGCTAGGCTCCACCATATAGGTGCCCAGCTCCACGCGCTGGCCGTTCACGATGGCATAGCCATACCTGGCCTTGAGCGCCTCGCGTTCTTCCTTGCGCTCGGCTGCTGCAGCTTTGCGCTCCTCTTTCGTCAGCCGCTCCTTGGCAGCGCGCTCCTCATCAACGAGCCGGTAAGCCTCGCTGAAATCGATCTCGTTCAGAGTGAGCGGCGGCTTGACGCCCAGAGCCTCGGCAAAGTCTTGTAGGAAATTGTGCGCAAAGACCTTGTCTTGCACATAGGGCGTATCCTTCTTGCGTGCCCAGGCCATCGCCATTTCCTCTTGCTTCGGCGTAAGCTGCACACGCTGGCCACGCACGGTAATCTTGAGCCCTACAGGCTCCGGCGGCTCTGGTATTATAATTCCATTATGTAAAAGTTGCTTCAGCAATCGGATAACACTCCCAAATTCATCATCAATCAACAACCAAACGCCGCGAGTAACTGCCCTCGCGGCCGAATGTGCATAGTGTAGCATGAAAGCGTCGTTCAGGCAAGCGCATCAGAGTTGATCCCAGGGCGGTGTCAAGAAATCGGGAGGCCGAGTGCCGCCCAGGCGAGGTTGGGATGGGCAGCATAATACCGCAGGGCTTGGGGCACACAGCGCCAACTCTGACTGCGGATCAGGCACAAGATGGC
>Ga0209347_1002680_pt1 | contig 22735 bp, 27 predicted proteins | sample AutmiccommuBRH23_FD_187382 | JGI IMG/M metagenome (GOLD analysis project Ga0209347, IMG submission 187382) | Deep subsurface microbial communities from Mt. Terri, Switzerland - Autotrophic microbial communities BRH/23 (SPAdes) (version 2) | ecosystem: Environmental > Aquatic > Deep subsurface >...
CCTGTAAATCAACCCCGAAATCAATCTCCCCGTCTCTGCCCGGGATTTCTTCGGTATACTCTTTAAGCCCTGGGATTATTTCATGTCGGCTGTCGCTCAGAACCCGGACCCCCAAGGGCTGGAGTATCCCGTTAGTGTCAACTTCGAAAGGCATTAACCAACCCTCCCGTCAGATCGGTGCAGTGCTTCGATGGTCCGGGCCATTTCCCGGGTAAAAATGTCCATATCCGACTTATCCTCAAAGCCAACGTTATCAGCGTGTAATAATGTATTTATCTGCACACCGGTCCTTTTTTCAATGGCTTGAATCACCTTATCAGCATGTCGGTCAAGCACTTTTTCAAGCATAGCTCCTGTAAGCCCACCGGAGGACGAAGCTGCAGCCGCATTCTGGAAACGGGCCGCCTCCATCCATGCCTCAACACCTGAATATCCTCCCAGTGACCGTACGTCACTAGGATTAAGCACATACTCTCCGGCGTGGATTTTGGCCAGCTGATCATATGTTATGGGGCCACCCTTGGCATACGAATTATGAACATTAGAAGATATCTCGGTATTTGAATCCCACACCATGGATTGCCCAATCGCCTTACGAATCTGGTCTGTCCACTTATGCGCCGCCCTGGCCCCCTCGACATCTCCAGCCTCCCATTTTTGAGTATACACTTGACCCGCCCTGGCCATTTCACTTGCAGCATACGATAGAGCCCCTGATGTGCGAGTCGCAAAATATGCCAACAATTCCTGCCAATTCATTTGGGAGGGGTCCTTCTGCGTCGGCGTCGACGGCTGGGTTGGTGTTGTGGGCTGTGTATTTGGTTGTCCTGTTTTCCAGTCTTTTATGGGGGTCACATTTTCCCACGGTCTGCTTCCATTAGCTGCAGCGTATTGACCTGCTAGTTGATTAAGCTCAGTATGTTCATTCTGCGTGAGGTTGCCCTTGTACCACTTGGTTAAAAGCTCCTCTAGCCGCCCACCGACCTTAAGTTCTTGGGGGATGCCAGACCCCTGCCCAGGCAAGTTATTGACAATGCTTTCAAACTCCGAAAAATCCCCGGACTTTAGACCATTAATCAGGGCATTAACCAGATCCTTACCGGCCTGCTCCCAGTCACCAGATTTAGAGGATAGTAGCTTGACGATATCATCCATCTTGGTATCTGTGATTTGCTTCGCCCTTTTATAGTGCTCCTCAAGCTGCCGGCGCTCCTCTTCGCCCTTTTTCCGGGCATCGTCCAGTTGGTCCTGAAACGCCTTCTTTTTGTCGTCCCGGGACCATTCTTGCTGCTGCTGCTCCCACTGGCGATGTTCCTCTGCTATTTCGTCGTCAATGTCGGATACAGCCTTCCGGTGGTCCTCACCTGACCTGATTTCGTGGTATTGACGGTCTTTCTGCAGCTTTGCCAGTCTATCGTTATGTTTTCTTAAAGCATTTTCCCGGTCCTGGGTTTTGCCTTCCTGGTCCAGGGAGTCAATCTGTCCCTGTATAGCCTGTATACTGGCTTTAGTCCGGTTATCAATGGCAGCTAGACTTGACCTGTACTCGTCATCCAGGCGGGAAATATATTCAGAGAGCTGCTGCTTCCGGAGGCGATACAGATCCTCTTCGATCTCCCTCATTTGCTGGATGCTCCACTGGTGAGCAGTGCGCAGCTTTTCTAAATAGGCAATTTGCTGATCGGTACCCATCCTGGCCATGTTAACTTCATGGCGCATCAGGTCCATTGCTTCCGAATAAGCATCATTAATAAGTCTTTGTTTGGCTTGATAGAGTCCTACATCGGCCTCCATGCGCTCGTCGGTCCACTCGGCGTATCGGGCGGCTACTCTTTCCCAGGCCGCTACCTCTTCTTCGGCAGAAAGCTGATTTAGTGCCTTTTTATATTCGATCCACTTACGGGAGGCCTCGAATGCTTCTTTGGCAATATCTTCGGCGGTTTTCCCTTTCTTGTCTTTGTCCGGTAAAGTGAATGTTTTGTTACCGGAAGGAGGGGTTTTTGTGGTGAGCCTTGAAATGATATCCTCATCTGCACTATATCCAGCGCCCTCTAGGATGGCGGTGGCTCTACGTCCTTCAGCCTGTATTTTGACAAGTTCACCTCTGAGCTTTTCTCTTTCCTTAGCCAGGCCGGGATCTCCACCGGTAAATGCTATTGCTCCCCAAACATCGTATTCTGCAGGATTATCCGAAGCACCCGACAAACGTCTGATCTCTTTTTCCAGCTCAGCTTCCTTTGTTGTTGCTTCAATGGATTTTTTTCTTGCATCTTCGAGTATAGCTGCCCTGGAAAGCCTTATATTTTCTCTTAATTGATCATTTACAACACCAATAGCCCGGCCCTCAGCATCATACTGAGATATAACCCCGGGCATAAGGCGTTCTATTTCCGGAAGAAGGCTGTTTATCTGCTCCTGGGTACGTTTGTATTCATCGGTACCTTTGGTGAGCGTGTCCAGTTTTTTGGTAAGGGCTTCGTATCTTTCCCCTACCTGGATAATGGCCTTGTTCTGCTCCTCCATTTCAGCTCGCTCTGCCGCTGCGACAATCTCTGCTGTCAAGAGCACCCCGGTCAGTGAGGCAACGCCTGCAATCAGAAGTCCCCAGGGACCAAGGGCAGCTGACGCAGTAACTCCCATTGCCTGAAAGGCAGGTATTACAGCCATTCTGATAACAGAGGCTACCAATCCAAAGGCAACAACAAGTCCCATCGAACCGACAAGCAACTCTATGGCTTTCCGAGTACTCTCATCTACATTATTGAAGCCGGTTATAAGTGCATTAATAGACTGCAAAAAACCCACTGAACTATTGGCAAAGTCCTCAAAAAGCAGGATTTTTGCTCGCTCCAAGCTCGCATTGGTTTTCTTGATTGCCCCATCGAATGTATCTGACATGGACGAAGCCATTTTATGAGTAGCACCGTCAGCATTTTTTAACCCCTGGGTGAAATCCTGGAGATAACCGCTTCCCTTGTTGATACTGGTGGCCATAGCTCTGATGCCGTCAGAGCCAAATATAGTAGTTAAAGCAAGGTTTCTGGACTGCTCGTTAAAAGGGGCAAGGACACGCTCGAATTCAGCCGTAATTTCCGACCACTGTTTCATTTTCCCACTGGTATCATAGACATCGACGCCCAGAGCCTTCATGGTGTCGCTGGCTTCTTTGGTCGGGTTGATAAGTTGCAGCAGCGCTGCTTTTATGGAGGTACCAGCGTCCTGGGCTTGAATCCCTGAGTCACGCATTACAGCGCCGACAGAAAGGATCTCCCGAAAGTCCTGGCCGGCCATCTTCGCAACAGCGCCGGTGGAACCCATAATCCATTGAAAGTCCTGACCGGCAAGAGCGCCGCGGTTCATGGCTTCGGTGTACGCGTCTGTTATCTGCTTGGTAGCCGTAAGGTCAATATTAAATGATTTGGCAGTAGCCAGAACACCGCTGGCTGATTTCTCCAAGTCCAGCATGGCGGCGGAGCCAAACTTCAAAATCTCGGGAGTGGCAGCCATAATCTCATTGGTTGAGGCCCCGGCTTGCCCCAGTTCTCGGTAGGCCTTTGCTTGCTCGGTCGGGCCATACACATCAAGGCTCCCTCCCTTGGTGGCCATGGCCATGTCGCGGAGTTTACTGGTGAAATCATCGGTTACAGCCTGGGCCTGACGAATGGTGAGTTGAAACTCCCGACCGGTGCCCATAACATCCTGAAGTCCCCGCTGGAAGGCGTAAAGTGCGCCCACCTGTCCTATGGTTTGAAGAAAACTGGAAGTGGACCTGTTGAGCTGATCAGTCCCTTGGGCAGTTTGCTTCTGGGTCTGGTCCGTCCGTCTTAGCTCCGTCTGAAACTTTTGGAATTGTTGCGTGAATTCGTCATAGGCTTTTATGGTGGCCTTTAATACTGCTTCTGACATGCTCTCACCCCAAATTAGTGAAAGCACCGCCCATGTGCTGCCCATAATATATAAAAATGCAGGCTAGCGGGTGGGCTTACCCCCGCCCCCGTCGCGAACAGGTGCCTGCAGCAAGAACTTAACTGGATTATTCGACATTATAAGACAAAGGAGATTGGGGTATTTCAACAGAATAAATTATTAAATTTTATGAAAGGGATGATTGTATGACTAAGGATGATTTTAGTGCAAACAATACTAGCATAGTAATTGCTGGCTCGGTTTTGCCCATATTTGGCATTATGCTTTTACTTATGGGCTTTACATTCTTTTCTACTTTTCTTATTGTTGGCGGACCAGTAATTGCTTTTGTTTTTTACATGGCTAGCAAAGGTAGAGAGCAGTCTATTCAATGGATTAAAATAAGCTGTCCTTACTGCGCCGAAGAGTTTGAGGTTGAACCAGTTAATGGACCTATAAAGCATTTGAAATGTAAACAACAATTGGCAATTAAAGATGGTAAGGCTTACAGGTTGGGTGAGGTACCTACCTCTTAACACTAAACCCTTCACTGTATTTTTTATAGGGATTCTCCCCAATCTCCGGATTCTCACTGTATGCACCCCACCACTCCCTAAAACGCCGGTAATCTTCCAAAATCTCCTGCTTTGGCGGCTCATGACCCCTCATAGACAGGGCGGTAAAAGCCGCCCCATATTCTTTTGTCAGCGACACTAGGCGCCGCTGATCAGCTGTCCACTCTGCCGGCGGACCAGGGAAAACATGCCCCTCTCCATTAGCCCTCCAGGCTTCCACCCACTCATTGCAGGTTAGAATTATCGGGACGAAAAAAGTCCGGAAGAAGTCCCTCCTTGAACTGTTTCCACTTCATATAAAGCTGCACCAGGGCATTGCGATTCCGGTCTTCCAGGTCCTGTATGTCCTCTATGCAGGAGAAATATGGCTTTTCGGTATCGTCGGAACGACGGGCACATAATAAAATCTCAGTTTCCATTTGATGTTTCCGGGAGTGGTGCTCGGCAGTATTTGCCCTGAGGTGCTGCTCAAGCTGTTCAATCTGCCGGGCCTGCTCAAAAACAGCCCGGTCCTCATCGGTATAGAAACTCTCCGCGAATTCACCGAACCGCCGGCCGCGATCTTCTATAGCCTTGCCACGATCTTCTAGCTCCTCCGGAGAAAGGAGCGCTACTTCCTCGTCGGTCAGCTTGTCGATGAGGGCGGCTATGTCGGGGGGAATATTGTCGTAAAGCCTCTTTATAATGTCGCGCTGCTTCCGCAATACAACCATTTCAATGCCATTATCACGACAAGTCCTTTCAAGCACAGAAGGCAGAAGTGCCTCGGAAAAGTAACCGCCAGCGGCCATAAGTTCCTTCAGTTTTGAGCTGTATGCCCGGGATGATGCCCCCCGCTCTTTAAGGCCCAGCTTAACAAAGGTAAGCCCGGGCAAACCAGGAATCTCCGGTGTATAAGTGCCAGAGGCGACGATTTCATATCGCCGCCCCACCATTTCATTAGTTAGCTCGCTCATTAGAGAGCCTCCTTATACCAGATAAACCACAACGGCCTTGTCGCTAGCGGCCAGGCCATCAGCTGCAGCCAGGGTAACAGCCGATCCGGTTTCTGAGTAGTACCCGGCCGCCGCAACTGTGGCCAACTCCATGCGCTTAACCGTCTTGTCAGAGTCCTTGTATTTAAGCACAAGGAGAGCGTACCTGGAAGCAGCGTTTTCATCAAGCCAGGCTGCCGCGGTCTCGCCGGACGGATAACTGAGGGCAGTCACCGGGGTGGCGTTTCCGTTCACAACATGGTACCGGATTTTTTTACCGGCGAAGTCCCTGGCTATAATGCCCTGGCAAGAGAATCGCTTGGCATCAGGACCAACTTTTTTCGGCACGCTGTCAATTTTCATGGTGTCGCAGAAGTGGGCAGCCAGGGCGGCACCATCATCAGCCGTCACATTAGCAAGGATGAAAAACTCATTAAGCTTATTGTAGTTGGCATTAACGTAGGAGGCCCGGGCAATTCGGCTGACTGCTGCTAAAACAGCCTTCTCGCCATCAGTTCCCTCCACATCGAAATTGCCTTTAACCCCGCCGTATTCCTCGGTGATACCAACCGGCTTGTTGGCTCCGAACTGACCTTTACCACGGACCTCGACGCCCAACTGATGGTCATAGCCGAAGTCGGTCACCCCGGGAATAGCGTTGGCCAGCATGGCGGCGGTTACATCGGCAGAAGCAGTAAAGGTGCCCGTGATAATTGCCGGGCTGGATATAATGTGGAGCTGCGCATTACGCTTAAGTTCAAACGGCATTATTTATCACCTTCCTTTTTGGGAGTGGCCGCAGCGGGAGACTCCCTCGCAGTTTTAGCCTCGAGCACCTTGGGCTCGCCAGGGACCGGATCTTTAGGAGCATCTCCCCTGATAATCCATAACAGGCCACACTCGGGACACTTAACTGCTGTGTCCTGCCATGGCTTCTGCGAGAAAACAAAGTCGTGTTTGCTGCACTCGCAGGATACTTTATAAACCTCGGGCATATCTACACCTCCAGAAATTATTACGCCACCGGTCGGAACCAGTGGGTATTATACGTGAGAAATATTGACTTATTGGCCGTATCATTGGGGTCCTCTACCTGATCCTCCAAGGGGGTGTTCCGGGAGGGGTCTACCTCAAACCATATCTCCCCAGCCAACACCGGGTTCTCAGGGTCTGTCCAGTCATAACGGGGGATAACCAGCCCTCCCCTGCTCGGGCCAGCCAGGGCATTATAGACTTTATCCCGGAACTGGCGGGCTGTGTTCCAAAAGAAGTCCTTCCCAGGATCCGGGGCACGGGTCTTGCACTCAAACTCAATGAGGGTCAAAAAGCGCTCGCCTCTCACTATGTAAGGTTCGACTGCCGTCACGCCCATCATGGTCATAGAATAAGCATCGCCAGCAGCAAATAGGTTGTTAAAGGGTACCCCCCGGGTGTGGTCAGGGGTGGTTCTCATGGCCAACATGGTGAGCCACTTGCCGCCGTTAACCAGGTTCCCCTTGGGCTTTCCTGTCAACTTCAGGTCTGTTATTGCAGTCAGTCCAAAGGCTGCATAATTTGCTATAATATATTTGCCAATACTGGTCATCATATTATCCATGGTGTCACCTCGGAAGGTTTTTATCACCTCCCGTCGAAATATTATGCAAGGGAGGTGAATTGCTTTGAAAGAAGATAGAAAGGAAAAAGATATTTTCCCCACCAGACGGCTTACGGTTCACGATGGCGACTGGCCTGGGCCCAAGGTTATCATCCAACATGATATGAGCGACTTTATTCGGAAAACTTTCGGCCTTGAAGAGAAAAAACAGGACAAGCCTGCCGAGGTGATCTCCTTAAAACGTGACCCGCATTAACTCATCCCGTTCGGTAAACCGTATGGCCTCACGCATCTGCTCTTGGAAGTAGTTATCTATCAAGGGAATATTGTTCCGGAAATAACCCTTGCCTCTTGTCCCTTTGGGCTTATAGGTGTAGATAACTTCTTTGCCCGTGCCCCGCTTGAGGATCCCCTTGTAAAATAGGTATCGCAATTGCTTCGCGGTCAATGGCTGCCTGTTTTCGCTGGCTCTATAACCATAATCCACTAAGGCGGCATATTTTACCCCCGTCCCAATACGGCCTTCATAGCCGTTGGTTTCGGTCTTGGATTCTTCAAGGCCCTCTGATATTGCCTTTGGATCACTACCTTCAATGTTTATTCCATACTTCTGCGCCAGGTACCCTAAAATACTCGCCCTCAGTCTACCGGTATCCACCGGGCAGTCCTCGACTATCTGTTTTGCACCCCACAGCACAGTCCTGGCCACAGCTACCCTAACATTGGCATCCAGTAGCTTGGCCCTTTGCTCGGCCATCTTAATAAGCTCATCAACGCCCTTGAAGGTAATCTCAAAAAGATCCTTACTCACTGCTTACCCGCCCTTATTGTCCACCCGATCACGCCACCAAGGAAGCTATGAGTTATACTCTTTGGCTTATAGGTAGCATCTGAATAAACGATCCGGTCCGTGTAGGCTGGCTGTGTAACCAGTACCGTCTGCCTGAGCTTAAATTGCATATCGCCCAGGACATAAACCCCGCCGGATACCTTTACCTCCTCCAAGGACAACTCTCGGGCGGAGGCGGTAATAGCTATGTCGTTATAAACCGGTGCGTCAGGGGTACCCATCGCCGGGTCACCAGGGGTCGTGCTGACGTACCGCTTATAAGTAACCTCTTCCTCTGTATCAAGAGACACATCATCCAGGCATTCCTGGATATAGGTCAGGTCGTCAGAATCAAGCATGGTCACATCTCCTCCGGTGGGTCGAATGCATCGGTCCAGGTTATTTCAGCCAGGCCGTCTGCTGGCGTGAGTAGTGCTAATTCCTTGAAGGTGGCCGCCTGCTCCCGGCACTCTTTTGCCTGCATCGCTTTGTCGACGGTTCGCCCGTCCACTGTAAACTTGAAATTCCTTTTTGACGCATCCCCTGCCCGTATAAGCCAAAGGTGATGACTGGCCATGTTGACGTCGTTACTGTAGTTACCCAGTAAAGCAGTTATTGTCGGATCATCAAATGTGTATGGCGCCACCTGGTCCCGTATGTTTAGGCGAACCAACTCCAGATTAGTCATCTCTACTCACCTTCTTTGGGTGGCCAATCCCACTGTCCTATGCCTTTTCCATGCTCAACGTTTTGCAGCAGGAAAGTCGGATAGCCATTCTTGTTGTATTCATTATCCGAAAACACAACAAGATTAACCGTATCTTCATTGATCTGAGTTATAACCGCCGCCAAAACTTTACCTTGGGCCATCCGGTAATAAACGCTTTTCCCGACGGTTGGCTTTTTCTTTGCCGCCAATATCATCCTTCCCCCCTTCAAACCTACGGGTCGGCATAAGGAAAACTTCCCATGCCGCCCCATTGGTCAATCAGCCTTAAGCAGCGGCCTGCCCGAGTACGACAATATCTACAGTATCAGTGGCCCCAGCTGTCTGGCATACCAGGTCAAAACCACTGGCTGTTTTATTGTTCACACTCAGAGCCTTATTGGCCAGAGCCCCTGCGATGGTGCCGGTCAGGGTGGCCACTGCCTTGTAGGTGTTATTGGCCATGTCCGAAGCGTACCCCAGGCCAACTGCGCCGTAATCAGAAGCCGGAAAGTTAAATACCGCATTTAGCGTGCCTGCCCCCAGGACGAGGCTGCTGCCGCTGCCGGTGGTGTTGCTGGTGATGACGACGCTCCCACTGCTACCGTCAGCGGTAACACCGGCGATGTCTGTATTGATGACTGCAGCAATTTCGGCGGCAGTGGCCACAGAGGCATCCACCACGTCACCGGTACCGGCAGTTTCTACCCCGCCGTTGGCAACGCCTATCTTCAGCTCTTCACAGATGTTGCCTGAAACAGCATCTGTAATAACCACAGATGAGCCGGTTCCGTATGTCCCGGAGGTTATGGTATACTGTCCACCGGCAAATCCCACCGTAACATTGGCCTTGTTCCCACCCAGGGCCTGAATCTTGGTCTGCATCTCAGTGGCAGTGTGGGCGCCGGTATCGCACGCAGCTAAGTTAAGTACTACTTCTTCCGCCGCGTCACCATCGACGGCGATCATGAACTTGGAGTCTGTCTCAAGATGGATATCCTCTGGTGCCGCAGCGCCCGATACCGATGTCCCTGCTGTGAAATTGATTGTAGCTGTGTCGTTTCCGTTGCCATCCGGGTCAATGATGATCGTTCCGCCGTCGCCAATCCCGGTTAGGTCATAGGTTTCCGCCAGGGCGCTGGTCAGTGATGCAGCCGTATCAGCCTGGAAATTTACCGGGGTTGGATTGGCCCCGTTAAGCGTAACGGTACCAATGCGAATTGCACTCACGTCTGCAGATGCTTGCATTGCAGCGTCTGCCTTACCCAGACTTGCCTGCACTGCTGCGTCCATGTCTGCCGCTGGTATTCCGCCGGCGGGCGAAACGTAGGCCGCCCCAGCAACCAAAGCAGCAGCATCCGCCGCTGCCTGAGCAGTAGCAGCATCATCCGAGGCACTTTTAACAGTTTCCACGGTTCGCCCTGCGCCGGCAATCTCGGCCAGGGCATCCTCAACGTCAGCTGCAGTATAAAGACCACCAGCATCAGCTATTGGGACATCGGCTGCTGACGGAGCCGTAGCGGCATCTATCTGGGCAGCTGTAGAATTAATGGGCACACCCAGCTGGTGCAGCCGGCCATTTTCGTCAGCTACAGTTATCTCGACACCGGATCTTCCCACGGAAAGCCCGAATACTGCCAGCACTTTGTCAAAAACAGAATAAAGGGGCACTTTGTTCACCTCCATAAATCTGGGAGGGGCGTTAACCCCTCCCTTATCTGCTACTTACGGCACCAGTCCGGTGGACTTGTACATGCCCCTCCAGTCGGCGGCCTTGGCTTTGGCGATGTGACGGACCTTATACTTTATGGGCGAATCGTCCATCTGGAAGGGGTCAACGGCCATGCCGCTGACAGTGGTCCAGCCGGGATCCTTAAGGAATAGCTGCGGGCTTTCGCCCACGCCGCGAAGGAAACCCACCTCAATGGTGTCAATAGTGCACGGGTCAGCAATAAGATACCAGGCTGTGGTGCTGCCAGTCAGCCAAGGGCAGAAAATGGGCTGCAGGTTCAGATTCCGCAGTACGTTGGTATCGTTTTGGGAGGTTCCAGACTGCTGGATGCTTTCCAAGAGCCTTCTTAAAGTCCACTCCAGCTCGCTGGTCGGTACCGCCACATATTTGGGCTCTACGTAAATTTTATTGCCCTTGTCGTCGGTCTGGTTGCGCATCGCGGTAATGGCAGCTGTCAAGCGTGCCTCGTTCAATGCGCCGGTGCCCAGGTTCCCATGGTCAACGTGAAACAGGGCCTTAGTGTCACCCATGACCGGGTTGGCCTCCAGAATACCAAACACCAACTGGTTCAGAAGGCGTGCGGCAGCCCGGCCAAAGCGGTCCGGCATTTTACGGATGCCGTCCAGGTCGTCATTAATGATGGCTTTCCATAGCACAGAGAACGTCCGGCCATAGATGGAGAGCTGGTAGGTCTCCTTGGCTTCTTCGAGGGTACTGTCCTTGTACTCCCCGGGCTCACCAAGTATCTCCTGGAGGTCGTCCGCCTCAGACATCCGGATAATTTCCTTGGACTTAAAGTCGGCCAGGGTGGCAATGTTCACGATGGGCCGCCACTGGTCAGGCACCACCGTGTAGGCCCGCTGCAGCACCTTGTTTAATGTGCTGGCCAGAAGGAATGGAAAATCAGAAGTGCTGGCAGCTTCCACCAGCACTTCATATGCTCGCCTGATGCTTTGATGCACCTCCAGGGCCTCAATGAGCCTGGCCTGCTGAGCTTCGGTCAGTCTTTCATACACAGGGTATCTCCTCCTTGATACGTTTTAGCTTACTTCTTCGCCAGCTTGACATTGATGGTGTCAGTGCCGGCGGCGGCGATTGTCTCCAGGGCATACCCATACAGTACGCCGGCAACCTTTTTATTGAGCTTGGGGGTGTCAGCGGCGTTGTAATAGATGGCGTCCCCGGGATCCACCTGGCTGGCGCCGCCGTCGTTGGCCTCCACGCTGAGGTCGTACACGCCCTCAGTATCTACGGTAGCCTGGTTGTTCGCATCGGCGTCAATGGTGGTTACGCCGGTAATGTCCCCAACTGCGACTGGGGAACCGGATACCACGCCGGCGCCCACGGTCAAGAAAAGATAACGGCCTTCCTGTACAAAGTTTTTAGCCATGTCTTCTTTACCTCCCGAATCGTTTTAGATTACTTCTGCCCGGCGGGCTTTTCTTCTGCGACACCGAACAGCTTATCAACCTTGTCCTGGATGCCCTTGGCCATTTCGTTTACCTTGGGCGGATCTCCCGCGCCTCCCATACCGATGATTTTTCCGGACTCGGTCAGCTTGGACAGGTAGTCCCGCTCTTCGGTAACAGCTGCGGCAACCGCCTCCTTCATTGCGGTTTCATCCAGGGTGCCGTCCTTGGTGAAGTCCCTGGCCTCCAAGAGAGTGCCCAGTCGGCGCTGGGAAACATCGGGTAGCTTGCTCTCGCGGAGCAGGTCGGTGATTTTCCCCTTAATGGTCCCTTTCAGGCGCTCGGCCTGTAGTTCGTCACGCAGGAGCTTATTTTCTGCCTTGGCGCTTTCCTGCATGGCGGTGATTTGCGACTCAAAGCCGCTTTTCAATGCGTCCAAATCCTTTTGAATCTCGCCTTTGGCCTCGGTAAGCCGCTCCTGACCGGCAGTTTGGAACAGATCTGGCCTGTTCTTCTTCAGTTCATCCAGTGTAATTTTGGTCCAGTCCACGGTATCTTCCCCCTTATTTGAATTTGCTCCCTCAAGCAGCTTATCAACGGTCCCGCCGGCGGCTGGTGCAGTTACAATGTCAATGCTCTGCATCACCTTAACCGACTCCACAATCTTACCCCGCCGCCCCTCAGCTTCCCCTATCCTGGAGTTGCCGTAGCCGTTAATGCTGGGGCCAACAAAGACAATGCCTTTACTGCTCAGCTGCTCTGCTGCTATTAGCGCGGGCTTAAGCCACTCAGCCGACTCCAGCAGCACCAGGGTTGCGGTGGCCCGTCCATCTGCCTCCTGTGTGGCATCAGTCCAGTACCCAACCAGTTCCTTTATGGACCTTTGGGGCCTTTCCCGCTCCTCCCGGTCGGTCGGGTGGTCGGCGAAGGACTTGGCGCCCTCAACAAACGGTACTGCGGTCGTTATTGCCGCCCGGGTATAATACTTGTCCCCAGGGTTACCGTCCATCTTTACATTCCACCCTACCCTAAGGACGGTCATGCGGAACTTGTTGCCCCCCAGGGCCTGGGCCTCGGATAGCTGGGTCAGCCCCTCAATTTCGCCCTCCTCCATGCCCTCGGTTAAGTCACTGGTGACCGGGGCCGGGATTGTGGCACCTCCAGGCTTTATCTGTAGTACGTACTCGGCCTCCTGCCACGTGCCCAGGGTGACGTTGTCGCTGGCATCCACAGTGTAGGTGACCTTGAAGAACTTGTCATCAACGCTGTCCCTGACAACCACGTGATCAGGAAAAGTCTCCCGAATGTAATACCGCCAGGTTCTGTTGCCCTCGGAATCCCGGGGGTCAATCAAGTCCCTGATTTTATTTTCCAGGTCGTCATAGCTCATGGCCTCAACCAGTTTGCGCTCGGCGCTTTTAGGAATTATCGGCACTCTTATCACCTCGCAAATTTAATTAACATACTATCAGGTGGGGCAGCGGCACCTCACTTTCACCAACTCCTTTATAAAATAAGACCACCGGTCAGGCAGCCTGTTTCTTTTTCCGCCTTTCGGAGTAATAAAAATACACCCTGATTGGGTGTTTTATTTGCAATCTTTATTACGCTAAGCCATCTTGAATATCTTTAAAACTGTTGCCGTGAGTAAAGCCGATAATTTTAATTCCGCTAAAAGTTTTAAGCGTTAAATTATCGTTGTAAGCCTTTTTGTAATAAGCAAGCTTTTCTTTGATATTATCAAACTGATTAATAATAATATCTGGTTTTTCAAAACCTTGCATTTGAACCTTTACAGCTACGAAATTACTCTTATTTTGGTATGCAGCATTGAAGCAATTTTCTAAGTTATTAATCGTTAAGTTCATTTTCATACCTCACTTTAAGCTATCTTTCTCTCCTTCTTAAACTCAGTCCACCATTTCACATTTTCTTTTGCTGCAGCGTCGCCGGTTGTACCTTCTTCCTCTGTCGTGACCAGGTGGCAAACGATAAAACACCGACATCTCGGATGCGCCGGAGCTCCACCAAACGGGATCTGGTCAATCGGGAATATCCTCCGGTGCAGCGGACCACATACCTGGCACACTCTTTCGTCAGCGGCGGTCAGCCAAATAACGCGCATCACCTGGTACTGCCGGTAAACATGCAGCGCCCCCTGGTTGGACGCCCTTAAAATTTCAGTCCTGGCCACCACCACGGCCCTTTTTTCGACCGAAGGCCACACGCCTTTTTTCAGCTTAGTATTACGCAGCCGCTTGGCAATCTCAGGAATGCTCTCCCCCTGAATGTAGCCCAGCTTCAGCTGCTCCTTTATTTGATCTTTTACCTCCTGAGTGATCCGCTTAATGAGCCCTAGCTGGTAGTCCTGCAAATAACTCAAAACCGGCATGTGGATCATGCTGAAGGTAGCCACCACCCCGATGGCCGCAAGGGCCGAACTCCCTCCCGTCAGCGCCGGAAATTGGGCCAACCCAGCTAAGGGGCTCTCCGGAGAAACGCCCGCCCTACCCCGGACCCACGTCTCAGTATCGTGCTCCAGCCGGCCCATAATCCTATCAACCTCGGCCAAAAGGGACTGAAGTCGAGTCTTTTCCCATCCTTCCACTCCAAGCAGCAGGGCCTTGATTTCGGTCTCAGCTTGGCGGAAGCTCTGCAGCAACGAGCCCAGCTTCTTCTTTTCCCAAGCAGCCAACTTTTTGTTTAGCTTTTCGTGTAACTTTTCCAGTTTATCCAGGTCCGGAGGTGTCACTCATTATCACCCTCCCCGGGCCCAGGCGGCTGATTTCTTTTGCTACCCGCTGCCGGCGGATTAAATGGAGGGAACAAGTCTGTATCATCACGCCGGCGCCTCGCCTCTTGCTCCTCATCCTCGGCGGCCATCATTACTTTCTCCTGATCCCAATCCTCCACGCCAAGCTCCATTGCTGCCGTCTGTCTGGCTTTAAATCCGGCCTCCACCTGGCTAACCAAAGCATCGGTCAACTCTTGAACCTCCTTCAGCACCAGAGGCGGGAAGTCAATGTCAATGTGGACCTGGTCGGTCGGTATCTCCAGTTCGTGCTCCTTACCCTTTTCCTGCCGTGTAACCTTCAGCTTTTCGGGTAGGACCCCGGCATCTATGGCAGCCCTGATCACCCGGCGGAAAATGGCCAGGAATACTTCCTCGAAAAGCTTCTGTCTCCACTCAAACATTTTCAGCATGGGTAGCTCCATGCTCTTGGTGCTGGCCAGGTTACCCACCTTTGCGTCCCCGAGGTAATGTTCAAATATGCCAGACCCGGCGCATATCATGAGCTTGATGGCCCGCCCGTCCTCGCTGGCGTTATCCGCCTTGACATCAGAATTGATTACGCTCCACTCTACAGCATCGTTCTCGACAATAACCCCACCGGTCTTGGGAGGGGTCGGCTTCTCAGCACCGGTAATCACCTTATTTAAGGTTCTTAAAACCCCGCTTACCGCACCAGTCACACCTGCGGCAGTAGATTTAATCTTTTTCTTCCAGGCAAAAGCCGCCCGGGCCTTGTTCAGCTTAACCCGGTCCTCCAGCCACTCCTTGTATGAGTTTAAATATCCCAGCACCCGGTAGAGTGGTGAGTTGCCGAACTTTGAATAGAGCGGCGCCCCCACTTTGATGTGCAATATCTCCTCAGCCGGGATGTAGTCTGCGTCTACGCCCGTGTGGTATTTGACAATGGTATACATCTTGCTCTGCATGTCCCAGGTCTGCTCTGTCCACTCCCGGCGGTAGTAGAGCGGCATTTCTGCATCGTCTTTGTCGGTGATGATGTCGGTTATCTGCCACGCCGGTATGCAGCGCACCTGGACCCTGCCTTTGTACTGGTCCACAAAAAACCTGATAAAAAACTCCCCGTCGATTTCGAGGTCGTCGGAGAGCTCGCTTTGCCGCTGGAACCACTTATTACTTTCGTCCTTCCAGAAGGCCTTGAGAATTTCATTTACCTCCGGGTCCTCGGCCTTAAAGCTGATGCCCTGGCCCATGGTGAAGTATCGTTTGAGGTCCACGATCTGTCCGGCCAGTGGGTTTTTCTTGTAAGCATCCCGGACTTTTTCAATGACCCTCTGCCGCTCCTCCCCGGTTAACTCCCAGGGAACAAAGGATTGGGAGACATTGATCCATCCACGCTCCTCGGCCCGGATTGAGGTGACGGCCTCGGAGAGCTGGGTTATACTTTCCTGCATGACCTGCATATCGTCTTTTAGGACCCTTTGGGCCAGAGGCTTTAATACGGTGTTAACGGTACCGAAGATGGACATTTTACCTACTCCTCTATCGAAACATCATAATCGTCGTTATCGTAAATCTCGGACTGCGGCATCTCGTAGCTACCAACGAACGAAAGAATCACTGCGTCTGCCCGGTCAGGGGACCGAAGCCCGCGCTTTTTCATGTCCTCCTTGCGCTCAAGGACGATCTTCCCCCGGCTGGTCATCCGATATTTTCTGGTTGTCAGCTGGCTTATCATCTCTTCGTCTTCCGGTAGCTCAATGATGGGCTCTTTTCCTTGTAGATAATCGGAAAAGTTCTGCTGCAAGGCATCCCTTACCGCAGCCCAGCATTCAGTCCCCTTGTTTTCGTAGTGCTCGTCATCGGACTTCCGGCCATTGCCTATGGGTATCACCGCGTATGGCAGCCCTAACTCTGCAATAACTTCGTTCAGGCGGTCGGTAACGCCGCCGCCAACGCCATCGTCATCAACCGCAATCTGTACCTGCCAGACATTTGGATGCTGTACCATATAGTCCCGGGCCGTGGCCAGCACCCATCCGGCGGTGACCATGGTGTCCTGCTTGTTGTAGCACTGCAAGGGGAACACCTTCCCCCCTATCCGGGGGGCTATTACTGTTTCATCGTCGCCAAATCTGGCCACATCAACGCCCAGGTTTAAGACGTTCCCCTCTGGTATAACAATGCGGGTGGTGGTAAGCTCTGCGATTTCCAGGGGAATAAACGTATCAGCCTCAGCCTTCGGGAATTCCCCGTCAACCCTTACCCTGACAACGTCGGAATCCTTTCCGTATTTCCTGATAAGCATGGCGATGTTTTCTTTACTGGTCCGCTTGCTGTCCAGGCTCGAAACCTTATGTACCTTATAGTCCCCACGGTCCCGGTGGTGGCTGTCATGGAAAACTCCACTTATTTTAGTGGGGTTTCCACACATCAAGAGTTTGTTCTCAAGACCGGATAATGTGCCTTGAATCGCTTCCATAATTGGGTTGGCCACGCCGGAAGCTTCGTCCACGATAAAAAGCATGTAATCTTCGTGGAAACCCTGCATATTCTCCGGCCGGGTTGCCGTCTTTGCCGTGGCAAACCATCGATCCTCATGGCCAATCATGTAAACCTTAGTCTTGGTCCACTTCAAAAGGCGTTCTACCTTAGACGAAGAAAGCCACTTGGATATTTCAGACCAAAGGACATCATAAAGCTGCTGCCGCGTCGGGGCCGTACAAACCACCCGGGGATTTGGTCGGCAGCACAGGTACCAAATAACGGCAACTGCTTCAAGGCTGGTTTTGCCAACGCCCTGACCAGACCTAACAGTAACACGGGGCGAACTGGCAATGTCCCTCAAAACATTTCGCTGCCAGTCGTCCGGAGAAAAATCCATAATATCTATCGCGAATGCTACTGGGTCATCCCAATAAATATCGATGAGCTCAACAAGTACGGGATTAGCATTACCCATTTACGCTCACCTTCGCTTTACGTCGGGCAGCAACTTCACTGAGGGCGGTTACCCAATCTTCTGTTTCTTTGTCGTCAGGGTCAATTGCCTTGGCTTTCTCCAGGTCCATCCTCTCCCGGGCAATAGCCATATCCTGCTTAACTCTTTCCAATCTCAATCCGTGCTCTTCAGCGTCCATTCCTCTGTGTTTATATTTATCAATGAGCTCCTCATAGCGCATAATTTTGCTATCAAGAGCTTTTTCAATACTGGCCAGTGTCTTCAGGTAACTATTGTTCTTGTCCCATGCAAACTGAATCTCATATTCTTTCTCCCATCCATCACTATGTAGCCCACTTGTTTCTTTTTGACGCTTTAGGTGCTCAGTTAAATCATTTCGATCTTTTACCCAAGCGATTCTCGCAGACCTGGCGATATTAAAACTCAGCTGTTTTATACCTTCCCAGAGGATGTCCAGCGGACTCTTAGTTTCAATATCCTCCATAAAGGCTTGTGCATCCTCGTCATCATCGGGAATGAAACGGGAATACAGCCCATGTTTCAGCGCCTTCTGCTGCCCCGGGTGCGTCCCGCTCCCAGGCGCTCCCCCATGGTTCCAACAAACTTTTTTTCCCCGCTCCACGGGGTTACCGCATGGGCTGCCATCCCGATTGTGAGCATGACACTTTACTTCTGGGTCGGGATCTGAGAGAATGGCCCGGCGCTCTTGTCGAACCCGTCCCAGTTCCTTGACCTCTGCCGGGGACAATTCTTCAAAGGGGATGGTCTCCAGATCCGCTTTCCGGACATCCAACTTAATTAAATAAGCCTGAAGCTTTTCTTCAGGCCAGTCGGTGAACTGTTTTTTAAGTCGTTCCCATGGGTTTTCTTTTTGCCCCTTTTCTTTTTTGGGGGCTTTTTTCTGCCCCTTTTTGCCCCCATTTTCCGCCCCTATTATGCCCCTATTATCATCCTTGGGGGCGTCTTTTATTTTCTTAAATTCTTTCTTTAGGCGGTCGTAGTTTAAGCCCTTGGCCTCGGCAAATTGCCGTGCCGATTTATAACGACCCTGGTTATACTCCAGGAATAACTTCTGCCAGTTGTGGGTTGCGGTTCTGGACATCACCTCACCTTCTCTCGGCTTTCGTGTCATAAAGAAAGAGCCCGAAGGCTCATCTAGATTGGATTGTCACGATAAGTGTTGCAATTGATGCAATCGCGGCTATCACAGCTGCTATAGTTGCAACCTTACTCCATATTGAATTTGATCTCAAATTTTCCCCAATCAATACTCCACCGATAGAAAGGTCGTCATCTTCGCTATCTTTATTATTTTCCAAAATGAAACACACTCCCTTCTGCCGTTTTCTCCAGTATTCGGCAAAAGGAAGCCTTTAACCTCCTGACATTTTCCGACACTTTCAGATAAAGACAGCACCCCCTAGATATGGTAATATGTCGTTGAGTGACGAACATATGGCCGAAAGGGGGTTAAATTCATGCATCGAACGCCAGTTACATCCACCAATCTATCATCAGTGGGGTATGATCACGCTACCGGCATTTTAGAAATAGCATTTCATTCAGGTGGGTTATATCAATATGCAGGCGTACCAGCCAATGTTTACCAAAGCCTAATGTCCGCAAGTTCCCATGGGCAATATTTTCACCGCTTCATAAAAGATATTTACCCATATAGAAAACTTCGCTAATCACATACAGCAATAATAACAACAGGACCTGTGTTTTCGATCCGGTTGTTGCCGGCAGAGATTTGATAATTCTGATGGGGCTGTACTTCAATAATTTGGACAGCCTCTCTTTTCTGGAGTTCCTCGATCAATTCTTTAGTGGTGTAATCAGAAATATTTTTATTGGTCATCTCAATAATCCTTCTCTGAGCTCCCTGCTCTTTTAGTTTTTAGTCTTCACAATATATCTCTTTGCTATTTGTACTACCAGCAAAATGTTATACTAAAGCCGCCCCTCGCCCGGGCGGCTCCCTTTCAACAAACCCCTTCACTTATAGTTTGCTTTCGTACGACAAGGGCAATCTTTTTTTCAGCCCGGGACACAAAGTTCTGAACACTCCCTTTATTACACTTCATCACTTGGCCTGCTTTGCCAAATGAATACAGTTGCCCCCGCACCAATTCATAAGCCTGCCGCTCCCTTTCGGTCAATGACCTCATCACGCTATCCAGTATATCCACCATCCATTCCGAGGCGGCGCTGGAAGGTTCTTTATTTTGCACATAGCGGGCCATTTCCAGCGGATCGCAAAGCACTTCCCGTTTTGACTTGGACCACCTGGCTACGGTCCACCTGGTTCCCGGAATGTGCCCTGTTTCCATAAGGTCAATCGCCCATTCAGTGTCTGATATCATGCTACCGCGCTCTATCGGCGCTACCTTCGCCTGACGTAAGGCCCGAAGTGATCTCCTGTACTCCCGGATTAAATCTTCCACCCACGCCACCCCCCATAAAAAGTAGAGACCAGAGCTCTATGCCCTGGCCTCCCGTTTGTTCGAGTCAGCCTTCCAAACCGTTTTGATTTCCCCCCACACCGCCTTGCCGTCCTGAATTTTGAGAATGACCTCTCCGTATTGAAGTCGGTCGATCTCTCCGGCCTGCTTTCTGATTTCCGCTATAAGCTGATCCGACACCTTGTCCAGTAGGCACCACCCCCAAAATTAATCAACCAATCCGTATGTACAACCAACAAACGAGCACCATTTATCTCCCCGCTTATTACCCAAGAGCTTGGCCCCGCACCTGGGGCAGTATTCATCAATAAAATAACCGATTAAATCCTCAGCGTTTTCCACTTTCCTTTACCTCCCTCGGTTCTTAAGCTTTTTCCAATCCCTACCCATTAGGTTGACCGCCGCCGCCGCGGCCACCAATAAAATCCCTATCCAGATGTCGTCCATCCCTACCCCGCCTCCTCATTCCGATATGTCACCGTGGCCGCCTTCCAGACATTCCTCTGGAAGCTGAGCGGCACCAGCAGATCCGTCTTAAGGTTGAACTTATCCTTCGCCATCAACAGCGAAAACCTCATGTGCCGGTCCCTGGCTAGGCCCAGTTTGATTTGTTCCAGGAAAGGCGTTAGAGATTTGCGGTCTTAGCATGGTGACGAATGATTGCAAATTACCTGATCTATTTTCTGATATATGTATAAATATGCTCAACACTTCGCATGTTAATATTAGAGTTATTTCAATGAGAAAGGGGATTTATTTTGAAATACGATAAGCCATTAGTAGCAGGGGTAATAGGTGCTTTATCTACAATACCAAGCGAGATTTTTTCACGAGTGTTACTGTTTTTAGGTATTGGTAAGTACAGTGTCTATCAGTTGGATAGCCTCCTTGTTACATTTACCAGACCCACAGCAACGATAGGTTTAATTGTGAACTTTATACTCGGTGGGCTTATAGGTATTTTATTCTATTACGCAATTAAGAAGCTTGGTCAAGATTATCTAGTTTTCAAAGGTATAGTTGGTGGATTATTATTCTGGGCTGTTACTGAACTCATATTTACGTCAACAGTTGAAGGTAGGTTTTTCGATTTAAGACCTTTAAGTGATTACTATGTTCATATATCGGCTGCTGTTGTTTTTGGGATTATGCTAGGATTGTTGTTCAAAAAATATTTATTTAGAAATCTGTCCCTTAATAGCTAATAGAGCCTTAATTTGCTTGTTGCACATTCTGACCATTATTTTAAAGCCTTTTTGTCAAGTAGTTAACTGGCCTTTCTGGCCTTTTTCTTCTTGGCCCTCGGGTTCCGCAGCTCCTCGATGACCTCCCGCTGGAAGGCAGTAAGGCCAGTTACATCAGTGAGATATGCCTGCCCGATGAGGGCAAGCACAAAAGCGTCAGCCTCGTCATTGTTCTTAAATTCGCGTCCCCAGCGTTTGAAAATGCCCACGGCCATCTCTTCCTTCTTGGCATTTCCCTTTCCCGTAGCGAACTTCTTGACCTGGGACGGGGCCACCTCAATCCATTTCATTGGCCCGTTAACTTTGGCCGTTTCCTCGGTCAACATTACTCTCAACACTCCACCCAGTTCCCCGATCTGGTGGGCCTGGTTTGCCGCGGCGAAGGCGTACCCCTCAATGGCCACCAGGCCAGTCGCCCGGACAATCTCCTTGACCCTGTCCCGGATCTCTATGAGTCTTTTTGGCCCCGTCTGCTTACTCTCTATCCTCTCAGTCCGGAGTGAACCGTCCTCAAACACGGCCACTCCGGTACCGGTTAAACTTGCGTCAACCCCGACTATCTTCACGGTATACCCCCCATCTCTAAGCTCAACCTTTAAAGAATAACGCATGTTTATCCATAATTAGACATGTTTGTTTTTACTTTGACATATCGCTTTTCATTTCGCCTCGTTTTGTCAATAATATGGATTTTTATCGCATGACATCATATATAAATCCCGACTATAATACTTAAATGTGCCAATATAGTACCTACCCTGACAGAATTAACTAAATATTATGCAAATCTGTGTTTGTGGGCATGAAGATTATAGTCATTTTTTCAAAGGAGGAATTTATAGATGTCACATAAAAACATTATTGCCGACATGGAGCAGTTACAAGTCATTTTTGAGGACTTAAGAAACATGCTCACAATAGTAAGCGGATTATTTCAGATCCAACCTCACATTCCGCATCACCAGCAGATATCAGATGCCATATCCAAATCAGATACAATGATAGGAGATGGCATAAGTCTAGTGCAACAGATCATTGACAAAAATAATTAGGTAGTTTCACACTTCATGCCCACATTTTTATGGCTAAAAACTTAAAAGTATCACTTCTCAGACTTCTTCCCGTACACATCCAGTAATGGTTTCAGGTTCTGTGGCTGGACGAAAGCTTTATAGCCACCCTTTAACTAGACTATCATCCGGCCATCACCTCTTCTGGCAATCACTTTGCCGGTCTTACCCTTTGCGTATCCAGTGTGGTTACCGCCGATGAAAGCCATATCTCCTACCTGCGGAGTCATAACGGTAACACCGTACTACTGAACACCTCGTTGATCCGGTCCAGGTGCGCCTGGCGTACATTGCGCTGGGTCTCTAACATCAGGATCACTCGCTCGGTCAACTCTGCCCTACCGGATACGGCCAGGATGTTGTTAAGGCAGGTAACGTCGTCGCTCAACTCCTCCCGGAGCTCCATGGCCTGGACGATGGTGAGGCCAGGAGGACGCGACTCGTTGAGCTGGGGCTCCGGCTGCGAAACCGGATCGGGCTGCGGGGTATTCCCCGGACGTTCCTGCTCAGGCTT
>Ga0209347_1002681_pt1 | contig 22728 bp, 33 predicted proteins | sample AutmiccommuBRH23_FD_187382 | JGI IMG/M metagenome (GOLD analysis project Ga0209347, IMG submission 187382) | Deep subsurface microbial communities from Mt. Terri, Switzerland - Autotrophic microbial communities BRH/23 (SPAdes) (version 2) | ecosystem: Environmental > Aquatic > Deep subsurface >...
GAGGACGGGCGGGGTTTTAAAGGGACGTGAGAGAACATTTTTCGGGGGGTTAGAACTCGGGCTCGTGTGTGTGATCAGGATCGCGTGTAGGGCGGTTGCTGCGAGTGCGGTGCCTGTCGATGACACGGTTGAAGGCCTTCATAGGATCTGCAGGATTGTAGAAGGTGCGCGCGATCTCAGTGTCGTGGTGATGGACTTCCATGATGCGTTGGCTCTCGAGAAGGGAGTACCAATAGCCGTCGTCGGTTCCTATTACAGGCATTAGTCGATCTCCCTTTCGTTGTCCTGTTCGTTTTGGGCCAGTTGTTTGCGAGCGTTTTGCATGCTTCGCCTTGAGACAGAAAGGCGTACGCGTTCGACAGATTGAGCGTCTGAGTATGGTGTCCAGTCGTCGGCTTCGGTGATGAGTTCGGGATCGATGACCGCGTGTGGGAACCGGTGCCTTTGCAGGTATTCGATGGCGCCGAGGCACGGCTTGTCTGGATTGGAATGGCATGCCCACGTTTTGCCGTGGGCGACGCGCATCGTAATGATTTCCATGGGTGTGGGGAGGCAGCCGTAGTTCTGGATCATCTCGCTTTTGTCGGTGAAAGCGAAGGGACACCCGTTGGCGGCGCATTGTGTGCAGGTCTCTTTATCGCAAGCTGCCATTTTTAGCGCTCCGGTTCGTGGTCGATCGAGGGGGTGTGTGTTGTGCGCCAGCCGGAAGGCTTGATCACGTTGTTCGGAGCTTGGGCAAACAGTGGCGCGATTTGGTGGTCCTTGTAGCCGGCAAGACCGCAGCCGATGCGGGTGAGCGAGAAGCGAAGGTCGGGATGGGACTGCGCGAAGGCCACGAATTGGCGGACGTGGGTGGCAATGGCGTGGAGTGGCAGCACTTTGAGGTGCTCATCCTTGGTGGGGATGGCGTAGGAGCGGCCTTGCAGGCCAATGCCCTGCCCGTATATGGCGCCATAGTGCTGGCGGGCTGCTAGGGCGGCACCCTTGCCGTGTCGGCCTGCGAGATTGCTACCGAACACGAAGATCGCGTCTTTGGGTATGGGCGGGAATTTTGTTCGTTCGTAATGCAATTGAGCAGCCTGTCCTATTTACATGATAGCAAATGGGGAGGCTATTTTCGATAATTAATACCCTTGTATGTTTTTTGAAAAGAAAATGGTGGGCCGTTTTCGAGTTGTTGTTTGGCTCGGAGAATTTATTGGCCGCCTATTATTTGCTCGCGCATGGCGGGGAAAGTTGTCGGGTTGTCGGGCGTTCCCCATTGCTCGGTCCAGCGGTTGACGGTGTTAGCGGCTTCTACGATGCCGGTGAAGGGTGGAGGGTCGTAGTAGTGATCGAAGCCGCCGGTGATGAGATTTCCTGTGTCATCAGGGGCCGCTACGATCAGTTTCAAGTGAGCAAGCGGGCGGCCGGTCGCGGCCTTGAAGGCGTCGGAGGCGTCGGGGGAATAGGTTAGGACCCAGCCCCCCTGCTCCGCGTTGAGGGTCTCGTAGGGGACGATGGGCTTTCCGAACATGACCGATCCTCTGGGCGATTGTCAGGTGTATCGATTTTGCGGGTGCGGGGCAGCTTTGTCAGCTCCGTTGTTCTGAGACGGGTGCGGCGGCGGCTTGTTCGGGCTGAAGGCTGTGGAGGTATTTTACAGCTTCAGAGGCGCGAGCGGCGGCGCGAAAGATTGCTTTTGGGTCGTCCTTAAGGTGCTTGAGCCAGTGATGGACGTACTGGGCGTGATCGGGTCGGAGGTCACTGGTGACGCCGAGTTCAGAGCACAGGATGGAGCTTCCGAGTTCAACTAGAAGCTCTTCTTCGATGTAGATGGTGTCGGCAAATTTCAGGGGCCGCGGTCGATCGAGGCGCTTCTTGTGCCCGGTGGCATGGCAGAGCTCGTGTAGCAGCGTGGCGTAGAAGGATTCCTGTCTGTTCATGGTGTCGGTGCCGGTGAAGAGATCCTCGTCAGGCATGTGGATGGTGTCGGTGTCATAGCGGTAGTAGGCCATGTCGCCGTCAATCATTATGGGAACGCGGGCGTTTGAGACGAAGTTGTCGACCTGAGAGAGCTTGGCGATTTGGTCGGGGGGCTCGGTGAGGGGCTGGGGGAGTTCGATACCTTCCACTTCCTCGATATTGAAAACGTTGCTGGGCGTGGCGACTCGGCGTTTTCCGTCGTCGTCGGGATCGTCGGGATCGGGGTCGACTTCGAAGGATTTGTAGAAGACGACCATCTGGGATTTTGCGCCCTTGCGGACCTGTCCGCCGGCGTGGGCCCACTGTTTGTAGGAAGCCCAGAGATTGAGTGAGAAGCCGCGCAAGGTAGCGGCCGTTGTAAGGCTGACGATGTTGATGCCTGCGTACGGGTGGCCGGTGACGAAGTTGCGGGGAAGCGAAAATTGTCCGGGCGAGCGGCGCCATGGCATGACCGGATCTGCGGGGTTGGCCTCGATTGCGGCGATCACCTGGTCGGTGATGTGCTTGTGAATGTCGCGCTTGGGGGATGAGCGTGTCATGGGTCTGTCCTTGTTGATGGGTGGACGGCCCGCGCGGCTGACTACTCTCTCTTTACCCCGGGGCCGTCCTTACCCGGCCCCGGTGCAAATTCTTCTCTGGTTGGCTGGCAGATCAATTTGATGTTCGGTCGCTCTTTAAAATGAGCGCGATGTCGACAGTTACCTCCCACTGACGAGCGCTGGGCGCTGATTGGGAGGTTAGATGCAATCGAATGACGGCGTGGAGCGGTTTTACCGGGCCGGCGTGGCGCGGTTGTCGCGATTGGCGAGCAATCTGTGGGTGGGGGCCATGCGGGCGCACCGCTGCGTGAGCTGCGCCTTGATCGATATCGATGAAAAGCTGGAGATCACGTGGCAGCTGGCTCCTGAGAAACGAGCGGATTTCGAGTGCGCAGGTTTCTGCAGGGACGACGCGTGGATGTTGAAGGTGGGGCCGGCGGAAGTGATCGGGAGCAGCGGCGGATCTGGTCGCGGTGCAAGTCCTCAGCGAGGCTTGGAAGCTGCGCTGGCGGGGTTGCAGATATCTTTGCTGTTGGGGGAAGCGTTCGACGTGGCGCTCGAATTGACTGGGTGCCGTGATTGCGCGCGGTTTCTGGTGATGAAGTATATCGAGCGGGCCGGCGACGTAACGCGCAAGCACATTCCTGAAGGCGGGGGGCGTCAGGGATTTCGGCGCGCTTGCAAGCGGTGCCGTACGGATGTGGAGGGCCTGGTGTGATGATGGGTGAGGCAGACCGCGACGAGCTGGTAGAGGCTTATCACCGGGCGCTGGGCGTGCTGTGGGACGAAGCGCTTCGTTTGCATGGTTGCAGTGGATGCGCCGTGCGCGATTTGGAAAGCAAGGCTCGAGCGACGGCGGAAGAGTGGCAAAGATCGACAAAAGGGGGCGATCGTTGTGCGGGGATCTGTCAGGACGCGCGCGCACACACGAAGCTGGTTTTTCGCAGCAAGGGAAGGGGCAGAAACCGTAAGGCTCTGGACTTTTCACAGATCGAGCGCGTGTCGGTGCAACTGGTGAGGGTGTGGGAGATCGGCATGGCGCTTACGGGATGCAGCTCCTGCGTGGTTGCCGGCATCGTTTACGACGCTCGTACGGCTGCTGCGCAGGTCGGTAATGCATTGGCCAAGGGGAAAGACTTGGAGTGTAGGGACAGCTGTAATCGCTGCCATTCGGTGAGATTTGGGCTTGTGTGAGGTGATGGGCTATGGCGACTAAGGCGCAGTCGAAAGCGAGATGGTGGAATCGTAGGAAGCGCAGTACCCCTGCCCCGGAGCTGGTGCCGCCTGGCTTTTCTTCTGGAACGCCAACGCAGCAGGCGCCAAAGCTAGAGCCGCGCAATGCCGTAGAGCGTCGGTTCTTGCATGAGGTCACGCGGGCTCAGGTGCGTGGGGAATCGCAGGGCATTCCCGACGTGATGCGCAGCGACTGGGATCGCAGGAAGCTGGAAGAGGCGATTTGGCTGCAAAAGCAGCGTGAACCGAAGCCCGTGGATATCGCGTTGTTGCGGGCGCACCAGACCTTGACCGTGCGAGAGTCGTTTGCACGCTCGGTGCGGGTGGTGCGGTCCAGTGTGAAGCAGGCTGAGGCAGAGAAGGCGCAGCGGGCTTCGCGCGAACGTCGGCATCTCGAATTGGAGCAGGAGTCCGATCCCTACCCTGCGCGGGCCCCCTCCTCCTCTTTGCGGGGCTCTGCTTCAGAGGAAGGATTTCCGGATGATAGTGAGTTCATGAAGAAGATAAGGGCTCGGGCTGCGGAACGTAGGGAGATGGATGCGCAACGCGAGATGGGGCGTGGTTTCAGCGCGGAGCCGGAGAAGCCGGATCATGGTGATTAGGCTTGGTGTTCGCCTTCGTCGGTAAAGCGCGTGAAGTAGGCGTCGAACTTCATCTTGATCGTGCTGATGGGACCGTGTCGCTGTTTGGCGATGATGGCTTCTGCTGCATTGGTGGCTTTTGTCATGGCGTCTTGCCATTCGAGGTGTTTTTCAGTGCCGACTTGGGGTTCCGTACGCGAGAGGTAGTATTCTTCGCGGTAGAGGAAGATGACCACGTCTGCATCCTGTTCGATCGAGCCGGATTCGCGGAGATCGGATAGTTGAGGGCGCTTGTCGTCTCTTAGTTCAGGTGCGCGGGAGAGCTGTGATAGGGCGAGGACCGGCACGTTCAGCTCTTTCGCGATTTGTTTGAGGCCGCGGGTGATGTTGGATACTTCGAGGGTCCGGTTTTCGTAGGGTCGCTTGCCGGGGTCATGCATGAGCTGGAGATAATCGACGACGATAAGGCCGAGCCCGGTTTGACGTTTTAGGCGGCGGGCGCGGGATCGAATAGTGGCGATCGTGGCCATCGCGCTCTGATCGATATAGAGGGGAAGGCCAGCGTTCTTCGCGGCGGCTTTCATGCAGTTCTTCAAGGCGTCGTGGCTAATGTCGCCACGGCGCATGGCGTCGCTGGGAACTTCAGCCTGTTCGGCGATGAGGCGTGTGGAAAGCTGGTCGCCTGACATTTCGAGTGAGAAAAAGGCGACCACGGCCCCCTGCTCGCCTGTGGTTGTTTGGTGCTTTCTTGCGGCGTTGTAAGCGACGTTCAAAGCAAGCGCGGTTTTGCCCATAGAAGGGCGTGCGGCAAGGATGATGAGATCTGAGGGTTGAAGGCCGCCGAGCTTTCTGTCGATCGAGGGGAAGCCGGTGGTAACGCCAGTGATCCCTCGCCCTGCCTTGAGGGCCTTTTCGGCTTGCGTTAGCGCAGAGATCGAGAATTCCGAGAACGGCTTCAGGCCTTCGCCGTCGGCTCCTTCTTCTGCGAGCATGCATAGGCGGGCCTCAGCGCGTTCGATGGCATCGAAGGCCGTGGCACCGAGGGTTGGAGTATTGGCCTCGATGGTGAGGTCTTCGGCGATATCGATGAGGCAGCGACGGTGGTGTGTTTCGATGATCGTGCGGGCGTAGTCCTCGGTATTGATGGTCGAAATGACGTTTGCTGCAAGGTCGGCGAGATAGGCCGGGCCGCCGACGGTCTTAAGGTCGGGATCGTCTTGGAAGTAGGCTTTGAGCGTGACGGGCGACGCGTTCTGGCCTTGGGAAATGGTGGCGCTGATCGCTTGGTATAGTCGTGCGTGGACGGGGGTGTAGAAATGCTCGGGGCGCAAGGTGTCGGATATGCGGTCGTAGCCGCGGTTATCGACGAAAAGCGCTCCAAGTAGACCCTGCTCCGCTTCCATGTTGTGGGGGATAGTGGGCGCGTGGGTTTGCTGGAGATCTTCGAATTTTAAAGCGGAAGAATTGTTTGTACGCGACATGCTTTAAAGGGTATCAGATTCGGAAATAATGCAAATATATTTCTGCAAAGCCAAAAAATGAAAAAAATAAAACGGCCTAGTTAGTGAGTTAAAAGGTTAAAAAAAGAGTTACGGGGCTGTCAAGGGGCCAGAAAGCGTCGCTGAGCGTGGTGTTTCAAACGGGGGCGTTCCTGATGTGCCGATAAAACGTTCCCAATGTGCCGACGATTCGTTCCCGTTATGCCGATAATGTGGTCCTGATGTGCCGATGTTGTTCCTGATGTGCCGAGTAGCTTGCTCGAGGTCTTGGTCAGAGCGTTCCTGATGTGCCGATAGGTTGCGGTCGTATGCAGCGAGTAAAAGAAGGCTCCAAAGAGGGCGATAAGCCAATGAGGCGGCGGTTTAGAGAGCGATTGTTCCTGATGTGCCGATCAAGCAATCTCGCGAGTCGCTGGGATGATCGCTCGGGAGTGATTGGTAAGACTTCCATAAGGCGAGGGTTGATGACCGGGTTTCGATGAAGAAGCAAAATCGTATGAAAGGCCGGTTTGCGCGGGTCTTCGGGGGTGTTCCTGATGTGCCGATCAAGCTTTTCCGCGAGTCGTCGATCGGGGGCTAAGGAGCAACGCAGGGATGGTGGAGTGCGGGAATGGCCAAGCGTGTTCCTGATCTGCCGATGAGGAAATCGGGACGAGAGCGGTGCGTTGTTCCTGATCTGCCGATGGATTGTTCGGCCGATTTGGAGTTTTGGCGTTCCTGATCTGCCGATGAGAGGATCGGAATCGACTGTGCTTGTGTGTCGTTGGGTATCAGGATAGAAAATGGTCGAATGACCTGTGCAACTATAAGGGAAAAAGAAAAGATTATCAATCTACCTACGATTGTGTGACGGTTAGTTTGTTCTTGATAAAGCCATACAACTCAGAACTGTAATGCTGCGGCGTTATTCCGGTCTTGGTGAGCCAAGAATCGAATTGCGTTTTCATTTTCTCTAGAGCGTCGTGGTCGACCCCGGGAAAATCGGAAAGGATTTTGTTGCGGGTATGTTCAAGAAGCGCCCTGCTCGATCCGGTCGTGGGGGTGTCGGGCAGAATGATTGATGATTGAAAGGCTTCGGTTTGGGTCATGAAGCGAGGGAAGATTCGAAGTAGTGGGTCGGGGCTGTCGCGATTCTCAATCGCGTATTCGAAATCCGGGATTCGGGATTTTGCGACGACATTGTTGATTTCAAACTTGAAGCGTCGAAAAGGAGATTCTGAACCGCTCTTGGCGTAGAGTGTGCTGTATCTTATCGGAAATCCCTTGTTTTTATACGAGGGGCCAGCGTGGCGGCGGGATGTCATGTAGAGCCAGCGTTCGTATCCCCCGGAGAGGTTGAAGTAAGCGGGATTGATTTTGAGGAGGTTGCCGTCGGCAGCAAGGCAGTTGAGGCACCATTCGCTCAGTTCGATGGTGATGCCGTAGTTGTGGGCGGTGATTTCGTCTAGTTCCTCGCTCCATGATTGGATGAGGCTGAATTCTGTTAGCTTTTTGCGGTTGCCGGCACGGAGTGATGTCGTGATGGTGCTGTGCTTGAAGCTTTGAAGTGCTCCGCGAAGTTGCTTGTATTGGGTGCCACCCGTGCTGCGGTGTATGGCGGTCAAGATTTCGTAAGGGTAGCAGCGGATCGATCGGGGCAGATCGTTGACGCCTTGGTTCTTTAGGCTGTTGATGACGGAGCCTGCATAGATGAGGACGTCTTCATCCCAGATTGTCGGCAGGCCGTATGACGGGTGTGCTTGGACCCATACGAAGCTGCCGTCCTTAGCGGTGTGTTTGATCGGTTTTATGCGCTTCTTTTTCGATAGTGATGTGAACGGGCGTTCCATGAGCTCGTGAACGTGGCGGAGATCCGCGGACGTGATCTGGGGAGCGAAGAGATCGGCCTGGATGGGGGTTACTGCCATGAGTGGCCCCCCTGCTCCTTTGGAGAACTAAGTCGAGTGTAGGTCTTGAAGATCAGTGGCATATTATTTGTGCAGGTGCCCTCCTCCGGGTGGTTCGGTCGACGTCATTGTTTGTTGCGAGACGGTGCGCCGAGGAAAGCGTTTTGGGGTAGCCCCCTGTCGGCGAATAAGAAGTTGATAGCTTCGCGCACAAGGTCTTCTTCGGACGTGCGTTCGGTGAAGCAGAGTGTTCGGAGTTGTTCCTTCGGTTGGTCGTCTAGGTATGTTCCGGCGTGGTTCATTTTTTGCCGGTATGTGGACACCGTCTCTGTAGTGCGGCTTCGGGTGACAGGTCGTGCGTTAGCGCGTTGGCGTGCAAGCTCTGTGTTGGGTTCTTGAGGCGCGAGGTTCTGCGAAGGTACGGTGACCGGAGCTTTTGGTGCGGAGTGTGCCGTCGGCGTTGGGGACGCTAGCGCGCTAACGTGTGAGCGCGGGATCGTTTCGTCGGCCAGCCGCGTGCTGTCTTCTACGAAGTTGTGTGGCTGGTAGTCGGGGTTCTGGGCGCGTTCCTTTATGCGACTGGCGAGGCTCGTCTTGTTTTTTTTGTTGTTAGACATGATCGATCGCGGGCTCCTTCTGTTGTTCCGCCTTTCGTTGGGCTTGGTGCTGTTTGATGAAATGCAGTGCGACAGCCTTGAAGAGCGCCGAGAATTCAATGGCGGCCTTCCCATCTGGCTCATATTCGAAAATGGTCTCGCAGGGCGTGGTGTGGCGACGAATGGCTGCGCGGTTGTGGATGCGGTTGGGGAGCGTGGTTAGGCCATACTCTTGCAGCGCGTCCTCGGCGTCATCTCCGTCGCTGCCATAGGTGGGACATTCGTTGAGCACGGCGTAGGCAGGCTTTGCTACTTGGCGAATGACTTTGATTGTTCGTTCAATTGATACGAGGTCGAAAGCCGATGGTTTGGTGGGGACGAGTAGCAGATCGGCAAGTTTAGCAATGCGCTCGACGTAATCTGAAGCGTTGGGTGGCGTGTCAACGATGCAGAAATCAGCCCCCTCCTCCCGGGCCATCTTCTGTATCTGAGGAAGATTATCGGGGAATGCTGATATAACGTGGGGCTCGAGGTTCTGGTCGCGGTCTTTGTACCAGTTATAGGCCGATTGCTGGGGGTCGGTGTCCACGAGTACGGCTTGAAATCCGGTGCGTACCGCCGCGGCTGCGAGGTTGATCGCGAGAGTGGTTTTTCCGGCTCCGCCCTTTTGCGACATGATGACGATCGTTTTCACGGCTTCTTCTCCTGAAGGTATTGTTAGCGCGTGAGCGCGCTAGCGTGGTGACGCGCTTTCGCGTTCACGCTTTCAGGATTTGAATTTTTTGGCAGAGCCTTAGGTTCATTCTGCTGATAGCGCGAGCACGTGACCCTGTCACCACCTTGTGGGGTTGGCGCGTTCACGCGTTAGCGTGGTAACAGGAAAGCGCGTCATCTTTATAATCGGCAGAAATTCAGATTGTTTTCAATGCTCAGAAAATAAAAGCAAGAAAGTATCCACAACTTGAATGGTCGGAGTGGATGCTAATTGATTGGTTTCTTCTGTTTTGCGGTCTTATATGCGCGAGCGTAATGATGGGGGCAATAAGGCTTGTCTGCGAGAGTGGATCGGCCGCAGAAATGGAATCCGGGCTTTTTGGGGTCTCCCTCTGGCCAGCGGCATTGATGGGGGCCGATGTCCCTGCACGTTGTGTTTTGGGCCGGGGCGGGGGCTAGATCCGGAACGGTGTGGGCACGTTGGCGCGTGAGCGCGTTATCTGGTGGGCGCGTTAGCGTGTTAGCGCGAGAACATGAAAGCGTGTCTGCGGGCAAGTGCGCTTTCTGGCGAACGTGTGAACGCGTGGGCGCGGTAGCGTGTGAGCGGGTTAACTCGTCAGCGTGTGAGCGCGTTAGCGTGGTAGCGTGTGAACGTGGCCGGGCATTGAAGTCATGGGCGGGAAGGCTCAGTCGGCGCGCTTTTCCGATAACGGCATTCTTGGATACTCCGCCGAGCGTGGCGGCGATGGCGGCGGCGCTTTCGCCAAGCGTCCATAGTTTTTTGAGTGTGATGATGCGTTCGGGAGTCCAAGTCATTGTGGTTCCTTTCATGAAAAAGCCCGCTGAGAGCGGGCTGGTTTGGTCTGTTTGTGCGAAGCGGGCTATCGCTTGATGGCAAAGCGGGGTTCGAATAGCGGCTCGAATTTCCCGTTGGTACGGTTCAGATGTGCGGCGATGCCGAAGATGTCGTGGAAGAAGTCGGCATCTCGTGCAGCGAGCAAACCGCGTAGATTGAGGGGGCAAGCGAGCGCGTGGGTAAGGGCAAGGTCTATGATGGCCGACGTTTTATTTTCGTAGGGGGAGTGTGGCGATCCCATAATACGGTCTGCGATTTGGTCGATGATGTTGTGATCGTCGATGCTGGTATTGAAGAATAGGGTCATAGGGGGCGGCTCCTGCGATTGTGCTGCTTCGATCAGTGTTTGGTGTCGAAGTGAATGGTCATGCTGAGGCGATCAGGTTCAATCCTGACGACGAGATTTGTGGGAGTGATCGCGGCCGGCAGCGGTGTGGCTGCAAGCCTGATCAGACCGTCGGCTTCTAGGAATTGGACGGATTGGTCCGCGTCGATGAAATCGTGCGGGATTTCTTGCAGGTCGCAGGTTTGAGCGAAGACGGTGACACGCGGCTGGTCGTTCTTGTGGTGGACGCCGTCTGTGGTGTTGGGGACGAGGTAAATGCCGTCGTCGTCGAAGATGAGGAGAAGCCCCTTGGGTGGTTGGTCGCCCTGCAAGGGGCTTGCTGTCGTTGCGGTCTCAATTTCTTCGAGGGCTTTGAGCAGTTCGTGCCAAGGAAAATAAAGTCTCATACCGGTTTCCTCTCTCGCCCGTGAGCGGGCGCGAGAAGAGCGGCGTGTCTCGATCTCTTGGGTCGGCCTGGTGGTCAGGTCGTCTGGTCATGAGAGGGAGAGAGATCGAAATATTGCGCGATGGCGGCTTCCACGGCGACGTAGAAGGGGCCGGACCAGTTCGCGATCCATGATGGTGCGTTTGGCAGGTCCTTGAAGACGTCGGTTTCATTGGTGTCGTCTCTCAAGGCTAGGGCGGCGTGTGGGTCCATTGCTAAGATGGTATCGGTGATGTCGATGTGGGTTTCTCCGAGCGGATCGACGTTCACGGCATGCTTGTTGATCCATTGCTGCGGGATGAAGGTTGCGATGATGCGTGAATCTTTGCTTGGTTGTTGGGGGGATGCGTCGTCGAGAGCATCGATGGCGTCGTAGATTGTTTCTATTTCGTCGGCCGCTTTCTGAAGGCGCGAGAGGGCATCGTCTTTGTCTTCGCAATCTTCTGCGGTGGAGAGCTCGCGCATCAAGAAAACGAAATGGGTGTCGCCGATGTCGGAGAGGGCGTGCCGCCAGTCTTCGTGGTCGATGATCCATGCGAAATCACCGCCGGCGTATTCTTGCGCGGCGGTGATCTGGTAGGGGTTAAGGGGTTCTGAAGTGGTATTGTTCGTCATGCGGGGTCCTTCTGTTGGGGTTGATAGTGATAGATGCGACAGGGAATGGTCGTGTGGACGCCATTGTGGGCGCGGGCGCTGTCGTGATGGAAAAACCAGACAGGGCCATCCTGACTGGCGCCGGTGTCGAACAGATCGCTCTTGGGAATCGGGCTGGAGAGTGAACCGGAGAACGAGCAATAGCCGTGACCGAAGTAGAAGCTCTGGTCGCCGGGCTGGCGGGGGGATGTGGTTTGGATGTCATCGCCCCAATCGTGAGTGAATCTAAGCAGTGCGCCGTCAGGCATCTTGACGAAGTCGCCGACGCGGGGGCCGGAACGATTGTTCCAAGCGTCGATGCGGATCTGCTTGATCTGCTCGTCGAGGGCATCGAAGGACGGTTTCATAGTGATCTCCTTTTGGTGGTGGGGGTGGGTCAGGTGCCGATTTGCTCATTGAGCCATTCGGCAGTGCCGATGACGTGTTTTTCGAAGTCGTCGAAATGCTCCATGAGCTCGTCCAGAGCCCATTGAACGGAGTTGTCGACATCGATGTAGGGGAGGGCCAGTTGTTCGAGTTTGGCCCGGTAGTGATTGAGTGACTTTTTGGTGCGGGCCAGCAGCACCTTGGGTTTGACGTTCAGGTCTTGCGCGCGGGAGGGGAAAAGGTCTTGCATGGCTCTCGCCTTTATCTTCGCGTGGCGATGACCTGCATGACGCGCTGCGCGAGTGCGGCGGTGTCATCAAGAAGACGGAGCGGGGCGAAGTTGTTCGTGCCGCCGACATAATCCTTGCGGCTCTTGCAAGTGCGGATAAGGATTCCGGTTTCCGATCCCATACGGCTCTGGGATACGGAGATGTAGACGGCGTCGTGATGAAGAATGATCTCGCCTGAGACGGCGATCCCGGCCTTGTTTGAGCGGAGGTCGAAGGCTGGCTTGTCCCAGCCACAGGCCTTGGCGAGAGCTTTGAGGCGTTGGGTGGCGGCGCGGTGAAAGCTTCGCTTGCGGTCTTCGTCGTAATGAACTGGTGTGTTCCAGTCGTAGGGTTTGAAGGGTTTTTGCGCAGACTGCGCTATAGCGGGAAAATCGAACATTGGTATTGCTCCTTGGTGCTGGCGGTTTGCACGGGGGATAGCCTCTCTCTCGAGCGGGCTTGCCCGTTTGCCAGCCCCGAAGGGGCTTTCTTCTCTTTGAACGGCGCTGTTTTGGGTGCTAAGGGTCGTATTGATCGGCTGAGGAGATGTGAGGATGGATGGTGATTTCGTCCTCAAAGGTCATGCGGGCGGGCTTTCCATTGTCGTCGACAATGGTTAGGTAGAGAGCGGCGCGCTTGACCCGGTACTGCTTCTTTTCCAGCATCATGCGAATGACGTCGTATAGAGCGTCGCGCATCTGGTTCATGGTGAGGGGGAGGTCGTCTTTTCCGGATATTTTAATGATCAGCGATCCGGGAGTTTTTTGCCGATTATAGCGAGAATTGTTCGGCGATCTTTGTTTGGGTCGGGGAAATTTACTCACCTGATGATTATGCCTGAAATTGTCTGTTTCTGGAAGCTGAATGCTGTTGCATTCAGGTGTCGGGTGGCCGGGATAAGGAATATTTGGGATGGGGTTTGGAAAATATCAATAAATTTAGCAGATGAGGTGGTTCACGATAGGGCTAGAATAAGATAGAGAGCTCGGATTATGGCAGTGGTTCGCAGAGGACGAAAGACCGTGGCGCGCAATGAGCTGGACGGCATGAGCTACAAGCAGTTGCTGGATCTGGAAGAGAAGATCCAGAACGCGATCGCAGTGAAGAGGGATGAGGAGAAGGCTTCGGTTAAGGCGGCGCTGGCTGACCTGGCGACGAAGCATGGCTTCAGCGTGGATGAGCTGTACGGCAAGCGCGGTAAGGGCAAGGGAAGCGCGGCTGCCAAGTATCGCAACCCTGATAATCCGTCGGAGACGTGGACCGGTCGCGGGCGTAAGCCCAACTGGTTGGTTGCGAAGTTGAAGAAGGGCGGCAAGATCGATCAGTTCGCGATTTGACGCGCTGCTGGTTGTGGTTGTGAAGTCTTCTCGAAAGGGGCCTTGGTCGGCCCCTTTTTTGTTGCTTAGTGAGCTGGAAATATGCTCCGATGACGGATGAAATATTTTTTGGTCGTTGTGGTTTTGTTATTTTCGTTTGCTCTGCTCCTTGTTGGTCAGGTTTGGGCTGAAGAGTTTCACGGCTACCCTTGCACGAAAGACTGTTCTGGCCATCAGGCGGGATACGATTGGGCTGAGCGGCGCGGCGTCGAAGTGGATGCTGACTGCGGTGGACGTTCGAAGTCTTTCATCGAGGGCTGTCTTGCGTGGGTGGATCAGGTTTCCGCTCGGCGCGATGATGACGACGATGGCGAAGAAAATCGTGCTGCGGCTGTCATATCCGATCCCAGTTCTGAGTGAGGAAGGTCTCGATGCCCTTGCCGGGACGGTAGGGGAAGCGTCGAGCGAAGGCGTTTCGGGCTTCATCGAATCCGTTGGTGGGGAGCTCATGCATTCGCTTGGCCATGATGAGCAGTGCAAGTGACGGTGCGCGCGATTGCCCTTGATTGCAGTGGATGTGGAGGGGTGTGTTGGCCTTAAGGTGGTCGAAGAAGCCAAGGACGTGTCGGAACGTGTCGATCTGGAAGAGGGGCAGGGGCGGATCGATGATGTTCAGATAAAGGTGGCTCGGGGTTTGGAGGGCTAGATAGTGCTTGTGGGAAGCGCATATCTTTCCGGTGTAGCCGACGGCGTTGCGGTGGCAGGGTTCCTTGCAGGCGTGTACTATGGCTGTTGTGCGTGGCTGCTGGTTGCAAGAGTGTTGATCGCCAAAACTTAGGCGGGAATTGATGCGTGTGAATGTCATTGAAGTATCCGAAGTGAGTTAAACGCAATAAAAAAGCCGCCCGGTGCATGGCGGCCAAAAAAATTACGCAATGGTGTTTTTTTGGAATATACGCGAAAGGGATTGTGAAAGTCAAATCTGAGGGAGTGGGTACTGATTGGGTGCTTGATCTGTAGTTTTTGTATTCTTAGAGTTGATTTGTTGTAGCCAGATAGTTTAGTACGTTTGTCATGAGTAAAGCGATAGATCTATTGGTGAATAGGAAAAAGGAGCTGGAGGCCGAAGTCGAACGGTTGGCTGGGGAGCAGCTTTGTGAAATTCGTCAGATCGATGCGGCATTACGGGCTTTGAGACATTTGGGGTCGTCTGAAGGCCTTTTTAAGGAAAACATTATTTCTATTTTGAAAAGTCATAGGACTGGGCTTAAAACAGCTAAAATTGCAGATCCGTTGCGCAAAGACTATGAAAGCGTGTTGAGCAATAAACAAGTTAGTTGGAAACTGTCGCACATGAAACAGAGAGGTGTTTTGAAGAGGGGGATAATAATTGTTGGTCTCTAGTTCAGTAAGAAAATTGTGAGGTTGTATGTTTAAATCTCCGGTTCAGGGTTGTTGTCCTGCTCTTGCGCAGGGGCTTGGGCGCGCCGCTGGTTTGCACGCGCGGCGATGCGATCGATGAATGAGACTGGTTGGTTTTGAGGCTGGAGAGCAGGCTGCGCGGGGCCGAGCTTCTGACGGGCGTGAGCCGTAGAGATTTCGCGCCATTGCTTTTGCAGCATCGGTTGGGCCGTAAGGGCGAGCTCGCGGTCGATTTTGCTGAACCGGGCGCGATGTTCGTCGGCCTTGGCGAGAGCAGCTTGTTTTTCACGCAGGATCGGTTTGATGGCTGCCCGGAATGCTTGCTGCTGGGCCTTCATGACGGCCTTGCGTGCTGCGATGCGCGCGTGGTGGCCGAGATTGCCGGTTGCCATGTTCAAGGATTGCTTGGCTGGTGCCGATCGCAAGGCCTTGAAGTGCGGTGCGAAGGATTCCGCGATAAGGGCGCGGGCTTCCCTGATCTTCTTGTGGGCGATGGCTGAGATGGCTTTGCGTGCATGGATGTGCTCGCTCGTGATGCGATTACGTAGGTCTGCGATTTCGCGCGCATCTTTCTCAACGTAGCGAGAGAAAGTCTTGGCGGCCTTTACCGGCTCCTTCGTCAGGCGTGAGTGTGCTTGAAAGGGGTTGGCGGGTTTCTTCGATGAGCCATGCGTGTTGATCTGGGCCGGCAGCTGGTTGAGTGCGCGGTGCTTGATGTATTCACGCAGTTTCTCGGGCGTCGGCCGGGTGACGGAGCGGGCGACGTCGATCTGGAATTCGAGCGTCTTGAAGATTTGATGCCGGGCCGGGAAGTGTGAGCGGATAAAGGTTGCGTGATCATACGCATCGAACAGCTGCTCGAGAAGCTTGGGGGCAGTGCGGACGTATTCGGATTTCAGATCCGTAGTGTGTGGCGCCATCATATCGAACGGCTTGAAGGCGGATGGGCCCATGAAGGTGAGCAGGGTGTTGGCAGCCTGGCATGCATGGGCGTGCGTGCGCCCGGGCAGGACGATTTCATAGAGTGTGTGGTCGTCATCCTCGATGCCGACGGAATAGAGACGGAATTTCATCTTGCCGTGCTTGATCATCAATCCATTCCGATCTCGGGTTCGGGGTCTTGCGCGGCCGTGTTGAATCGGGCCGGGCGTGAAGGATTCCGCGTGGGTACGGGAAGGCCGCGTTGGTGACGGCGCTTGATCTCTTCCTGGCGGAGGTACCAAAGGGTTTTGGCGGCGCAGGGCTCGTTTTGGGTGGCGTCGAGGTTCGCGACGCCGGGTGCTTTGAGCAGGGTTTCGAGAAGGGCGGGATTCTCCTGCAGATAGAGTTGGTAGGCTGCCCTGAAGGCGGCAGCGGATTGGTCGGGGTTGAGCTCTTCGCGGCCTTTGGCTTGTTCCGGAGTAAGGCCGGTGTCGCCGTTCTCGAATATTTTTGCTGCCGTGTAGATTTCATAAACAGTGCGGCCGTCGTGCGAGTTTAATCTGGCGCGACGGGGTGAGAGGGGTGAATTAGTATAGCGGGTGCAGTCGAGATAGGGCGGCTGGCCGAATGCGTGGTTTTGCTCTTGAGGGCGCGCGGGATTGTTTTGGTGGACGCGGGGGTCGTATGGGCGTGCGCGGGCAAGCAAGCGTTCGACGATTTTGGTCGGCTCGATGTCGCGAGGGACATAAGGCTGGTTTGAACGGCTGCGTTCCAGCTGTGGGAGGCGCACGAGCTCGCGCTTCTGATCGATTGCGTAGACGGGCAAATCGACCTTGAGGCAGCGGATGATCATGTTGGCGGTGCCTTTGGCACCGGGTGCGGCGAGAAGGGCATCGGGGGCAAATTGCTTTAGCATTCGGCCGTTGCGTATCATGCCTGCGGGTTTGCCAAACTGGTTCCAGTTGGCCGGAAAGCGCTGGACGGGGATTCTCAGGTGGGTGGCGATTTCATCCGTAAGGGGATCTGCCCCCTTTTTCTCGGCGCCGTGGGCGATGTGCGTGGGCGCAAGGCGTTCGATCGCCTGCCGAAGGGCGTGATAGTCGCCGTAGTCGCGTCCTCCGCAGACGATGATTTTCATGGGTCTATTGCTCCTGTTCGTGCTCGATTTCGTCGGAGTTTTGGGGTTTGTTGGCGGAGAGTTTGGGCCGGGGTGGTCGGCTCACTCGTAGATCGCGCGAGATTTCAAGTAGAGCTTTCTGACGTTGAAAGGCGTGGCCGTTGTTCGCAGGGGCGATGATCGGGGCTGGGTTGTTGTAGGCCATGGTCAGCTCCAAGTCGGTCATCGCGAGAATTTCCCGGTAGGGGCGGGATATATTTTCTTCGAAGGCGGTTTGGCGCTGCCTCAAGGCGGTGCGTTCTTGGTTGTGTCGCCGGTCAAGAGCTTGTTTGCGCGAGTCGCGGCTTGCGGCGAGCGAGATGAAATGGGTAACAGCATGGCGTATGCCTGGGGTGGGGGGCGCCGCGGAGGCATTGAGGATTCTTCCGGTCAGGGTGCTTTCGCGGTAGACAAAAATGAAGGTTTCGGCGACGTGGCGCGCAGAAGTCTCGCGCCAGTAGGGCGCGAAGGTATCCATAGCTTTTCCGTGGCAGGCATAGAGTTGCTGTTTCGCGATGCGCTTGATGTGCGGCGCGATCTTGAGGGGGTCGGTTTCGGGCTCGAGATCGGCAATCCTGGTAAGGAATGACGGGTTTAGGAAATGGCGCGCGGGTTTGATCATGGGGTCAGCTCCAGCCGTCCATATCGTGGTCGATTTCTTGATGGCGCTGGGCGCGACGCTCGATGCTGCGCGCGCGGCGTGCGGCGGCAGTGATCTTGTTCAAGAACGCGGACTGCGCAGGGATCTCGGCCTCGAAGACGTGACGCTGAGCGTTCTTGATGGCAGCAGCTTCGCGGTGAGCGCTCTTGGTGAGCTTCGTGATCTTGTAATCGGCTGACATGGGGGCGCTCCTTCAGTGCAGGATGATGTTTTGGTGGTCGACGTCGCGGCCGGTATAGAATTCGATCAAGCGATCGAGAGGGGCGCGGTAGCTCACTGCCTCGCGGAGCAAGGAAAGGAGGATCTCGTCGGACTTGGCGATGATGGCCAAGCGGTCCGGATGATTTTCGGCATCGGGGTTGGCTGCATCGAAGGCGCGCAGGTCGCAATTGCACTGCTCGATGATGGCTTGCATGGCAGGCGTGCGCTGGTCCTGTATGGCTTCGATGGCCTGCTTGAGCTGTTGCAGGCGGTCATGAATTTCGCTGGCGTTGGCACACTTGCTGTCGAAGTAGGGGGTCATGGAAAAGGCCTCCACTGATTTGCTCGGTGGAGGCCATTTGTGGAGGTCGGGCCGTTTTTATAGGGGGGAGAGCGGGACTTGTTGGTCGAATTTCGGTGCCGTCGGAGGCTTCTTGGATTCAAGCCACTGAAGAACCTCACGCTCTAGCCAGACAACTCGTTTCGGGCCGATGGAGATGCGGCGGGGAAAGAGCCCGTCGTTCTCCAGTTTTGCGAGATGGTCGATCGTGTAGGGAACGAGCTTTTTGAGACTGCGGCGGCAAATGAAGATGTCATCATTTGCAAGCGTAGGGTGGCCGGCGTCGTTCCACGAGCTCGGTTTGCGGGCATCAAGGTGCTTTTGCATCCAAGCCGTGATGTCGTTCGTGCACCACATGCGCCGTGCGTGACTGAAGTGATAGGGCAAAGGGAAAAGGCCTTCAGCCTGAAGGCGGTAGATGTGGGCGAGCGCGAAGACGACGCGCTTGCGGAGTTGGTGAGCATCAAGATAGGGGTGAGTTTCGGTCATGATCCTGTTTCCCAAGAAGTCTTGGAATACAGGGTTGTGAGTGACAGCCGGGATTTTAAACGGGTGGAGGGGAATTAAAAAAAAAGCCCCCGACGCCGGGGGCTTCTAATCATGCAGCCTGAAGACTATTTACGAGATCGTCGATAGTTAGAGGCTTGGACTTGAGGTAGGTCTTGATTGTGTCGGCCCAGAGCTGGAGAGCTTCGCGCTTTTGTTCCAGATAGTCGTAGCGGTCGTAGACGTCAGTGACGTCTTTGCCGGGTGCGTGGTTCAGAATACGCTTCTTGACTTCTTGGGGAATGCCAAGTTTGCCAAGATGCGTAGTCAGGGTGCGTCGTAGATCGTGTATGCGCCAGTCGGATAGCTTTGCATCGCGAGCCATTCGCTTTTTTGCGTTCGATATGCCGGAACAGGGACGCTTTGGCGAGGCCATCGAAGGAAAAACGTATTGTGAGGGCTTGGGGTGGTAGCCGGGTTTTAGAGGGCCTTTCTGTTTTTGAGGCAGTGGGTTTAGTGGAGTGTTCTGAAGTGCTCGGATTTTGACAAGTATGGCCAAGGCTGTGTCGGATAAGGGGACGACATTGTCGAGGCCGTTTTTTGTGCGCGCGCCGGGGATTTCCCACGTTCTGTCGGCGACGTTGAGCTCGGACCATTTCATGTGAGCAATTTCATTGCGGCGTTGGGCCGTTAGAAGTGCCAACTGGGCGATGTAGCCGAAAGGAAAGGCGTGTTTTTCAGCTACGTCCCAGATTGTGCGGATCTCGTCTTGCGAGAGGAAGCGTTTTCTGGATTTGTCCGAACAGGGTTTGGTAACGCGATCGCAAGGTGATGTTGATGCGTACTCCTTGAGTACGGTCCAGTTGAAGAAGTGCTTGAGGTATCTGTAGGTCTTGTTGGCTAGGGCGTATTGCTTTCGGTGAGTTATTGTATCGAGGAGATCACCCACGAGTGCGGGGGTGATTTCGTGCAGGGTCTTGCTGCGCCAAGTGGTTTTGGCGATTGATTGTAGGACGCCAGTTTTGTCGGTGATCGTGCGGGGCTTGTTCTTGTTCTGACCGGTGGAGCAGGCAGCAATGTACTTGTCGATGAGAGGCGGCAAGAGCAAGGGATCAGCGTTGATGGACGCTTGAGCGCTTCCCGGAGCTGCAGGGGCTTCGAAGTCAAAGGTCTTGTGGCGCTTGGGATTGAAACCCTCGCTCAGCATGATTTGCGCCTTTCGCGCGTTCTTGCGAGCGTCTGAGAGTTTGGTGTCGGGAAAACCGCCGAGGTTTAGACGTTGGAGCCTGCCGGCGAATCGATAGCGATAGAAGAACGTCTTGGTGCCGTTTCTATAGACACGGATGCCGAACCCGGGCTGTTGCTCGTCCTGGTGGTCAACCATAGGAGTCAGCGGAGCGGACAGGTGCTTTAGGGATAGGTCGGTGAAGCTGAATTTTGTCATGGGGTTTCTCTGAGTTGCAATTGGTCTGGAGGCCAGATTGCGAGGTCAGGGAATTTTTAAAGAACGGGGGGACGTGCGGGCACAGGTGCGGGCACGTTTCTGACCGGGTTTGGTGGTTTAGGGGGCGGTAGCTTGGGAAAGGAAAATCGCGTAAAATCAGGAGGTTGGCGCGTAAATGATAATGAGTGGGGGAACCTGGGAATGCCCAGCATCTGACTTTTAATCAGGGTGTCGATGGTTCGATCCCATCCGGGCTCACCAATGATTTCAATAAGTTAGCAAACGCTGATGGGGCCGATATAGGTCAGTGGGTCGGTTACGGGTCGGTTATTATTCGCGGTAGAGGCCGTAGAACTAGCCTTCGAAGCGGCGGAGCAACGCCAGCTTGGTCTTGAAGGCACATAGTCTCATTCCACCCCGAGGAGGAAGCGAGGCGCTTGTCGATGGAACGCGCGTCGATCTCATCTCGCACTCAGCTGTAGTGACTTTGCTGATCCTAGCGGGAACGACCTTCCGCCCGTTTTCGGGGTCGCCCGCGTCGCTTGCGGGGATTGGTGTTGGGGTTCAAGTGACGGTTGATGGCTTCTACCCAATTGCTTGCGAAATCTCGGGCAGCAGGGTGCATCGTCTGATCCGTGAGCCAAGGCTGGAAGAGGGCTGTCCCTTCACCTCTGTTGGTGTCAGCTAAAAGCAGGAGATAGCGGACGTACCTGGCCCCGTACCTCGCGAGAATGTCTTGCACCGCTTCAGCGCTGTACGTTGGTTTCTCTTCGAGAACGCTGATTTCGACGTGAGCCTGGTAGACTTCGGGCTGGCTGGGCACGAGATGCCAACTGGATTTGGATACATCGGCTAATTCGAGTGCTGTCCGTTCGGCCGTGCTGGGACTGTCGGCCTTGACCTTTACGGTCGTGACCTCGAACCGCGGTCGGCAGAGCCGCACGTGATACGTTTTCGCTGCGTCTGCCTCATCTCGTTTCCGCTGGGTCTCAAGCCAGTCGTGGAGCTCCCGCTCCAACCACACTACGCGGTTGTCGCTCAGCCGAATCCGTCCAGGGAATTTCTCTGCCCTTTCAAGATTGCGCACGTGATGAGGCGTGTAGAGAACCATCGAGCGCAGCTCTCTCGTGTGAACGAACCGATCGCTCGTTTCTATGATGACCTTTGGGCTCATGGGGCCTACTGGGCGTTCGTCGACCTTTGACTGCATCCAATCAAGGATCTCGCGAAAGACCCATCCAACGCGGCCTGGCCCAATGTGTATGCGCTTGGGAAATAAGCCGGCGGCCTCGAGTCGCGTGAGCTGCTGCTCCGAGTACGTAACGCAGTGTTTGACCGCTTTCGCATCGAGGCAGATGTTGTCAGTTGGTGGAGTGGGCCTGGCCATGCTTTGCTTCCGGCTGACAAAAGGGGTCCCTTTTGTCACCGGTCTGGAATCGCATCGATCAAAATGGTAAACTCTGTGTTCTGAAGGGTTTGTGCGGGCGCAATTTCGCATTCGCGCGCTCCTTCAAAAGGGACCCCATTTGATAATGTGAGCCGCACGCGGTTTTCCGCGCACGAGAGCGGCTTGAGAATTGAAAGGTATGTTGATCGGCTACGCGCGTGTTTCCACGGAAGATCAGAACTTAGGACTACAACTCGACGCGCTCGCGCATGCCGGTTGTGAGAGGATCTATCAGGACGAGGGGATCAGTGGAGCGGCAACCGATCGTCGAGCGCTCAACGACGCGCTTGCAGCTCTAGCGCCTGGTGATGTCCTCGTAACGTGGAAGCTCGATCGGTTGGGGCGGAGCCTTGCGCACCTGATCTCGATCACGACGCGCCTGGAAGCTGAAGGGATCGGCTTTCGCTCGCTATCGGAAGCCATCGACACGACGACAGCCAGCGGGCGGTTGCTCTTCCATGTGATGGGCGCGTTGGCGGAGTTCGAGCGGGCGCTCATCAGCGAGCGGACCCGCGCCGGAATGGCTGCCGCGAAGGCACGCGGCCAGCATCTTGGCCGGGAGAGAAAGGTCAGAGACGAAGACGCGCTGTGGGCACATGAAGCCATTGTCTCGGGGCGGTTGTCGCAGGAGGAGGTCTGCCGCACGCTCGATGTCTCCGTGCCTACATTGTATCGTACCTTGCAGCGGGTTGCGCAGGAACAGATCAGCTTCGGAAGCTAGAACATGTCTGAGAACGATAAGGGCCTAACGAACAACGATGCGCCGGAGGTCCTTCGCCTGTCGCCCGCGGACGCAATGGCGTTTGCTCAGGCTCTAGTCTCACCTCCCGAGCCGAGCTCCCGCTTGGTTGAAGCTGCACGACGCTATCTGAAATGGAAACGCTCCTGAGGCAGTCGATCTGCACGCGGGCAAGGGAGTGCATGGAGACTACCATGGCCGGACACCACCCTTTTCGTGACTTGTTCAAAGATTGGTCGGCGGCGCGTCTCGCTCGCGTAAATGAAAAGAAGCGGCGGCTCCTTTATGAGCCCGTTGAGGGGGACCCTCGCCCCACTTCGCCTTCCGATTCAGAAGAGTGAATTGTGCGGTGGTGCAAAGTCTCGACGATGACGCTGCGCCGTGCGGTATGCCGCGCGCTTGATATGAATACCGACGAGCTTCAACACTGAGCGACTATGCAGAGCGAAAACAAGCGGATGGGGTACTCAGCGCAGTTTATGGCGCAGAGACTTAGGCGGGCGCGAATGGCGAAGGGCCTGAGTCAGAAAGCGTTGAGTGCCGAGGCCGGCATAGCAGCTGGCCGTATTTCCAGGTTCGAAAACGGTCACACAGACCTCTCCGTCGAGAGTCTCATCCAGCTGGCCCGAACACTTGAACTGGAGCCCATGCTCGTTCCGCGCACATG
>Ga0209347_1002682_pt1 | contig 22720 bp, 18 predicted proteins | sample AutmiccommuBRH23_FD_187382 | JGI IMG/M metagenome (GOLD analysis project Ga0209347, IMG submission 187382) | Deep subsurface microbial communities from Mt. Terri, Switzerland - Autotrophic microbial communities BRH/23 (SPAdes) (version 2) | ecosystem: Environmental > Aquatic > Deep subsurface >...
TCGAAGATCAGGTCGCGCAGCCGCCGCACCACCTCCTGGTGCAGGGCCGCTCGTCGGATGGCTTTGGTTCGGGGTGCCGGCGTATCGCCGGCCCGAGCCGGCGGCGTGACGTTCATTGGCTCTCCGTCTGCCATGAGATCAGCGATCCAGGGCGGTTTGTAAAAAGCGCGCCAAGTGCACGGGCTCGCGCCGGGCGCCGTCGCGGATCTGATGACGGCAACTTGTGCCGTTGGCGACCACTGTCACTCCGGCATCCGCTTTGCGGACGGCCGGCAGGAGGCTCGCCTCGCCCATGGCCGTTGAGACCGCATAGTGACCGGCATCATACCCGAATGCACCGGCCATTCCGCAGCAGCCGGAATCGATCACCTCGACCTCCAGACCGGGCACCAGCTCAAGGGCTGCCCGCATGGACTCCATCGTTCCGAACGCCTTTTGATGGCAGTGCCCGTGGACCAGCACGTGCCGCCCGGCGGCGTTGGAGAGATTCCAGATCAGGTTCCCCGCTGTTTGTTCACGGACCAGGAACTCTTCCAGGAGCAGCGCCTGGCGGGCGAGTCGCACGGTCCGCTCGCCGGGGAGGAGGACGCCGAACTCGTCGCGCAGGGTCAGCAGGCAGGACGGCTCCAGCCCGACCACGGGGATATCGCGGGCCGCGAACGGTTCCAGCGCATCAAGGGTGCGACGCGCCTCGGCGCGCGCCTCGTCCACCATGCCGGTAGACAGGAAGGTGCGCCCGCAGCACAGCGGCCGCTCCCCGGTCCCGGCGCTGGCGATGTGGACGGTGTAGTCCGCCGCCCGCAGCACGGCCACAGCGGCGTGCAGATTCTCCGGCTCGAACCAGTTGTTGAAGGTATCGGCCAGCAACACGACCTCGCCACGGCTCCCGGGATAGGTAGCCGGGCCGTCGACGAAGCCCCCGCGGCGCCAGCGAGGCAGCGAGCGCTCGGCACTGAAGCCGAGGGCGGACTCGCTCATGCGGCGCAACATGGCGCTGCGATTGCGCAGGTTCAGCAGCGGCGCGAGGCGGCTGGCCGTGGCGGCATAGCGGGGCAGGTGGGCGACCAGACGGTCCTTCCAGCGTCGCGGATGGCGCTGGTGATAGTGATACAGGAACTCGGTCTTCATGCGCGCCATGTCCACGCCGGTGGGGCATTCCCGTTTGCAGCCCTTGCAGCCCACGCACAGATCCATGGTCTCGTACATGGCATCCGAGGTGAAGGCGTCCGCGCCGAGCTGGCCGCTGATGGCAAGCCGCAGGGTGTTGGCCCGACCGCGGGTGAGATGCTGCTCGTCGCCGGTGGCGCGAAAGGACGGGCACATGACCCCCGCTTGGGACTTGCGGCAGGCGCCGTTGTTGTTGCACATCTCCACGGCGCCGGCGAATCCGCCCCATTCGGACCAGTCGAGAGCCGTGTCCAATGGTTCGGCACCATAGCCGGGGCCATAACGAAACAGGCGGCGGTCGTCCATCTTGCTCGGCTGCACGATCTTGCCGGGGTTCATGAGCCCGTGAGGGTCGAAAGCCTCTTTGACCGCGGCGAAGGCGCGGGTGATACGCTCCCCGAACATGACCTCGTGCCACTCGGAGCGCACCAGGCCGTCACCGTGCTCCCCGGAGTGGGAGCCCTTGTACTCGCGCACCATGGAGAAGGCCTCTTCGGCGATGGCGCGCATCTGCTTGGCGCCAGTCTCCTCCTTCATGTTGAGCACCGGGCGCACGTGCAGGCAGCCCACGGAGGCGTGGGCATACCAGGTCCCGCGCGTGCCGTGCTTCTCGAACACCTGGGTCAGGCGGTCCGTGTATTCCGCCAGATCCTCCAGGGGCACGGCGCAATCCTCAATGAAGGACACCGGTTTGCCGTCGCCCTTCATGGACATCATGATGTTCAGGCCCGCCTTGCGCACCTCCCAGGTATCGCGCTGCTGGGCGGGTTCGGTGATCTCCACCACCGCATCGGGGAAGCCGAGGTCGCCCAGCAACTCGCCCAGCCGGTGCAGGCGCTGAAGCTGCTCGTCGCGGTCCTCGCCCGCGAACTCCACCAGCAGCAGTGCGTCCGGCTCCCCCTTCAGAAAACGGTCCACGGTGGCGCGGAACACGGGGATATCGCGGGCCAGGTCGATCATGGTTCGGTCCACCAGTTCCACCGCTGCCGGATCCAGCTTGACGATGTGCTGCGTGGAATCCATGGCGTCGTAAAAGCGCGGAAAGTGGCACACGCCCAGCACCTTGTGGGCCGGTATCGGCTGCAGGTCGAGCTCGATCTCCTCGAAGTAGGCCAGCGTGCCTTCCGAGCCCACCAGCATGTGCGCCAGGTTGAAGGAGCCGTCGCTCAGGGCGTCGATGTTGTAGCCGCCCACGCGGCGCAGCAGCTTCGGAAACCGTGCCGCGATTTCGCCTGCTTCCCGCGCGTGCAGCGCGCGCAGGCTGTCCACCAGCCTCTTGTGCCTGGTGGAAGCCGCGGGCGTGGCGTCGTCGAGCGCCGCGCAATGGATGCGTTCGCCATCGACCAGCAGCGCGTCGATGGCGCGCACGTTGTGCACCATGTTGCCGTAGCGGATGGAGCGCGAGCCGCAGCTGTTGTTGCCGGTCATGCCGCCGATGGTTGCGCGGCTGGATGTGGACACGTCCACCGGATAGAACAGCCCGTGGGGCTTGAGCAATCGGTTGAGATCGTCCAGAACGATGCCGGGCTCGACCTGTGCGCGCCGATTGGCCACATCCAGGTGGAGTAGGCGGTTGAGATGCTTGCTGTTGTCGATGACCAGGGCTTCGCCGACGGTCTGGCCGCACTGGGAGGTACCCCCACCGCGGGGCAGGAGCGGCACCCGGGCATCGGCGGCGATCTGGATGGCCCGGCGGGCATCCTCGGCGCTGCGTGGCACCACCACGCCCACGGGGAAGATCTGATAGATCGAGGCATCGGTGCTGTAGCGCCCGCGGCTGAACCTGTCGAACAGCACCTCTCCCTGGATTTCGCGGCGCAGGCGGGCTGCCAGATCGCTGGACAAGGGACGGCTGGATTCTCGGTACATCGACTTCTCCGGCGCCCCCGCTCCGGGGCATCTGACCCGATTCGGACCATGGCCTCAGTCGGGGAAGGAACGTTTTTCGGAGTACGATTGTATACAATATTCCAAATTATGTATTTTTGAGCTACAAAGACCCCACGGCCCGCTGACCTTGTCGCGGCCGCCGACGGCGCCGCGTTCCGGCTGCCGAAATCATCGAGGAGACTGCCGCATGCCTGAGCCGAGTGGGCGCCATTTTCTGCAAATTCCCGGCCCTTCCAATGTACCGGATCGAATTCTGCGGGCCATGGACCGGCCTGTCATCGATCACCGCGGACCGCAGTTCGCCGCACTCGCCAAGGAGTGTCTCACCGGACTGCGGACGGTGTTTCAGACCGAGGATCCGGTCATCATCTTTCCCTCCAGCGGCACCGGCGCCTGGGAGGCGGCGTTGGTGAACACGCTGTCGCCGGGGGATCGGGTCCTGATGTTTGAGACCGGCCAATTCGCCACGCTGTGGCAGCAGGTGGCGGTTCGCCTCGGACTCGACGTGGACTTCGTGCCCGGCGATTGGCGCCACGGCATCGATATCGAGGTTCTGGAAGCCAAGCTCGCCGAGGACCGCGACTATGGGATCAAGGCGGTGGCCGTGGTGCACAACGAGACCTCTACCGGGATTACGGTTCGGTTGCCGCAGGTGCGCCAGGCGATCGACCGGGCCGGGCACCCGGCGCTGTTCATGGTCGATACCATTTCCTCGCTGGCATCTGCCGACTACCGCCAGCAGGAATGGGGTGTGGACGTGACGGTCGGCGGATCGCAGAAAGGTTTGATGCTGCCCCCCGGGTTGAGCTTCAATGGCGTGAGCAAGAAGGCGCTGGAGGCGGCCAAGACCGCACAGCTGCCCAGGGCCTACTGGCGCTGGGACGAGATGCTGACGTCCAACGAACACGGGTTCTTCCCCTACACGCCAGCCACCAACCTGCTCTACGGCCTGCGCGAAGCGATTTCCATGCTCCTGGAGGAGGGGCTGGAGAACGTCTTCGAGCGTCATCGGCGCTTCGGCGAAGCGACGCGTCGGGCTGTCGACGCCTGGGGCCTGGAACTGGTCTGCCGCGATCCAGAGGAGTACAGCAACTCCTGCACCGCTGTACTGATGCCCGACGGGTATGACGAGGTGACCTTCCGCAAGGTGGTGCTGGACCGGTTCAACATGTCCCTGGGCAGCGGACTCGGCAAGGTCAAGAACAAGGTCTTCCGAATCGGTCACCTCGGCGACTACAACGACCTCACGCTGTGCGGGGCGCTGGCCGGGGTCGAGATGGGGCTGGAGCTCGCCGGTGTTCCCCACCGCAGGGGCGGCGTGGATGCAGCGATGGACTGCATGTTGGGGAGGAAGGCCTCGGCGTCCGCCGTCAAGTCGGCCCAGCACGGGTGAAGGGGGAGTACGGCGGGGCGCTGCACCGCCCCGAAATCGAGGGCTGCGGTCAATGATCCCGCAGACGAAAGAGCAATGACAACTACAAGCCGCGGGCCGACCCGCCTCGGGACCGGCCGTGGTGACATCAGAGGAGAGTAGAAATGGTAATGCAAAGAAGGACAGGAGTTGTATCCGCCTTGCTTGGTTTCGTCGCATTGGCGCTGTCGGCGACCACGTCGGCAGAGCCCATGGAACTCAAGTTCGGGCATGTGGGGGCCCCCGGGTCGCTGTTCGCCATCTCGGCCGAGGAGTTCGCCAAGCGGGCCAACGAGAAGCTCGGCGACAAGGCAAAGGTGGTGGTCTACGGGTCCAGCCAGCTCGGCGGTGACAAGGAGCTGATGCAGAAGGTCAAGCTCGGCACAGTGGACTTCGCCCTACCGTCCACGGTGATGTCTTCGGTGGTACCGGAGTTCGGGCTGTTCGAGATGCCTTACCTGGTCAAGGATCGTGACCACATGAAGCGCATCGGCGAAAAGGTGGTTACCCCCACCCTCGCGCCGTTGGCCGAGAAGCAGGGCTACAAGATCATCGGCATCTGGGAGAACGGCTTCCGCCAGATCACCAACAATGCGCGCCCGATCGAGACCCCGGAGGACCTCAAGGGTCTCAAGCTGCGCACGCCGAAGGGCAAGTGGCGGGTGAAGATGTTCCAAGCCTACGGCGCGAATCCTTCCCCGATGGCGCTATCCGAAGTCTTCGTTGCCCTGCAGACCGGGGTCATGGACGGGCAGGAGAATCCCCTCATCCAGATCTACTCCCAGAAATTTCAGGAGGTGCAGAAATACCTGTCCATGACCGGGCACGTCTATACCCCGGCCTATGTGGTGGTCTCCGCCGGCAAGTGGGAGAAGCTGCCAGACGATGTGCGCCAAGTCCTGGAGGAGACCGCGAGCGGCCTGCAGGATTTCGTGTATGAAACCGCCGCCAAGAGCGACGAAGAGCTGATCGAGAAGATGAAAGAGTCGGGCATCGAGGTCAACGAGGCGGACAAGCAGGCGTTCGTCGATGCCAGCGATTCGATCTACGATGATTTCTCCAAGGAAGTCCCGACCGGGCGGGAGATGATCGATACAGCGCTAGGTCTTGCCAAGTAAATGACGCAGTGATCGATCCATGCCGGGCGCCCGTTCCAAAGAGCGGGCGCCCGTTTACTTGGAGGGATACATGACAGTTGCAAAGCTGCGACGCGGCTTCGAAGTCGTGATGGAGGTAGTCGTCGTATTCCTGCTGCTCACCTTGGCGGCGATCGTTTTGATAGGAGTCGGGTATCGGATATTCGGCGATCCGCTGCCCTGGTACGACGAAGTGGCGTCCGTGCTGCTCGCCTGGCTTACCTATTACGGAGCTGCCTTGGCTGCGGTCAAGCGCGCCCACATCGGCTTTCCCGGGATCGTGGACAGTCTCCCCGTGGCGGTCCGCGTCCCGGTGGTGATCTTTGCGGAAATCTGCGCGATCGCTTTCTTCGCCCTGGTCGCGTGGTACGGCTGGCTCATCCTCGATCTTCTCGCCGGCGATACCCTGGTGAGCGTCGAGATCCCCGTGGAAGTCACCCAGTCCGTCATGCCGATCGGAGCGGTGCTGTTCATCATCGCGGAGCTTCTGGTTCTCCCGCAGGTCCTGGCTGCGGCCCGTGCCGGCAAGCCTCAGCCCCACGAGGAGTTCGCTGTGAAGGTCTCCTCGTAATGAATGCGGCAATCCTGTTTATCGGCGTTTTTGCCCTGGTGCTGCTCAATGTCCCCATCGCGATTGCCTTGGGGGTGGCCGCGGTGCTCGCCATGCTGGCTGTCGGCGGCACCGATTCGCTGTTGAACCTCCCGATCATCATGTTCAATGGCGCCACCAGCTTTCCGCTGATCGCCATCCCGTTGTTCATCCTGGCGGGATCGATCATGAACACTGGCGGGATCTCCCGGCGGTTGATCGATTTCGCCTCGGCGCTGCTGGGATTCATCCGCGGCGGCCTGGCCATGGTGAATATCGGTACATCACTGTTCTTCGCCGAGATCTCGGGTTCCGCCGTGGCCGATGTGGCCGCCCTCGGCTCCATTCTGATGCCGGCCATGAAGAAGAAAGGTTACCCGGCGCCGTTCGCCGCCGCGATCACCTCGTCTTCGGCATCCCTGGCGATCATCATCCCGCCCTCCATTCCCATGATCCTCTATGCGGCCATGTCGGATACGTCGGTCGTGCGGATCTTCGTCGCTGGGATCATTCCCGGACTGCTGGGCGGCCTCTTGATGATGGCCCTGGCCTACTGGTTCGCGCGGCGCTACCAATATCCGGTGGAGGAGACCTTCCAACTGCGCCGCGTCTGGAAGACGTTCAAGGACGCCTCGCTGGCCTTTCTGCTGCCGCTGATCATTCTCGGCGGGATCTTCGGCGGCCTGGTCACGGCCACCGAGGGCGCGGGCCTCGCCGTATTGGCCGCCATCGTGATCAGTGCCTATTACGGTGAGCTGAATTGGAAGCACCTCAGCGACGCCATGGTCGAAGGCAGCGTGCAGACGGCGGTGGTGATGCTGCTGGTGGCCGCCTCGGCGCTGCTCGGACATTACCTGACGGAGTCGCAGGTGCCGCAGACGCTGGCGGCGGCGATCAGCAGTTTCACCCAGAACAAGTACGCGGTCCTCGCGATCCTGAACGTGTTCTTCCTGCTGATCGGCCTGTTCCTGCATTCGGCGGCGGCCATTATCCTGGTGGTGCCGATCGTCATGCCCCTGGTGCACCTGGTGGGCATCGATCCGGTGCACTTCGGGTTGGTCGTCACGCTGAATCTGGCCATTGGTCAGCAGACCCCGCCCGTGGCCAGTGTACTCATGACCGCCTGCTCGGTGGCCAAGGCCGACATCTGGGAAGTCACCAAGGTGAACGTGTGGTTCATTGGCGTGCTGTTCGCGGTATTGATGCTGGTCACCTATGTGCCGGCTATCCCGATGTCGCTGGTAAACCTGTTTTACAACTGATAACCCTAAGGTGACGCCATGTCGGACGTGATTCTGGTAGAGCGGGACGGGGATATCGCCACTGTCGTCCTCAACCGTCCCCAAAAGCTCAACGCCCTCACCCGACCCATGTGGAAGCTGCTGGGCGAGACGGTCGATGAGCTCTCCGCCGACGACTCCCTGCGCTGCCTGGTGGTGCGCGGCGCCGGCGACAAGTCCTTCGCGCCGGGCAACGACATTTCGGAGTTCGAGAACGAGCGTTCCAGCGTGGAGCAGGCGCGCACCTACGGCGTGGTGCACCATGGCGCGCTGGAGGCCCTGTACCGCTGCCGCCATCCCATGCTCGCCATGATCAAAGGGATCTGCGTGGGTGGCGGGCTGGAGATCGCCGGGCTGTGCGACCTGCGCATCTGCGGCACATCCAGCCGCTTCGGCATTCCCATCAACAAGCTCGGCCTGACCTTGGGGCCGCGGGAGATGCGCATCCTGCACTCCCTGGTGGGCAAGGCGGTCACCCTGGAGATTCTGCTCGAGGGACGCGTCTTCGGCGCCGAGGAGGCCCTCGCCAAAGGACTGGTGAATCGCGTCGTTGCCGATGACGAGGTCGAGGGGGAAGTCTACGCGACGGCGCGGCGCATCGCCGACGGGGCGCCGTTGGTGGCGCGTTGGCACAAGGAGTTCATGCGACGCTTGGAGGAACCCCGCGCCCTCGGGGCCGCCGACGAGGAAGCCGCCTACGCGTGCTACGATACCGAGGACTTCGCCATCGGCTATCAGTCGTTCCTGGCCAAAAAGACGCCGCAATTCCGGGGGAAGTAGCCATGGAGGGTGCGCTGTCAGGCCTCAAGGTCGTGGAGCTCGCCCACATCATGGCGGGTCCGGTGTGCGGGCGCATGCTCGCCGACATGGGCGCGGACGTGATCAAGGTGGAGAGGGCGCCTGGTGGGGACGACAGCCGGCGCATGGTGCCGCCGACGGTGGGCGATGAGTCCGCCGCCTTCATGATGCTGAACCGAAACAAGCGCGGTGCGGTAATCAACGTCAAGCACGACGAGGGCAAGGAGGCTCTGCGCAGGCTTCTGGGAAGCGCCGACGTGCTCATCGAGAATTACCGCCCGGGCACCATGGAGCGGCTCGGACTCGGGTACGAGACCCTCGCCGAGGACAATCCCGGGCTGATCTATTGCCAGATCACCGGCTTTGGACGCACCGGCCCCTACGCCATGCGCGCCGGATTCGATCTCATCGCCCAAGGTATGAGCGGGCTCATGAGCGTGACGGGGGAGGGCCCGGACCGCCCGCCGGTCAAGGTAGGTGTGCCCATCGGTGACATCACCGCGGGAATCCTGGGAGCCATGGGCATTCTGGCGGCCTATGTGCACCGGCTGAAGACCGGCCGGGGCCAGCGGGTCGACACGTCCCTGCTGGAGGCGAGCATCACGCAGACCTACTGGCCGGCGGCCATCTGGTTCGCCACCCAGATCGATGCCGAACCCATGGGCAGTGCCCATCCGCTGAGTGCCCCCTACCAGTCCTTCCAGACCCGCGATGGCTGGGTCAACATCGGTGCCGCAAACCAGGCCAACTGGCTGCGTCTACTGGACGTGATCGGCGCCGAGCATCTGGCGCAGGACCCGCGCTTTACCGACAACGCCGGCCGGCGCATACGGCTCGCGGAGCTGGTGGCGGAGCTTTCGCCACTTTTCCTTGCGCGCACCACAGCCGAGTGGCTCGACGCGTTGGAATCGGCCGGGGTTCCTGCAGGACCGGTGCTGACGATGGGCGAGGCTTTGAACGATCCGCAGGCGCGGGCCCGGGACATGGTGGTGGAGGTCGAGCACAGCCGCCTCGGCAAGGTCAGCACCATCGGTGTGCCCGTCAAGTTTTCAGAGACCCCGGGCAGTGTGCGCCGTGGCGCTCCGCTGTTGGGCGAGCATAGCCGCGAGGTCTTGGCAGAGATCGGGTACGGCGAGGCGGACCTGGATCGTATGGAACGGGAAGGGGCGATACTGACGCCCGATTCCTCCACTGGAGCGAGCTGATGCCCAACGTGCACCTTGTGCCCTCGGACACCGAAATTGCGGTTAACAATGTCTTTGTGATCGGCAAGAATTACATCGTCGATCCGGCGCGCCGTGCGGCACAGCGCGAACGACCGCTGGTGATCTCCATGAAACCAACCGGAGCGGTGATCACCCCGCCGGCGCGTATCGAGTTGCCGGAGTTCTCGGGGTGCGTACACTTCGAAATCGAGCTGGTGCTACTGGTTGGCGCGCGCGCCAGCAAGGTGTCGGAGGCCGATGCGCTCGGCTTCATCGCCGGCTGTGGCGTCGGTCTGGACCTCACCGCTCACGATCTGCATCAGGAGGCCCAGACCAAGGGCCTGCCCTGGACGGCGTGCAAGGGCTTCGATACGGCGGCGCCACTGTCGGAGTTCATCGATCTGCAGGAGATCAAGGACCCACAGCGGGTCGACTTCTCCCTCAAGGTGAATGGGAAGACCCGCCAGAGCGGCTCGTCGGCGGACATGATCTTCAGCTTTGCCCAAATGGTCAGCGGTGTGAGCCACGTTTGCACGCTGCACCCGGGTGACGTGATCTTCACGGGGACCCCCGCCGGGGCCGGACCGCTGCACAGCGGCGACTTGCTGGATCTCGACTGCAACGGGCGGGTGAAGGCACGCTTCGAGGTTGCCTGAGCGGCACCCAACCCAGAGTTTCCCGGTCTGTGACCTGACGAGGGCGGCAACGCCGCCGGAGTTGGCCGCCGCCGCGTCAGACGGTGCAGGCGCGGGCGGGGAGTCTCATTCCGGTGCGCGCAATCACCGCGTGACTCCACGGGCTCAGCCTTCCGTGCAGACATGCCGGGCTCTGGAAACGCTACTTCAGCTTCACGTCCCAATGTCCCGAGCGTCACGCATGATCGCGGCCTTGATCGACATCAAGCCTGGGGTCTGCTGCGCGTAGTTGTAACGAATGTCTACCCTTCGCGAACCGGTGATGGTCCAGAATAACGCGGCACCCGAGCGACAGGAGTCTGCGATCTGGCGTCAGCCGGGAGAGGGTGTGTGGCCCCGTCGCCGGCCCGGGGACGGGGCCTTCCCATGTGCGCCTCCGCTTTATGCTCGACCGCTGGTGTCCGGCGGCCAATAGGGCTCATTGCCCCGCATCATCCGGGCATTCCGCCCACTTCTGAACTGCTGCCGGTCTTCGATCGTGTGCTTTGTCTGCACGATCAGTGGCCTGCCCGATTGGCACGGTTGCTGCTTAATCCAGGGCACGGAAGTCATATCCACTTCAGCAAGGAGAGTTCACATGAAAACGAAGCTACTGGCACTTGCAATTGCCGCAGCCACCGCCTCCGGCGGCGCGCTCGCGGCTGGTCTGGGCGCTGACGCGTCCGGTTCGGCTGGCGCTGGCGTGACCGACCGGGAGGCACAGGTTGGGACCTCGGGTTCTGCCGACATGAGTGCCGGCACCCAGGATTTCAGCAGTCTCGACCAGGACGGTGACGGTCAGCTGAGCCGCGAGGAAATCGGCTCCAACCCGGATCTGGCCGATAACTGGGACCGCATGGATGCCAATCAGGACGGCAATATCGATCAGTCCGAGTTCTCCGTGTTCGAGGAGGCGGCCCCTGGCGAGGGAGCCCCGTCCGAGGCAGCACCGGCTGAGAGCGTGCCTGGCAGCGACGGCGGCGCTCTTGAGAGCAGCCCGGGAATGGGCGGCAGCGGTGAGGTCGAGGGCAGCGGCAGTGCCCCCGGCGGCACCTCCGGCGGTCGCTATTGATCCGCTGACGGGCGGTGGCATTCGCCGCCTCCGCCCATAGCCGCCGGCAGGATGTCTGCGGCTGGTAGGACCCGGACAGGATGTCCATCGTAGCCCCAGGGAAGGGGCACGCGGCAGGAAGCCGAGACAGGAGGTCTGGCGACAGGACGTCGCGCGACAACGGCAGGGAGAGCAAGCGCAGGGACACGGACGTCCCGCCCTCGCAGACAGGAAGTCCGCACAGGGAACGCAGGAAGCGTCGGGCCGGAGTGCACACCAGCACCCCGGCCTTTTTTCGTGGCTGCAGGTCCCTTGCCTGGGACTCGGCCTGCCGCAACAGGCCAGTCTAGACTGACCCCATGGCAACACGCCCATCCGCCTCCGCGGAAGCGTTTCTTCCCGAACGCCTCAATCTGGCAGCGCTTCGGCGTGCCGCGGCGTCGTGTCGCGGTTGCGAACTCTACCGGGACGCGACCCAGACGGTGTTCGGCGAGGGCCCGCGGGCCGCGACCGTGGTTCTCGTCGGCGAGCAGCCCGGCGATCGGGAAGATCTGCAAGGGCATCCCTTCGTCGGGCCGGCGGGGCGGTTGCTGCGCACCGCGCTCGCGGACGCAGCGCTCGAGCGCAAACAGGTCTATATCACCAACGCGGTGAAGCACTTCAAGTGGGAGCCGCGGGGTAAGCGGCGCATCCACAAGAAACCCGGCGAGCGCGAAATCGCCGCCTGCCGTCCTTGGCTGCAGGCGGAGCTGCAGGTGATCGAGCCCCAGGTGGTGGTCTGCCTCGGGGTCACGGCCATGCGGGCGGTGTTCGGGCGCCCGGTACGGCTGAAGGACCATCGCGGCTCATTCAGTCAGACACCTCTGAGCCCCTGCACCTTCGTGACCGTCCATCCGTCGTCGATTCTGCGCCTGCGAGCCGCCGGGTCCGGGCGGAGCGATTACGAGGTGGAGTACCGCCTATTCGTCGCCGACCTCCAGGCGGTGCAGCGACGCCTGCATCCGTAGCCGGTCCCTCGAGTTTGGCATCAAAACAATGCCCTGAGACAGTGCGCCCGCCTGTCCAGGGTTCGTGCGTCCGGCGCACGTGGTGGATCAAGCTGGAAGCGCAGCGGCCGCTAACCCGGCGAGCCGCCCGATCCGTCGGGCCCGGAGGGGAGAATCGTAATGTACAAGGGGTTACACATACTCGTGCTGCTGTGGTCGATGGTGGCCGTCGGCAGCGTCAACGCGGCCGAGGAATTCGAGGGTAGGGCGAAGTACCCGGAGGTCCAGTTCATCGAGCTGGAGGACTTGCGCCAGAAGCAATCCGATGTCGTTATCGTCGACGTGCGCTCTTCCTTGGAGTACGACACGCTGCGGGTCAAGGGTGCATTGAACATTCCTCTGTCGGAGAGCACCTTCGACGATGCGCTCCTGAAGCTGCGTGAGAGCACCGACAAGACGATCGTCTTCTATTGCAACGGCCGAACCTGCCACAAGTCCTACAAGGCGGCCCGGCGGGCAGGCATCATCAACGTCCCCGATACGGTGGCGTTCGATGCCGGCATCTTCGATTGGGTCCGCGCCTACCCGGATGAGGGCGAACTGCTGGGCGAAAGTCCAGTCAAGCCCGACGACCTGATCGATGGCGATAAGTTCAAGGCGCATCTGCTGGAGCCCGCGGAGTTCGTCGCCCGCATCCCGGAGAATTCCCTGGTGATGGACGTGCGGGATCCGACGCAGCGTGCAGGCGTGCGCTTCTTCGGAGTCGAGCGCACCGTGTCGCTGAACGACGGCGCCAAAATCGATTCCCTGCTGCGCGAGGCCAAGGAAGCCGGCAAGACTCTGTTGATCTACGACCAGGTCGGTAAGCAGGTCCGTTGGTTGCAGTATCGGTTGGAGCGTGCCGGATTGGATCAGTATTACTTCATGAAGGGCGGCGCCGACGCCTATTACGAAGTGCTGGCTCAGAAATTCAAGGACCAGTACGGAAACTAGCCCGCGTACCCCGCGACAACGACGTCCGCCGGCCGCGACAAAAAGACGGGGCGGGTCGCCCACCGAGCGACCCGCCCCACACGTTATTGACCCTGGGCGCCGGCCGATCGCGGCCGATGCGCATTCCTTACTGCTGCAGCTCGCGCTTGGCCTCGGCTTCGGAATGGGCCGTCAGCCACTTGCGCACCGAGGCGAGGTGGACATCCTCTTCCGCCAGCGCTTCGCGAAAGCCTTTCGCCAGCTTCTTCTGGCCCATGCCCTCGGTCAGCTTGATCAGCATCTCCCAGCCGTCGTGATCCACCAGTTCGGCGGTGAGAATTCCCTCCAAGCTCTCGGCCAGGGAGATCCGCGGATCGGTGACCACCTTCATTACGCCCTCGCTTGCCACTCCTGCCACGTCGGCCGCGGGGGTCATGGCGGTGGGATCGGCCCCAAGGGATTCGATCGCCTCTTTCACCATGTGGAAATGCTTGAGCTCCTCGTCGCGAAAATGCTGCAGCTCGTCGCGGGTCGGACCGCCGCTCCAGCTGCCTTCGGCGTCGAACTTGTCCAGCATGGCCTCGTAGAGCCGGGTGCCGCTGCGCTCGAACGCGAGCCGCTCGCCCAGCTTGTTGAGCAGCACCGACGGCTTGTTCCCTTTGAGCGCCTGGATGCCTGCCGAAGCCGCCCCTTTCATCGAGCTCGGCGGTGGCACACTGCCCACCGGTGACGCATCGTCGAGATAGCTGCGGTGGATGCGGTGGAGCCCGCCCGGTTCCGCTGCGTGGGTTGCGCCACGCTGCTGCGCGCCTTCGATCATCTCAGGCCCGAGTTGTGGGGCCATACCCATGCCGGTGCGGTTCGTTCCCATTTCCGTGGTCTGTTTCATGGTGTCCTCCGTGATCAGGCGGCCCGGGGCTTGCCGAGTTCCGTGCCGGGCATCCAGATGTACTCGTCGGCGACGCTCTCCGAAGGGGATCCTTCGGAGTTCATGTGCCCGCGGTAGTTCAGGGTGGCTTCGGACTCGGACTGCGTGAGACCGTCGATGATTTCGCCGTCCAGGGCGCGGAAATCCACTTCGTTGTTCAGGGTCTCGCGCACGAATCGGCGATGACTCTCATACTTGAACGGCTCCGGCAGCGCCTGGGGCAGAATCTCGCTGGGGTCGCGCTTCTCCTGTTCCTTGAAGATGGCCATGGCGTGCTGAAGCTGGCCGAGCTCGTAGTCGAGGCAGCGTTCCCAGATGTTCTTGATCCGGGGATTCGATTCCTGCTGCATGCAGGCGTAGTAGTTGTACACCTCCGTAGCCTCCAACAGCACCCATTTCTCCAGCCAGGTCTCGTCCGGATCGATGATGGACTCGTACTGGGTCACGTGCTGCTCTTCGATGGAGGCGATCTCGGCGTACAGCTGTCTGGCCACCGGGTCCGTGAAGGTCGGGCCCACGACCATGTAGTAGTCATGGGTCATGTATTCGCCCGCCATAATGGTCAGCGCGTGCAGCTTCGTGAGCGGGTCGGCGCTCCTGCGGTCGTAGGGCTTGCGCACGTCGTCTTCCGGATGGCGGTGTTCCTCGGCGGTGGGCCGCCCCGGCATGATGTCCGTGTAGCTCTGCAGGATGTTGTTTGCATCCCGGCCCTCTACCCGGTCCATCAGCGCCGAATACCGATACATGTGGTCGAAGTCCTCCAGGAGCCCGAAGCGATAGATCTGAGCCATGTACGGATCGGGCTCCTGCATGGCCACCGCGGCGGTGACCTCGATGGCCACCTGCTCGAATCCGATGGTCGTCTCCAGTGGAGATTGGTCGGGCGGCAGCAGCCAATTGACCATGGTTTGCTGGTGGTGCTCGATTCGGCGCGACTTCGCCAGTTCCACCCGCAGGTGGCGATTCATCTGGGCGCACGCGTGCTTGAAGCGCAGCGCCTGGGCCTCGATGCCGTTCATGAGGATTACCCGTACGCGGGTGAAGGCATCGTCATCGAGCTTGCTGAAGGGAACCTGCACCAGTTCCCGCCACGTGAATTTCTGTTGGTCGAGGGGCGTTCCTTTTTCCAGTAATAGGTCCAATGCCATGACGCATCTCCTTGCGCGTGGAAAGCCATAGTCGCGGCGCGCGGGGCCACCGCCTCGTGAGCAAGCCACACGTTTAGACATCGAGCGGGAGGACGCAACCGGACCACTTCCGACTCCGCGAAAACAAATGTGACCGCGGAGACGGTGGGCCGTTCTCAGCGCTGATCGCCGTGCGCGCGCCCCACGGTGTCGGCCACGTAGGCGTCCCGTTCACCCAACGGACTGACCGGCCCCACGGTGGAGTCGCGAATCGTCTGGTGCTCGGTCTCGGCGTTGAATTCAGCACCCAGCAGGACGATGTAGGCGCTGAGATAAAACCACATCAACAGGATCACCACCGCCCCGAGCGACCCATAGGTCTCGTTGTAGCTGCCGAAGTTGGAGACGTAGAACGAGAACAGCGCGGAGCCGGCGAGCCATAGGAGGGTGGCAAGCACTGCGCCCCAGCTGATCCAGCGCCACTTTGCCTCGCGCCGGTCGGGGGCATAGCGGTACAGCGCCGCCAGTCCGAGCATCAGAAACAGCGCCAGCAGCGGCCAGCGCAGCGTCTTGGCGGCGGTGCGCACGGCGTCGGGCAGAGGAAACAGGTCGATGATCGCCGGTAGGGCCGCCACGAGCGTCAGCGACACGATCACGAACAGGACGCCACCCAGGGTAAGGGCGAAGGCGAGGGCGTAGAGGCGGATAAAACCGCGACTTTCCTGTTCCTCGTAGGCGATGTTGGTGGCGGTGATCAGCGCCGTGGCGCCTTTCATGGCGCTCGCGAGCGCCAGCAGCATCGACACGGCGGCCGCCCAGCCGAGGGCCGTGTCGGCCGATGCGGTGATGCGCTCCATCTGCTCGGTGAGAACATCCCGGGCCTGCGGCGGCAGAAATCCAGCGACATTGGCGAACTGTTCCTGAAACACATCGGGCGACACGAACAGCCCGTAGATGGACACCGCGGCGGCGATGGCGGGAATGATGGCGAGCAGACCGTAGAAGGCGACGCCCGCCGCGACAATGGACAGGTTGTCCTCGCTCATTTCTGTTTTTACCCGCAACGCGACGTCCTTCCAGCCGGCAGCGGGGATCTCTCGGGGCCGCCGCGCCTGGCGTCCGCGACCCACGTCACGGTGGTTGGATGGAGTACTCGCGGGCGGAGCCGGCTCCGCGCCGCGCGGCCGGCGCCAAGTGCGATAGGCGAGCAGGCCCAAGAACAGCGCCGGAATCTTTCCCATGATCGCGAGTCTCCCGTGAGGTACAGAGACTCACGTATAGGCCGCCGACGCGCTTTTGCCCGTGCACCATCGCTGGCCGCAGCGGGAATCTGAACTATCCATGGATAAGGTGCGGGTGCTCGAACGGATGGGACATGGAAGTTCGGGGGCGTCGAATATTGTGGTCCATTCTGGCACTGGTGGTGGTGCTGGCGGTGGTCCTGTTCGTGGTCTCGGAGCGTCTGTTGAAAGCGTGGATCGAAAACACGGTGAGTTCCCGCACCGGGCGCGAGCTGACCATCGGCGGCTTCGACATCGACTGGTCGCTGCGCCCCCGAGTACGGGCCACGGAGGTGCGCTTTGAGAACGCTGACTGGGCCGCGGCACCCGAGATGGCGAGCATCGCCGGATTGAACCTGCGGTTGGATCTGCCTGCGCTGTTCTCGCGCAAGGTCGTGATCTATGACCTCCGCCTCTCGCAACCGCAGGTGTGGCTGGAGCGCAATGCGGGCGGTGACGGCAACTGGAAATTCGGCGACGGGGACGAGGAGGAACGCGGCGGCGAGGCGACGCTGCCCGAGCTCCACCGCCTGAGCATTGACGAGGGGCAGGTTCGGTTCGTGGAGCAGCAGCTGGACACCGACATCCAGGTGGCCATCGCGGCCGATCCCGATGCCGGGCGCCAGCAGGCGGTCAACGTGCGCGGCGCTGGCAGCTATCGGGGCGAACCCTTCGAGTTGACCGCCCAGGGAGACTCCCTGCTGCGCCTGTTCGAGCCGGACCAGGGATATCGCTTGCAGGCCGCCGCCGCGGCGGCGGACACGTCGGTACGCCTGGAAGGGGAGATCTTCGACCCACGAGCGCTGACCGCGTCGGATCTGAACCTGGTGATGGAGCTTGCCGGGCCTGATCCTGAGCGGCTCTACCGGCTTACCGGTCTGCCGCTGCCGTCGCTGCCGCCTTACCGCATCGCCGGACGGGTGGTGCGCCAAGGCCAGAAGTGGACGCTGTCGGACTTCGACGGCACCGTCGGGGACAGTGACCTTCACGGCAACCTGTCCCTGGCGCTCGACGGCGAGCGCCCGGTACTCACTGCCGAGCTTACCTCCGAGATGCTGGACCTGGACGATCTGGGGCCGCTGGTCGGCGCGGCGCCGGAGACCAAGCCGGGGGAGACGGCATCTCCTGAACAGCGGCAGGAGGCGGAGGCCCGCCAGGAAATCGATCGGATCCTGCCCCAGGAGGAGATCAGCATCGAACGGGTGCAGGTGTTGGATGCGGCGGTGCAGTACAGCGCCCGGCGGGTCAAGTCGGGGAAGCTCCCCGTGGATGCCCTCGAGGTTCGCTTCACCCTGGAGGGCGGGCGCATGGCCTTCTCGCCCTTGAAGCTGGGTGTGGGCAAGGGCAGCATCGATGGACAGCTGCACCTCGATACGACCGGTGAAGCCCTGGAGGCAAAGCTGAATGCGGAGCTGCGCCGGGTCGACCTGGTGGAATTGCTACGCGCCTTCGAAGTTGCGGACGAGAGCTTCGGTACCGTCGCCGGCAAGGCCAACCTGTGGATGCGGGGCAACTCGGTCGCCGCACTGCTCGGCAGCGCCGATGGCGGACTGTATCTCCTGATGACCGGGGGTCAGCTCGACCGCTTGTTGGTGGAACTGGCAGGCCTCGATGCGGGCGAGGCGCTGATGGCTCTCATGGGGGACGCTCCGCAGAGTATTCCTATCGAATGCGCGTTCCTGGACTTGCAGGCCCGCGGTGGCGTGTTCTCTCTCGACACCGCCATCATCGACAGCACCGATACCCTGTTTCTGGCCGGCGGTGCCGTCGACCTGGGCGACGAGCAGATCGACGTGGTGCTCTCTCCCCGGCCCAAGGATCCGAGCCTGTTCGCCGCCCGCTCCGAGCTGCGCATCCAGGGACCGCTCGGCGACCCCGGCGTGCGTCCCGGCGGTGAGACCCTGTTGAAGGGGGCAGCGGCCGCGGTGCTGGCGGCGGTGGCCGGGCCGGCCGCGGCCCTTCTGCCCCTGATGGAGACCGGAGGCGGAGAGCACAGCACCATTTGCAGCGGTCTGGTGGGCTCGGCCGAGGAGGCGGCCGGCACCCAATAACCATCGGGAGTATCAGAGCTCGTTGTTGCGCTCGGCGGCGCGGTCGCCTGCGGCGGTGGTCCAGCGCGGAAGCCACTCGGGGCGAACGTCCCGCCCCAGTCGCGTGCCGGACACCAGCCCTCCGGGTCCCGGGAGCAGTCGGTTCGCGATCCCCATGGCAGTGGTCATGATCCCGGGTGCGATCCCTTCGATGACGGTGGCGAGCTTCGCGGGAAGCGACAGCACGAGATGGGAGCGCCCCTCGCGACAGGCCTCGATGATCTTTCGCGCCGCCCGCTCCGCACTGATGGACAGACCGGGGGTCGAATCACTGATGGCGAACCAGGCATATTCCGCTTCTGCGTGGCCTTTGAATTGGGCGTGAGGCGGGCTGCCCGTGCGCATCAAGCCTGGGATCACGGTGGTCACATAGATTCGATTCTTGAGCAGCTCGCCCCGGAGACCTTCGGACAGGCCCACCAGCGCGTACTTGCTGGCGGTATAGGGCAACATGTGGGGCACCGGGATCTTGCCGCCGATGGAGGTGATGTTCACGATCCGACCCCGGCGGCGGCGATACATCTCCGGAAGCACCGCGAGCGTGGCGTACAGCGCACCCCAGAAGTGCACCCCCATGGCCTGTTCGTAATCCTCGAGGTTCATGGTCTCGGCCGGCCCCACCTGCACCACGCCGGCATTGTTCACCAGTATGTCCACGGGTCCGAAGACCTGGGTGACCCGCCGCACGACCTCGTCCACCTGTTCCTGGCGACTCACATCACAGGTGAGCGCCAGGGCCGGCGAGCCGTAGCGGGAGATGTCGTCCTTGGCGCGGTGCAACTCGTCGGCGTCGCGTGCGCACACGGCGACTCGGGCGCCGCGGCGGGCGAACTCCCGCGCGAGGATCAGCCCAAGACCCCTGGAGCCTCCTGTGATCAACACCGTTTTCTCCCGCAGGTCCAGCCGCCGGTAGCGGTTCCGCGCAGCGCCCGCCAGTGCCAGGGCGGCCGCCGTAAACAATAGCGTGTTCGTCGTTCGACCCATGACGGCTATTCCCGTTGCGTTTGTCCGCCCATATCGTGGCGAAGCGTGAGAGGCTGCACCGAAGTTTAGTCCCATGCGTCGATTGCACCGCATTGTCCCGAAACGACCTGCATTACTTTTTGCGCCGGCGGGCTGATGAGCTAAACCAAAGGGTCAGGAAACCTCACGCGAAAGGAGAATCGCTATGAAACGAACAGCTATTGCAATCGCCATTGCGGCGGCCGGAACCACGTTTTCCGCGGGCGTAATCGCCCAACAGAGCGCCCAGCCCGGCGCCCCGTCCGACAGCCCCGCGCCGAGCGCTCAGCAGCAGACTCCGCCCTCACCGGATCCAGGCGCGCAGTCCGGAAGCTCGCAGCCAAGTGCGACCGAGAGCCCGGATCGCGAGGTTGCCATGAAGTTCATGGAGGCCGATACCAACAGCGACGGTTCGCTGAGCCAGGATGAGGTCAAGAACATCGCGGAGATCGATCAGGACGCGTTCAAGAAGGCCGACGCGGACGGCAATGGAGCTCTGACGTTGTCGGAGTTCGGCACCGCAATGCAGGGCGGCGGTGAACAGGCCGCCGCAGCGTCGACGCAGCAGCCGGACCAAGGCAGTTCCCAGCAGGCGCAGGCGTCCGGTAGCGGTCAGCAGGAGTTGCAGGTGCAGGTCGAGGAAAAGCCGGCTGACGTGCAAGTGGAGCAGGAACCGCCCAAGGTGGTTGTGGAACAGGAGCAGCCGAAGGTGACGATCCAGCAGCCCGAGCCCGAGGTGCAGGTGAGTCAGCCGAAGCCCGACGTGCAGATCCAGCAGGCCGAGCCCGAGGTCACGGTGCAGCAGGAAGGCCAGCCGCAGGTGGACATCGAGCGCTCCGAGCAGGCCCAGGTGGAAGTGGAGCGGGACCAGCAGGCGCCGGCCACCGAGCCATCTGACCAGCCGGCAGAAATCACCACCACGGAGCCGTCCGGTGCCGACTCGCTGATGTCCTTAAAGGTTGAGGACCTGAAGGGTCGCAAGGTGGTCAATGCCCAAGGGCAGGAAGTCGGAAACATCGATGAGGTGGTTATGGGTACCCAGGACAGCGAGCTCTACGGCGTCATCTCCGTGGGCGGGTTCCTGGGCATCGGTGACAAGGACGTGGCCTTACCGCTGAGCGAGATGCAGGTGCAGGGCGAAGACATCCTGCTCACCACGCAGCGCAGCGAGGACGAGCTCAAGCAGGCCTCTCAAGAGTACCGGGAAGACAATTATCGCGAGTTGGAAGGCGAACAGACGCTGGCCGAGGCCGCTGGCAGCCCCGCCGGTGGTGCCCAAGCGACCACACAGCAGGCTTCTTTCCAGGAGCTCGATCGTGACCAGGATGGCGCCATCAGCAAGGACGAAGCGGGACAGAACGCCCAGCTGATGGACAATTGGGAGCAGGTCGATCAAAACCGCGATGGAAAAATCGATCAAAGCGAGTTCAGCGCCTTCGAGACGATGCAGCCCAGCGAAGGGACGCAGCCCAGCGAAGGCATGCAACCCGGCGAGGGAGCTCAGCCCCGCGAAGGAGCGCAACCCGGTGCCGGGGCACCGCCGGTCGAGGACGGCAAGCCCCAGTAAGAGAACAAGGTTGCCTCAGAGTAAAAAGGCGCGGCATTGCCGCGCCTTTTCTTTGTTGCGCGCCTTGACCGCACAGGCGACGGTGGCGACCATGTACTTATTGGCTTACACCCATGGCACGCCAGCGTAACTGCCACGCGCGCGGCGCCAGGAGATCATTCACGGGACGTTGGCCCTGACCGCCGAGGGCGGGGTCAGGCGGGAGACTGCCCAGGCGATCGCCGATCGGATGGAATGGTCCAGCCGACGGTGTTTCGCGACGTCAAGACCCGGGCTGGCCTGTGTTGGGGCGTTTTCTCGAGCCGGTGCTTCTGGCAGAGCGTCCCTCGTGACGTTCCGCCGGATTCGGTGTTCAGTGATCACTTGCGAATGGAGATGGATATGGGACGTACATTGGCCGTGATCTTGATTTGGACGGGTGTGCTGAGTAGTGGCGCCGCGTGGTCCGAGGAACGTTCCCTGGCCAGCATCATGCAGGAGCTCGGGGACCAGACCGCGGGGCTGACACGGGCGCTCATGGCGGAGGACTGGCCGGCGGCTGCGGAGACTGCGACGGCCATTTCGGACCACCCACGACCAGGCGCGTCGGAACGCGCTCGGGTCATGGGCGTCCTCGGTGCGGACGCCCCGCAGTTCCAGGCGGCTGACCACGCCGTGCACGAGACCGCGGCGGAGCTGGCCAAAGCCGCACGCAGCGAGAACCGCGAGGAGGCGTTCACCCAGTATCACAGACTGATTGATGCCTGCGCCGGCTGCCATATGCAGTTCCGGGATCGGCTGCGGGCGCCAGCGGACCCGTGATGGCCGGGTCTGGTTACAGCGCCGCGCCGGGCGGCGAGGTCCGATGACCATCGCGCCCGGCGGCCGCATGCGATGAGCATCGCGTGGATGCCTGCGCCGGCTGTCACCTGCAGTTGGGCGACCGGTTGCGGGAGACGGCGCCCCAGCAGTAGCCCCCGCGCGTCCGCCTCCCGTCACCCGGGGGGCGGGCGGCGCGCGATACTTTCTGACAGCGTCGGCAGCGACAGGACCTTGCATGGTGCCCAGCGGAACAGGCGGTTTCCTGAGGCGGCGCCGCCGGAGACTAGAACGCCCGTGTCCAGCCCAATGCGACGGACCAATCGGCGGTCAGCTGGATGCCGTCCACGTGTTGGTACACCGGCACTTGGACGAAACCGTACACCCGCCCGAAGGCGCCCAATTCGTATGCCAATCCGGGGCTGAGCGCGACCGTCCGTGAGCCGCTATCGTCGGGCTCGGCCGCGTCGCCGCGGTCCGTGCCTTTATACTGGAGGTTTACCTGCAGCATCCCGGTGAGCGAGGGCTGCAGCGGATAGTTCACGCCGAAATCGAGAGCGAGGTGATTGCCGGGGCGATAGTGCTTGCGCTCGTTGAGCGCGTATTTCCACATGCCTTGCGCGAACCAGTTGCCTTGCCCGCTGGGAAGCCCCATCTGGTAGTAGCCCCCGAGCAGCAAATCCGTGGTCCCGGAGCCGGGTTGGAGTGACCGTTCGGCCGCGGCCCCTTCGGAGTTGGTGACGGTGAAGCGGCCGGTGGGCAGTTCCAG
>Ga0209347_1002683_pt1 | contig 22716 bp, 22 predicted proteins | sample AutmiccommuBRH23_FD_187382 | JGI IMG/M metagenome (GOLD analysis project Ga0209347, IMG submission 187382) | Deep subsurface microbial communities from Mt. Terri, Switzerland - Autotrophic microbial communities BRH/23 (SPAdes) (version 2) | ecosystem: Environmental > Aquatic > Deep subsurface >...
CTGGAATGGGGCCGGGGCCGCGCCCTTCTCGTGGCGCTTCGATGGTCGGGTGACCGCTCGGGCGGTTCAGGACCGTCTCGTCATCAGCTGGATCAGCTGGCCTTGCCCTGGATCGCCGCCGTCTCCTGGCGCTCGCCGTTGGCCTCGTGCGAGACGGTGATCTTGCGCGGCTTGGCCTCCTCGGCGACGGGGATCGTCAGGGTGAGGACGCCGTTGCGGTAGTCGGCCTCGATCCTGTCTAGCGCCAGGCCGGTGCCGAGCGAGAGCTGCCGGGCGAAGGTCCCGGTCGGCCGCTCGTGCGACAACCAGCGGACGTCGTCAAGCTCCTCACGTGCGCGCTCGGCGCGAACCGTGAGGGTGCGGTCCTCGACGTCGATGTCGATCGACTTCGGGTCCACGCCCGGAAGGTCGATCTGCGCGACGAACTTCTCCCCGCGACGGTAGAGGTCCATCGGCATCGGGGCCACGCCAGCGGAGCGGAAGCCCTCGTTGAAGAATCGGTCCATCTCCCGGAAGGGGTCGAAGGTCCTGGTCATTTGGTCGGTCACTCCTCATCTGAACTCGAACAGCCATCCGACGTAGTCGGGTGGACGCACCTTTCATGAGTGGTAACGACTCAACTTTGCAACGCATTCCCCAAGCTCGTCAAGCCCTGATTCCCGACCATTCTGTTATGGGGAGAAGTGCTTTGATGTGGGCATGAGCACTGATGGTGAAGCGCCCCGCATCGTGTCCGCGCAGCTCGTGATTGATGCTCCGGCGGCGCGGATCTTCGAGCTCATCGCCGATCCGGTCGAGCAGCCGCGCTGGGACGGGAACGACAACCTCGACGTCGCCCCGGCGGGCCAGCGCGTCCATGCCGTGGACGACGTGTTCACCATGCGGACCACCAAGGGTCACGTGCGCGAGAACCACGTGGTCGAGTTCGAGGAGGGGCGCCTCATTGCGTGGCGGCCGGCGGAGCCGGGCCAGGCCCCGCCCGGGCACCTCTGGCGGTGGGAGCTCGAGCCGATTGACACGGAACGCACGCAGGTCACGCACACCTACGACTGGACCGAGCTGTCCGACGAGAAGCGGCGCCCGAGGGCCCTGGCCACGACATCGGACCGACTCATGGCCTCGGTCGAACGGCTCGCCGCGCTGGCGGAGAGCGAAGAGGGCGTCAACTGAACTGAGCCAGCAGCTCGGGACTGATCTCTCCGATGAGCTCGTATGTTCGCGCGGGGGTGAGGTCGACGAGGTCGTAGTGCTGCTGACCGGCGCCGGTCGTCGCGACGAGGGTCGCCACGCCGACGCGGCGCTGGAAGAAGGACCGCTCCACCTTCCAGCCGACGATGCCGTCGCGGTCGAGGACGACCCGAGCTCGGTCGAGGGATCCGTTGCGCGAGACGAGGTGCCGCTCGGTCACCCGATGGCCCAGTCCGCGATAGCGGTCGATGCCGAGCCAGACCGCGAGGGCCGCCACGGGGATCACCAGGACGAGCACCCAGCCCGACCAGCCCAGGAGTGCGACACCGGCGGACAGGGCGGCGAGGACGGGGATGGGCAGCCACATGGCGCGGCTCAGGCGTCGACGTCGGGCCGCAGGGCCGTGCTGCGTCAGGTTGCCCTCGACCGCCTCGCGATCGCCGGCGACCTCGACGGCCAGGGCCGTGACGATCGCCACTGGAGCCGGCGGCGCCAGCCAGTCCGACCCACCGCCGCGCTCGCCCTCGAGCCCGGTGCTCACCGCCTTGAGCCGCCCGCCTCGCGCCCAGCGCAGGCCGAGGGGTTCGCCGAGGGAGACGCCGCGCAGCCGCGACTGGTCGATGCTCACCTCGCGGCTGGTCAGGAGGCCGCGGCGGGTGTGGAGGCTGCCGGCCTGGTTGCGGTTGAGCCGGAAGCCCCAGAACGACAGGAGGTAGGCGCCGATGGCCAGCAGGGAGACGACGACGAGCAGGCCGATGACGTCGATCCACCAGTCCAGGCCACGCACCCATCGGGCGCCGGACTCGAACACGTCCCCCTCCTCGGAGAACCGCCCCACCCCTTGGGAGAGGAAGCCGAAGATTGCTGCGGCAGAGGCGATCCCGGTCATCGTGAACGGCGCCAACCGGATCCACGAGGGGTCGAGCCGGAGCAGCTCCTCGTCGACGGCAGCGGCGTCGGGAATGGCGGTGGGGACCTCGCGGGCCGGCCCGGTCGGGGCCGGCATCGCGGCGATCGCTGGGTCCACCCGGTGCAGGAGCTCGGCCCGGAGGCGGCGGGCCCGCTCCACGTCGAGGGAGTCGAGCACGAGCCGGTCCTTGGCGGCGCTGCCCGTGGAGATCTCGACCTTGGCCAGCCCCAGCACACGGTGATGGACCTGCGAGGTGAGGTCCACGGTGCGCACGCGGTCGAGGCGCGCGGTGGTCGTCTGCTTGTTGAATAGTCCTCGCTGCAGCTCGATCTGCCCGTTGCTGATCCGGTAGCGGGTGGTGACCCACTGCAACAGGCCGAAGACCACGACGACCGGCAGGAGCAACAGCTCCCACCGGTCGGAGTCGTCAGAACCGATGCTGACGAAGAGGATGGCGAGGAGCGCCGGCAGCGCCCGGAACAGGGTCTGAAGCGGGTGGACGAGCAGCATTCGCCGGTCGAGCCGCCGCCATGCGAGCTCCTCCGAGGAGGGCGCCTCGGGCGTGGCGCTCACGTCGCGTCGCCGTCCTGGGCGATGGCTGCGCGGGTCAGCGCCTCGACCAGGGCGCGAGCGTCCTGCAGGTCGAGGCCCTCGATCTCGAGTGGGCCTGCTGCGGAGGCCGTCGTCACCGTGACCGACGCGAGCCCGAAGAGCTGCGCGAGGGGTCCTCTGGCCATGTCCACGGTCTGCACCCTGCTGACTGGGGCGATCCGGCGCTCCTGGCTCAGCCATCCCGTCTGGGTGTAGATCGCGGAAGGGGTCGCCTCCCAGCGATGGACCCGGTAGCGCCAGCGCGGCATGACGACCACATACGCGGCCTGCAGGACGAACCAGACCGCGCCCACGACGTAGTGCCACTGGCGAAACGGCGAGTCGTCCAGGAGCCACCAACCCACCTGAGCCGTGGCAAGGACGAGCGACCCGAGCAGCGCCCCGACGGTCCACATCGGGATCGCCCTCGGTGAGACGAGGTTCGCCGGTTCGCGCAGTTCCACGCCCCAACGGTGCCACACCCGACCCACGGCCACGGCCATGGCCTCGCGCACCGGTAAACCTGTTGAAGCCACTTCGCTGTTTCAGGAGGATGAGGCAGCCGGAGAGATCGACCGGGACGAAGGGATCGACCCATGAGCACCATCGCAGTACACGAGTTCATCGCCCTCGACGGGGTGTACGAGGACCCGAGCTGGACAGCCGATTACGGCTTCGACCCAGCCATGGGGGACACGATCGGAGCCATCACCGGCGAGGCCAGCGCAATCCTGCTGGGCCGCAAGACCTATGAGATGTTCGCCCCTGCTTGGTCGACGCGCACCGTCGAGGACGACCCGGGCGCGCCGTTCTTCAACGACACGCACAAGTACGTGGTCGCCTCGGAGCAGCCGAAGGTGGACTGGGGGCCGTCCACGACGCTGGCTTACGACCCCGGAGCGATCCGCGCGCTCAAGGAGGACACGGACGGCACGCTCTACGTCTCCGGCAGCGGGACCCTGGTGCGGGCCCTGCTTCGAGACGGGCTCGTCGACGACCTCCACCTCTTCGTCTACCCGGTCGCGCTCGGGCAGGGGCAGCGCCTCTTCTCAGACGAGGAAGGCCCGACCCGCCTGCGGCTCACCGCGCAGGAGGTCTATGCCAACGGCGTCGTGCACCTGCGCTACGGCCCCGCCGCCGCCTGAGCGCTTCCGTCACGCGGCAGCGAGCTCGGCCCTCGTCTCGAGAAGGGTGGCGTAACGGCCCCCGATCGAGACGAGGGCGTCGTGGTCACCCTGCTCGACCACCCGGCCCCTGTCGAGCACGGCGATCTGGTCAGCGCCACGGATCGTCGAGAGGCGGTGCGCGATCGTGATCGTCGTGCGTCCGGCCATGAGTCAATCGATGGCCGCCTGCACCTCGCGTTCCGGCTCGTTGTCGAGAGCGCTGGTCAGTGGCATACCCTCGCGTCGTTGTTGTCGAGGCTGGACGTCGAGCCGGTTCGCCAGGGCAAACCTACGATGGGCCCATGACCCTCGAACTCGGCCTCGACACCTTCGGCGACATCGCGCACGGTCCGGACGGGCAGCCACTCCACCCGGCCGTCGTCATCCGGGAGGTGCTCGCCGAGGGGGAGCTGGCGGACCAGCTCGGTCTCGACTTCTTCGGCGTCGGGGAGCACCACCGCAAGGACTACGCGATCTCCGCACCCGACACGGTGCTGGCGGCGCTCGCGGCCCGCACCGAGCGGATCCGGCTCGGCACCTCGGTCACCGTCCTGTCGTCCGATGACCCGATCCGGGTCTTCCAGCGGTTCTCCACGGTCGACGCCATCTCCACGGGCCGGGCGGAGATCACGGTCGGGCGGGGCTCGTTCATCGAGTCGTTCCCCCTCTTCGGCCTCGAGCTCTCCGAGTACGAGACGCTCTTCGACGAGAAGCTGAGCCTCCTCGCCGCGGTCGTCGCCGAGCAGCCGGTGAAGTGGCAAGGCTCGATCCGACCCCCGGTCGAGGTCGAGTTCGTGCAGCCGGCGACCGAGTCCGGTCATCTGCCCGTCTGGGTCGGGGTCGGCGGCACGCCGCAGTCGGTGGTCCGAGCGGCGCACTACGGCTTCCCGGTCGTCATCGCCATCATCGGCGGGTCGGCGCGGCAGTTCGCTCCTCTCGCCGACCTCTACCGGCGCGCCCTCGAGGAGATGGGCAAGGAGCCGCGGCCCGTGGGGGTGCACTCGCCCGGTTACGTCGGGGCGACCGACGAGCAGGCCCTCGAGGAGTTCCTCCCGCACCAGGTCGCGTACATGAACAAGCTGGGACGCGAGCGCCGCTGGGCGCCCATGACGATGGAGCAGGCGAGGGAGCAGCTCGGCCCCGAGGGTGCGGTGTACTGCGGGTCCCCCGAGACCGTGGCCCGGAAGATCGCCGACACGGTGCAGGTCCTCGGGGCGACCCGGTTCCAGCTGAAGTACTCCGTCGGCACGCTGCCGCACGAGCTGCGGATGGAGAGCATCCGGCTCTATGCCACGGAGGTGGCGCCCCGGGTCCGCGAGCTGCTGGCGTGAGGATCCTGCTCCTCGCGATGGGTTCGCGGGGCGACGTCCAGCCGATGCTCGCGCTGGGTGACCGCCTCCGACGCGAGGGGTACTCCGTCACGGTCGCTGCGGGCGCAGACTTCGGGCCGTTCGTCGCGGAGCACGGTCTCGCCTTCGAGCCGCTGTCCTTCGAGGTGATGGAGGGGGTGCACAGCGAGCTCGGCCGGAAGTGGCTCGGCGGCACGAGCACCAACCAGCAGCGCGAGGCCTACCTCATGCGCAAGGTGGTGCGCTACATCTCGGAGCCGCTCGCCGATGACCTGATTCGACTGACCGACCGGGCCGACGCGTTCGTGTCGGGGCCGCTGACCTTCGAGGCGATGGACGTGCTGGCCGGCCGGGCGGGCAAGCTCCATGTCTCCGCGATGTTCCAGCCGACCTGGCCGACGGCCCACGGCCCGTCCGCGACGTTCGCCCTCCGGCCCGGCGCGACCTCGGCGCTCAACCGCCTCTGGGGCTGGGGGGCCGCGTACGCCGCCTGGGACGTGGTGCGTTCGACCGGCGGGGTCGTGCGGCGTCGGCTCGGCCTGCCTCGCGGGACGTTCCCCGAGTACGTCGCGTCAGCCCGACGAGTCCCGACTGTGCTCGCGGTCAGTCCCCGGGTCGTCCCGCCTGCTCCGGAGTGGGGAGTCGACCTCACAGCGACCGGGTTCTGGTTCGTCGACCGGGCCACCCCCTGGCCGCCGCCCGCGCAGGTGTCGGACTTCCTCTCCGACGGCCCCCCGCCCGTCTACCTCGGCCTGGGCTCCATGGCGACGGCCGACCCGGGCAGCGTCGTGCAGTCCTTCGTCACGGCCCTGGATCGCCTCGGCCTGCGTGGCGTGCTCAACGCCGGCTGGGCGCAGCTGCACGCCGCGGACCTCCCCGACACGGTCCTCGCCATCGACGGCGCCCCGCACGACGGGCTCTTCCCGCGGATGTCCGTCGTGATCCACCACGGGGGGGCCGGGACGACCGCTGCCGCCCTCCGAGCCGGGGTGCCCCAGGTCGTCGTCCCCCACATCGCTGACCAGCCCTACTGGGGCCGGCGGGTCCACGAGCTCGGCGTCGGCGCCGCGCCGATCCATCGCAAGCACCTCACCGCCGAGCGGCTCGCCGCAGCCGTCGCCTCGGCCGCCCGTCCCGAGGTCGCGCAGGCGGCCACCGCGCTCGGAGAGGGGATCCGCGCCGAGGACGGCGTCGGCAACGCCACCACAGCGATCCGCGCTGCGCTCGAGAACCCGGCCCAGCGGCATACGGCCTGAGGCGTCCCGCTCAGGGTGGTCCGTATGCCGCTGAGCTCCCGTCGAGGGCAAGCCGGCTCCCAGCCCTCCCGCCGCTATGGGCGATGGGGCGGCAGGTTCTGCGCACTCGACTCAGTGGTCGAGTGCGCATCCCGTGCCCGTGACCCGGCCGCTCGGGCCAGTGCGACGAGCGAGCCGACCACGGGGATGACCAGGGCGGCGAGGACGACGGCGACCCCACCCGGACCACGGTCGCCCCGGCGGTAGCCGTCCACCGCCACGACGACCCCGATGAGCCACAGCATGACCACGAGGACCTCGATGCCGGTCAGCTCGAACATCGCGGTCAGCCGTCCTTCGCTCGTCAGTTCCCGAGCCAGCGACCTCGAGTGTGCACCTGGCGTCGGTCGGGGTGAGGCAATTACCGCACACTCGACGGTGGTGGGTCAGGCGCGCAGTTCCGTGTCGGGTCGCTCAGAGGCTGGCGGCGAGCTCGGTGCCCTGCTTGATGGCGCGCTTGGCGTCGAGCTCCGCGGCGACGTCCGCACCGCCGATGACGTGGACGTTCACGCCGCGTCCCCGGAGGGCCGGGGTGAGACCGTTGACCGACTCCTGCCCCGTGCACAGGACGATCGTGTCGACGTCGAGCACCTGCGGGTCGCGATGGTCCTCCCCGAAGCTGATGTGCAGCCCTGCGTCGTCGATCCGCTCGTAGTTGACCCCGACGTGGTGGTGGACGCCCTTGGCCTTCAACGCCGCCCGGTGCACCCAACCTGTCGTCCTGCCGAGCCCCTTCCCGATGGGCGTGCTCTTGCGCTGGAGGAGGTGCACCTCCCGCGGCGACGGCGCCGGGGCCGGCCTGACGAGGCCGCCGCGAGAGGCATCGGGCGCACCGACCCCCCATTCGGCCATCCACTCCGCGACGGACAACGGGGAGTCGACGGTGTGGTGCGGCTGGGTCAGGAACTCGGACACGTCGACCCCGATGCCACCGGCGCCCATGACGGCCACGGTCCGCCCGACGGGTGCGCCGTCCCGGACCAGCTGGGCGTACGTGATGACCTTGGGGTGGTCGACCCCCGGCACGTCAGGGATCCGCGGCTCCACGCCCGTCGCGACGACGACCTCGTCGAACTCGGCCAGGTCGTCGGCGGAGGCTCGCCGCCCCAGGTGGACCTTGACGCCCGTGACGTCGAGGCGGCGCCGGTAGTAGCGGATCGTCTCGGCGAAGTCCTCCTTGCCCGGAATCCGCATCGCGATGGCGAACTGACCCCCGATGTCGTCAGCCGCCTCGAAGAGCTCGACCTCGTGGCCGCGCTCGGCAGCCGCCACGGCCGTGGCCAGGCCCGCCGGCCCGGCCCCGACGACGGCGACGCGCCTGACCGTGCGGGTCGGAGCCAGCACGAGCAGCGTCTCGTGGCCCGCCCGGGGGTTGACGAGGCAGGAGGCCGTCTTCTTCGCAAAGGTGTGGTCGAGGCACGCCTGGTTGCAGGCGATGCACGTGTTGATCTCGTCGGCCCGTCCCTCGGCCGCCTTGAGCACCCAGTCGGGGTCGGCGAGGAAGGGCCGCGCCATCGATACGAGGTCGGCCTTGCCGGCGGCCACCACCTGCTCCGCGAGGTCCGGCATCGAGATCCGGTTCGAGGCGATGACCGGGATCGACACCTCCGGCCGCAGCCGGCCGGTCACCTCGACGAAGGCGCCTCGGGGCACCGAGGTGACGATCGTCGGGACCCGGGCCTCGTGCCAGCCGATCCCGGTGTTGATGATGGTCGCGCCGGCCGCCTCGACCTCCTTGGCCAGGGCGACGATCTCCTCCCAGGACTGGCCGTCGGGGACGAGGTCGAGCATCGACAGTCGGTAGATCACGATGAAGTCCGGCCCGACCGCCTCGCGCACCGCTCGGACGACCTCGACCGGGAGGCGCCGGCGGTTCTCCGGGGTGCCGCCGTAGGCATCGGTGCGCTGGTTGGTCCGCGGGGCGAGGAACTGGTTGAGGAAGTAGCCCTCCGACCCCATGATCTCGACCCCGTCGTACCCGCCCTCGCGGGCCAGCCGGGCACAGCGGGCGTAGGCCTCCACCTGCCTGCGGACGCCGGCCTCGGACAGGCCGCGGGCCGTGAAGCGCGAGATCGGGGCCCTGCTCGTCGACGCCGTCACGCCGAGCGGGTGGTAGGCGTACCGCCCGGCGTGGAGGATCTGCAGGGCGATCTTGCCGCCCTCGCGGTGCACCGCGTCGGTGACCCGCCGGTGCCGGCGGGCCTGGCGGTGCGTCATGAGGACGGACCCCCCCGGGTAGAGGGACCCCTCGAGGTTCGGCGCGTAGCCCCCCGTCACCATGAGGGCGACCCCGCCCCGAGCCCGCTCGGCGAAGTACGAGGCGAGGCGGTCCACCTCCGCGGCCCGGTCCTCGAGACCGGTGTGCATCGAGCCCATGACGACGCGGTTGCGCAGCGTCGTGAAGCCCAGGTCGAGCGGCTGGAGGAGGTGGGGGTAGCTACTCACCCGGCCGAGCGTATCGGGCCGCTACTCCCGGGTAGCCGGCCCAGCGGCATACGTCACAATGGCCTGCGTGACGCCGCCGACGCCGCCCAGCCCGCCCGAGCACCTCGACGTCCTCCTCGTCGGCGCGGGGCTGTCCGGCATCAACGCGGCCTACCGGCTCCAGACGGAGTGCCCGACGAAGACGTGGGCGATCCTCGAGGGACGGGACGACCTCGGCGGCACCTGGGACCTGTTCCGCTACCCCGGCATCCGGTCCGACTCCGACATGGCGACGCTCGGCTTCCCGTTCGAGCCGTGGTCCGAGGCCGACGCCATCGCCGAGGGCGGCGAGATCCTCGACTACATCCGCCGGACTGCCGTCAAGCACGGCATCGAGGAGCGGATCCGGCTGGGTCACCAGGTCGTGGCCGCCGACTGGTCGTCCGACGACGCGCGCTGGACGGCGACCGTCCAGACCGGCGCGCGGACCATCCGCCTGACGTGCAGCTTCCTCTCCCTCTGCAGCGGCTACTACGAGTACGACTCGGGGCACCGTCCCGACCTCCCCGGCGAGGAGCGGTTCCGCGGGCAGGTCGTGCACCCGCAGTTCTGGCCGGACGACCTCGAGACCGACGGCGCGCGCATCGTCGTCATCGGCTCCGGGGCGACCGCAATGACGCTCGTGCCCGCCCTCGCGGAGCGGGGCGCCCACGTCACGATGCTCCAGCGCTCCCAGACCTGGGTGACCGCCCTGCCCCGGCGGGACCGGGTCGCGGACGCCGTGCGCAGACTCCTCCCGGAACGCCCGGCGGGGGTCCTGGTCCGCTACAAGAACGTGCTGTCCACGATGGCCTTCTACCAGCTGAGCCGGCGCCGCCCCCGCTGGGCCAGGGCGTTGCTGCTCAAGGGGATCCGTCGAGGGCTCGCGGACACGCCCGAGGCGGACCGGCTCGTGGCCGAGCACCTCACCCCGAGCTACGACCCGTGGGACCAGCGCCTCTGCGTCGTCCCCGACGGCGATCTCTTCGACGCCCTCCGCGAGGGTCGCGCCGAGATCGTGACGGACACGCTCGACACCTTCACCGAGCATGGCCTGCGCCTGTCCTCGGGCCGTGAGATCGAGGCCGACGTCGTCGTGACCGCAACCGGGCTGCGGATCCTCGCGGCAGGTGGCGTCGACATCTCGGTCGACGGCGAGCGGCGACCCGCATCCGAACTGTGGGTCTACCGCGGTCTGATGCTCGGCGGCGTCCCCAACCTCGCCCTGTCCATCGGCTACGTCAACGCGTCGTGGACGCTCCGCTCCGACCTCGCCGCCCGCTACGTGTGCCGGCTCCTGGGCCACCTCGACGCCCAGGGGCTCACGGTCGCCGTCCCGACCCCGCCGCCGGACCTCGTCGCCCGCCCCCTGCTGCCGCTCGGCTCAGGCTACGTCCAGCGCGCCCTGCCCGACCTTCCGCGCCAGGGCGACCGCGCCCCGTGGCTGATGCGGCAGAACTACCTCCTCGACCGCCGGGAGATGCTCCGCGGCGACGTCACCGAGGACATGTCGTTCCGCTGACGCGGCGGCCGGATGCCGCTGGGCTCGCCGCCGTCCGCACGCTCAGTCGGCAGGCCGAACCGTCGCAGACACCGCCCCCGCCTCGACCAGCCCCCGCAACCGGCCGACCACCCGGTCGTGGACGGACCAGGGACTGACGGTGTTGACGTAGATCTTCGTCCCGCCCTCGAACCCGGCCAAGGTCGAGATCCGCCACTTCAGCACGGCCCGGAGCGGCATCGGCAGGTCCACCGACGGCGGGCGGTGGTGCCACTCCTCGTTGCTCGGGACCTCGACGCCGGTCGCGGCGTGGCAGGCGTGCAGCAGGTCGGCGAAGTCACGGACCTCGTCGGAGGTCAGCTCCCACGGGCACCGGTCCGTCACGAGCGAGTGGACCTCCAGCGAGGGGAAGCGGTGCCCGATCCCCACGAAGGCCACCGCGCTGGGAGTGCGCGCGACCAGCAGACCGCGCTCAGCGGCATACCGCTGCCCCCATCGCTCGTAGAGGTCGGGCTCCTGCGCGAGGTGCTCGACCTCCCGCTCGAGGTCCGCGCCGAGCTCGTCGATGGCGACGACCTGCTTGTGCAGGTGGTCGAACGAGGCTCCGGCGGGCTGGAGCCAGTTCTGGAAGACGCTGACGTAGCGGGCGTGCTCGTTGTCGCGATAGACGTCGCGCATCGTGCCGATGGAGAAGTCGACGTACGTCCGGTGCTCCTCGGGGGTGAGCCGACCCGAGCCGCGCAGGCGCGAGTCGTCCCGGGCGCCCTCCTCGAAGTGCCGGCGCGCGACGACGAGCAGGTGGTTGCCGGCGAACAGCCCGGTCGCCTCGCGCTCGACCTCCGCATCGGTGAGCGGCCCGTCGACGGTGCCCTCAGCCGATCGAGCGGCGATCCGGATCCGCGCCAGCCGCTCGACGTGCTCGCGCCCCACCGGCGTCGACAGGTAGGTCTCGCGTCGCGCCGTCATCTCCGTGGTCGGTTCCCAGCCGTGGGTCAGGTGCCAGTAGTCGAAGGACAGGATCTCGAAGAGGTTCGGCACGAGCCGGAAGTCCGCCGGGGAGGCCGCGACCTCCTCCGCGGTCAGGCCCCGCACCTCCCGCCACCCGTCCGCGGCGGCCTCGTCGCGGACGAGCCGTGCGATCTCCGGGGTGGTCTCGAGGACCCGCTCGGGGCAGAACGCGCAGATCCGGTCGGCGTCCGCAGGGTCGATCGGCAGCGGGGGCCGGGCGACCCGGTCGATCGGGCGGCGACCCCGGCCCGGCAGCGTCCACACCTTCGTGCCGGTGAACGGGTTGACCTGCTTGATGGTCCCGTCGGGGAGCGTCGTCAGCGGATCGAGCACCCGGCCAGCCTAGGCCGCTAGTGTCCCGTCCATGCGCGCAGCCAGAGTCTCTGCCCTCGATGGACCCACGGCCGTCACCGTCGACGAGGTGGACGAGCCGACACCTCAGCCCGGCGACGTCCTCATCGACGTGCACGAGGCGGGGGTGAGCTTCCCCGACGTGCTGCTGACCCGGGGCCTCTACCAGATGAAGCCGGACCTCCCCTTCGTTCTCGGGGCCGAGTGCGCCGGGGTCGTGCGGGAGGCGCCGGAGGGCAGCCGCTTCGAGCCCGGCGACCGAGTCGCTGCCTTCCCGATCCTCGGCGCCTTCGCCGAGACGGTCGCGGTGCCCGAGGCGATGGTCTTCCCGCTGCCCGACAGCGTCTCCTTCACGACCGGCGCGGCCCTCCTGATGAACTACCTCACGGTGCACTTCGCGCTCGTGCGGCGGGCGCGGCTCGAGCGCGGTGAGACGGTGCTCGTCCACGGTGCGGCCGGCGGCATCGGCACGGCCGCGGTCCAGCTGGCCAGGGGGATGGGGGCCCAGGTCATCGCGGTCGTCTCGTCCGAGGAGAAGCGCGCCGTCGCCGAGCGGGCGGGGGCGCACCACGTCGTCCTGGCCGAGGGGTTCCTCGCGGCGGCCAAGGACCTCACGGGTGGCCGGGGGGTCGACGTCGTCGTCGACCCCGTGGGGGGCGACCGGTTCACCGACAGCCTCCGCAGCCTCGCCCCCGAGGGGCGCCTCCTCGTCATCGGGTTCACCGCGGGTGCGATCCCGGAGGTGAAGGTGAACCGGCTGCTCCTCAACAACATCAGCGTCGTCGGGGTCGCCTGGGGTGCGATGTGGCTGGGGGAGCCAGGCTACCTCCGGGTCCAGTGGGACGCCATCACGCCCCTCCTCGAGAGCGGCGCCATCGACCCTCCCATCGGCGGCACCCACCCGCTCGCCGAGGCCGCCGTCGCGCTGGCCGAGATCGACGAGCGACGGGCCGTGGGCAAGCTGACGCTGCGGGTCCGCTGAGCCGGCCCACCCCTCCGTCGAGTGTGCAGTTCCTGCCCGGCCCGACGTGCGCGGATAGGGTCTCCCGTATGCCGCTCAGCTCGCCCCCAGCCCGGCCGACCTCCCGGCGCGTCCTCGTCACCGGCGCCGCCTCCGGCCTGGGGCTGGCCCTCGCCCGCGGGCTCGCCGAGCGGGGTGACCGGGTGCTCGCCACCGACGTCGCCCCGGTCCGGCCGGAGAGCGTGCCGGCCGGCGTCGACTACGCGTCGCTGGATGTGCGGCTCGACGCCGACTGGACGAACGTCCTTGCCCACGTGCAGAGCTCGTGGGGCGGCCTGGACCTCCTCGTGAACAATGCCGGGATCGCGACCGGTGGCCGGATCGACGTCGCCGCCATGGAGGAGTGGCACCGGATCGTCGACGTCAGCCTGCTCGGCGTCGTCCGGGGCTGTCGCACGTTCACGCCGCTCTTCAAGGAGCAGGGGAGCGGCCACCTCGTCAACGTCGCCTCGCTCGCCGGGCTGGTGCACGCCCCCGGCATGGCGTCGTACAACGCGGTGAAGGCCGGCGTTGTGGCCATCAGCGAGACCCTCGACCACGAGCTGGCGCCGCACGGGATCGCCGTGTCGGTCGTCTGTCCGGCGTTCTTCCGGACGAACCTCGGTGACTCGTTCGCCGGGGACGACTCGGCGATGGAGGCCGCGGGGAAGCGCCTGCTCGACCGGTCCCGGCGTTCGGCGGAGGACGTCGCCGCCGTCGTCATCAAGGGGATCGATGCGCGGCGCGACGTGATCCTCACGGATCCGGAGGGGCGGGTCGCCTGGCGGATGAAGCGCTTCGTGCGGCCGCTCTACAGCAGGACCATGCGCCGGGCGGGCGCGCGCCTCGCCGCCCCGGTCCGCAGCTGACCACCCGCCGGACGAGGGGTCAGGGGCCCCGCCGGATGTCGACCTTGCTCGGCACCTCGGCACCCAGTACGCCACGGAGGCTCGCGGCGAGCAGGTCCGCGGCATCAGCCGCCTCCCACACCGGGAAGGTCGCGGTCAGGTCGGGCTCAGCCCCGGGGCGCTCCCAGCCGAGCGTGACGAGCGTGTCGATCTCTCGAGGGGTCAGGTCGGTGACGCCCTCGAACTCGGCGTCGGCGATGCACTCGAGGGCGACGTCGCCCTCGATGAGCCGGGCCTGGAGGAAGGTGTCCGGAACGGTTGCGGGGGGTCGCGGTGGTGCGAGCGCCCGGCGCCACCCCTTCCGCGCCTGCGCCCTCCGCTCCGCGACGGCTGCCGCGGAGTCCACGTGGACGACGAAGGTCACCCAGTCGTCGGGACCCAGCTCGGCCAGCAGCTCAGCCGTGCGGGCGCGCCACGAGTCCCAGGACTCCTCCGCCGACTCGATGCTCACGGCTCGTCCCGTGGCGGATCGTCCACGACCGCCGACTCGAGCAGCCGGCGGAGGTGCTCCGGGATCGGCGTGGGCTTGCGGGTGTCGGCGTCGATCTCCACGTGGACCCAGTGGCCGACCGCCTTCGGTGCGCCGTCGCCCACGGAGGCGGCCGCGGGGTCGACGAAGAGGCCGAGCTGGTAGGTGACGCTGCTCGTCCCCAGCCGCGTGATGCGCAGGCCGACGACGATCGGGGTCGGGAAGGCGACCTCCGCGTAGAACCTGCACCCTGACTCGGCGACGACGCCCTGGGTCGGGTCGGTCAGGGGGTCGATGGTGACGTGGTCGGCCTGCCAGCCGTTGATCGCCGAGTCGAACAGCTCGTAGTAGACGGCGTTGTTGAGGTGTCCGTACATGTCGTTGTCGGACCATCGAGTCGTCACCGGGCGATGGACCGGGAAGTCGGAGAGCGTCAGCGTGCGCGGGTCGACCACCCGCCCATCCTGCCCGACGACACGCGGCCGTGGGCCACGTAGCCTGCATTTCATGTCCACCTGGATCGTCTTCCTGCGGGCCGTCAACGTCGGGGCCCGGAAGTACCCGATGGCCGAGCTGCGCGACCTCCTCACCAAGGAGGGGTACGGCGACGTCGAGACGCACATCCAGACCGGCAACGTGCGACTGACGAGCCCGCTGCGCTCCCGCGCCAAGGTCGAGGGGGCACTCGAGGCGCTGTTCGAGGCAGACCGCCGCTTTCCCGTGGTGACGATGGCGTTCACCCCGCGGGAGCTGACCCAGGTGGCGCACGACGCGACCGGCCTCGCGGAAGCGAACCCAGCGGCATACGGGCAGTACGTCAGCCTGCTCAAGTTGGCCCCCAGCGCTGCGGAACGCGAACGGGTGGAGGCACTCTCACGCGAAGGCGAGCGGATCGTCGTGCGCAACCGGGCCGTCCACTTCCTGTGCGACGTGCCCTACCACGCCGCGAAGATCTCCAACGCCGCGATCGAGAAGGTCCTCGGTCCGGCGACGAACCGTAACGTCAAGGTCATCCATGCCCTCGCCGAGAAGTGGGGCTGACACCGATGCACGCGGAGGTCTGATGAAGAAGATCGGTTTCCTGTCCTTCGGGCACTGGACCCCGTCGCCCCACTCGCAGACGCAGTCCGCCGCCGACGCGCTGCTCCAGTCGATCGAGCTCGCCGTCGCCGCCGAGGAGCTCGGAGCCGACGGTGCGTACTTCCGGGTCCACCACTTCGCGCGCCAGCTCGCCTCGCCCTTCCCCCTGCTCGCCGCGATCGGCGCTCGCACGAGCCGGATCGAGATCGGCACGGGCGTCATCGACATGCGCTACGAGAACCCGCTCCACCTGGCCGAGGACGCCGGTGCCGCCGACCTCATCTCGGGCGGTCGTCTCCAGCTCGGGATCAGCCGCGGCTCACCCGAGCAGGTCATCGACGGGTGGCGCTACTTCGGTCACGTGCCGGCCGAGGGTTCGGACGCGGCGGCGATGGCCCGCGAGCACGCCCGGGTGTTCCTCGACGTGCTCGAGGGTGAGGGCTTCGCCGAGCCCAACCCCCGGCCGATGTTCCCCAACCCACCCGGCCTGCTGCGCCTCGAGCCGCACTCGCCGGGGCTGCGCGACCGGGTCTGGTGGGGTGCGGGGACGCGGACCACGGCCGAGTGGACCGCGGAGCTGGGGATGAACCTGATGAGCAGCACCCTGCTCACCGAGGACACCGGAGTGCCGTTCCACGAGCTCCAGGCCGAGCAGATCGAACGGTTCCGCGAGGCCTGGAGGACCGCTGGTCACGAGCGCCAGCCGCGGGTCTCGGTGAGCCGCAGCATCTTCCCGATCGTGAGCGACCTCGACCGTCAGCTCTTCCTCCGCGAGACGGCGAGCCAGGACCAGGTCGGCCACCTCGAAGGGGGCCTGGCCCGCTTCGGGAAGAGCTACGCCGGTGAGCCCGAACGGCTCGTCGCCGAGCTGGCCGGGGACGAGGCCGTCGCGGCGGCCGACACCCTGCTCCTCACCCTCCCCAACCAGCTCGGGGTCGACTACAACGCCCATGTCATCGAGAGCGTCCTGACCCACGTCGCCCCGGAGCTCGGCTGGCGCTGACGCCTGTGGATCGACCGGACGTGGTGTCGCACGGCCAGCCTAGAGTCGGTCCATGGTGTGGAGCGTGGGTCGGGCGACGTGGGTCGGGGACCTGACCGACCCCGAGATCGCGCAGCAGGTCGGCACCCGCACCTTCGAGCGCGGCTCGCACTACGCCGCGCAGCACCGGGTGCGCTCGCTCGCGGCGCGGCCCGAGGGGATGATGATCCTCGGGACCGTCGAGGGCACCGGCTCACAGACCTACCAGGCCATCGTCGAGGCACGGCCCCACCCGAGGGGCCGCGCCCCGTTGTGGTCCGTTCGCTGCAGCTGCCCGGTCGGCTCGGACTGCAAGCACGTCGTGGCGCTGCTCCTCCTGGCCCGTGACGTCGCGCACGGCAAGCAGCCGCCCGCCCCGAGCGCCGAGCCCGTCGGGGTCGACGGGCCGGCTGTCCCCGGCGCGCCGGTCGGCCCACCGCGGGAGACGCACTGGTCGGAGGTTCTCGGCCACGTGCGCCCCCGACCGCGTGAGCCTGACCAGGCACCTGCGTCGCCCGAGCCGCGCGGCGACCTCATGCCCGCAGGGCTCTTCGTGGACACGATCTACCGCGGCGCCGGGTGGCAACGGCAGCCGGAGATCGGCTACGGGCTGCGCGCCACCCGCCGGACGCGCACCGGCACGTGGCACCAGAGCCTCACCTGGCACGACGCCCTGCCCCAGTGGCGCTCCGGGATGCGCTACCTGCCGGAGCACGAGCGGATCATGACCCGCCTGCGCGACGAGGTCCGCAAGGGGTCCGGCAACACCACCTACTTCACCGCCGCCACCCCGCTCGCCCTCGACGCCGGCCCCGAGGTCTGGCCCCTGCTCGTGGAGGCGAGGGACGCGGGGATCGCCATCCTTCCCGGCGAGGGCGTCGTGGGCCCGGTGGCGGTGCTCGACGACCCGGCCCGGCTCGTGCTCCACGTCCTGCGCGCCACGGACGACTCCGGGGACCTGCTGCTGCGCGTCACGGTGGAGGGCCTGCCCGAGACGCAGGGCGAGCTGCTCCTCGTGGGCGAGCCGGTCCACGGCGTCGCCATCGAGGGCGCCGACGGGTCGCTCATCCTCCTGCCCCTGGAGCAGGACCTCGGGTTGGGTCGCGAGGCGATCCGCCAGGCCGAGGACGGACTGAGGGTGCCGGCCGACGAGCGCGCGTCGTTCCTCAGGGCGGCGGTCCCGGGGCTGCGCGACCACGTCCGGATCCGCTCCGAGGTGCCCCTGCCCGCGCCGGAGGCGGACTCCGTCCCGAGCCCGCAGCGGGTCCAGGTGCACGTCCACCTGCTGGCCGATGTGCCCGGCGAGCTGCGCCTCGACCTCGGCTTCGCCTATGACGGGCACGTCCGAGCTTTCACGACGCCCCGGTTCGGCGGCGCCACACGCGACCGGTCAGCCGAGCAGGCTGTGCTCGAGGCGGCGACCGCGGTGCTGGCCGTTCCGCGTGCGACCTGGCGCGACTCGACCGGCCACCTCCACCTGACGAGTCGGCTGGATCTCAAGGGGGTCGATGCGGCGCGTTTCCTCGCGGAGCACCTGGACGAGCTCGAGAGCGACGAGCACGTGCTCGTCGAGGTCGACGGCGAATTGCCCGTCTACGAGGAGGTGACGAGCGCTCCCGTCATCCGCCTGGGCACCTCCGACCGCGAGTCCGATGGTGCCGCGTTCGGTCCCGGGGCCGGCGATGGAGCGGCGACGGACTGGTTCGACCTGCGCGTGTCCGTCGAGGTGGACGGTGAGGAGGTCCCGTTCGAGCCGCTCTTCGCGGCGCTCGCCGGCGGTGAGGAGGTGATGCTCCTCGAGTCGGGGGCATGGTTCCGGCTCGACCGGCCCGAGCTCGTCCACCTGCGTGACCTCATCGCGGAGGCGCGGGAGATCGCCGACCCGCAGACCGGCGGGCTGCGACTCTCGGCTCACCACGTCGACCTCTGGGAGGAGCTGGCGGCTCTCGGTGTCGTCGACCGCCAGAGCGCCCGGTGGGCCGGGAACATCGCGGCGCTGCGCTCCGAGGTGGACACGCCGCCGCCCCCGGTGCCGGCGGCGCTCCGAGCGACCCTCCGGCCCTACCAGGTCGAGGGCTACCACTGGCTCGCCCGGCTCTGGGACGCCCGGATCGGCGGGATCCTCGCCGACGACATGGGACTCGGCAAGACGCTCCAGGTCATCGCCGTGCTGGCCCGGGCCGACGAGCGCGGCGACCTCGGACCGCTCGACGATGCCGGTCGTCAGGGGCGTGGGCCGGTCCTCATCGTCGCCCCGACGAGCGTCGTCGGCACCTGGCTCGGCGAGTTCGAGACCTTCGCGCCCCACCTTCGCGTCGTCGCCCTGACCGACACGAGCCGCAAGCGAGGCACGACAGTCACCGAGGCCATCGGTGCCGCGCAGGTGGTGGTGACGTCGTACGCCGTGCTGCGGCTCGACGACGCGGCGTTCCACGCGGTCCAGTGGGGAGGGGTGGTGCTCGACGAGGCGCAGTTCGTCAAGAACCGGCAGGCCAAGACGCATGTGGCCATCCGCCGCCTCGGTGCACCCTTCACCGTCGCCGTCACCGGCACACCCCTGGAGAACTCGCTCATGGACCTCTGGGCGCTGCTGTCCCTCACCGCGCCCGGCCTCTACCCGAGGCCGGACGTGTTCACGAAGAACTATCGCAAGCCGATCGAGTCCGGCACCCGGCCGGAGCTGCTGGACCACCTCCGTCGCCGCATCCGCCCACTCATGCTGCGCCGTACGAAGGAGCAGGTGGCGCTCGACCTCCCGCCCAAGCAGGTCCAGGTCGTGCCGCTCGATCCCCACCCGGTCCACCGGCACATCTACGACCAGCACCTGCAACGCGAGCGGCAACGCGTGCTCGGCCTGCTCGCCGACGCCGAGGGCAACCGGGTCGCCATCCTCGCCTCGCTCACCCGGCTGCGCCAGCTCGCCCTCGACCCCGCGCTCGTCGACGAGGCGCACCGCGGCAAGGCGACCGCCGCGAAGGTCGAGTTCCTCGTCGAGCAGCTCCGGGAGCTCGCCGCGGAGGGCCACCGTGCCCTCGTGTTCAGCCAGTTCACCGGCTTCCTGCGAGTCGTCGAGGGCGCGCTCGCGACTGCTGGCCTGCGCACCGCCTACCTCGACGGCTCGACGACGGACCGACCCTCGGTCATCCGCGGCTTCCGGGACGGCGATGCGACGGCGTTCCTGATCAGTCTCAAGGCTGGTGGGTTCGGCCTGACGCTCACGGAGGCCGACTACGTCTTCGTCCTCGACCCGTGGTGGAACCCAGCCGCCGAGGCGCAGGCCATCGACCGCGCGCACCGCATCGGGCAGGCCAAGCCGGTCACCGTCTACCGGCTCGTGTCCGCCGGCACCATCGAGGAGAAGGTCGTCGCCCTCCAGGAGCGCAAGCGCGACCTCTTCCAGCGCGTCGTGGACGAGGGCGGTGCGCTGGCCGGCGCCATCACGGCGGACGACGTCAAGGACCTGCTCGACCTGGACTGACGCGCGGGTTGCAGGGGCTGCGAGAATGCGCGCATGGAGATCGAGGAGACCCTCCTGCCGGGTGTCGGGATCCGCTACGAGATGGCGACGCGGGCCGGCCGCGCCATCGTGATCGTCGTCGAGCGCGATGGCGGCGTGCAGGTCGGCACCTACTCGGCGGACGACCCCGACCAGGCGTTGGAGCGCATCGTCCTCGACGCCGACGAGGCGCTCGCCATCGGCGAGCTGCTCGGTGCCGCCCGGATGAGCCAACGCTTCGCCGACCTGTCCCGGGAGGTCCCCGGCCTGGAGTCGGCCCGACTGCCCATCACCGCCGAGAGCCCCTACGGCGGACGCACTCTCGGTGACACTCATGCCCGAACGCGGACCGGATGCTCCGTCGTGGCCGTCGTGCGTGGCGACGAGGTGATCTCCTCGCCCGGCCCGGCCGAGCCGCTCCACGTCGGCGACACGCTCGTCGCCATCGGCACGGAGCGCGGACTGCGCACGCTGGCCGCCCTGATCGAGAACGGATGGACCGAAGAGGTGCGAGCTCTCTGCGCCGGACCGGCGTGAGGCGATGCACTCCCTGACGCTCCTCTTCATCGAGCTCGGCGCGATCTTCGCCGGACTCGCGCTGCTCAGCTGGGCCGCGAACCGGCTCGGCATCTCGGCGATCCCGCTCTACCTCGTGGCCGGCGTCTTCTTCGGCACGGGCGGACTCGTGCCGCTCGACGCGGCGCTGCCCTTCGTCAGCATCGGCTCGGAGATCGGCGTCCTGCTGCTCCTGCTCACGCTGGGTCTGGAGTTCACCGCCTCCGAGCTCGTCCAGAGTCTCCGGCGCCACCGTGGCTCCGGCGTCGTCGACTTCGTCCTCAACTTCCTCCCGGGACTGGGTGCGGGGCTGCTGCTCGGCCTGCCGTTGGTCGTCGCCGTGGCCCTCGGTGGCGTCACGTGGATCTCCTCCTCGGGCCTCATCGCCCGGCTGCTCGGAGACCTCGGTCGGATCGCCAACCGTGAGACGCCTTCCGTGCTCTCGGTCCTGGTGCTCGAGGACATCGCGATGGCGCTCTTCCTTCCCGTGCTCCTCGTGATGCTCTCGGGAGGCGGCCCACTGCGCGCCCTGGGTGGTGCAGCCCTCGCCATGGGGGCGGTCGGATTGGCCCTCCTTGCGGCTCGCCACGCGGGCCACCGGATCGCGCGCATCCTGTCGACGAAGAACGACGAGCTGGCCCTGTTCTGGTTGCTCGGCGCGACGCTTCTCGTCGCCGGGGCAACCGAGGCCCTCGGAGCGAGCGCCGCAGTCGGTGCCTTCCTCGTCGGGATCGCCGTCCCCACGGAGGTGGCGGACCGGGCCCGCGTCCTGCTCAGTCCGCTGCGTGACCTCTTCGCGGCCGTGTTCTTCGTCAGCTTCGGCCTCTCGACCGACCCGGCGCAGATCTGGCCCGTCATCGGAGTCGCCCTCGCCCTCGCCGGGGTCACGACGCTGACGAAGATCGCGACCGGGTGGCACGCGGCCACGCGTGACCGCGTGCAGTTCAACGGCCGGCTCCGCGCCGGGACAGCGCTGGTGGCCCGGGGTGAGTTCTCCATCGTCATCGCAGGGCTCGCAGCCACGGCCGGGAGCGACGACATCAAACCGATCGCGACCGCCTACGTGCTCGTGCTCGCCATCGCTGGTCCCCTTCTTGCGCGGTACAGCGACACCATCGCGGCCTGGATCCGACCGCGCGGGGCGGCGACGCCATCTCCTACTGCCGGTCCTGCCCGGCGGTCCCGTCGATGAGCTGTTGGGCAAGGGAGCCGTACTCCCTGATGACCGCGTCGAGATCCGTGGCTTCCGGTTCGACGAGTCGCACCACCCGGGTGCCCGCGGCGAGCCCGAGCAGGAGGCAGGCCAGCTGCTCGGCGCGACGCCGCGCATCGGGGTCCTCGGTCGGGAACCGACGGAGCATGCGCTCGCGGAACTCGGTCCGCGCCGTGGCTGGATCCGGCGCGCCGGGGATGAGGAAGAGGCTGCGGAGCCACGGCTCGGCAACCTCCTGGGCACGGCGATCGATGATCCGGCGGACGAGCAGCTCCCCGAGCCCCTCCAACGGCTGGTCCGGAGCGATGGGGACCGGTTCCAACGGCGTCGCGTCGGCGTAGAGGCGCTCCTTGCTGCCGCACAGCTTCATGACCAGGGACGGACTCACGCCGGCCTCTGACGCGATCTCGCGGATCGTCGTGACGGCATAGCCGCGCTCGCCGAAGAGACGGCGCGCGGCCTGGAGGATGGCCTCTCGGGTCGACGAGCCCGAGTGAACCGCCCCCGAGGCGGAGCCCCGGCCCGGCTCGGCGGCCCGCGGTGGGTGCGCGCGTGGTCCCGACCGGCGACTCGTCGCGACATCCGCTCCGCTCTTCGTCGCAGAATCCACTCGACGCGTCACGAGGCCGTCCGCTCGACCGCACGAGGGGTGGCCGTGACGATGTCCACGTCCAGAGTCATGGAGGTGCTGCCCACCTGCACGGCCCGCGACTTGGTCCGTCCGGTCGCGTGGTCGACGACGGTGAGGACGTAGCGACCCGGCGGGGGCAGGCCGATCTCGTAGGACCCGTCCGGGTCGGCGTGCGCGGTCGCCACGTACTCGCCGGAGTGCCGGATGAGCGACAGCATGACGCCACCGCGCGCGACACCCTCGTCGGTGACGTGACCACTCAGCAGCAGCCGACGCACCATGCCGATCTGCTGGACCTGGCCGTCGCTGAGCTCCATCAGCCCGGACTGGGGGGCCCAGCCGTCGGCGGAGACGACGACGAGGTATCGACCCGCGCAGGGCAGCGCCAGTGCGTACCGGCCGTCGTTGTCGGCACGCCCCCAGTCGACATGCCGGCCATCCGGGTGCAGGGCGGTGACGACCGCCTGCCGGATCGGCTTGCCGGAGGGACCGCTGACCACGCCACGGACGAGAACCTCGTG
>Ga0209347_1002684_pt1 | contig 22698 bp, 24 predicted proteins | sample AutmiccommuBRH23_FD_187382 | JGI IMG/M metagenome (GOLD analysis project Ga0209347, IMG submission 187382) | Deep subsurface microbial communities from Mt. Terri, Switzerland - Autotrophic microbial communities BRH/23 (SPAdes) (version 2) | ecosystem: Environmental > Aquatic > Deep subsurface >...
GCAACATTTGATTTTAACTCCATGTACACGGTTTTTGACGCCAAAGGCTGTTTTTTCATGCACATATTAATTAAGAAACTACCCGTAAACCCTTGCAAAGTCTTGACTTTTCGATAAATTAGCAAGCCCTAAGTAAAGAAATATCCTAAAAATATAGACTCCTGTCGTAGATTACAAATATGATCTACAACAGGAGTTTATTTCATATCATCTTATTTGAAAAAATCGAACAAGATTATATTCAGTTAGAAGGTTGCCATTTGCATCGCACAGGAGAAATAATAGTATTTTCCTTTTTCAATTCTTTAAATGCATTATCAATTTCCTTACGGTCCAGTCCGGTTAATTTCTCAATTTCTCCCGCACTCACAGGTTTTCCTGCATCCCTCATTGCTTTCAGTACATCTTCTTTAATACTCATATTTAATCATCCCTTTCAAAACCTTGATTATTATTTACCTTTTCATTGTAATTTAAGTTGCACAGAATTGCATCCTTCTTAACAAAAAATGCAATCGCTCATTTTGTATTATTCACTTTTTGAAAGCATATATCCTACTGCCAATTCCCACAAGAGCTATTATTTTCATGGCACTACCTTGATTGTTTTAATATGTTTGCCACTAGAAATTATTCTAATAGAAAATCTATTTCTGTGGATTTTTTCTAAGGATCAATTTATAGGATAAGAATTCCTTTAAAGGGCAATATACAAAGGGATTAGACAATGAGGTATTTATATATGGGCATATTAAATGATATTTTTGGAACTGGAAATGAAAATGAAAAAGAAGTTGATGATGAGACTAGAAAAGAACTAGTGCTGACGATGCAAAGCTTCTTCTCCGCAAAGAAGAGCTTAATATTGACAAAAACATGGTACAAACAGGTGGGGTAGAGCTTAGCAAGGAAATCATTGAAGAACAACGAAGTGTCGATATTCCTGTAACACGTGAAGAAATAGTTATTGAGAGAAGAACCTTAAACAATGAACAAAGTGATTCACCTATAACTGACAAAGAAACCATACGGATTCCGGTCAGTGAAGAGAGAGTTGTAGTCGATAAATATACCGTAGTAACGGGTGAAGTTTCAGCTCACAAAAATATTATTGAAGATACCAAGCATATAGATGAAACCCTTAAACGAGAAGAAGCTCGGATAAATAAATTTGGTAACCCCGATGTAATCGAGGGTGTAACTGATCATCCTTTACATTGAAGAAACATTAAAGCGGGAGGAATCTAATGTAAAGTTTTCTGGGTCCCTAAAGGTCAGAGACGAATAACCCTTCACTTTAGCCGAGATGGTTAGGGGTCTTATGGGGGATTCCTTTAGTTTGGATAAACCAATCTATTAATTGGCGGGCTATACTTCCTGTGCTAGGTATCAGCGGAAGTTGATCGGCAGTATACCATCCTGCATCCAAGATTTCTCTTTGATCAATATTTAAATCCCCACTATCGTACTCAGCTGTAAAACCTACCATCAGTGAATCGGGAAACGGCCACGGCTGGCTACTAAAGTATTTTATGTTTTTGACTTTTAGGCCCACTTCCTCTTCGACTTCCCTTTGCACGCACTCCTCAAATGTTTCTCCTGGCTCCACAAAACCAGCCAAAACACTATAGAAAGCAGTTTGGAAACGACTCCCCCTAGCCAACAAAATTTCTTGTCCCCTAGTGATAGCCACGATAATGGCTGGAGAAATCCTTGGATAATTGACAAATCCACAAGAAGGACAAAGTTTTGCCCTTTCATCCTTTTTATTTTCTGTCTGCGTTCCGCATCGGCTACAATACTGATGGTTACGATCCCAATGCATAATTTGATTAGCCCTGCCCACCAAGGAAAACAAATCGGCCGGAATCTGATCAAGTAACCTCCTCAAGTCGCAAAATGACATACCTTCTGGTATCATCGTATCCGGGGAAAGTTCAGCAGCATAACAAGAGCGCCCGTCCACCTGACCAATATATTGTCTCCGAACTGTCTTTATCTCTAACTTATATAGATCAATGTCAGGCAGAGCAAACTTACCTTCATTTTCTAAGACAAGAAACTTGTTCTTTTTGAACAACAACCAATATATCGTTGCATCCTCTTTCTCCTGGCCATCGAATCCTGGTTCAAAAAACACGAGGCATCCTCTTTTCTCCTTATGAAATCTGGCAATTCATATCAATAGCTTTTTCCAACTGCTTAGTTTTTAGCAAGCAATCAGTCGCTAATTAGTATTGGTACTTGAGCCTTCACTTGATTATCATAATTGAGATTGGAATAAATAAACAACTACGCAATTTAGCAAAGAGTTAGACAACCCCACCTCAATTAAGAAGTGGGGTGTTTTTAATACCTAAAAGTCCTTTTCTAGCTCTTGTACTTTTTGATAGAGCCATTCATTGATCGGGGTTGGCACATGATATTGTTTTCCCAAGGCGATGACTGTTCCTGAAAAAAGCCCTACCTCTGTATTTCTGTTTGCTGCCATATCTTGACGCATAGAAGGCATACCCAACGGATTTAACTTGGCTAGGACATTTAACCAATAGGCTAAATCTGATTCGCCTAAATTTATACCCACCTTTTGCGAGAGGGCGATAACTTCCCTCATCGCAGCGATCATAACATTTCTAGACTCACCTTCTATTTGAATACCGCCATAATTCGTTGAAAACACTGCTACTGTCTGATTTACTCCTGTATTTAACATGAATTTTCCCCACAACCGATGATCCATATCTTTCGGAACTTCATAGGGAAAATCAAGGTTATTTAAAAAGTCTGCCACAGAAGTTACTTTCTCAGACCATACCGTATTCTCTTTCTCGCCAAAGCATATCATTCCCATGTTCTTATAGGTCAACTTGTTTTCAATCTTGACTGCATCCATTCCTTGCGCTACGCAATAAAGCATTTTTTCCATTCCAAAGGTTTTGCCAATAATTTCTTCACTGGAAATTCCATTAAGTGCCGAAAGTATAATTGTATGATCTCCGACTTGATGCCTTGCGTCTTCAATCGCCTGCTGTAATTGATTAAATTTTACACAGAAAAATAATAAATCTACAGGTTTTTGCTCGCTTTCAGGTAAAACATAATTAAAATCGAAACGCTCACCATTACAATAGATACCATTCTGCTCATATCTTTGCTTACGGCTTGGATTTACAATAACACGAACATCATCTTTGGGTAACCTCTCAGAAAAATGCTTTGCAAACAATATTCCTAAAGCTCCTAAGCCTATAATTGAAACAGTTTTAATCGTCATCTTCCAAGTTCTCCCCTTGCCTCTTTTGAATGTAAAACTAAGTTTAATTGTACCACTTCATTTAACGTAAAGTGAAAGAACCTCGCCTTTTATAAATCCAATAGCTCAAAACCAGTAATAGGGTCGATTTTTCTTCGTGCCGTTGAATTTTTAAGTTCAAAAATTACTACTTCACCAATATGCCAGATTATGACACCTTCCCCTGTACACCCTGTAACCGTGTCTCTATTCCGCCCAAAAGCGGAGTGTAGGTGTAGTTTTGGAACCTTGTCTTCGTTAAGAAACAAAGTTCCAATACCTACAGCCTCGCTTGTTCCCAACAATTCTTCAACCATCTTGCGTGGCTTCTCGGCAGTACCATCCTCAGGCCCTACCACAACTTTGCTGTATGTGTCAGCACCGCCTAGAAAGTGTAAAATTGCAGAGTCAATTTGGTGTGTCTTTGCAAATTCTTCAATAATGTCTGGTATTCTATCCCCATGTTCTAGTCTTAATATGAAAACTCTACCCAAGTTTGCCTCTGAATACTTCATAGTCCTCTCCCCTTCTCGTCAGCAGATCCGTTATTAACGACAACCCCAAACATCATCATTTGTATATATTCAGTCACTAATTCCCCACAGTCGAAGAGCAAATATTCATTCCCATGTTGCGGCATTTTTGCACCTCATTATTTTAAATTATCTAGCCAGTATTTTGTTAGTAATGCCTTATTGAGTGTTTCAGAGATTTCTCAAAATTATTTTACACATTCCCTAAACCCAAGTGTTCTTCAAAAGTTGCAAAATACCTCCAAACCGTACACATAAAAAACACTAATTCAGCAATGCAATGTCTCACGCAATCCGAAGATATGTTCGAATGCTAAACGAGCCCAAATGGGCCCGTTTCTCACATGATCCCCTATCTGCTCAGAGCAAGCTGGCAGCTCCAGAAGCCACAACTTCGTACCTCTTTGGAATGATTGAATTGATAATAGATTAGGACCTGGTCTAGTTACCTGCCAGGTCCTAATCTATTATCCTATCCTATTAAATGCGTTAAGCATCCTCAGATAGTGGTTTGCCTCTCTGAGTATATGATCAGCAAGCAATGGTAGCGCTGTAATTTTAATTTTACAGCCTAGTATACCTTCAACGCCAGATTGTTTGAAATTCCTAATGGCATTTGTGGTCCTCAAACTGTTTTTTGTCACTTCGGGCAATCTAGTGATGTTTTCATTGAGAGTAATAGCATCAGCCGTTAGACGGTCAAATTCCTTTCCGAAGCGATGTGCTTTATCAAACAACAGCTCTTCGGTAGGATCTAGAAGACCACGTACAAATTTAGCATGTTCACCCATTATTCGATTCCAAAAGGCTTCTTGCTCAACTGCCTCTCGGACCAAATTGAAAGGCACCCTGTTTTGGATCTTTTTAAGCGCTTTAAGATAGAAAAGTGCTTCTCTATTTACATGATCAATTAAAAGAGGGTAACTGTGCGAAAAGCTTTGGCAAGTTAATACGTCTTGGAGAAGGCTTTGTTTAAAATCCGAAATAGCCTGGGTTACCGTTATCGCACTATTGTTCAATGCGACAACCTGATCAACTAAAGCTGGATTAATGTTCGAAGTAGCTGCACCACCGATAGCCAGTTCAGCAGTTGTTACATCCTTATCAATTATAATTCCCGTGAAAAACTCAGTTGCCTTTTCAGCATTTAAAGTATAGTTAGTAATAAATTCACTAGAACTAGCGGCGCGGAGACCAACCTGACCATTTGCTAAGGCAACAGTAGCTTTAAGCAGATTGGTGGCTTCATTTCTAAATGTAGAGATTATATGGCTTAGATGAATATCCCTCTGGGAGAGGTCTGCTTCAATAAATATTAGATGCTCTTTCATAATTCTTAAGAAAAAAAGATTAAGTTCAATTGATGAACGAACAAATTCGTAATTCATCACGTAGCATCCCCTTATTACAAAAATCAATAAATTATGTATTCATCTTATTCCGCAGTTTAGGGTTTGAGCCTGCCAGTATCTTTTCAATTATAGAATAACAAGAGAGGGGGAAAATAGGGGTCACACAGAAAATAGGGGTCAGGCCTGAAATTTTCCCTTTCCCTTTCCCTTTCCCTTTCCCTTATCACACTTTCCGTGTGTTGTGCTAGAACTATGATACAGAAAAACAGAATTCTAATTTTGTTTGAAGGTGCGACCGTCTAATGTTTACCGCTTAATTAGTTCTTTCGCTGGATTCCTTCAAATCTGATGTAAAATCTTCAATAGCATTGATGTATTGCTTTTGCTCAAATGCATGAATCACATGGTTCGCAAGTATTTTTTTATATTTTGCATTTGGTACTAACTCCATTATTCGCTCTGCATCTTTATCATCCATAGCTCCCACAAGACCATATTCTGGATATCTGTGCCAATTTGCATGTAGCACTAGCATTGGGCTTTGGCAGCATAATAGTTACCATTATGTTGACATCACTGACATAATTCGGACGAGTCGGTGGGATTGTTCCTTCGGGTATTCATACCTCGGAAGTGCCAAGCATACCTATCTACATGTATTAATCTGGAGGTGGATAATTTGGAGGCATATTTTCATAACGATCCCCAAATTCGAGAATGGACTAAACAAATTATGGAAACTATTCTTTCTGCCTGCCTATTAACGGGGGTTGATTCAGATGCCGAGTTTCAAAAGGGTTGTCAATTCGTAATAAAACTTACATCCTCATTACAAAAGATCCCGGAACTCCCATCAGAATTCTTAGAGGATATAGTTAAACAACTCATTGAGCAACAGCTTCCTGACGCACGTGTTATTGATAGCTTACCTACATTCCAACCAACAATGGACAGAATGTTACGCGAGGGCATATTGAAGGTCGCCTGTACCCCTAAAAAAGAGGCTTTCAAGAAAAACATAGCACCTCACGCTACCTATACAGAAAGGCCTATGGAAGTATCCCCCTTCGAGTTCGTCACTGTTAATCCAATCCCTGCTCTTGCCACTGTTAACATACCTTACCCTAACATTAAGCAAATGAAAGCTGAAACCCAAGCCAAAGCTGATGCTCAGGCGCTTGCTGAAGCTCTTGCCAAGGCTGAGACCAAAGCCAAAGCGGATGCTCAAGCCCTCGCTGAGGCTCTTGCCCAGATTGACGCGCTTACCCAAGCTGAAACACGGGCGAAAGCTGATACTCTGTCGCTTGCTGATGCTTTTGCCCAGGCTGAAATCCAGGCCAAAGCGGATGCTCAAGCCCTGGCTGAGGCTCTTGCCCTAGCTGAAACCCAGGCCAAAGCGGATGCTCAAGCCCTCGCTGAGGCTCTTGCCCAGGCTGAAACCCAGGCCAAAGCGGATGCTCAAGCCCTTGCTGAGGCTTTTGCCCAGGCTGAAATCCAGGCCAAAGCGGATGCTCAAGCCCTGGCTGAGGCTCTTGCCCTAGCTGAAACCCAGGCCAAAGCAGATGCTCTTGCCCTTGCTGAGGCTCTTGCCCAGGCTGAAACTCAGGCCAAAGCGGATGCTCAAGCCCTGGCTGAGGCTTTTGCCCAGGCTGAAACCCAGGCCAAAGCAGATGCTCTTGCCCTTGCTGAGGCTCTTGCCCAGGCTGAAACCCAGGCCAAAGCGGATGCTCAAGCCCTGGCTGAGGCTCTTGCCCAGGCTGAAACCCAGGCCAAAGCGGATGCTCAAGCCCTTGCTGAGGCTTTTGCCCAGGCTGAAACCCAGGCCAAAGCGGATGCTCAAGCCCTGGCTGAGGCTCTTGCCCAGGCTGAAACCCAGGCCAAAGCGGATGCTCAAGCCCTTGCTGAGGCTTTTGCCCAGGCTGAAACCCAGGCCAAAGCGGATGCTCAAGCCCTGGCTGAGGCTCTTGCCCAGGCTGAAACTCAGGCCAAAGCGGATGCTCAAGCCCTGGCTGAGGCTCTTGCCCAGGCTGAAACCCAGGCCAAAGCGGATGCTCAAGCCCTTGCTGAGGCTTTTGCCCAGGCTGAAACCCAGGCCAAAGCGGATGCTCAAGCCCTTGCTGAGGCTCTTGCCCAGGCTGAAACCCAGGCCAAAGCGGATGCTCAAGCCCTGGCTGAGGCTCTTGCCCAGGCTGAAACCCAGGCCAAAGCGGATGCTCAAGCCCTGGCTGAGGCTCTTGCCCAGGCTGAAACCCAGGCCAAAGCTGATTCTCAAACCCTTGCCGAGGCTCTTGCCCTCGCTGAAACCCAAGCCAAAGCTAATGCTCAGGCGCTTGCTGAGACTCTTGCTCTCGCTGAAACCCAAGCCAAAGCTGATGCTCAAGTGCTTGCTGAGGCTCTTGCCCTGGCTGAATCCCAAGCCAAAGCTGATGCTCAGGCGCTTGCCGAGGCTGAATCGAAGTTTGAGGCTGTCACTGAGCTTGAACAGGATGTACTTATAAAAACCCCTGCTTTAGTTACATCCATCCACTCTAAAACTTCTTCAGCATTTGGCCCCTTGCAAGTTCCTACGCAAGCTTATCTTCTTAAACACGTTCTAAGTAACATCTTTCCAAAAGGCACTATCTATTGGAACAAGAGCTTAATGGGGCAAACATTTCTGGCCCAAGTGGAAAATATCCTGATTTGTATTCATGACCCCGAGCATCCTTGTGATCTGAAAAAGTATAATAAGGATGGCTGGAAGGTCTTAGTATGTAGTTCTGAAGATCTAACCTTTCCACGCAGATTGGAAAGAGCAATTAGACAGATTCAGCGTTTATATTCCGAGGGGCAAAACCTGAATAGGTATTGCTAAGGCCCGAAGCTCTAATTTGCCATTTATATCGACATTAGTACTGGCAAAGACAATACCTACCGCCTTGGCCTGATTATCTATGACCGGACTACCGCTATTACCAGGGTTAATAGGTACATTAATATCAAAAACCTGGGTCAGGCTATTCTTCATACTGTAAAAATGACCTACTGTACCTCTCTGCGATATCTTCTCAAACCCCAACGGATTGCCGATAATGGTCACGGTTTCGCCACTTTGTGCCCTGTTATTTATGTTGAGTGCAATGGTGGGAAGATCATTCCCTTTTAACCGAATAATAGCTATGTCTACATCCGGGACGACCTCATAGTGTTTGGAGTAATACTCCGTTCCATCACCAAAGCGGATAGTTATCGTGCTAGCGTTGGCTACGATATGTTGATTAGTTATTATCGTACCTGTTGTGGAAATATTAAATCCTGTGCCCTGTTTTACCACCGTATTAAGAAACTCATTTGTAACCATAGCCTCTATGCTTACTACCGCAGGCTTGCATCGTTGAACGATATCGTCTTCCTTTAAAGCTCTATTCTGATCTAAGAAATTCAGCTGATTAGATAGGAGGTAAGGGAGATTAGGCACAGACATTGCTATAAAAGCTAATAGAATCAGAAGAGCTACTAATTTTCTAAAGTAGGCTGGCTTTATTATGCTCACTATTTCGTAGTCAAATTGTTCCTCGCCATTCTCTTCAGCCATTGATTTATCATCGTTCATTATTTGCTCCTTTCAGTAGGTTCTACTTTGTCATTCTTGCCACAAAGAAAGCAACGATTCGCCCCCTACTTACCCTTACGACCATGTACAGCAAGAGACACGCCGCCCCGACGAGATTACGCCCCGCTGGGAGAACTGACTGAATCGAGTACGGTTCGGAGGTGAGGACCGAAGGTCCTTAACCTATGTTTTAGCGAGAGCGTAGGCCGGCATAAAGCAAACTATTAAACCCTAAGACTCCGGTAATCCCCATTATGAGCAAGGGAACACAGGCTTTTTACCAAGAACCTCGTTCTGGGCGTTTCGATTTTGCAATTATCAATGAGAGGATTATTACTCCCACAGTAAAGCGCGCTGTACTCATCGTCAGAGGCGGTACGGTATCTACTAATAGTTTGCCAATGATAAAATTTGTCGACCAAAGAAAAGGTACAAGCATTAGATATAAGTATGGAGACCGCCAATTAATATTGCGTATGTTAATTCACCCTTCAACTTTTGATTGTGTATTACCAAAATAGTGTTTTTCAATACTTATAAAATCCGTGGACACAAAAGATAGTAAATTCTATCATCTTATCCATGTCGAATACGTAAGAATTTAGTGATTTACCCACTACAAAAATGATACAGTCAATTAATAGCCGTTAAGTTAGTTTCTCTTAATTTCATTGAATTTAGAAATTGTTACTAAAGAAGGGCAAAATCTTAAACGATTTTGCCCTTCTTTATTTCTTATTAGGATAATCCTGACCCTGGTGATGCCTTCGGAAAGTTGTTCCTTAAGCCGCCGGAGTTCGGCAGACCGCACTCTTTTGGTCCAATATTCTGATTCTTAGATATTGCCCAATAAGCTCGCCCAGAACGACCAAAACAAATATCGTTAAAATCAAAGTTTTCATAACTAAATGGTTATATGAATTTAATTTGTACCACTTGCAACCTTTTTTTCAGCTTAAAGTAATGAGACATTTGCTCTGATTCATAGGCTTTAAATGGAGAGACAGCAGCACCAGCAAAAAAGTCACTCGGCCGATGAAACGTGGCTGTATCAATATCATCAATCCATTCCGTAATTTCTCTGCGTTGAGGGCAAGTTTTCTAAGATTTTCTTTTTGGCTAATTCAAGGCATTTTAACATTGATTTTAGGAAAACATAATCCTACGACATCCGTTCCCTCGTTTTGTGCATCGTGCCATGATATAGAGCAATATGACCCAAAAGTCGTTCCCACCCATTCCATAAGACTTACATCATTTATAGCCGTTATCGTCATACTCGGGGTGAGCAATTTAAGCATAATTAAGCGTTATCAACTGGAGGTAAAATGGATAATAAATTAATTTTTCGCTTTAAGGAATTCTATACATTAGAGACATTTCAAGTTGCCTTTTATAATGCCCAGGCTAATTCTACAACGGATGAGTATTACAAAAAAGCCTTTGAAAAAATGGTGCAAATAGAACAAGGACATGCTGACTATTTTGCCAATATGATTGACCAAGCAAATGAGGAGGTTCCCTCTTTAGTGGGTTCAATTTTTCAATTAGCAGGTAGTTTCGTAGGTGAAACGGTTGAATCTATTGGTCGACACAGCACGTGCAAATTTGGTGTTACGCTTGAAAATGAGGCAATCAAAAAGTATCGAGAGTTTATTGAGGAATCGAACGAAAAGGAATACCTAATTATCAAAGATATTCTTATGGAATATCTTCTCGACGAAGAATTTCACAAATATTGGCTTAGAGATTATATGAATAAACATCCAAATTAAGTGTAGATATTACTCCTCAGAAGCCAAAATTGATCTAAAAACATTAATACATGTACTTTACCCATTATAATCAAGGAGGGGATCTTTTATTTAAGGATAAAATTTTAATAGGAGTTTTGATAGGTATACTAGCCGATGCACTAAAGCTAACAACTAATTATATTCTTTTTATCTTTGGGTTCACAAAGGTTGTATTTTGGCAAGTTGTAGCTACTCGCTTTATCCAGAAGGAGTACCTTTACCATAAGTTAGCTTATCTGGTAGATGCCATTGCTGACATTACAGTTACTTCACTTTTGGGAGTTGTATTTGTGTATTTTATTTACCTTTTTGGTTCAAAGAATTTATGGACAAAGGGTGTGGGCTTCGGTTTAGTGGTTTGGGTAAGCCTTTTTGGTACATTGCTTGGGCAAACAGTTGAGGATAAATTACCTCAAGAGCCAACTGGCGCGGTTGTTACAATTATTGCGCATATAGTATTTGGTTTAGCCTTAGCTTTTTTTACCAAGGTGCTAGATAAAAATAACTGAGGCTAATTAACAGAAAATAAATTGTTACTTGAACATCGTTAACCATAATTTAGTAATGCTAGTTTAGACCGCTGGTTCTTTAAGGGGATGATACTTTAGAACATTGGACATACAAAGAAATGACGCTCAAAATTGTTATCAATTTGGGCGTCATTTGTAATTTGACCTTTTGTACCTTAAAGCGACCCGTTACGAAAAAGGGTAACCTGTTTTCAGTTGATAGGATAGTGTAAAAATGATAGTGAATTACAACTAGATATTGGATGAAATAGAGAGATCATCTTGGATAAGACTGCGGGAGCCATACGTAAAATGCGGTTCCTTCCTCTGCCTGACTTTCAACTCGAATTGTCCCTCCATGAAGCTCCACGAGCGATTTTGTGATGGCAAGTCCTAGCCCAGCCCCTCCATATTTACGAGTTCTAGAAGAATCACTTCGATAAAAACGGTCAAATAGCTTAGGCAAATGCTCCGGTGTAATGCCAGAACCATTATCTCTTACACTTAGTTCCACACCACCTGAAGCAGTTTCCAAAGAAATTTGGATATCCCCCTTTTCAGGATCGGTATGCTGTACCGCGTTATGAAAGAGATTTAAAATAACTTGTTTCATCTTATCTTCGTCAAATCGACATTTCAAATCTACAGTAAGTCTTAAACTCACTTTACGGTTTCCCGCTAAAAACCTCAACTGCGGTGCCATTTCCTTAATGATCTCGTCCAACGCTCCCTCATTGAGCTGAACATTAGGGGATCGATCCAGCTTTGCTAGTAGAAGCAGATCTTGAACTAACTTTTTCATGCGTTCAGACTCTGCGTACATGCTCGTTAAGGATTTGTGCAACTTATCTGGTTGATTCATCGCACCACGAAGCAGCACCTCTAAGAACCCATGAATCGAGGTCAAAGGCGTGCGAAGCTCATGAGAGGCATCCGCAACAAAACGCCGCATCTGTTCTTTGGCCTCTTTTTCCGCTTCAAAGGAGGTTTCTAGCCTTTCGAGCATTCCATTAAAGGAGTCTGCCAATCGGTCGATTTCTACCTGCCCTTGTTCAATCGGCAAGCGTTCGGCAAGATTTCCAGCGTCGATTTGTTCTACTGTATCCACCATCTTCGACAAAGGGACCAACGTTTTTCTCAGTACGGGAATAAAAGCCAACAATCCTCCTATTAAAGCAAGCAATGAGATCAACAAAAACGTCAGTAGTTGCCGAGTTAAAATATCCCTCAAAGAGCTTGTACTCAAACTTACTTGAACTACTCCGAGCAATTGATCTCTCGCCTTAATGGACTGAAGAACGATCAATTGCTCGCTACCTGACCCTTGTTTTGAGACTTTATACGTGAGCTTGGACTTGGAACGCATGGCTTCTTGATAATCTCGTTCAGCTAATTTAGGAGGAGCTTCAGAATTTATGGAAGTATTCGAAAGAACTGAAAAGGTTCCATTCATATCATAGAAGACAATCGTGGAGTCCTGCAAGGCGAAAAAGGGAACACGACTGAAACCCTTACCCGATGGTTTCCCCTCTGAATGGCTTGGCATTTCATCTGGGATTTCCCACACCAATTTTTCCCACGCATCTGGAGGAATTGATAGAATCTGGCTTTGCACACTCAATGCTTTATTTTGATAGATAAACCCTCGCATGAAAACATATTGAACCAAGCCAATGATCACCAGTAAAAGTGCCATAAGCAATAACGTACGAGATAAGAGCTGAAAGCGCAGTGAGTTTGTTTTCATTACACGTCTACTCGATATCCCGCCCCACGCAAGGTGCGAATCAGACGGTGTTCTTTATCATTTAATTTTTCCCTGAGCGCCCGAATATACACTTCAACGATATTTTCATCCCCGCCAAAGTCATAACTCCATACCTTATCTAATATTTTCGCTTTGCTTAAGACCAAGCCATGATTAAGCACCAAGAATTTAAGCAGCTCATACTCGGTTGTCGAGAGTTCTAGAACCCTTTGCTCGTAAAGGATTTCTTTGCGCCGATCGTCGATTCGAAAGGCTCCTATCTCAACCTCCCCTAATAGATTAGGAAATTGATTCCGTATTCTAGCCTGAATACGGGCTAGCAATTCCTCAAAGCTAAACGGTTTCATCATGTAATCATCCGCTCCGAGCATTAGTCCTTTCACTCGGTCATCGACTTCGTCCTTTGCTGTGAGCATAATGATCGCTACATTCTCGGTCTTTTTGAGCATTCGACACACTTCAAATCCGTCCATACCAGGCATCATAACGTCAAGAATAATGATATGTGGCTGGAATTGCTTAGCAAGGGTTACCGCCATCATCCCGTCTTGAGCGGTTTGTACTTCATACCCTTCCTCTTGAAGACCCATCTCTAAAAATTGCAAAATATTCGGTTCATCATCGACCAATAGTACTTTAATGCCCTTTAATTTTTGCATATCACTTATCCCCTACCTATCTCCTACCTATTAGAAAAAACTGGCTTACTTTAAAAACCCAACCCATTTGAACCTTATTTAATTATGCAATTATAGGTTGAATACAAACTGAAAGAATGCTGAAAGTTTCCTGAATCATATACTGACAGGAAACCCAAGTCAATAAAACTGCTTACCCTAGACGTATTTTTCAGCAAACATTCAGGCAATCTTCAAGTGGAATTCAGCAAGCTTGCTTATAATGCCAATATACCATTTAAACAATGTCACGAGGAGAAATGAGGTGTGAACCCTGAACCAAGCCATCCAATATCGTCATGAGTTAAAATTCTTTATCAATTATCATCAATATTACACGCTCCGGCAGCGTCTGAAACACCTGATGCAACGCGATGAGCACGTCGGACCTACAGGAGAGTACCACATTCGCAGCTTATACTTTGATGACATCAATAACAAGGCTCTCGCTGAAAAATTAGGAGGGATACGTCAACGAAAGAAATATCGAATCCGCATCTACAATTTAGAAGATAAGGTGATTCACTTTGAAAAAAAGATTAAGAACGGTGACTATATTGCCAAAATCAAAGAGTCACTCACCAGAGAGATGGCAGACAATATCCTCGCTGGTGACTATCAGGAACTGAATAATCACAGCAAGCCGTTTTTGATGGAATTACACAACGAAATGACCCATCAATTGTTGCGTCCCAAGGTGATCGTGGACTATGTTAGAGAGCCCTACATTCATCCTCACGGCAATGTTCGCATTACCTTCGATAAAGATCTGAAAAGTGGTTTGCATCGTACGGATCTTTTCAGTCGGGATTTGAATATGGTTCAAGCCTTGTCAGAAAACCAAATTATCCTGGAGGTTAAATACGATGAGTATTTACCCAGCTCTATTCGCAATGTCTTGCAACTAGAGGGCTTACATCGTCAGTCCGCCTCCAAATATGTTATCTGTAGAAAGTTTATTAAATTGAATCTATGGGAGGATCAATAACCTATGAATACAGATCAAGCGCTTAATTTTATCGATATCATTAAAAAATCAGTCCTGAGTAATTTCGGTGCCGATATCTCTATCGTAAACACTCTTATCACGATGTCGGTTGCCTTCCTGATAGGCTTCTTCATCTATATACTCTACAAGCAGATTTTTAGCGGTGTCTTATATTCGAAGAGCTTTAATGTGACCTTAATTGGTATTACGATGGTTACCGCTATGATTATCATTGCCATCAATTCAAACCTTATCCTCTCCCTCGGTATGGTCGGAGCGCTCAGTATTGTACGTTTCAGAACCCCCATCAAAGACCCTACTGATTTGATTTTCATATTCTGGGGAGCCGCTGCTGGCATCGTGGTCGGCGCTGGTTTCTATTCCCTAGCTATTACTGCCTCCGTTATGATTGGTATAGTGATGTTTATCTTTATCAAAAAGGCCTCCTTTGAAACGCCCTATCTGCTCCTGGTGAATTGCTGCGGAGACGATAGTGAAAAAGACGTTCTCGGCCTGATACACACTCATACCAAACGGTATAACCTGAAACAAAAAAACGTATCGCAAGACAATATCGAATTAACTCTAGAAGTTCGGGTTAAAGACAAAGAAAGTAGCTTTGTTAACAACATCTCGGCAATTGTCGGCGTGAAAAATGCTGTGCTTATCAGCTACAGCGGTGATTTCGTATCATAATCGCTGGTGTTCATCAATCGATAAAATTTACGTTAAAGGGAGAATATTCATGAAAAAACCACTTGGGATTATCTTATCCCTGACGCTTTTAATAACCGGTACTATAGGTTGTGCTGCCACGAAAGAAGGCTCCAACCTGGAAAGCATAAGTACTGCCACTACCAGCGATATCAAGGCGGTTTCTGTAAAGTATGATAGCGACAATAATTATTTCAACTGGAAAAACAGCAGTTATAAGACGATTGGCTTAAATGGAAGCTCAGCCACAGTAAAAGGAGACGGTTTAGCCGTACAAGGCTCGGTTGTAACGATCTCCGCATCGGGTGTCTATGAGATTACTGGAACGTTAACGGACGGGAGTATTATTGTTGATGTGAATAAGGATATCGATAAAGAAACGGTCTTTCTCGTCTTAAACGAAGCAACGATCAAGAGTCAAACAAGCGCTCCTATCTATATTAAAGGCGCTAAAAAGACGGTCATACTCCTTGAGAATGGCACCGAAAATTCAGTAACTGGAGGAAGTAACACCCTTGTAAATGCTGATGGTGAACCGTCCGCTGCTATTTTCAGCAAGGCCGACCTTACCCTAACCGGTAGTGGCACATTAACGGTGACAGCTGATAATAACGATGGAATTACCAGCAAGGATGACTTAAAAATCACGGACGGTACGTTGATTGTCAACGCAAAGTCTGACGGAATAGTTGGTAAGGACATGGTTAGTGTTAAAAACGGAAGTATTACCATAACAGCTGGTAAAGACGGCATACGCTCTACCAATGAAACAGATGAGGGCAAGGGCAAGGGAAATGTCATTATCCAAAACGGAGAGTTCACGATTACTGCTGCAAACGATGCAATACAGGCAATAAAGCAAGTACAAATTGAGGATGGTAACTTCAATCTAAACTCCGGCGGTGGCTATCCCGGCAAGAGTATCAGTAGTGGCAACAATAACTTTGGTGGTCGTCCCGGTCAAAATGCCACCACTACCACTACAAATACCAATCCAACGAGTACAGAGAACGAGGAAAGCAAAAAAGGTTTAAAAGCAGGTCATAGTATTCTCATTAATGGTGGTAATATCAATATTTCATCCTATGAGGATGCCGTCCACAGCAACAATGATGTCGCCATAAATGGTGGTATCCTGACCTTACAAAGCGGTGATGATGGAGTACACGCGGACAATAATGTCCACATAGACAATGGCGAAATAACCATTAAGAACTCCTATGAGGGTTTGGAGGGTACCAATATTACTGTAAATGGGGGGAAAGTTATTGCTACCTCTACAGATGACGGAATTAATGTTAATAGCAAGGAGGGTGTTTTGACTATAACTGGCGGCGAAGTTGCTTTAAACGCAAATGGTGACGGACTGGATTCCAACGGGAGTGTAAACATGACAGGGGGTACTGTCTATGTTGATGGCCCAACGGCAAATAATAATGGTGCGCTTGATTATGACGGTGGCTTTACAATAAGCGGAGGAACTCTCGTAGCATCCGGCAGTTCTGGAATGGCTCAAGCTCCCAGCACTAATTCACAACTGTCTATCCTGATGACTTACACATCTTCACAAGCTGCAGGAAGTACCATAATCCTTAAAGATAAGGATGGAACTATTGTTGCAACCTATACACCCTCAAAACAATATAGTACGGTTGCAATTTCGTCTCCTAAATTATTGGCGGGCTCTACCTATACGCTTTATAGCGGAAACACCAAACTAGTTGATGTAACACTTTCGGACTCGCTTACCTATCTTTCGGAATCGGGTGTAACCACTAAACCGCAAAATACAGGCCCCGGTGGTGGTGGCGGTGGCTTTGGCAAGCGACCCGATGGGGATGGGAATATGCCTTCTAGGGAAGGCATGATGCCGCCTGTTGATGGTATGATGCCACCCGGCGATGACCAACGCCCACAAGAAATGCAGTGAGAAACTGTTAGTTAAATGGTCATGACTCATGACTATTATTAATCTAATCATACGACTTTCTCGCTATTCACCCCAAAGGGGATCCGGCACCAATTTGCCTGATCCCCTTTTTATTATCATTTATAGATACGCTCATCCGTTATTTTCAGCATTATTCTGACGGTTGAAAACACAGCTGGTTCCGTCCCGTCGCCCAAAGCACTTACTACAAGAAATGCATTTTGCGTGGTCCAGATCGCCATCTTGCCAACGGTTAATGAGATTGCTCTCCCTTATTAGCGGTCGAGAAAGGGCAAAGTATTTAATCGGAGTTTGATTCAAAATCTCCGTCAGTGATCCAAATTCACGATTACCACCTACTAAGATGACCGGAACATTAATTTCTTGCGCTATTTCAGCGGCATAAGACTTGAAATATGATTCCTGTTCCAGGGTTATTTTTCTTGATGGCCCCTCGTTACGCCGCGACGAGAAACTACCCCCACTTACTTCAATTGCATCTACTCCTAATTTCACCAATTCTTTGCATACGTATTTGCACTCTTCGAAAGTCATCCCTTGATCCATATAATCTTCGCTATTGATTTTAATCAGAACCGGATAGTCCGGACCAACCTTTTCCCGGATTGCTTTATACGTTTCCATGACCATTCTTGCTCTATTCTCAATGCTGCCACCATAGCCATCAGTTCTGCGGTTATAATTGGGCGTCAAAAATTTACTTAATAGATATCCATGAGCAACGTGCATCTGAACTCCATCAAACCCCGCCTTCTTTGCTCGAAGCGCTGCATCGGCAAAAGCTGTTTGAACAAGGAGAATCTCTTGAGGTGTCATTTCATCCGGGGTAGTTTTGTAACCCAAATCTTCGACGGAGCTTGGTCCCCACATCACCTTGCCGCTTGAAGTTTGGGATCCGAGGCAAACGAGTTGCAGGATAATATTAGCATGGTAACGATGACTCATCTCGCTCAACTTCTTATAGCCGTCAATGAATGAATCATCGTAGATAGCCATTTGGCATGGAATGGGCTGCTCTATATCAGTTACAGTCGTAAGACCCGTGATAATAGTCCCGACTCCCCCCTTTGCTAAATTCTCATAGACCTGAAATAACGCTTCCGTCATGTGCCCGCGTTCATCGGCTAAACCATCATAAGTTGCTGAACGGAAAAATCGGTTTTTTAGCTTGATTCCGGAAAACTGTGTTTGGTCGAATAAAGATTTCATTCTACTTCCACTCCCTTATTTACTTTGATCAACTGGTTCTGACACTCTTCTAAGAATTCTAAAATCATAAAGCATCTTGTATCACAATAAATAGCTAGTAGGCCTTCCCACGGGGAATCAAAGAGTAATCGTCTTTGTACCCTCGGTTTATGTCGGCTGTTTTCCATTTTCCACAAAAACCACCTCTACCAATATCATATCAGTAGAGGTGGTTCAGTTCTATCTTTTTTATTCGCTTTGTTTAATCTTCTTACTCGTGTTCAAACTTTTTAATACAGTTCAAACATTTTTACAACGACACAGCTGCTGTTTATAGGAAATAAAGTTGTTAAAAATGATGGGCTGTATTAAGCATTCTTACAGAAATAACAAAAAGGAACCGGAAAAAAAAGTTAGCAGATTGCAAATTCAGAAAAACTTATCAAGTATTATTAGGGAAAAAAAGTTATTCAAAACACTCTTTTTCTGAGGTACATATAAGAGCTTCATCCCTAGTTCTTTGGGAGTCTTACCATAAAACTCTTTTACGGTCATTCTTATGACCTCCTTAATGTGTTCCTTTGTATAATTAAACTGAATGAAATCATCAATTTTGAAACATACTCCAATCTCTGTTATGTTTTTTGATAATCTGCATAAATATTTCCAGAAAGCGAATAATCAGAGAATAATGCATACTGCCCCAGTACAGTTTCAAACGAAGATTCATTTAAGAAGATTATCTTATCTGTAACTACTTCAAACGCTAGCGTTAGGAATTTTGTTTTGTTGTATAGGAAAGGAGGAGTTACATTGCGGTCGATAATAAAGTTAACAATAAGTGGTGATGTGTTTTTTTTCGAAGATAACGGATTTACTCAAGAGCAGAAAAACAATCTGCAAAATATGGCCGACATTGTATCTCAAAAAAAACTACAACAAAAAATCTCAAGTGAAAAAGAACTTTGTTTATGGTTCATAAACGAAGTAAAAGCTAATTTGGGAATCAATCTAGAGCAAGTTAAAGTTTCTTTCGTGGTAAGGATCAATTTCTAATTCCAAACCGAAAAAATAGAGTGACACAAAGGTTCTATTTATTAAAAGCTACCGTTGTGTCACTCTAATTATTTAAGAGGATTAATATTTCAACTATACTTTATCTATATCTAGCTCAAATGCTTCTTGAAGAATCTGGTTAGAGAACTTTCTGTATTGACTAGATGTATAAGTAAAGATAGCTTTTGAAAAATCAATATTTAAGTTTTTTAATTTTGCATCGTAAAAATCAAAATCTTGTATTCCATTACTTTCTAGCTGACGCGTAAAAGCAATAATAAAACCATTTATTGACGTTACAGACAAAATTTTTGAATCAGTGGCTTCCCACGCATCGCGGAAATTCTTTTTTACTGCGGAAAAGTATAGTCTCAGTTGATTTGCACAAAAAACAATATAAGCTTCTAAAGCATCATCCTCTTTTGCTAACAGAGCCTTTTTATCTCCATTCCAATACGTAAATAAGCTTACCTTACCGTCGGCTCATAGGCAGATTTTTTATTCTCCCGCCCTTTATCAACGATTATGCATAAGGTTGGTTCTTCGGGTTTCACCTTCTCTAAGGTAACTTTTGGCTTCACCTTCTTTGCATCACTCTGTTCACTTTTCTTCTCTTGGATATCCATAATCAATTTTAGAGATGCTTTAACAATTTCTGAAACACTCATCTCATTCTTTGAGCTGCTTAAAACTTTTTCAAGTGCAATTAAAGCTAAATCCTCATCAACTTCCAACTGCAGAAGTTGCATTAAAGCTTGTTCTTTTGCGCTGCGCTGTTCACCTAGTTTCTGCTTCTCTTGATTCATTTTCAGAGACTTTATGGCATCCCATTGAGCCAGAGGGGAGTTATTCTCAAAGAATCTTTGAAGATCAATATCCGTTGGCCGTATATCGTCATACTTAGCTATTTCCAGCGTGTTTCCAGACTTTAAGGCTTCCAACATAGGCTTAACAAGCCTTAAATTTTCCTTCGCGATTTTCCTAATAAGTTCAGAACTAACTTTCTCGATGCCGGTGCTTATAGCTTTCAGTTGTCCCATAATAAACAGCTTAATAGCTATATCCACGATGCCCTGACTTTCTTCGTAAAGAGTATTCTTTAATTCCTTGCTCAGAGGGATAATTTCCTTTGTCCATTGATATCTCATCATTCCATCAATGAGAATATCCCATTCTTCATCATTGTCGAGGATATCCCATGTTAGATCACCTTGCTGTCCCGATCCACGACGAGCCTGCCTGAAAGCGGCCTGGAGAATGGGCCTTGCTTTGTATGTCCCTACTAACACTACGGGGATTCCGATAGTGTTAACCAAACTGACAAAGAAGTTTAGCATTTTTTCAGCTCCGCCGCTTTTTGGGAGGCTGAGATGTTGGATTTCATCTATGATAAGAACCCCTATGCAATGGAGGCTAGCTAACTGAGCCATGCGCGGAATCAAAATATCTGTGGAGACGCCCCTGGATGTCCCAAATTTTTCGTAGTAGTTTGTTCCAAGAAGCTCATCAATTTTGGTGAAGAAATTAATACATAAGGCTTTTAACGACCCATCATGAGGGCAGTCCAGTTTCAGCCAGGGAATTTGGTAAAGATTTAAGGGCTGACCGTTGTATTCGGAATGAACAATTAATTTGGGATAGGGAGCTAAAACATGTTCAATCGCCTTTGTCTTGCCTATCCCTGAAATGCCAATCATCGTAAATCCAGAAGCACTGGTCAGCACTTCTGGGTTAAATATTTCGGGATACTTCTTGTTCTTAATCATCTGGTATCCCTGTTGGAGAAGCATAGCATAGTTTTTTCCCAAAGGATTGCGAGCAATATAACCCTGTCTTATAGCGGTGGAAAGGCGGCTTTCCAAGTCGAAATGTTTCAATCGCGGCTGGAAGTAACGTGTTATTCTCATAACGCAGTGATAGCGAATATGCGGAGGAAGTTTCCTTTCATCTTCATCATACAAAGGATAACTGCTCAAAACATCGAAAAGCTCCTCTTCAGAAAAAATATCTGGAAGGGCCTCGATAAGGGGATTACCCTTATAATCCGGTACAGCTTGCTCAGTATATTTGGCTAATGCCGCCTGCCCTAAAACTGTGTCCTTATTCAGATTTTTTTCGTCCATAAATTTTCTCCTGCTGTTTTCTTCTAAAAAGCTCAGCTTTGGAAATCCCTATATTCTCTGTTGTTTCATCGGATAATGGGACAACAGGCGCTGGATTATTGTTGTTCAGCCTATTCTTTTCAGGAGCTAAAACAAAGGCTTCCTTTTTTCGTTCCCCAGCTTTTTCGATTTTGCGTTTTGTCTTTATATTCTTAACTCGTGCTGTATTGCTTGACAACTTGTCCTTCTCTGGAGCCATTCCTTCAGCGATTTTAATAATAGAATCAATATCCATATTAAGATCAACCCTCTGCTGCAATTGGGCTTGATTCAGCTTTTGGCTGGTGAATCTTTCATATTCGCGCTTATAGACCACTTCATCATAGGATTTGTTGCTATAGGCTTCTTCTGAACCCAGCAAAGTACAGATTTGATAGCTTCTGCCGCCAGGTTCCCTCAAATAAATATAGTTAATGTTTCTCGGATCATAAGAAATATCCTCAACCCACGATCCTTTTAAGCGTGCCTGTTCAAACCACATTTCCTTAATAGCCCGTTCCGTAGTAAACCGCATGCCCTGGAACACAATGCCCTTTTCTGTCACTGAGGCTTTACCTGAAGGCATGAGGTTAAGTTTAACAATATCCTCTGGGAAATAACGAAGCTCGCCTGACCGGTTGGCAATACCCCAATTCCAAAGCTCCCACGGAATAGCAGGGACATCGTCTTCGATCATCATTTCACCACGCTGGTAATGCTTCATAAGAGTTCGATTGTGATTAAGCACGCAGCGAATCATAATCTGCGTAAATTGATAAATATCCAGTTTAGCATCGAGTCTATAATCTTTTCCGCCTCGTTCTTTAAAATCAGGCAGTACTGCGCCGGGAAGAAGAGGCTTAACTCGAGTATTGGTCAGTCGGAAATATTGCTCGACAATTCCCTTGATATCCGCTCTATAAGTGTCTGTTACAAAAAGCTGAACAGCACCAAACATAAGTTCTTTAAAAATAATTACACCCCTATCCATGGTGTGGTAAAATTAAGGTGACAAAACCAAAATTATCACACAGGAAGAGGTGTAAACCTTGCATATACAGATAGACATGTTCTCTTGAGTAAACACAGGCGTTACCGCCCATGCTCCTCGACGGAACCGTACGTGCGTAGAGTAGGCACC
>Ga0209347_1002685_pt1 | contig 22696 bp, 19 predicted proteins | sample AutmiccommuBRH23_FD_187382 | JGI IMG/M metagenome (GOLD analysis project Ga0209347, IMG submission 187382) | Deep subsurface microbial communities from Mt. Terri, Switzerland - Autotrophic microbial communities BRH/23 (SPAdes) (version 2) | ecosystem: Environmental > Aquatic > Deep subsurface >...
CGTTCCACCTCGCGCTGCACCTTGAGCGCGGCGTTCTTGATGCGCGCCAGATCCCCGACCGAGGTGCCGCCGAATTTCATCACCAGAAGCGGCATGAAAGCCCCTCTCCCCGAGCCCGCCAAAATCGCCCGCTTCTTATGCGGGGCAGGGGCGCCATGCAAGCGGAATGGGGGGCGGGGTGCGGCGGCGTGGCTGACACCGGCGCGTCGCAATGGGGGTATAGAGGCGGGGGACGCAGGGCGGCGAGAGGATTGAAGAGATGTCGGAGCAGGTTCATTTGGGCGCGGATCACGCGGAGTTGCTGGCGGCGCTGTGCAAGCTGGACGGCGAGATCGCCGAGGCTGCGGGCCGCGCGATGGCGGCCTGGGCCCCGGCGCTGCAGCGGGACGACTTCCGCACCTCGGCCGAGAACATGGCCGCCTATCTGGCGCTTCGGCAGGCGGACCTGCGCGGCTTCCAGCACCCGCTGGCGGCGCTTGGCCTGTCCTCGCTCGGCCGTGCCGAGGGGCATGTGCGCGCCTCGCTGGCCGCAGTGATCGCGGCGCTTGGCCGGATCACCGGCGGCGGCGCGGCGGAATTCCCGCCGGCGGAGTCCTTCGACGCGCCCGGCGAGCTGCTGGACGCGCGGCGCGATGCGCTGTTCGGCGGCGCGCCGGACAGCCCCCAGACCCGCATTCTGGTGACACTGCCGACCGAGGCGGCGACCGAGGAGGGGATGCTGGACCGGCTGGTGGCAGCGGGGGCCGATTGCGTGCGCATCAACACCGCGCATGACGGGCCCGAGGCCTGGGCGGCGATGATCGCAAGGGTGCGCGCTGCGGGGCAGGCTGCGGGCCGCCGTGTGCCAGTGTCGATGGATCTTGCCGGCCCGAAGATCCGCATCGAGGCGGTGGCGCGGGTCGAGGGAGTGCGCCTGAAGATCGGCGAGCGCTTTGCGCTGGCGGTGGAGGCGGGCGCGGCGCCGGATCTGCCGGTGGCGGTGCTGAGCCATGCCGAACTGTTCGCGCATATGCCGGTGGGCCAGCCGGTCTGGATCAACGATGGCAAGCTGCGCGCTCGCGTCGTGGAGCGCCCGGATTCGGGCTGCGCGATCCTGACGGTGACGGGCGCGCGGGCCAAGGGCGAGAAGCTGAAGCCGGAGAAGGGCGTCAACCTGCCCGGCGCCGATCTGGCGATCCCGGCGCTGACGGACGATGACCGCGCGGTTCTGGATTTCGTCGCGGGTCATGCCGATATCGTGTCCTTCTCCTTCGTGCAGACGGTGGAGGATGTGCAGGCGCTGCTGGCGGAACTGCACGCCCGCTGCCCCGCAGGCGCGCTGCCCGCGGTGATGCTGAAGATCGAGACGCCGCTGGCCGTGCGCAACCTGCCGCAGATGATCGTGGCCGCGGGCGGGCAGGTGCCGGTCGCCGTGATGATCGCCCGCGGCGATCTGGCGGTGGAGATCGGGTTCGAGCGGCTGTCGGAAATGCAGGAGGAAATCCTGTGGCTGTGTGAGGCGGCGCAGGTGCCGGTGGTCTGGGCGACGCAGGTGCTGGATGGCCTGCTGCGCGATGGCCAGGCCAGCCGGGCCGAGACCACCGATGCGGCCATGGGACAGCGCGCCGAATGCGTGATGCTGAACAAAGGGGAGTACCTCGCCGAGGCGGTGGCCTTCCTGCGCTCTGTCATGGCCCGGATGGACCGGCATCAGGACAAAAAGTTCGCGCATCTGGGGCCGCTGAAGACCTGGCGGCTGCCCTGACCTCAGTAGGCGTGGGGCCTAATAGGCGTGAGGGTGTCCGTCCCAGGTCTCGAAACATCCCGTCGTGGCCATGCTCAGCGCCGCGAAGCGGGCGCGCAGGCCGGCTGCGGCGACCTCGACCGGGATCTCGGCCGAGGGGCCGCCCATCTCTGTCTGCACCCAGCCGGGGTGATAGATGCCGACGGCGATGCCCTCGGTCCGCAGGTCGGTGGCAAGGTTGCGCCCAAGGTTCAGCGCCGCGGCCTTTGACGCGCGATAGGCATAACTGCCGCCCGGCGCACGCGTATGCGAGGCCATCTGGCTGGAGATGATGGCGATCCGGGCGAGGCCATCCGCTGCGGCGGTGCGCAGGTTCGGCAGCAGCGCCTGCACCGTCAGGAACACGCCGGTGACGTTCACCGCAAAGCTCTCGGCCCAGATATCCGCAGGATAGCCATCCTCCAGCCGCTGGCCCTTGTCGGCATAGACGCCGGCATTGCAGATCAGCGTCGCGATCGGCCGCCCTGCCAGCCGGCCCGCGAGTGCCTTCGCGCTCGCCGGATCGGCCACGTCCAGCGCTTGCCAGCCCGCGGCCTCGGGCAGGGTGCCGCGGGCGGTGCCGATGGTATCTGCGCCCTCGGCACGGTAGCCGTCCAGCAAGGCACGGCCGATGCCGCGGTTCGCGCCGGTGATCAGGATCGTCATGTGGGAATTCCTTCAGATGCCGCGCCGGGCGCGGGTCAGTTTGCCTTGCGGCCGGGCATGAAGGGCAAGGGCGCCACCGGCACGCCATCCTCGATCAGCTTCTTCGCCTCGTCCAGCCGCGCCTCGCCATAGATCGCGCGGTCGGGCGCGTCGCCGTCATGGATCGCCCGCGCTTCGCTGGCGAAGTTCATGCCGACATATTCGGAGTTTTCCTCGACCTTCCGGCGCAGCGCCGCCAGCGCCTCCTCGGCCGGGTTGGCGGGGGTGGAAAGCGGGCGCGGCGCCGGTTCGTTCCGGGCGGGTCGCACGGAGGGGGCCATCAGCGACTTGGTGACTTCGGTTGCCCCGCAGACCGTGCAGGACACCCGGCCCGACGACGTCAGCCGGTCGAAGGCGTCGGCCGACTGGAACCAGCTTTCGAAGCTGTGGTCATTGGGGCAGGTCAGGGCGTAGCGGATCATGCGGGATACTCGGGCGCGCATCGGCAGGGGCCAGACGCATGAGTCAGACGTAACTGTTTGGAGACGGAATTCAAGCGGCGGATCAGGCGCCCGCGGCGGGCGGTACGAAGCCTGCCAGCATCTGCGCCAGATCCGGCTCTGCCACCTTCAGCGCCGCCTTCTGCGGGCTGAACCACTTGCGGCGGCGCTGGCCCTTTTCCGGGAACTGCCGGGCCAACCGTTGCACGCGCAGCGCAAAGACCTCGACCTTGCAGGGCACCGCCGTCCGCGGGCCGAGCGCCTTGGCGTAGGAATAGGCGCCTTCGGGTTCTTCTGCGGCATGCCCCAGCACACCCGCCTCCTCCCAAGCCTCTTGCGCGGCACATTCGGCGGGGGAGCGGTCGTCCATCGGCCAGCCCTTGGGAATGATCCAGCGGCCGGTGTCGCGACTGGTGATCATCAGGATCTGCAGCTTGCCCCGCTGCGCCCGGTAGCAGAGCGCAGCATATTGCACCCGCTCCACCGGGTTGGAGGGTGCGATGCCTTCGGTTGGCCCAGTCGGGGCCGTGATGCGTTCCACGAATGTCATTCTGCCCGATCCTTGGGCGCACCGCCGTTCGGCATGTTGCGCCACAGCCAGAGGATAACACGGATCAGGCAAAATGCGACCGGCGACGCACTTGCAGTGGGGTATTTTCTTTCCGGCTGCACAGGAAATGGGCGGTGCTGCCGTGATTGCGGTGGTCTGGGTCAGGACGCATGCGACAGGGCCGCGGGGCAGGCGCCGAGGATCGCCGCGCGAAGCTGGCCCCGCGCCGCATCTGCGCCCACCGGGGCGAGCGCGCGGCGCGCGGCGGCGGCCTGTTGCGCCTGCTTGTCCGCGTCCAGCGCCGCCACCGCGGCGGCAAGGCTGGCGGCATCCGCCACCTGCAGCGCGCCGCCTGCGGCCTGCAGTGCCGCATAGGCCTCGGCGGCATTGCCGGTATGGGGGCCGTGGAGGATGGCCGAGTCCTGCGCGGCGGGCTCGAACGGGGTATGCCCGCCCTTGTCGACCAGCGAGCCGCCGACGAAGGTCACCCCCGCCAGCGCATACCACAGCGGCATTTCTCCCATCGTATCGGCCAGCAGCACCGGGGCCTGCGGCCCCGGCATCTCGGCTCGCGAGCGGCGGGCAAAGCCGAGGCCTGCGGCGGCGATCAGCGCCGCCACCTCCTCCGCCCGGCGCGGATGGCGGGGTGCGAGGATCAGGCGGCGCGCGGGGTCGGCCTGCCACAACTGCGCGAAGGCCTCCAGCACCGGCGCTTCCTCGCCCGCGTGGGTGGAGGCGGCAAGGAGGGTGCGGGCGCGGTCGAAGAGTGGGGCGAGGCGGGATAGCTCTGCCACAGGCACGGCGGGGGCAAGTCCAGCCTTGAGGTTCAGCGCCGGGCCGATCCGGTCCGTGGGCAGCCCCAGCTGGCGGAAATGCGCCTCGGATGCCGCATCCTGCGCGCTGAGCAGGTGGATCGCCTGCACCAGCGGGCGGGCCAGCGAAGGCAGGCGCGCCCACCGCCTGGCGCTGCGCGCCGACATGCGCGCGCCGATGACCAGCACCGGGATGCCGGCCTGCGCGCAGGCGGCCAGGCGGTTCGGCCAGAACTCATTCTCCACCACAACCAGCGCCGCGGGCTGCGCGCGGGCGAGGAACCGGCGCAGAACCAGCCGGTGATCGAGCGGGGCGAGGGCCGTCGTCACCCCCGGCAGCGCCCAGCCTTCGACCATCTTGCGCGCGGTCAGCGTGTTCGCCGTCACCAGCACCCGCAGCCCCGGTGCCTCGGCGATCAGGGTGGTCAGCAGTGCCCGGGCCGAGGTCAGTTCGCCATTCGACGCGCCGTGTAGCCAGAGCACCGGCCCACTCGCGCGCGGCGCCTGCCCCAGCCGCTCGGCCAGCGCGCCCACAGGTTCGCGCCCCCGCAGGCGGCGCAGGACGAGGCGCAGCACCATGAGCGGCGCGAGGAGCGAGACGAGCAGGCGGTAGAGGAGCACGGGGCCTCCGGCGGCAAGGGGGCCTTGTGGATCGGGCCCGATGGCGGCAGGTTTGCCGCGAAACGCCGCCCGAGGGAAGGGCCGCGGGCTAATGGTGGGGCGGTGGCATGGCGGGATGGGGCGAATTCGCGGCGGCGCTGGCGGCATTTCTGCTGTCGCACGCGCTGCCCTCCTTGCCCGGTGCGCGGGGCTGGCTGGTGGCGCGGATGGGCAAGCGCGGATATGGCGCGGCGTTCGGCCTCCTCTCGACGCTGCTGCTGGTCTGGCTGGTCGCGGCGGCCGGGCGCGCGCCGCTGCTGCTGCTGTGGGATCAGGCGCCGTGGATGCGGTGGGTGCCGAACCTGGGGATGCCGCTGGTCTGCGTGCTGGCGGCGCTGGCCATCGCCGCGCCGAACCCGTTCAGCTTCGAGGGGCGGGCGCGGGGGTTCGATCCCGCCCGTCCGGGGATTGCCGGGCTGACGCGGCACCCGCTGCTATGGGCGCTGCTGCTGTGGTCGCTGGCGCATCTCCTGGTGAATGGCGATCTGGCGCATGGGGTGCTGTTCGGCGGCTTTGCCGCGATGGCGCTGGCGGGGATGTCGATGCAAGATTCGCGGCACCGGCGGGTCTGGGGTGCGGCGGAGTGGGCGCGGCTGTCGTCGCGAACCTCGGTGCTGCCGCTGGCTGCTTGGCTGACAGGGCGCTGGCGGCCGGCGCCGCCAGGGCGCGGGACGCTGCTGCGGGCGGTGCTCGGCCTACTGGTCTGGGCCGTGCTGTGGCATCTGCATCTGCCCGTGATCGGCGTCAGCCCGGCGCCATGAGCTTGACACACCGCACCGCGCGGGCGGACATCACAAAGCCCTGCGGAGATTGCCGATGATCCTTGCCGCCCTCTGCCCGGACCGTTCCGCGGACTGTGACACCGTCCTTGCCGCGCTGGTGGCCCAGCTTGCCGCGCAAGGCCGCCGCGCCGCTGGCGCCGTTCAGGTGCCCTCTGAGGGGGAGGCGCGCATCATGGACCTGCGGCTGCTGCCCTCGGGTGGTCTGCTGCGCATCTCGCAAGACCTCGGCCCCGCAGCGCAGGGCTGCCGGTTGGACGCGGGCGCGTTGGAAATGGCGGTGGCCGCGGCCGAGGCGGCGCTGGCGGCGGGGCCGACGGATCTGCTGGTGGTGAACCGCTTTGGCCGACAAGAGGCTGAGGGGCGGGGCTTTGCGGCACTGATCGGCACTGCGCTGGAGGCGGGCGTGCCTGTTATCGTCGGGCTGACGCCCAGGTTTCGTCCGCCGTTTCAAAGGTTCGCCGGGGATCTGGCGGAATGGCTGCCCCCCGATCCCGCGGCTCTGCTGGATTGGTGGGCGCGGGCGCAGGTTGCGGCCTGAGCGGGCGTGATGCTGGCGGCAGATGGGTTAGAAGCTCGACTGCCATTTCGTTGGCTGCAGCGTGAAATCGGGAAAACCGCCACATTCTCCATGCCATCGCGCCCGATTGACATGCCGCCAGCATCATCGCGGATTTAACGCGGGGTGGCAGTAGGGGTTCCGACTCCGCCTGCCGGGGGCCGGAAGGCCTGCAGAATTTTGCGCACGGCCTTGATAGTTGCTGGATAGCATCCACATACCATCCACACGGATGGAGAAACGGCCATGGGCGACGTAAGGCAGCTTCGAGAGAAGCAGACCGACAGCGAGAAAATCACCATCAACCTCGGCTATGTGGACCTCGGCCGCATCGACCTTCTGGTGCAGGAGGGTTTTTACTCGAACCGCAGCGACTTCATCCGCACCGCGATCCGCAAGCAGCTGGATGGCCATGGCGAGACCGTCGAGAAATCCATCGAGCGGCACACGATGGAGCTTGGCCTGCGCGACTATGGCCGGGCCGAACTTGAGCGGCTGCGCGCTGCGGGCGAGGTCCTGCATGTGCGGGTCGTCGGCCTTGCGCGCATCGGACAGGACGTGACGCCCGAGCTTGCCCTTGCCACCATCGGCTCGATCACCGTCCTCGGCGCGCTTCAGGCGCCCTCGGACATCAAGGCCGCTTTGGCCGACCGCATCCGCTAGGGCCCCCTTATAAGGAATTACCCCATGATCGACTTTCCCACTGGCGCATGGCGCAAGGCGACCGGGGCCGCGCGCAGCCTGCGGCTCTCCTCGGCGCAGGACCTCGTCACCCGCACGCTTGCCCGGCACGGGCTGGTCGCCCCGGGCGGGCCGGGCGCCTCGGCTCCCCGGCCGGCAGATGCTTCGGGTCCCGCCGGTCTCCCCGCCGCGCTGGCCGGCATGCTTGCCCGCAAGTCCCGGGGCGCTGCGGCGGCGCCTGTCGAGGCGCCTGCCGGGGCCAGCTTCGCCGAGGGCAGCTTTACCTGCGCCGCCGGCAGCCGGACCTATCGGATCTATGTGCCCGCCTCGGCGCCCGTCGGGATTACCGGGCTGGTCGTGATGTTGCATGGCTGCACCCAGACGCCCGAGGACTTCGCCGCAGGCACCGGCATGAACGCCTTGGCCGAAGTGCATCGCTTCATCGTCCTTTATCCGCAGCAGTCGCGCGGCCATAACGCCCAATCCTGCTGGAACTGGTTCAGCCGCGGCGACCAGCGGCGCGACCGGGGCGAACCGGCGATCCTTGCGGGCATGACCCGCGAGGCCATCGCGCGGCACGGCGTTCCCGCGGACCGGGTCTTTGTTGCCGGACTTTCGGCCGGGGCGGCGATGGCGGTGATTCTGGGCGAGACCTACCCTGACCTCTTCAGCGCTGTCGGCGCGCATTCGGGCCTGCCGATGGGGGCAGCGAGCGACGTGCCCTCCGCGTTTGCGGCGATGGCGGGGCAGGGGGCGGCGAGCACCTCGACCGGGCCTGCCATGCGCACGATCATCTTCCACGGCAGCGCCGATGCGACCGTCCATCCGTCGAACGGCGAGATGATCGCCCGGCAGGCACTGGACCGCGGCCCGCGGCAGAGTGTCCAGGCTGAGGATCACGGTACGGCGGGCGGCCGGTCCTTCCGCCGCAGCACGAGTTATGGCGAGGGGGGCACAGAGGCGGTCGAGCACTGGATTGTGGAAGGGATGGGCCATGCCTGGTCCGGCGGACAGCCAGCCGGCAGCTACACCGATGCCCAGGGGCCTGACGCCAGCGCCGAGATGGTCCGTTTCTTCTTTGCCGGTCCTTCCAAGGGCTGAAGGTCCGTTTCCGGGCCTCCGCGCGTCAAGGGCCGGGGCCGTAATTGCCTCGGCCTTTTGCGCCCCATCGTCGGAAGAAAATTATTGATGCAATGCATATAATAGTATTTATTTTCCTTGGGCCTGCAGCGGGCCTCGGGAATCTTGGGAGGATGACCTAATGCTTGAAAGAATTCTGATGGCCAGCGTTGCCGTCTTTTCGCTGGGGGCTGGCGCGGCAGGCGCCCAGACCATCGGCTTTTCGCAGATCGGATCGGAATCCGGCTGGCGCGCCGCCGAAACCACCGTGACCATGAACGAGGCCAAGGAGCGGGGCATCGACCTGCGCTTTTCCGACGCGCAGCAGCGCCAGGAAAACCAGATCGCCGCGATGCGGTCGTTCATCGCGCAGGGCGTCGATGCCATCCTGGTCGCCCCCGTTGTCGCCACCGGCTGGGACTCGGTGCTGGAAGAGGCCGCCGAGGCCGAAATCCCGGTCGTGCTGCTGGACCGCATGATTGACAGCTCGCCCGACCTGTACCTGACCGCCGTTGGGTCCGACCTTGTGCATGAAGGCCGCGTTGCCGGCGAATGGCTGGTCAGCGCGGTGAATGGCGAAGAGTGCCGGGTGGTGGAGCTTCAGGGCACCACCGGTTCCTCGCCCGCCATCGACCGCAAGAAGGGCTTCGAGGAAGGCATCGCCGGCGCCGACAATATCGAGATCGTCCGCAGCCAGACAGGCGACTTCACCCGCACCCGCGGCAAGGAAGTGATGGAGAGCTTCCTGCAGGCCGAGAACGGCGGCGCGGATATCTGCGCGCTCTATGCCCATAACGACGACATGGCCGTGGGTGCGATCCAGGCGATCAAGGAAGCAGGGCTGAAGCCGGGCGAGGATATCCTTGTTGTGTCGATCGACGCGGTGCCCGATATCTTCCAGGCGCTGGCGGCAGGCGAGGCGAATGCCACGGTCGAGTTGACGCCGAATATGGCCGGGCCGGCCTTCGACGCGCTGGAAGCCTACCTTGCCGATGGCACGATGCCCGAGAAGTTCATCCAGACCGAGTCGAAGCTCTACACGCAGGCCGATGATCCGGCTGGCGAGTACGAGGCCCGCAAGGATCTGGGATACTGATCCCGCGCAGTCATCGCATCCGGGGTGGGGATCTCTCCCGTCCCGGATGCAACTCTGCACGGAGCGCAGGATCTGCGCGAGATCAGTGAGACATCCGATGCTGCTATCGACACGCGACCTGACCAAGTCTTTCCCGGGCACCATCGCCCTCGACCGCGTCAATTTCGGCCTGAAGGCAGGCGAGGTTCATGCGCTTCTGGGAGAGAACGGGGCAGGGAAATCCACCCTGATCAAATGCCTCACAGGCGCCTATCGCCGCGATTCAGGCGATATCCTGTTCGAGGGCAAGCCGATCTTCCCGCAAAGCACGCTCGAGGCGCAAGCCATCGGCATCGGCACGGTGTATCAGGAGGTGAACCTGCTGCCGAACCTGACGGTGGCGGAAAACCTGACCCTTGGCCATCAACCCACACGGTTTGGCATGATCCGCCCCCGCGCGATGCAGGCGCTGGCGCAGGAAATGCTGACGGGTTACGGGCTTGACATAGACGTGCGCCGCCCGTTGGAAAGCTATTCCGTCGCCGTGCAGCAGATCGTCGCCATCGCCCGCGCCGTGCATCTGTCGGGCCGGGTGCTGATCCTCGACGAGCCGACCGCCAGCCTCGATGCGCGCGAGGTGCAGATGCTGTTCGACGTGATCCGCGACCTGCGGGGGCGCGGGTTGGGCATCATCTTCATCTCGCATTTCCTCGATCAGGTGTTCGAGATTTCCGACAGCCTGACCATCCTGCGCAATGGCCGCCACATCGCCACCCATCCCGCCGTCGAGGTGGACCGGATGCAGCTGATTACCCTGATGCTGGGGCGCGAGCTGGAAGAGGAAACCGCCGTCCGCCATCGCCCCGAAGCGACCGGGACCAGCGCCGATGCCATCCGCTTCACCGGCGTCGGCCGCCGCGGCCGCATCGCGCCCTTCGACCTGACGGTGCGCAAGGGCGAGGTGATCGGCATGGCGGGCCTGCTGGGCTCTGGCCGCACCGAAAGCGCCGAGGTGCTGTTCGGCGCGGTGCCCAGTGATAGCGGCACGGTGGAGGATGGGAATGGCCCGGTCGACCTGCGCAATCCGCGCAGCGCCATCGCCGCCAGCTTCGCCTTCGCGCCGGAAGATCGCAAGACCGACGGCATCATCGCCGAACTCAGCGTGCGCGAGAATATCATCCTCGCGCTGCAGGCCCGCCAAGGCTGGGCCCGCCCGATCCCGCAGGCAGAGCAGCAGCGCATGGCCGAGGATTACATCGCCCGGCTCGATATCCGCACACCCGATGCGGAGAAGCCGGTGGGCCTGCTGTCGGGCGGCAACCAGCAGAAGGTGATCCTTGCCCGCTGGCTGGCGACCAACCCGCGCTTCCTGATTCTGGACGAGCCGACCCGTGGCATCGATGTCGGCGCCCATGCCGAGATCCTGCGGCTGATCGAGGACGTGGTCGCGCAGGGCATGTCGATCCTTGTCATTTCATCGGAGCTGGAGGAGCTGGTCGCCGTGTCGCACCGGGTGATCGTGGTGCGTGATCGCCACCATGTGTCGGAGCTGACCGGCGCCGATGTCAGCCCCGATACCATCCTGCGCGCCATCGCCGCGCCCCACACCATTCTGGAGGCGGCGGTATGACCGGGACCAAGCTTCTTCGCCGCATCGCGCCGCAGCTGCTGACGCTGGCGGCCGTGATCTTGCTGGTCAGCATCTACTATCCGGCCTTCTACCAGATCGTCTTTGTCAACGACCGTCTGGTCGGCATCCCCATCGACGTGGTCAAGCGCGGCGCGCCGGTGGCGCTGCTCGCCATCGGCATGACGCTGGTGATCGCCACGCGCGGCATCGACCTGTCGGTCGGCGCGGTGATGGCGATCTGCGGGGCCAGCGCCGCATGGGCCATCGATCAGGGCTACGGGATCGGGGCCGCGCTTGGAATTGCCGGGGCGGCGGGGCTGGTCTGCGGGCTGTGGAACGGGGTGCTGGTCGCCTTCTTCGGCATCCAGCCGATTGTCGCTACGCTGATCCTGATGGTCGCCGGGCGCGGCGTCGCGCAACTGATCACCGGCGGCACGATCCTGACCTTCGACAGCAACGAATTTGCCTATCTGGGATCCGGCACCCTGATCGGCGTTCCGGTGCCGACGGTGATCTGGGTTTTGACCGGGATAGCCTTTGGCCTGCTGGTGCGGCGCACCGCGCTGGGGCTGCTGGTGGAATCCATCGGCGTCAACCTGCGCGCCAGTACGCTGGCCGGCATCAACAGCCGCGTGCTGCTGATCGCCGTCTACATGGGGTCGGGCGTCTGCGCCGCGCTGGCGGGGGTCATCGCCACCGCCGACATCCGCGGCGCCGATGCCAACAACGCGGGCCTGTGGCTGGAGCTGGACGCGATCCTTGCGGTGGTGATCGGCGGCAACTCGCTTCTGGGCGGGCGCTTCTCGATTCTTGCCTCCCTGCTGGGGGCGATGATCATCCAGACCATCAACACCGGCATCCTGCTGGCGGGCTTCCCGTCAGAGTTCAACCTGGTGATCAAGGCGGTGCTGGTGATCGTGATCCTTGTCCTGCAATCGCCGCGGATCATGCCGTATCTCGAGCTGCTGGCATCGAGATTCAAACGGTCCTCCGCGACCCGGCTGGAGGCAGGGGAATGAACATCCGCGCGCTGCCGCTGTATGCCACGATTGCCATCTTCCTGCTGGCCTACCTCATCTGCTACCTGCAATTCCCGGCGATGCTTTCGACCCGCGTCATCGGCAACCTGCTCACCGACAACGCCTATCTGGGAATCGTCGCAGTAGGGATGACGGTGGTGATCATCTCGGGCGGGATCGACCTGTCGGTGGGGTCTGTCATCGCCTTCTCGGGCGTGTTCATCGCGGTGGTGCTGCGCGAGACCGGGCTGCACCCGCTGGCCGCCTTCGCGCTGCTGCTGGCGATCACCACCCTGTTCGGCGCGGCGATGGGCGGGATGATCCACCTGCTGGCGATGCCGCCCTTCATCGTGACGCTGGCGGGCATGTTCCTGGCCCGCGGTGCGGGCTACATGCTGACCATCGATTCCGTGCCCATCGACCATGCCTTCTACGAGACGATGCAGCGCGCCTATTACCTGATGCCCGGCAAGGGCCGGCTGACGCTGCTGGGGCTGACGATGGTCGCCTCGGTCATCCTCGGGATGATCCTGCTGCACCGCACGAAGTTCGGCACCAATGTCTATGCGCTTGGCGGCGGCGAGGCGACAGCGCGGCTGATGGGCGTGGCGGTGGGGCGCACCACGGTGCTGATCTATGCCTTTTCGGGCTTCATGGCCGGGCTCGCGGGGATCGTGTTCTCGGTCTACACCTCGGCCGGCTATCCGCTGGCGACGGTGGGGGTGGAGCTGAACGCCATTGCCGCCGTCGTCATCGGTGGCACGCTGCTGACCGGCGGCAGCGGCTACATGTTCGGCACGCTGATCGGGGTGCTGACGATGGGCCTGATCCAGACCTACATCGTCTTCGATGGAACGCTGTCCAGCTGGTGGACGAAAATCGTGATCGGGGCATTGCTTCTGATGTTCATCCTGCTTCAGAAGGGGCTGCTTCGGCTGCGCGTCAGCCATTAACAGGTGAGGGGTGTGCATGTCCGGTCTGCTGCTCGACGGGTTGAACGAAACGCGGGTGCGCAACAGCCACGGGCAGGTGGTCGAAGGCATCGGGCGTGCCATCGTCAGCGGGACATACCCCCCGAACGCGATCTTGCCGCGGGATGAGGAACTGGCCAGCAAGTTCGGCGTGTCGCGCACCGTGCTGCGCGAGGCAATGAAGACGCTGACCGCCAAGGGCATGATCGTCGCCCGCACCCGCGTGGGCACCAAGGTGCGCCCCCGGCAAGACTGGAACCTCTTCGACGCCGAGCTGCTGATCTGGCATCTGGACAGCCAGGCTGGCATGGAATTCCTCGACCAGCTTTACGAGATGCGCCTGACGATGGAGCCTGCCGCGGCGGCGATGGCGGCCCACCGCGCCGGCGGCGGCGATATCGAGGCGCTCTACACCCATGTCGAGATGATGCGCACGGCCGAGGGCGACAAGGCCTTTGCCCTTGCCGATCTGGCCCTGCATCGCGGGATCATCAAGGCCTCGGGCAATGTCTTCATGCATTCCGTCGGTACCCTGATCGAGGCGGCTTTGCTGACGGCCTTCCGGCTCAGCTCGCCCTCGTCCGAGCCAGCCATCCAGCAGGACGTGTCGGCCGCGCATCTGCGCATTGTCGAGGCAATCGCCGGGCGCGATGCCGCTGCGGCCGAGCAGGCGATGCGCAACGTGATCCTGTTCGGCCAGCGCCGGATTTCCGCAGTCGTCACCTGATCGGCAGCCCGCGCCACCTTGCAATCGGGCCAGGATGCCGTGCAGCGCCGCGCGGTCCGCATCCCCTGTTCAGGGTGCTGATCGGTGCTGAACTCTGCGCTAGCTTGGGGTGCGCAATACCCCTCAGCCCGCGGGGATCGCACTGACCTGGTGAACCGAGCCCTGCATGAAGGCCACGCTTACCCCCCTTCCAATCATGGTTGCGGCGCTTGTCGCGATGATTGCCCTCGCCGCCTCGGTCGTCTGGCTGGGGCTGATCCAGCCCTGGACTGGGATGCAGCTTGTCCGCGCCGAGGGCGCGGGCCTTCTGATCCAGCGGGTCGCGCCGGATGGCCCCGCTGCCACCGCGGGGTTGCAGCAAGGCGAGACGGTGATCGCCATTGCGGGCCTTCCCCTGCAAGCTCTGGATATCGTCGAGGAGCCCGACACCCTGCGCAGCTACGATGACTCGCGGCTTTTCTTTGCGCGGCAGGGGCAGATCTACCAGGCGCTGCGCACGGGTGCGGTGGCGGTGGATGTCGAGGGGCCCGCGGGCGGGCGCCGTGTCACGCTGGAACCCCGCCAGTCCCGCCCTCTCAGCGCGCTGTCGGCCGCGTTCTGGCTGCAGCTGTTCACGGGCGCCGGCGGCACGCTGATCGGAGCCTGGGTCTGGAGCTTGCGGATTCGCGATCCGGCCGCGCAACTGACGGCGCTGGCGGGGCTTGCGCTGGCGATCATAGTGTTTCCTGCCGCGATCTACAGCACGCGGGATCTGGCCCTTTCGGCGGACCTGTTCCGCGTGCTGGCCGCCACCGACCATTTCGGTGCCTTTGCTTTCGGGGTGGCAATGGTCGCGCTGTTTTACGTTTACCCCCACCAGATCGTCAGCCTGCGCCGGCTGGTGCTGCTGCCGGTGCTGATGGGGCTTTGGTGGCTGGCCGACACGCTGCGCATCGTGTTTTCAGGGCCGCCGACGGGCTTTCACCTGCCCGCGCTGTTGATGCTGCTGGCATTCCTGCCCGCGGCGGTGATGCAACACAGGCTGTCGCGGCACGAACCCGGCACACGGGCCGCGCTGCGCTGGTTCACGCTGGCCGTGGCCTTCGGGACGGGAACGTTCGTGTCGCTGGTCGTGTTGCCCAACCTCTTCGGGCTTCGGCAGATGACCAGCCAGGCCAACGCGTTCCTGCTGCTTCTGATCGTCTTTGCCGGGATCGGCCTCAGCGTCGCGCGCTATCGCCTGTTCGAGCTGGAGACCTGGGCGTTCGGTCTGCTGTTCAATCTGGCGACGGTGGTGGCGATTTTCGCGCTGGATGCGCTGCTGGTCTTTGTGCTGGCGGTCAACGGGGTCCAGGCGCTGAGCTTTGCCATGATCCTGGTGCTGCTGGCCTATCTGCCGCTGCGCGATGCACTGCGGCGGCGCCGTGCCTCCTCGGAGGTGCAGCAGGGCGCGCTGTTCCAGAAGGTTGTCGATGTGGCACTGACGCCGCCCGATCTGGACCAGAACCATCGGTGGACAGACCTGTTGCGGGAGGCTTACGACCCTTTGCGGCTTCAGGTCGGCGCGCCGGTCGCCAGCCCGCAGATCGCCGAGGACGGGCTGGTGCTTGCCCTGCCGGCGGTGGGCGGCGTGTCGGCGGTGAGGCTGGGCTATGCGCAAGGAGGGCGGCGGCTGTTCTCGCGCGCGGATTCGGCGCTGGCGCGCGACCTTTGCGCAATGCTGGCCCATGCCCTTGAAAGCCGTCATGCGCGCGAGATGGGCGTGGCCGAGGAGAGGGCGCGCATCTCGCGCGACATGCACGACAATATCGGCGCGAAACTGCTGTCTGCCCTGCATTGCGATGGTGCGGACCGCAAGGACCTGATGATCCGCGACGCGCTGTCCGATTTCCGGGACATCATCAACGATACCAGCGCCGAGATTCGCAGCCTCGAAGAGGCCCTCGCCGATCTGCGGGTGGAATGCGCCGACCGGCTGGAGGCGGCGGGGATCAGCCTCGACTGGGATGCACAGGAAGAAGAGGGGCAGACCGTGCTGCTGGCGAACGCCGCCCATGCACTTCGGTCGATCCTGCGCGAGGCGGTCAGCAACGTGATCCGCCACGCCGAGGCCCGCTGCGTCGCCGTGCAGGTGCGCTGTGACCGCGGCCGTATCGAGCTGTCGATCCGGGACGACGGGCGCGGCTTCCTGCCGGGCGCGAAGACGCCGGCGGGGCATGGTCATGGCCTGACCAACATCCGAACCAGACTGGAGGCCCTGAACGGCGGGCTGCAGCTGGAAGGCTGCGCCAAGGGCACGCAGCTGACGGCATCGTTTCTTCTGACCAAGGGGGGTGCGCATCCATGACGCAGGTGTTGCCATGACGCAGGTGTTGCCATGACGCGGGTGTTGATCGTGGAGGACGTTGCCGAAACGCGCGATTGGCTGAACACGGTGGCGGCGGCGGCCTTTCCGGGTTGCACCACCATCCTTGTCGGGGGGGTGCGCGCCGCGCTGGCCGCGCTCGAAGAGACCCGGCCCGATGTGGCGCTGATCGACATCGGGCTGCCGGACGGGTCGGGGATCGACCTGCTGCGCGAGATCCGCCGCACCTGCCCGGCCACCCTCTGCGTAATCACGACCGTGCTCGGGGATGACGCGAATATCGTCGCGGCGCTGTCGGTCGGCGCAAACGGTTATCTGCTGAAGGAACAGGCCCCCGACCGGATCATCCGGCAGATGGCGCAGCTGGCCGACGGGATTCCGGCCCTGTCCCCGTCGATTGCGCGGCGGATCATGGAGCATTTCCGGCTGACGGGACCGGTTGCGAACGAAGAGCTGACCCTGACTGCGCGGGAACGGCAGGTGCTGGGGTTCATCAGCCGGGGCCTGCGCAACGTCGACGTGGCCCAGCAACTCGGGCTGGGGGAGGCGACGGTCGCCAGCCACATCAAGGCGATCTACCGCAAGCTTGGCATTTCCTCGCGGGCCGAGGCCTCGTGGCACGCCACCCGCATGGGGCTGACCCCCAAGGGTGACGGACCCTAGAAATTCGGTGGACTTGGGCTGCACCGTAAAGTGCCTAGAACCAGCGTGCAGCGCCCACCCGCGGACGGGCACCGCCCTCTGACTGGGCCAGATGAAGGCGCGAAGACAGCCTCCCCCATGGGCTGGCGCTCCCCGCCGCGGGATGCGAAACTGGCGGCGATACAGGCGCAGGGCAGGGCGGTAGATGGACCAGGACAACGGGCGGGGCACGCGGATTTTCCTCGCGCTGCTGGCAGGCTACTTCGCGCTGCAATTCGCACTGCGGCTGGCGCTTGGCGGCGCGCTGGAGACGGATGAAGCCGAGATGGTGCTGCTGACCCCCGGCTTCCGGCTGGGCTATGGCCCGCAGCTTCCGCTCTACAGCTGGATCCAGGCGGCGAGCTTCGGCATCTTCGGCAAGACCACCTTTGCGCTCGCCATCGTCAAGAACCTGATGCTGTTTGGCACCTATGCGCTGGTCTTTACCGCGCTACGCCCGCTGCTGCCCTTGCGGCTGGCGGTGGCGGGCACGCTCGGCCTCGCCCTTCTGCCCGATGTGTTCTGGGAGGGGCAGCGCGCCACCACCCATTCCGTCGCGCTGATGCTGATGATCGCGGCGACTTTCGCCGCCGTGTCCAGCCTGCTGCGGCGCGGGCGCAGCGCAGATTACCTGCTGCTGGGGCTGGCCATCGGGCTCGGTGGCTTGTCGAAATACAACTATGTGCTGGTTCCGGTGGCCTTGGCACTGGCGGGCATGACCTTGCCGCTGATGCGGGCGCGACTCGCGGACTGGCGCATTCTGGCCACGCTTGCGGTTGCGCTGGCGCTCGTCGCCGCGCCCGCCCTCTGGATGCTGCGCAACCCGGAGCTTGCCTTCGCCTCTGGCTACAAGCTGACGGTGGGCGATGCGGTTGTCGAAACTCTGCCGTGGCTCACCGGCCTTGGCGACAGTTTTGCCGGCATCGCCGCGGGGTTGGGGCTGGCGGCGCTGGTCGCGGCCGCCCTCGGTTTTGGCCTGCGCAACCGGGCGACCCCGCCACTCATCGAACCCGGCGAGACCTTCGTGCGCCTGCTGGCCCGCGCCGCGCTGATCGCCTTTGCCCTGTTCCTGATCGGCGTTGTGATCGCCGGGGCCACCCATGTCACCTCGCGCTGGCTGCTGCCGATCTTCCTGCTGGCCGCGCCGCCGCTGCTGATCCGCGCCGTGGCGATGGCGCGTCCGGCGGCCTTCCGCGGGCTGCTGGGGGTGGTCGCGGTGCTGGCGCTGCTGACGGTCGCGGGCATGGTCGGCGCGCGGTTGTATGGCCCGGCGCGCGGCGCGGTGGACTTCGCCGATGTCGAGGCGGCGCTGGCGCGGTTTGCCCCCGAAACGACGCCGATCCTGGCCGACTTCTACGTCGGCGGCAATCTGGCGCTGCGCAATCCGGGCTGGCAGGTGGGTCCGTTCCTGCCGATCCGGCCTCAGCCTGCCCCGGGCAGCCCTGTGCTGATCCTGACCCGCGGCGAGCCCAATATCCCCAGCAGCCTCGGCCGCAGCGGATGGTCCGAGCCGGAGGCTGCCGTGGTGCTGGACAGCCTCGATTTCAGCGTGCCCTATCGCTTCACCGATGCCGAAACCCTGGCGCTTTCCGCCCGGCTTGTGGCGCGCCCCTGAACCGCGCTGCGGCGCAATCGCGCATCATGTCGTTTTCGTCCCGCAGATGTCGGGCGCGCCGTCCTGAAATTCCGGCAGTCTGGCATTCGTGGGCAAACAGCGCTTCAGGAGTCGCCCGATGAAAACCCATGTTCGTGCCCTTGTCGTTGGCGGCGGCGCCGTCGGAAACGGGATCGCCTATCACCTCGCCAAGGCCGGCTGGGACACGATGCTGCTGGAGCGGGACGAACTGACCTCGGGCTCCACCTGGCACGCCGCGGGCCTGCTGCCGCTGTTCAACATGGGCTATGCCACCACGCATATCCACAAGTACAGCGTCGATTTCTACAAGACGCTGGAGGCGGAAACCGGGCTGAACGCCGGCTTCGCGGTGGTGGGCAACCTGCGCATGGCGCAGACCGATGCGCGGATGGATGAGTATATGCTCTATTCCTCGGTCGCCGAAACCGCCGATGTCTACCACGAATTCCTGACGCCTGCGCAGATCAAGGAACGCTGGCCGCTGCTGCGCACCGAAGACCTGAAGGGCGCGCTGTTCCATCCGCAGGACGGCTACATCAACCCCGCCGACGTGACGCAGGCGATGGCCAAGGGCGCACGCCAGCACGGGGCGGAGATCGTGCGGCGGATGCAGGTCGACAGCTATGAATGGACCGGGTCCGAGTGGATCGTGCGCGGCCACAAGATGGTGGAAAAGGGCGGGATGCTGGTCGCGTCCGAAGAAGTTTTCGAGATCCGGGCCGAGCATGTGGTGACCGCGACGGGCAACCACGCGCAGCGCACCGCGCGGCTGCTGGGGCTGAAGATCCCGGCGATCCCGGTGGAGCACCAGTATATCGTCACCGAGCCCGACCCGATGCTGGCCGCCTGGCGCAAGGCCGGCAACGCCGAGCATCCGGTGCTGCGCGATGCCGATGCCAAATGGTATGTGCGCGAAGAACGCGGCGGCTGGATCCTTGGCCCCTATGAGCGTAATGCCCCGGCCCGCTTCCTCTATGACGTGCCGGAAAGCTTCCGCGCCGACCTGTTCCCGCTGGATCTGGAGCGGATCGAGGAGGAATACATGAGCATGATCCACCGGATTCCCTCATCCGAAACCGTGGGACTCAAGGACGATTTCAACGGCCCGATCTGCTATACCCCCGATGGCAACCCGCTGGTCGGCCCCGCGCCGGGCCTGCGCAATATGTGGCTGGCCGAGGGCTTCAGCTTCGGCATCACCGCGGCGGGCGGCACCGGCTATTACCTTGCGCAGCTGATGACCCAAGGCGAGGCCGAGATCGACATGGCCAGCCTCGACCCCAAGCGCTATGGCAGCTGGATGACGACGGAATATGCCGCCCGCAAGAACGAGGAATGCTATGAGCATGTCTTCGTGCTGCACCACCCGGATGAAGAGCGCGAAGCCTGCCGTCCGCTGCGCACCGCCCCGGTCTACGACCGGCAAAAGGCGCTTGGCGCGCAGTTCGGGCAGGTGAACGGGTGGGAACGGCCGAACTACTACGGCCCGCTGGATGCGCCGTCGAATTTCGACCATGACGCCCGCAGCTTCCGCCGGGGCGCATGGTGGCACTATGCCAAGGCAGAGGCCGAGGCGCTGCGCGAGACCGCCGGTCTGATCGACGCCACCGCCTTCACCAAGCATCTGGTGCGCGGCCCGGGCGCGACGGCTTTCCTGGACGGGTTCACCTGCAACAAGCTGCCTGCCGTTGGCCGTATCAACCTGACCTATGCACTGACGGCGACCGGCACCACGCGGACCGAGTACACAATCGTCCGTTTGTCGGAAAATGAATACTATCTGGTCTCTGCCGGTGCCTGGACGGCCTATGATGCAGATTATCTGAAACAAGCCGCCGAGGACTTCCGCGCTGCCGGTGGCGACTGGCTCGACATTCACGATGTCACCACGCAATGGGGCGTCTTCGCCCTCGCCGGCCCCAACTCCCGCGCGATCCTGAATGACCTGGTGCGCGATGCGGCCCCCGAAACCGTGCTGTCCAACAAGCGCTTCCCCTGGCTGACCATGCGCAACATCGAGCTTGGCATGTGCCCGGTCCGTGCCATCCGCGTCGCCTACACGGGCGAGCTGGGATGGGAGCTGCATCACCCGATCGAGATGTCGGCCTACCTCTGGGACCAGCTCCAGACCGCTGGCGCGAAGCACGGCATGAAGCTTGTCGGCGCCCGCGCGCAGAACTGGCTGCGGCAGGAAAAATCCTATCGCGCCTTCGGCACCGAGCTTGGCCGGGATGCCACGCCGCTGGAAGCCGGGCTGGATCGCTTCGTGGACCTGTCGAAGGACTTCCACGGCAAGCAGGCGATGCTGGACACTGGCATCCGCAGCAAATGCGTGACGCTGCTGATCGACGGCCCCGCCGATTGCGACCCCTGGGGGAAAGAGGCGCTGCTGCATGACGGGGCCAAGATCGGCCGCCTGACCTCGGGCGGCTGGTCGGTCGCCTTCGGCAAGCAGATCGGCATGGGCTATGTCCGCCCCGACCTCGCCGTCACCGGGCAGAAGCTGAAGGTCCGGATGCTGCGCGAGCTGTGGGATGCCGAGGTGGTGGAGGACAGCCCTTTCGATCCCACGAACGCCCGCATCCGCAAGGATGGCTGAGGCATAATGTCGCAAAAGCCGCTGTTGCGGGCCGGGCTCTGCCGCTAGGGTGATCCTCGATCAGCCCGGAGGACAGACATGGATCTTATTGCAAAGGCGGCCGCAGCGGTCGGCGGAACAGTGGCGCTGCTGCGCCGCATGGGCTCGCCTGCAACGCAGGCCATGGGGCCGAACCCGCAGATCCCGGATGCCCGCAAGCAAGGCATCATGACCCTGAAGATGCCCGTGGCCCAAGGCTGGAAGGACGGGCACCTGCCTACCTGCGCGCCGGGCCTCAAGGTCAACGCCTTTGCGACCGGGCTGGAGCATCCGCGCTGGATCGAGGTTCTGCCAAATGGCGATGTGCTGGTGGCGGAATCGAAGGAACAGGCCGGGCCGCCCAAGAAACTGATGGACCATGCGGCCCAGGCGGTGATGCGGCGGGCCAAGGCCATCGGGGACAGCGCCAACCGTGTGTCGCTCTGGCGCGACGCCGATGGCGACGGCGTGGCCGAGATCCGCGAGATCTTCGTTCAGAACCAGAACCAGCCCTTCGGCATGGCGCTGATCGGCGAGAAGTTCTACCTCGGCAATACCGACGGCATCGTGGCCTTCGACTATACCCCGGGTGCCACCGCGCTGGTCGGTGCCGGGCAGAAGCTGGTCAGCTTCAAGCCGCGCGGGCACTGGACGCGCAGCCTGATCGTGTCGCCCGATGGCACCAAGGTCTATGCCGGCGTCGGCTCGCTATCGAACATCGCCGATGACGGGATGGAGGTCGAAGAGGGCCGCGCCGCGATCTGGGAGCTTGACGTGGCAACCGGCACCGCCCGTATCTTCGCCTCGGGCCTGCGCAATGCCGTCGGCATGGCGTGGGAGCCTGTGACCGGCGCGCTGTGGACTGTCGTAAACGAACGCGACGGGCTGGGGGATGAAACACCCCCCGATTACCTGACCTCGGTGCAGGACGGGGGCTTCTACGGCTGGCCCTATTGCTACTGGGGCCGCACGGTCGATGACCGGGTTCCGCAGGACCCGGCGCTCGTCGCCCGCGCGATCACGCCCGACTATGCGCTTGGCGGGCACACCGCCTCGCTTGGCCTGTGCTGGATGCCGGCAGGCACCTTGCCGGGCTTTGGCGAGGGCATGGTGATCGGACAGCACGGCTCGTGGAACCGCTCCAAGCTCAGCGGCTACAAGCTGATCTTCGTGCCCTTCGCGAACGGCCGCCCAAACGGCCCGCCGCGCGACATCCTCAGCGGGTTCCTGTCGGAGGACGAGAACGTCGCCTACGGGCGCCCCGTCGGCGTGGCCATCGGGCCGGACAAGGCCTCGCTGCTGATGGCCGATGATGTGGGCGACGTGATCTGGCGCGTCACCGGGACATAGCGGCCTACTGGCTCCGCCGGGCCAGCCAGCGCCCCCATTGCTGGCGCGAGCCGCCGAAGGCGTTCAGGTCCACCTCACCCGAAACCCCGCGGGCGAGGCCGGTGCCGGTATATTGCCAGAACGTCCAGTCATGCCCGGGATAGACCTGATCGGGGTGCCCGGCGACGGAGCGGAGCCAGAATTCTACCCCGTTCAGCCGCCACATCTCGTTCTCGCGGAAGAAATCCACGGTGGTGTAGACCACCGGCCGCGTCCCGTAATGCTGGGTGATGATCGCCATGAAGATCTGCGCCTCGGTGCGGATCCACTCGGGCGAGGGGCGGCCGGGGCAGTTGCGCGAGCGGGTCCATTCCATGTCCAGCACCGGGGGCAGGGCGCCCCGCTCCGCCGGTGCGTTCTGGATGAACCATGCCGCCTGCTCCTGCGCGGTACGGCAGAAGTAGTAGAAGTGATAGGCGCCGCGCGGCAGACCGGCGCGGCGGGCGCCCTCCCAGTTGGCGCGGAACATCGGGTCGGCCACGTCGCCGCCCTCGGTTGCCTTGATCCAGGCAAAGTACACGCCGCCCGACCGGACGCCCT
>Ga0209347_1002686_pt1 | contig 22689 bp, 21 predicted proteins | sample AutmiccommuBRH23_FD_187382 | JGI IMG/M metagenome (GOLD analysis project Ga0209347, IMG submission 187382) | Deep subsurface microbial communities from Mt. Terri, Switzerland - Autotrophic microbial communities BRH/23 (SPAdes) (version 2) | ecosystem: Environmental > Aquatic > Deep subsurface >...
ACCCGGCGCAACCGGGCATCAGACCTGCCCACCCCACAAACAAAGATCAACTATGTCCCGTTGACCGACTGCCCGGCTTACTCGCGGAATCGGGTCTGACGCGCCAGACCAGGATCATCATGGCCCGAAATATGGCCAAGACCGCGACCGCCCGCCGCGGCTTGGCGATGTCGGGATCGTCCGGGCTTGGGAAATCAACCGCGGCGCTGCTGATCGGCAAACGCCACGAGAAGGCGATGCGCAAGAAGACCGGGCGGCACGATGACAACAGCTATGCTCCGGTCGTCTACGCGGTGGTCCCGCCCGGCACCACCCCGAAGATGATGATGCTCGCCTTCGCCAACTTCCTGGGCCTGATAAGCCCGAATCGGGCCACCGCCCAGGATCTGACGGAACGGACCGTCGGCATCATGCGCCACCTCGGTGTGTCGCTCGTCATCTGCGACGAGATCCATAACCTGCGTACCAACCATCAGGCAGGCAGCGAAGCCGCATCAGCCCTGAAAGTGTTCTCGGAACGGCTTGACGCGACCTTTCTCTACGCCGGAATCGACCTGCTGCAAAGCGATCTACTGTCCGGCCACATAGGCCGTCAGATCAAGGGCCGTATCACCATTCACGAAATGCGCCCCTACAGTAACGGGACCCGCGCACAGCGCGACGCGTGGGAAGAACTCATCCTGGGCATCGAAACCCTGCTGCCCCTCGGCCGCCACACCGAGGGGTCGCTGGCCTCGCTGACCAGCTACCTCTACGACCGAACCGGCGGCGCGATCGGATCGCTGCGTGCGCTGCTCAGCGACGCCGCCATCGCCGCGATCCTCGACGGCGCGGAAACGGTCGACCGCAAGCTGCTCGACACGATTCCGACCGATCACGCAGCCGAGGAGTTCCGTACCCGCACACCGGTCAAGCAGGATGGGGCGCCAACACCGCTGCGTAGGGCCGAATGAGGCTGCAGCCGTTGCCTGTCCCCACCCGCGTCTACGGCGGTGAGGGCATCGTTTCCTACAGTCACCGTCACGCGGCACGCAATCACAGCCCACCCGGCGAGATCGAAACCGGCCTGCGTGAGCGTGGCATTCGTGTGCGCAAGGCGCATTCTGCAGCCGAACGCGTGGACGTCTGGCGACAACTCGGCAACCTGCACACCAGCGCATTCACGGCGCCCACCAAGATCGACGGCGATCCGGTCACCGACCGGCGCTTGTGCCTGCAGTGCACCCAGGGCAACCCAGCCATTGGACGGCTCCCCCGCGTGGGCCTTGTCTGTCTGCGGCACAAGCGCTGGCTCGCTAGCTCACCGCAGATCGACCTGTGCGCCTTTGTTGCCGCGCTTACTGCCGAACGACACTTCAGAAACCACCTCGCCGCCCGCGGGGTCTTGTTTGACTCCTTCGCAATGGAACTCGCCAGAGCATGCGCTAACCCGGTCTTCGTCGGCGTCGAGGAAATCGAGCGACGCCGGCAACAAAGCGATATCGAGACCGTCGACGCGCTGATCTACCCAGAACAGATCAAATTCGCCCGGATGCTTACCAGCCCCACGTTTCTCGAGTACGTCACCAACCCAGCGCACCTAGCCGACGACCGCCGCGCTCGAATCACGCGGGAAGTTACGAAGATCCTTCCTGCATGGGACGATTCGGAGTCCTGGCGGGTTACGGAACGGATCTGGGATGTCGCACGACGACTCACCCAGCTGCGACGCGAGTCCCTCCTGTGGGGTGCACCGGCCCGCGATGCCTACTACAACCTGCTCCGGTTCATCGGCCTACCCGACTTCGTGATCGGCGACGACTGGGACGACTACCGAACCACACCGTCCACTTGCAGGCGCACTCACCACGCCGTCGCCGGGAACGGCTCGTCCCCGTGAGCGGTTGGCCTCCGTGGGCGCTAGTCGGATGGTATGTCCGCGCAATGGGGTGTGGTGGGCAACCCGTTGAAACGGTCGGTGATCCAGCCCATTGCGCGTTCGCCATCGACGAAGTACGGCAGCAGGTGGTTGATCGCGAGTTTGTTCAGGAACGGCGGTTGGCGGTTGGTCCAGAACTCGACGTCGGCGCCCTGGGCGCACCAGTCCAGTGCAAGTTGACGCGACCCTCCCCACGGGAAGAACGGGTCGAATCGGTTGGTGCTGATGAACACCGGTATCGCGGGCTTCGTTGTCCCGAGGCGTTGAGCGTTCAGAACGGTTCTGACGGCCTCTGAGCTGAATACCTCGGCGGGATCGACGTTGAAGTATTCGTTGAGGTGATGGAAGCTAAACGTCAGGACCCCTTCGACCACGCACATGGTCGATGAGCGGGTCAGTAGATCCTTGCCCTGATCGGAGAGGGCGGGCAGGAGCAGCGGAGCGGCCTGCGGGTATGCGGCTGCGATCCCGTTGAGCGCGTACCCGAGCGCGACGAATAAGAGGCTGCCGTCGAGGAACGGCGGCAGCAGGGTCAGATCGGCCGGTGGCGCCCCGATCCAGGCGCCGACCAGGTGCAGGTCCGGCGCGTAGCTGGGCGCCAGTTCGGCCGCCGAACCGGAGGCCTGTCCGCCCGAGGACCATCCCCACAGTGCGACCGGCCCGTGCGGATCCAGCGAGGTGCCGGGCAGTGTCATCGCCGCGCGCGCGGCGTCGAGAAGGGCGGTGCCGGCGGCTTGTCGCATCAGGATCGGGACCGGGCCGGGGGTGCCCAGTCCGACGCCGTCGGTGACCACGACGGCGAATCCGCGCGCCACCATGGTGGCGATGAAGGTTTCCTCGTAGCCGAAGTGCAGGTCCAGGCCTGAGGAGAAGTGGATGCCCTGGTTGAACATCCGCGATGGGGCGCATTGATCACCTAGCCCGTACGGGCCGGTCGCGTAGGCGATCAGTGGCCTCGGTCCTTGGCCGGGCCAGGGGTTGTGCGGTTCGAAGTAGGTGCCCGTGACCGCGACCGGGTTGCCGCTGTTGTCGGTGCTGCGGTACATGATCCGGGTGCCGTCGGCCACGTAGGCGCCCAACTGGCCCGACGGTTCCAACACCAGTGGCGAAGCCTCGAATCGGATCAGGTCGCCTGGCTTTCCGGCGGGCAGCGGGTCCGGTGGGGTGTAGAACTCCGCGTACCGGGACTCGTTGGATCCCCAGCAGTTGGGGTCGGGCTGCGGGCCACTGCTGCTCGAACTGCGCCGGATCGGCGGTCGCCCGCGGCGTGTGGTTCATCGAGGCAACCATCACCAGCATCGCTGCCAGCGCCATCGCGACACGGCGCAGCCAGCACCGCCGGTCAGCCGCGACGTGTGACCGGAATCCGGGATTGAATTCGCCGGCCTTTGCCGCCGAGGGATCTGCAGGATCGCGGCGAGCCGGGTGGTCATGGGCATTGTCTGGTGATCCCTTCGCGAGCTGTGTGAATCCGCGCGACTTGACGGCATTTGGGTCACTTCGCACCCGGGCGTCGCGCCATCCTGGACGCGGGCGCAGGTGGGTGGCCGCGGTCAGCCCATACTGCTTCCGCCGTTGACGCTGAGCACTTGTCCGGTGATGAAGCTGGCCTCCTCAGAGGCCAGGAACAGCACCGCGGCCGCGACTTCGTCAACGGTGGCGGGGCGTCGCATCGGGATGAGGCTGACGGCGATGTCGGTGATCGACCGGAATTCCTCGGGCAGGGCACCCTCGGCCAGGCCGGCTTGGATCTCGGGTGTCAGAACATAGGACGGGGCCACCGTGTTGAAGGTGACGCCGCTGGCGGCGTATTCGCGGGCTAGACCGACAGCGAACGCGTGCACGCCGCCTTTGGCGGCGTTGTATATCGCGTGTCCGTTCAGCCCGTTGCGCACGGATTCGGCGCCGATGTTGACCACGCGGCCGTACCCGGCGGCGAGCATCGGGGCAAGTACGGCCAGCGTGGAGTTGAGCGTGGTCCACAGGTTGTTGTCGATGGTGCGTCGAATGGTTTGCTCGGTGTGGTTAGCGGTTGCGGTGATCACACCGCCGCCGGCGTTGTTGACGAGGATGTCGATTCCACCCAGTTCGTCCAGCGCCGCGGCGACGAGCCGTTCACCGGCCCCGGAATGGCTCAGGTCCTCGACGTGTGCGGCCACGACCTGCGCGCCGTCAGCCGACAGTCGCCCCGTCGCGTCGTTCATCGCCGCCTCGTCGGGTCCGGCGAGCAGCACCGCGGCCCCTTCGGCGAGGAATCGACGGGCCACCCCGAATCCGATCCCGGTCGCTCCCCCGGTGATCACGGCGCGGCGCCCGGCGAGCCGACCGCCGCTCACAGGATGATGCTCACGGCGCCGGTGGGCCGCAGCACCGTCATGTCCATCACCGCGCGTTTGTAGCAGATCCGCAGGTTGCCGTCGGTGCGACGCAGCCGGTAGTCATAACGCCCGACATAGTGGTCGTCGCGGCCGTTGCGGAAGCGCCACACAGTGAAATAGGCGCTGACAGCAATCTCCTCGCCGGACTGATCGAGGATGCGGACGTTGCTGACTTGATGGCGGGTGCTGGCATGGGGGTATTCGCGGTGCGCTTTGCGGCTTTTGAGCCGGTCCACCCGGGCCAGGAGCCGGAACTTGTTGTCGTTGACCAGAACGAGGTCGCGATCCGGCGCCGGATCGGGCAGATCGTTGGCCGGGATGATGTATTGGGCGTCGTCGGTGTAGAGCTGCACCCATTCATCCAGGCGCCAGTCATCGAGCAGCTGCGCCTCCAGGTACAGCAGATCCTCAACGTCGCAGCGCTGCACCGCGCCGCCCTCGGTCACGCCGGCCCCGGTAGGGGCAGTGGTGAGCTGTTCGATGGTCATGCCACCACCTCGCGCTGCGGGCTGACCTGCTGGCGCCACCGCCGCCAGAAGGACCTCATCTGCTCCTCGTCGGTGGCTTTGGGCTCACGGGTCATGCCGCGGGAAATGTCGTTCCACTCGACCCCGCCGCTGCGGAACCCGTCCTGACATGACTCGAGGGCCTCGACGTCGTCGGGAGTGGCAAGCCCGCCGGGTCCCAGGAAGCTCAGGAAGCTTTCCAGCCGCAGCGCCCGCGCCTGCGGCAGTTCGGCCTTGGGGGCCAGGTGCCAGGCGCTGACTTCCATGTGGTCGGCCGCAGTGGGCGTGAAGGTGCGCACCGTGACCGCTTGGATGTCGTTGATGATCAGGTTGGGGTAGATGAACAGGTTGCGGTTGATCTCGGCCATCACCTCGGCGCGTTGGGCACCGTACAACTCGACGAGCCGGGAACGCATGTTCTCCATCTCGGGCCGCGCGTCTTCGCCGAACTGCTTTTCCCATTTCGCGATCGGACGGCCCCACGGGGCTTTGTACTCCATCACGGCGTGCCCATGGCCTAACGCCCGGCCCCGCCCGGCGAGCCCACCGGCCACGTCGATACCCATGGAACTCAGGTATTTCATGTAGGTGTCGTGGGTGGGGGCCGCGTGGTAGCCGTCGATGCTGTTCTCGACGAGCAGCTTCCAGTTGGCGTCGATGGAATACTGGTTGGAACCCTTGAGGATCTCCCAGCCCGACTCCGACTCGTCGACGAGCAGGTCGAGGTAATCGCGGGCGCCGGACAGATAATCGACCAGGCTCTCGGCGTTGGGGTCGAAGGTGACGAACACGAATCCGCGATAAGACTCAATTGCGGCCACCGGCCGCAAGCCCATCTCCTCCATGCGAAACGCCGGCCCGTAGCCCTGACGATCGGGCACACCGACCAGTTCGCCGTCGGTGTTGAACGACCACGCGTGGTAAAAACACTGAAACACTTTGCCGTTGCCCGAGTCTGTGCGGCACACCGTGGCGCCGCGGTGCGGGCAAGTGTTGTGCAACGCCCGGATCTGACCGGTCTTTGCGCTACGCACGAAGATCAGCGGCCGCCTCGCCACCGAGCGGCGCACGAAATCGCCCGGGGCGGGGATCTCGGATTCGTGCCCCAGGTACAGCCAGCACCGGTCGAACACGAGGTCGCGCTCGGCTTCGAAGATCTGCGGCGAGGTCAGCGCCGAACGATGGATACGAAACACGCCGCGGTCGGGGTCGTCGACAATGAGCTGCGTTGCAGCCGGTCCCATCACCTTAGTGTCCTTTCCTGAGTGCCACCCTGGTGGTGGTGCTGAAGTCGGTTCACGAGCCGCTCACCCCTCGGCGGGAATCACGCGAGGCGCGGGTGGCGCTCACGGTGGGCCGCGTGGTCGGCGCGTCTACCCACTGGGGCCAGCCGGCCTCGCGGTTGGCCGCCATCGCCAGTTCTTTCTCGGCCGGGGAGGCGAAATGCTCATCCCAGTGCCGCAGCCGCGGCCGGGCGATCTTTGCTTCCCACAGCGGCGGCACCAGGGCGTACACGAAGCACAGGAACGCGCTGGGCATCTGCGCGCCCTCCGGGCGTGGCTTGAGCTCGTGGTATTTGTAGCGGCTGTCGAAGTGGTGTTCGATGTGCGTGGTGATCTCCACGCCCAGCGGGCGGATGATCGCCCCGAGGTGGTTCCAGGCGTGATGCAGCTGGATCGGCGAGCCGGGCACCCGCACCATGCCGTAATGCTGCAGGTAGTTGAAGCCCTCGGCCAGCAGCTTCGAAAACACCATTGCAGCGGCGGCCACGGCCAGCCCGACCGGCCCGGCAGCGGCGTACATCGCTGCGAACAGCGCGGCCAACAGGCCAACCTCGACGTAGACGGCGTTCTTTGGGTGAAACACCGACATGTCCCGCTTGCGCAGCGAGTTCACCGAGGTGACTACGCCGTCCCTCCACGCCCCGTACGACGCCTGCCACATGAACGCGTAGATCGACTGGCCGCGCCGCGGTGTGTCGCTGTCGGCCTCGGTGCACAAGTCGAGATGGTGGGTCAGTTTGTGCCCGACGTCGCGGTTGGGATCCAGGTAGACGGTGCCGTACACCTTGGCCACAGCGCGCGGGAACAGGGAACGCCGGTGCATCAACTCGTGGGCGATCGGCAGGTTGGGCACCGCGCCGATCCACCCGACCGACAGCACCATGCCGACGACTCCGGCCGCGCTGACCGTCCCGCCCGGCAAAGCCACCGCGGTGTGGCCCGTCCAGGCGCCCAGCCGCAACGCGAACAGGGTCCACACCGCGACCAGCAGCGGCAGATGCAGATACAGCGGTATTTCGGCCAGCCAGGCCGCACCGATGGTGCGGACCTTGTGATCGGCGGGCAGCACGATGTCCAACGACAACAGGATCGGGAATGTCGCGATGCCGGCCCAGACCCAGCCACCGCCGAGCCACAGCCCGGCCGCGGTTACCCCGACGACCAGGCTGACCAAGTAGTAACGTAAAGCGTCCATCTTTCGTACCTTTCTCGTGACCGACCAGGTCAGGCTGTGTGGGTTAGTAGAGCACCACGGGTTTGATGGCGCGGCCGGCTTCGGTGTCCGCGATCGCGGTGTTGATCTCGGTAAACGGGTAGCGCTGGATGATCTTGTCGAACGGGAAGCGTCCGCGCAGGAACAAGTCGACCAGGCGGGGGATGAACACTCCCGGCACCGTGTCGCCCTCGATGATTCCCTTCACGGTGCGCCCGAACAGCAGATGCATGAGGTCCAGGGACACCTCTTGTCCGAGCGCGTTGGCGCCGACCAGCCCGGCGGTGCCACCGACGTTGAGTGCGGTGACGGCCTGCCGCAGGGTCGCCGGTAACCCGACGGCGTCCAGCGTAAAGTCCGCTCCCCCGCCGGTGATGGCCTGGATCTGCTCTACGGCGTCGTCGGAGGCTTTCACGGCGTGGGTGGCGCCCAGTTCGATGGCCATGTCGAGTCGCGACGCGTTGAGGTCGACCGCGATGATCGGGGCGCAGCCGGCGATCACCGCACCCATGATCGCGGCCAGGCCGACAGCCCCGGCGCCGAACACGGCGATGCTGGCGCCCGCGGGCGGTGCCAGCGCGGTCAGCACCGCGCCGGCACCGGTTTGCAGACCGCAGCCCAGCGGTCCCAGCAATTCCAGCGGCGCCTGATCGGAGACTTTGACCGCGCCGCGCTCCGGGACGATTGCGTGGTGGCTGAACGAGGATTGGCCGAAGAAGTGGGCGTTGAGTTCGGCGCCGCGACTGTCGCGGTAGGCCGTGGAACCGTCGGCGCGGCGGCCCCCGAAGTTCAGCGGTGTGAAGGAATCGCAATTCATCGGATGCCCGCTCACACAGTTACGGCACCTGCTGCACGACACCGGCGCGAGCACCACATGATCGCCGGGGGCTAGCGAGCGCACCTCGGATCCCACCGCCTCCACCACGCCGGCGCCCTCGTGCCCCAGAATCGCCGGCGGCCCGGGCGGCAGCACCTGGTCACGCACGATGATGTCGGTGTGGCAGATGCCGCTGGCCACGATGCGCACGCGCACCTCGTCGGCGCGCGGCTCCCCGATCTGGACGTCTTCGATGTGGAAGGGCCCGCCCTTGTCCCGGACTACAGCCGCGGTGCTGGTTGTCATCGTCGTCTCCTGAAGGTCTCGATCAGTTACCGGATGCCGGTGCGCCCAGATAGATGGACTTCTGGTTCTCGTAGGCGGCCAGCCCCTCCGGGCCCAGCTCGCGGCCCAGGCCGCTGGCCTTCACCCCGCCGAACGGGGCAGTGGGATCTGGCAGATACTGGTTGATGCCGATCGTGCCGGTCTGGACACGACGGGCCACCTCGACGGCGCGCTCGGGGTCGCTGCTCCAGACGGTGCCACCCAGGCCGTAATCGGAGTCGTTGGCGATCTGCACCGCCTCGTCGACCTCCGTGTACGGGATCAGCGACAGCACCGGGCCGAAGATCTCCTCCCGTGCCACCGTGAAGCTGTTGTCCACGTCGGCAAACACCGTCGGCTCGACGAACCACCCCTTGTCCAGCTGCGAGGGCCGGCCTCCGCCCGCGGTGACCCTCGCGCCCTCAGCGCGGCCCTGGGCGATGAGACTCTCCACGCGCTGCCGATGCCGGGCACTGGCCATCGGACCGATCTGCGTGTCGGGATCGAGCGCATCACCGACCGTCAGACCCTCCACGAAGCCGGTGAACACGTCCACGATCTGCGCGTAGCGGCTGCGCGGCACCAGAATCCGGGTGGACAGATAACACGTCTGACCGTTGTTGAGCAGCGTCGCGCCGAACAGGTTCTGGGCAGTGGTGGCTGAGTCCAGATCGGCGTCGTCGAGGATGATCGCCGCGGACTTTCCTCCCAGCTCCAAGGTGACCGGGCGCAGCATCCGCCCGCACGTCTCGGCGATCTGGCGGCCCGCACCGGTCGAGCCCGTGAAGGCGACCTTGTCGACCCCGGGATGGGAGACCAGATGCGCGCCGACGTCGCGCCCGCCCGTGACGATGTTGACCACGCCCGGCGGCAGCGCTGCCTCCTGTACGGCCTCGGCCAGCAGGTAGCTGTCGAGCACGGTCTCCGGTGAGGGCTTGATGACCACGGTGCAGCCGGCGGCCAGCGCCGGAGCGTACTTGAACGCGGCCAGCGTCTGCGGGAAGTTCCACGGCACAATCGCGCCGACCACCCCAACGGGTGTGCGCCGCACCAGGGTGGTCCCACCGAACAACCCCGGACGGCTCTCCTCCGACTCACGGTCACGCACCATGCCCGCGTAATAACGCAACAACGTCGCCGGGAACACCGCCTCCAGCTGGCGCGACACCGCGATCGGCATCCCGTTCTGACTGCTGACGCGATGTGCGATGTCCTCCCCCCGCTTGTCGAGCGCGTCGGCCAGCCTCTCCAACGCCTCGGCGCGCCGCGCAGGCTCCCACCGCGATCGGCGTCGCCCCGCCCGACGCGACCCCTTCCCCACCGATGAACAGCGAGTCGTACGCCAACAAGATGCCGCTCCTTCGCCCAGCAACTCACGGTGAGCCAGCTCATCTACCGCCCCTCGGTGTGAAATAGATCATACAGAGCGTAGAGGTTTCAGCACATGATAGTCAAGCACTATAACTAGATGGTGGGCTCGGCCCGCCCAGGCTTGCCACGGTCGTCCGTACGCTGCGCCAGGACCGGCGGACGGCTGTCGGGCCGTGTGGAACCCATCACGACGGCCCACTGCCGACTCCGCGGGCTTGCGGCGTGCTCGCGCCTATCCCCCAGCGCAGGAATCGACGGGATCGTCGTCGAGCGGTTGGGCCAGCGGCGGTGAATATTGAGGCGGGCCGATCACTGTTGGCGCACACCGCTGCCCGGCGGGGTTCCCATGGCCCGCGGGGGTGCAGGCGTTTGGGTTCAATTACTTCTGTGCCGCGGCGAGTGCGTCGGCGATGCGGACGAACTTGTCCCGGGGACGGGACCTGTCGAGTCCGCGTTGGCGTTCGGCGGTGTCGATCGCGCACCAGTCCTGCCAGGACAGTGGCTGGACACCGCGTTCGGCCAGCAGGCCCATTAGGGCGGTAGGCTCGTCGATATCGCGGGTGAGCAGGCCGTTGTCGAAGTCTGTCCATAGCTGTGTCACGGTTTGCTCGGCGCAGCCGCGGTTGGTGCCGATCACTCCGCGTGGTCCGCGTTTGATCCAGCCGGTGACATAAATACCGGGTGCTGGTTGACCGTCGTGATCGTGCACGCGCCCGTTGTCGTGGGGCACCCGGCCGCTGGCCGGGTCGAACGGCACCCCGGGGATGGGGTGGCTGCGGTAGCCGATGGACCGCAGTAGCAGCGATGTCTCGATGACGGCGGTTTGGCCATCTGGGCCCCGAACGTGTAATCCCTCTACCCTGCTGTCACCGACGACCTCGACCGGTGTCGTCAAGAACCGGAAGACGATTCTTTTGTGGGTTGACGCTAAGCTCCGCTGGGCGAATTCACGGGCGATTTCGACCTTGAGCGCGGTTTCCGCGTCGTCGCCGGGATTGTCGTGCAGGTCGGCGCCCTCGATGACGACGTCGACACGGTCCAGATTGCCCAGTGCCAGGAATTCCCCGACCGAGAAGGCGGCGTCGCGCAGTCCGCGCCGCGCCACGATGACGACCTCCCGTATCGCGCTGGTGGATAACGCGTCGACCGCGTGCTGGGCGATGTCGGTACGTGCCAGTTCGTCGGGCTCGCTGAGCATGATGCGGGCCACGTCTAACGCGACGTTGCCGTTGCCGATGATCACCGCCCGCTGGCCGGACAAGGCGAATTCGGCGTCGGCGTGATCGGGATGGCCGTTGTACCAGCCGACGAACTCCGCGGCGGTGTGGCTCCCGGGCAGGTGTTCGCCGGGCAGCCCCAGATCCCGGCTGGCGCTGGCTCCGGTTGCATAGATCACCGCGTGGTGGTGCGCGAGCAGCTCTTGGTGGGTGAGGTCGCGGCCAACCTCGACGTTGAAGTGACACTGCAGCTGGGGATGACACAGCGCGGTGTCGAACAGGTCGGCGATGGCTTTGGTGTGTTGGTGGTCGGGTGCCACTCCAGCGCGCAGAAGCCCGTATGGCGTGGGGAGCCGCTCAAACATCGCCACCTGCACCCCATCGATGCGTGTCAGCTCGCCGGCGGCGTAACAGCCTGCGGGTCCGGCGCCCACGATCGCCACCCGAAGCGACCCGGGCCGCACCGGGGCATGATCGCGGCGCGGCATTGGCTGGTCGGCTGGCGAGGGGTGGAGCTGGAAGTAGCGGGCGTTGATGTCGCCGAACCGCTGCTGGCCGGGCGGCAATTCGTCGTGGTGGTAGATGGCGCCGACGGGGCACTCTTGCACGCAAGCGCCACAGTCGATGCACGCCGCGGGGTCGATGTAGAGCATCTCGGAGTCAGTGGATTCTCCCGGCGCGCCGACGGGCCCGATGCAGTCGACCGGGCACACCGACACGCAGCTGGCGTCCTTGCAGCAGCTCTGGGTGATCACATACGTCATCGGGCGGCCTCTCAACAGCTCGTCGGTCTAAGGTCGGCGTGTGTGCCCCAGCGGGTCTGCCGCGGGGCGGCGAGGTGCGCTGATCCGTGGCGGGGCACCGGTTCAGCGCGGGGCGGATGGTTCCGTTGGTGTCCGGATGTCATCGCGTGCGTCTCGCTGGCCGTTCCTAGCGGTCGGCATCGGGCACGGGGGGGGCAGCTTCCACCGAGCTCCGCAGCCGGTCCAGCAGCTGCGCCAGCTCGCGCAACTCCCCGCTGGCCAACCCCCCGGTCAGGGTGCTGAGGTAGCGCCAGTGGTGCGGCAGGAATTCCTCAAGCAACCTTTCGGCGGCCGGGGTGATCTCGACCAGGAACGAACGCCGGTCGCGAGGGTTGAGCACCCGCTGCACCAGCGACCGCCGCGCCAGGGTGTCGATCAGGCCAGTGAGGTTGGCGCGCCGAACCGACAGCAACTCGGCCAGCTCGCCCATCGTGACCGGCTCTTGCACTCGGTGCAACACGCTGAGCGCCTGGAATTGGCCCAAGTTGAGTTTGTAGGGCGCCAGTTCCGCCGCATGCGTGCGGTCCACCGCCGCGACCGCGCGGTAGAGCATCATCATCACGGTGAGCGACTCCGGGTCGAGTTCATCGCCGGCCTCACGCGCACTGCGAAAGACTTGCTCGGGCACCGACAACCCCGCCCGCCCGACGGCGGGTCGATCGGCGGGCTGCCTGCTCACCTGTGCTCCCTCGTGCCGAGGATTTGGGGTACGCGACCAGACTTTAGCATTGAAAGCTTGTTGACCTAGATATTTATATACCTGTACTATCTGGGTGTTCGGGCAACGTGTGTCACACACGCCACAGGAGGATGGTCATGGGTGAAGTGCTGGGAATCGGGTTATCGCATTACCCGCCGCTGAGTGGCCGCGACGACGACATGGCCGGCCTGCTGCGGAAGGCCCTCCAGGATCCGGGCATTCCCGCTGCGGAGAAGGATCCAGCGAATTGGCCGGAGTTAATGCGGCGGGAGTGGGGTTCTGACGAAGGGCGGTCGGCAGCCGCGGGTCACCGCGCCTCCCTGGTCGCCGGTTTCGAGCGTGCCCGCAACGCCCTCGACGAGTTCGCTCCCGACGTCGTGCTGATCTGGGGCGATGACCAGTACGAGAATTTTCGCGAGGACATTATTCCTCCCTTCTCGGTGCAGGCCTACGACGACATGGAGGTCCGGCCGTGGGCACACGCTGATCACTCCTCGGACATGGTCGACCGCCCCAACGTGTGGGGCGAGGCCGCCGACACGACGGTGTTCAAGGTCCGGGGCCGCCGAGACGTGGCCAAGCACCTGGTGAGCTCGTTGCTCGAACGCGGCATCGACGCCGCCTACGCTTATCAGCCGCTGCACCATCCGGGCCTGCCCCACGCGTTCCTCAACGCCATCCTCTATCTCGATTACCACCGCACGGGTTTCGACTACCCCGTCATCCCGTTTCCCATCAATTGCTACGGACGCCGGGTCATCAGCTATCAGGGGTTTGCCAGCCGGGTCGACGACATCCGGGAACTCGATCCGCCCTCGCCGCATCCGGCCCGCATGGTGGCCGTCGGCGCGGCGGTCGGCCAAATCCTGGCCGAGTCGCCGTGGCGGGTCGCTCTGGTGGCATCGTCGAGCTGGTCGCATGCCTTCTTGTGTGACAAGACCTGGCGGTTGCGGCCCGACACGGCCACCGACCGGCACCTGTACGAGCGACTCACCGCCGGCGATGTCGACGCGTGGCGCGCGGTGTCGCTGACCGATCTGGAGGAATCAGGCCAGCAGGAACTGCTCAACTGGTTCCCGCTGCTGGGAGCCATGGAAGCACTCGGAGCTCCGAGACCGTCCTGGACAGAGTTCATCGAGACCGACGTCTTCAACTCCAACAAGGTCTTCGCCCTTTACCACCCCTGACCCGGGCCCACCGCCCCACCATGGGGTCGCAAACAGTTACGAGGAATCGAGTGTGATGGCACAGCCGGCGGCGCGGTCGGAGCAGCTCGCGGGTCTCGCCCAGGGAATGATCGATTTCCATACCCACGCGATCGACCCCGATCTGCCCGATGTCGGGGCCACGCACGCGGGGTGTTTCCCCCGGGTCGAGCGCACCGGTGAACGCAGCGCCCAGATCGTCCTCGGCGACCGCCTGTATCGCCGCATCGACGACACCTGCTGGTCGACGGCGGCGCGGATCTGCGATATGGATCGTGAGGGCATCGCCGTGCAGGTTCTTTCCCCCATCCCCGTGACGTTCTGCCATGACCAGCCCGCGCCCGGAGCCGCGGAATTGGCGCGCGCCCAGAACGACTTTCTGGCCGCCATGGTCGCCTCGGCGCCACACCGATTCGTGGCTCTCGGCGCGGTTCCGATGCAAGACCCGGCGCTGGCCGTCGCGGAACTGACCCGGTGCGTGACCGAGCTCGGATTCGTCGGCGTCGAGATCGGCACCCGCGTCGGAGAACTCGAACTCACCGATGACCAGTTCACGCCGTTCTTCGACGCCGCGTCGGCACTATCTGCGGTGATCTTCATCCACCCGGTCGACCGCGACCTTGATCCGCGTATCAGCAACCTGGGGTTAGGGTTTGGCTTCGGCATGCCCACCGAAACCGCGGCCGCCGCCGCTGCGCTGCTGTCCGCCGGCACCGTGCAGGCCGCACCCGCAGCGCGCATCGTCCTCGCGCACGGCGCAGGTGCGCTTCCCGCCCTGCTGCCACGTCTGGACCGCGGGCAACATCTCGCAACCGCCGCCGACACCGGCGAGCCGATCTCCCACGCAGCGCGCCGGTTGTGGTGCGATTCGTTGACCTATGACGACGCGAGCCTGCGACTGGCGGTGCGCCGCTTCGGGCACGACCACGTTGTGCTGGGCACCGACTACCCCTTCGCCGCGCGCGAACAACCCGCCGGCGCCGTCCTCGCGCACCTCGAGCCCCATCTGCGACAACGCATCGGCACCACCAACGCCGGCGCCCTGTGCGCCGGGTCGGATCACCCCAACTGTGACGGCTGGGACGTGACAACGCTCGCCACCGCACCAAACCGACACCCCCACTGCGGGCCTGGGAAGGGAACTTCAGGATGACCACCAAAGTCGCGATCATCGGATCCGGCAACATCGGCACCGATCTGATGTTCAAGATCAAACGGACCTCAGCCGCCCTGGACGTCGCCGCCCTCGTCGGCGTCGACCCGGACTCCGACGGTCTGGCACGGGCCCGCCGCCTGGGCATTGCCACCACCTCCGACGGGGTCGCCGGACTGATCGCGATGCCGCACTTCGCCGACATCGGCATCATCTTCGATGCGACATCGGCCAAAGCGCACATCGCCAACGCCGAGGCGCTGGCCCCCTATGGCCGCCGGCTCATCGACCTCACTCCGGCGGCGATCGGCCCCTTTACGGTGCCCCCGGTCAATCTCGAGCAGCACCTCGACGCCCCGAACGTCAACATGGTCACCTGCGGCGGGCAGGCCACCATCCCGATCGTGGCCGCCGTCGCCCGCGTCGCCCCGGTGTACTACGCCGAGATCGTGGCCTCCATCGCCTCGAAGTCGGCCGGGCCCGGCACCCGCGCCAACATCGACGAATTCACCGAGACCACCTCCGCGGCGATCGAACACGTCGGCGGCGCGCAGCGCGGCAAAGCGATCATCATTCTCAATCCCGCCGACCCGCCGCTGATCATGCGTGACACCGTCTTGTGCCTGACCAACCGCCTCGACGCCGGAATGCAGGACAAGATCCGCACCTCCATCGACGAGATGGTGGCCGAGGTCGCCGGCTACGTTCCCGGCTACCGCCTCAAACAGCAGGTGCAGTTCCGCGACCGCTCAGCATCCGAAGACGTGCGCACACTCAACCCCGACCTGCAGCCGGCCGACCGAACCCAGGTCAGCGTCTTCCTGGAGGTAGAAGGCGCGGCCCATTACCTGCCCGCCTACGCCGGCAACCTCGACATCATGACCTCGGCCGCGCTGCGGGTGGCCGAACGCCTCGCCGCCGGCGACCCCACACGCCGCACCCAGCCAACGGAAGGCCTCCGATGACAGCGAACGACCAGACCAGCGGGCCTCGGGTGTACATCCAGGACGTCACGTTGCGCGATGGAATGCACGCCGTGCGGCACCGCTACACCCTCGAGCAGGTCAGTACGATCGCCGCGGCCCTCGACGCGGCCGGTGTGGACGCCATCGAGATCGGGCACGGCGACGGGCTGGCCGGCACCAGCCTGACCTACGGGCCCGGGGCACACACCGACGCCGAGTGGATCGGCGCGGTGAGCAGTGCGGTCCAGCGAGCCCGCGTGACCACCCTGCTCGTCCCCGGCATCGGCACCATCGGCCAGCTCGAGCGCGCCCACGACCTCGGCGTCACCTCGGTCCGGGTCGCCACCCACGCCACCGAGGGAGACGTCGCCGCCCAACACATCGCCAAGGCCCGCGACCTGGGTATGGACGTGTCAGGGTTTTTGATGATGAGCCACATGGCGGCACCGGATGCGCTGGCTGCACAGGCCAAGCTGATGGAATCCTACGGCGCCCACTGCGTCTACGTCACCGACTCGGGCGGGCGGCTGACCATGCACGGAGTCCGCGACCGGGTACGGGCCTACCGCGACATCCTGCAACCCGACACCGAACTGGGCATCCACGCCCATCAAAACCTGTCTCTGGCCGTGGCCAATTCGGTAACCGCCGTCGAAAACGGTGTCACCCGCGTCGACGCCTCCCTGGCGGGCATGGGCGCCGGCGCCGGCAACTGCCCCATCGAACCGTTGATCGCCGTGGCCAACATCTTGGGCTGGCAACACCACTGCGACCTGTTCGCCCTGCAGGACGCCGCCGACGACCTGGTACGGCCGTTACAAGACCGCCCCGTTCAAGTGGACCGCGAAACCCTCACCCTCGGCTACGCCGGGGTGTACTCCAGCTTTCTGCGCCACGCCGAACACGCCGCATCGACATACGACCTCGACACCCGCGACATCCTGCTCGAAGTCGGACGCCGCGGACTCGTCGGCGGACAAGAAGACATGATCGTCGACGTCGCCCTCGACCTCGCACACCAGAACGGAACCCTCTGAGATGAAGGCCAACACCGACACCGCCAACCCTGCCGTCGGCGCCACTGTCGACGCCGGCGCAATCAGAACTAACTATCTGCACGCCGGCGACCCCGCCGCCGCACCGGTGGTGCTGTTGCACGGCTCCGGCCCGGGTGTGTCGGCCTACGCCAACTGGCGACTCACCATCCCCGCCCTGGCCGCCAGCCATCATGTCCTGGCGCCCGACCTCGTCGGTTTCGGCTACACCCAACGCCCCGACGGGCACGCCTACACCATGGACACCTGGATCGCCCACATCGAAGCATTTCTCGACACGCTCGGACTCACGTCGTATTCACTGGTGGGCAACAGCTTCGGGGGTGCGCTGGCACTGCGAATCGCCACCCGACATCCCGACCACGTCCAGCGGTTAGTGCTGATGGGCAGCGCCGGGGTGCCCTTCCCGGTCACCGAAGGGCTCGACGCGGTGTGGGGCTATCAACCCTCGGTGCCGGCGATGCGCCGCGTGCTGGACTACTTCGCCTACAACCGCGACCTGATGACCGACGACCTGGCGACCGCGCGCTATCAAGCCAGCGTGCAACCAGGTTTCCACGAGTCCTACGCGGCGATGTTCCCTGCCCCCCGCCAGCGCTGGCTTGACGCGATGATCACCGACGACGACGCCATCCGTCACATCCCATGTCCAACGCTGATCGTGCACGGCCGCGAAGACCAGGTCATCCCGCCTGACACCTCGCGGCGGCTGTTCGAGCTGATCCCCAACGCCGAACTACACATGTTCGGAAAGTGCGGGCACTGGACCCAAATCGAACACGCAGCGTCCTTCAACCGTCTGGTCGCGGCGTTCCTGGCCGACGAGCAATAACCCACCCGCCAGACCCGAGACGGCCACCGCTCCGAGGACAACTCACCGTGAAACTCTTCTCCCGCAGCAAAAACCAGGGACCGCGCACCGCCACGATCACCGGCACCAACAAAGCATTCGAGGTCCCCGGCAAAGACTCCATCCTCAACGAGGCCTTGGCCGCCGGCATTCCGTTCCCGCACAGCTGCACCGTCGGCACATGCGGCACCTGCAAATCCAAACTCGTCCACGGCAGAGTCCGCGAAATCGTCGATTCCGCCATCGCCTTAACCGCGCAAGAACTGCGCGACGGCTACATCCTGCCCTGCCAGAGCATCGCCCGCACCTCCATCGAACTCGACGTCGCCGGGCTCGCGGACATGCCCGAGCACCCCCTTGTCCACACCGGCGCAGTGATCAGCGCGCACCGCGCCCTCACCCACGACATCGCCGAGATCGTCGTGGCACTCGACCACGACCTGGAATACACCGCCGGCCAGTACGCCGAACTACGGATGGACGGCCTGACCGGCCCCCGGTCATATTCCTTCGCCACCGCACCCGACGACGCCGACCGGCGCCGCGCCACCTTTTACGTCCGCCACGTACCCGGAGGGCAATTCAGCGACTGGTTGTTCGACACCAACAGGGACGGCGCCCATCTGCAATTGGCCGGCCCGTTCGGCGACCTCTGGCTACGCCCCGCTGAGCAGCCCCTACTCTGCGTCGCTGGCGGCAGCGGGCTGGCACCGATCAAGGCGCTTCTCGAAGACGCCGCCCGCCGGGGCTGTGCGCGTCAAACGGTCCTACTGTTCGGGGCACGGACACAGCACGACCTGTATTGCCTGGCCGAAATGGACGATCTGCGCCGCTCCTGGAACGGTCAGTTCGACTTCCGCGCCGTCCTGTCGGAAGAGCCGCCGGAATCGGCCTGGACCGGTGCTCGTGGATTCGTCACCGACGCCGTACACGAGCTACCGACACAGCTCCTGCACGACTGCCACATATACACCTGCGGACCACCGGCGATGATCGACGCACTCGAAACCGCTATGGGCGAGATCCGCACCGACATCGAGCATTTCTACGCCGACCGGTTCATCACACGCTACCCCGGGGCCGCGCAAACGCTGTGACCCGCGCCTACCAGCGCACAACACCAACAGGCGGCAAGCCCGCCGCCACGACCACCAACCACCACAAGCGAGGCACACGATGACGACCGAGGCCCGATCGTGCGCGATCGACCTACTGCTGGGCGCGTATCGCAGCGGCGAACCGATCGAGCCGTTGACCGACCACTTTCCCGCCCTGAACGTCGATGACGCGTACGCGATCCAGGTGGGCCAGGTGCAGCGGTGGCTGGCCGAGGGAGCGGTGATCAAGGGTCACAAGGTGGGATTGAGCTCTGCGGTCATGCAGCGCCAGATCGGGGTGAATCAGCCCGACTTCGGTCATCTCACCGACACCATGTTCTTTCTGGAGTCACAGCCGATCGACTGGTCGGCGTTTCTGGCGCCGAAGGTGGAGCCCGAGATCGCGTTCGTGCTCGGCAAGCCGCTGGCCGGGCCGGGGGTCACAGTCGCCGAGGCGATGGCAGCGGTCGCGTTCGTAACCCCGGCGCTGGAGATCATCGACTCGCGCATCCGGGACTGGAAAATCAAACTGGTCGACACCATCGCCGACAACGCATCCTCGGGCGCGGTGGTGCTGGGCAGCGCCGCCGTCCCGCTGGCGCAGGTGGACGTGCGGTTGGTCGGCGGGGTGCTGCACCGCAACGGGGAGCTGGTGGGCAGCGGCGCCGGCGGCGCGGTGCTGGGCTCGCCGCTCAACGCGCTGGTCTGGTTGGCCAACACCCTCGGGCCGCGCGGAGTCGTACTCGAAGCCGGTCATGTCGTGCTGCCCGGCTCGGTCACAGCGGCGGTGCCGGTCACCGCGGGCGATGTAGTCACGGCGGCGTTCGGCGGGCTGGGCTCGGTTACGGCCAAATTCACAAAACACGGCGGAACTCGATGACGAGCGCAAGTCATGGGTCTCGCACACCATCCTCGCCGCCCGTCAGGCCGGGCAATCCCGACCCAGGCGCACCGGCCACACTACAGCGACACCTGCACATCCACGGGAACCACACGTTCGGGGTGGTTCCGGCTAGCGGCGCCCTAGCGCCAGCTGCCGAGGCGTGCCGTGTTGGCCAGGCAACACGTTTGACACCCACCCGCAGCTCGATGCACCCCGCGAAGGTTCCAACAACACTGCCCAGGGTCGGAGTCTTTTTCCGGGTGCGCGCCACCGACCACTACCCGCCGGCGGCAATACCTAGAGCGCAGCCCACGACGGCGACCATGGGCGTGCGCGCACGCTCCCGGAAGAAATGAGGTAGGTCGTGATGAACGCCCAAGAGGAAGGCCAGAGAATCGACGTATGGGATGTGGCGCGTGCAGCGGCGGTGCTGTTGGACGCGGAGGCTGCTCGTGTTGATCGCGGCCCGATCACGGCCGAGTGGGCTGGGTTGGATCTGGACACTGCTTACCAGGTGCAAGACGAGATCTTGTGTCGCAAGGTGGAATCCGGGCAGCACATCGTCGGAGTGAAGCTCGGGCTGACGTCACGCGCCAAGCAGCAGCGCATGGGGGTGAACTCGCCGTCAACGGCGTGGCTGACCGATCGGATGGTGCTGCCCGCGGGCGCGCCGCTGGTCATTGAGCAGCTGATTCATCCGCGGGTGGAGCCGGAGATCGTGTTCGTGCTGGGCGAGCGGCTGGCCGGACCCGGCATCACAGCCGCGCGGGCAATGGAAGCGGTATCGCACGTTTATGGCGGGCTGGAGATCATCGACAGCCGCTATACCGACTTCAAGTTCACCCTACCCGATGTGGTGGCCGACAATGCCTCCTCGGCGTTGTTCGTGATCGGGGGTGTGGCTCGCAAACCCGACGAACTCGACCTCGCGCTGGAAGCGTGCCTGTTGGCGGTGGACGGTGAAGTCGTCGACTCCGCCACGGGCGCCGCGGTGCAGGGCCATCCGGGGGAGGCATTGGCGTTGGCGGCCAACGCGCTGGCCAAGCGGCAGCTGGCGTTGGAGCCGGGCTGGGTGGTGTTAACAGGCGGCATGACCGACGCCGTGTTCGTCGAACCGGGCAGTTTGGTCAGCGCCGACTTCTCCAACCTGGGTTCGGTCATGTTGAGGTGTCAGTGATGCCGTTGGTGGAGATCACGCTCGCCGAGGGGCGTCGTCCTGAGCAGATCCGGGCGCTGCTTGCTGAAGTGCACTCTGCGGTGCACCGGGCGATCGGCGCGCCGGAGGCCAATATCCGGGTGGTGGTGCGCGAAGTCCCGGCCACCCACTGGTTGGCCGGTGGGGTAACCCTGGCCGAACGCGCGGCGACAGCGAAGGAGACGAAACCGTGACGGAGTTTTTCGGGCACATCATTGATGGTGCAGAGGTCAAGTCGGCCTCGGATGCGACGTTCGCCTCCATCGACCCCTACACCGGCCAGCAGTGGGCCGAGATCGCTTTGGGTGACGCCACGGATGCCGCCCGCGCGGTGGCCGCGGCGCGGCGCGCCTTCGACGAAGGACCGTGGCCGCGGCTGGGATACGGCGAGCGCGGCCGCATCCTGCACCGGTTGGCCGACCTGATCGAGGCGCACGCCGATGAGCTCGGTATGGCCGACACCCGCGACATGGGCAAGCCGATCAGCCAGTCGCGCGGTAACGACGTGCCCCGCGCGGCGGCGAACTTCCGGTTCTTCGCCGATCACGCGCGGCTGGCCACCGCGGAGGTCCTGCCCATGGACAGCGGCCACCACACCTACACCCGGTTTGAACCCGCCGGGGTGGTGGCGGCCATCGCGCCGTGGAACTTCCCGCTGATGCTCGAGACCTGGAAGGTTGCCCCGGCACTGGCGTGGGGCAACACCGTGGTGCTCAAACCCGCCGAGGACACCCCGGTTTCGGCCACGATTCTAGGGCGGCTTGCGCTCGAAGCCGGTATGCCCGCGGGGGTGTTCAATGTAGTGCACGGCTACGGGCCCGACTCTGCCGGGCGGGCGCTCACCGAGAACCCCGATGTCGACCGGATCACCTTCACCGGCGAATCGGGCACCGGCCGGGCGATCGCCCGGGCGGCGGCGGGCAACCTGACACCGGTCAGCTTGGAACTCGGCGGCAAAGGCGCCAACGTGGTGTTCGCCGACGCCGACCTCGACGTCGCCGTCGAGTGGTCCATCAAGGCGATTTTCACCAACACCGGCCAGGTGTGTCTGGCAGGGTCGCGGCTGTATGTGCAGCGCGACATCTACGACGAGTTCTTGGGTCGGTTCACCCAAGCCGCGCAGGCGATGGTGGTCGGCGACCCGAAGGACGAGGCCACCCAGATCGGGCCGCTGGCCTCCCAGGAGCACTACCGCAAGGTGCTCGGCTACATCGACACCATTGAGTCCGAAGGCGGCTCCATCGTCACCGGTGGGCTCGGCGAGAGCGGGGGCGTGTTGCCCACCATCGTGACCGGACTGGGCCAGCAGGCCCGCTGCAGCCGCGAGGAGATTTTCGGCCCGGTGGCGGTGGTGATCCCATTTGACACCGAAGCCGAGGCGATCCGGCTGGCCAACGACACCCGCTACGGCCTGAACGCGATGCTGTTCACCGACAACGTGCACCGCGCCCACCGGGTCTCTGCGGCGCTGCGGGCCGGCACCGTATGGGTCAACTGCTTTTTCATCCGCGACCTGCGCGCACCCTTCGGCGGGGTCGGCGACTCGGGCATCGGCCGCGAAGGCGGCACCTTCAGCCGCGAATTCTTCACCGAACCCAAGGCCGTAGTCATGCAAATCCAGCCCGGCTGAGGAATCGCGCAGTAATTGATTAGGTTTTTCGGTTTGGTGTGTCCACACTTGTGGTATGACGCTGCCTGCTGTGGACTCCGATCCGGTCGCCGCCCGTTTGTTGTTGATCCGCCCGCATCTGGATGA